>Ga0210387_10003925_pt1 | contig 11432 bp, 10 predicted proteins | sample IncBWC7OmetaG_FD_160108 | JGI IMG/M metagenome (GOLD analysis project Ga0210387, IMG submission 160108) | Forest soil microbial communities from Barre Woods Harvard Forest LTER site, Petersham, Massachusetts, United States - Inc-BW-C-7-O ... | reverse complement strand
CTTTGTCCCTGCGCCTCGTAAGGAACGATCCAGGGATAGCACGCCATGTCGGCAATCGAATACATTCCCGCGACAAATTCGCGGTCCGCCAGCCGCTTGTCGAGTACGCCGTACAGGCGATTGGTTTCCTTCTCGTAGCGATCGATGGCGTATGGAATCTTTTCAGGCGCATACCTGGCGAAGTGATGATTCTGCCCCAGCATCGGTCCCAAGCCGCCCACCTGCCAGAACAGCCACTGCAAAACCTCCACCCGTCCGCGTGATTCATTCGGGATGAATTGCTCGCTCTTCTCCGCCAGGTACAGCAAAATTGCGCCGGACTCGAACACGGAGATCGGCGCGCCGCGCTCCAGGGGCGAATGATCGATGATCGCAGGCATGCGATTGTTCGGCGAGATCGCGAGGAAGTCCGGTTTGAACTGTTCACCCTTGCCGATGTTCACCGGCACGAGCGTGTACGGCATCGCCGTCTCTTCCAGAAACATGGTGATCTTGTGGCCGTTGGGCGTGGGCCAATAGAACAAATCGATCATCGGTGAATCTCCGCCGGTTCGAGCGCCATTTTGTGCTGGCGCAGAAGGGCAATGCAAACATCTTCCTCGCGCGATCTTATGCGCATTTCCGCAAGCCGCGTGCGCGTTCGAGAGCTCTGCGTCCAGGGCAAAATGGAGGAGTCCAACTTGCTCGCCGCCGACAAGCGCCATTCCAGCAAGTGCTTGCGCTCGGCCAGGCTTTTCGCCTCCTTGCTGTCCGCGGAAATCAGGCGCTTTTCCATGCCGAATCCCACCATTTGTACGATGACCGTGTCGCCTCTTTGCATGATTTTCGCGAGCTTCAAGCAGTCCTCGCGGCGCTCGCTGGGCGCGGCGGCTTCCCGGCAAGCATCAATGAGCGGCGAAAATGCGGGGATGATCTCCGCGTTCGCCACCCCCGCGAGTGCCGCGAGTTTGGCCGTATCCGAAGCCACGACGCCGCCGGGAAGTTCGCGGCGCACACCGCTCAGTGCGTCGAACATCATCACCATGATCTGGTTGTAGTAAAGATCGAATCGGGTGGCGCGCGCCATGTCGCCAAGCACGCGTTCTACCTCGACCGTGTCCTTGTCCTTGTGCGCCGTGGACAGCTGAGCGAGCCACGCGGCGGCGTTGTCGGGATCCACCCAGCGCAGCACGAACGCGGCGTCGCGGCTATCGCATGCGGGAGTGGTGGCGCACAACTGCAGATGCAGCCAGCCGATCGCCGCGCTTTCCGGCGCGAGGTCGCTCGCGCGGGCGATCAATTGCAGTGCTGTGGGCGCCGCGGCAGGCGCAGCGAAGCTGTAGGTAAAACTCAACGCAGCCGCGGTTGCGACAGAGTTGGCATCGGTCCTGGCGGCGAGCACGCGCACGGCCTCGTTGCGCCAAACCTGGTATCTGTCGGCCGGCGTTGCTGTTTTCCCAGCAGGTGCGGCGGTCGCCAACGCGGCGGCTGGTTGCGACATCGCGACGCTCAGAATCAGTAATTTCAATCCGTGTTTGACCATCGTCAAACCCGCCTCGAGGCAGGCTCCTACAGATCGTTGCGTTTTCCGGCAGCCGTCAGCCCTGCGGTGATAGCCAAACGCATGGCATCTTCGACCGAAATGTCGAGCGGCTGAACCCGGTCGCGCGGAAGATAAATGGTGTATCCGCCGAATGCATAGCTCATCGGGAAATACACCGTGACCCAATCCTGGCCGCCGTGCGCCAACAGAACCGTCGGCACGTCTTCGCGTGTCACGAAGCCAATGGCGTGCACGTCCGCGAATCGGGCCAGCACCACCCGCTGCAGATCGCGCTTCTCGCCGCTGCCGGAGGGCAGCAAGCTCAAGACATCGCGAAAACCGCCATAAAGCGTTTTGACGAATGGTATGCGGCCCAAAAAGTCATCCCAGTATTTGAGCAGAATCTTGCCGGCATACGCGTTCACGACACTGCCCACGAACAACAGCAACAAAAAGCCGGCGATCAGCCCCAGGCCCGGCCAGTAGTGTTCGGGACTCACAATTCCCAATGCGATCAGCGCGCGCCGCAGCCAACCCTCGACCGTGTTGACCAGCCACCAAATCACATAAACCGTCAACGCCAGCGGCAGCACGGTCACCAAACCGCTCATCGTCAGGGTTAAAATCTTGCGCATGGGATTATCATCGCATGATCGGGCCTAAGCCGCCCACAGGGCCTACACTTCAATGACGCAACCAGCCGGTCTCGAGATTTCACCCGCCATCGCCGCGGACGTGCCGCTGATTCTGTCGCTTATCAATGAATTGGCGGTGTACGAAAAGCTGGCTCACGAGAGCGTTGCGACCGAGGCCTCGATTCACAAGGCGCTTTTTGGGCCCAGGCCGAGTGCTGAAGCAGTCATTGCTCGTTTCGACGCTGCGCCGGCCGGGTTCGCGCTCTTTTTTCATAATTTTTCAACATTTCTCGGCAAGCCCGGCTTGTATCTGGAGGACCTGTTCGTGCGCCCTGCGTATCGCGGGCGTGCGATCGGCAAGTCGCTGTTGAGTTATTTGGCGGCGCTCGCGGTGGAGCGCGACTGCGGCCGTTTCCAGTGGCAAGTTCTCGATTGGAACCAACCGTCCCGGGATTTCTATGAACGCCTGGGCGCCCAGGCAGACGCCGCGTGGGTCAACTATCGAATGACCGGCGATGCATTGCGACGCCTCGCCGAGAGCGCCGGATCAGGATTGCCGCGGCAGGATGAAACGTAATCCCTGGTAGTTGAGCACCACACCGTCGCGTCGAATCCGTTCCAACACAGGCCCTTCTTGAAGGGTATTGCCTTCCTTGTACTTGCGCATATTGATGAACACGAAACGATCCGCCGGTCTCGTTGCATAGACATGCACGTCCAAGTGCATTTCAGGCAGCGCATGAGCTCCCGTTAGATTGATCTCGTTGATCGAGGGCAGCACCTCGTCATTGTCGGCTTCCGCTTCTTCTGTAAGGACAGGATCGGGGCGGCGAAAGGCGTGCGGCGCCGCGCGCTGTTCAATGGCGCGAGGCGCGACCAGCGCCGCCGTCGATGCGGTGGACGCAGAACTCGTCTCAGCAGGCGGCACCGGAATTTCCGGGGCGTAAACCGGCGCTCCGCTCAAGGGACTGAAATGCTCATCGACCGCTGCCGCCTTGACGTCAGCGGGCGGTATGTTCTGCCGCGGCGACGTAGCTGCCGCAGACGCCCCGACCGACGCCGCACCATTGCGCATCAGGACAATGATCAGCACGACAATATTAATGGCGAGCAGGGATCCGAGGAGTATGGCCCAAAGCGGCAGACGGCCGCGCCGCAATGAGGTCGGCGCGTCCATCAATCCCGGCATCGATTGCCGCTGACGCTCGAGCTCAGATTTCTTTAGTGCATCGAGAATGAAAGACATGGAATTTCCTAACCACCGCGCAGGGCGTTGGACAACAGCAGAGGTGAATTGGGATCGGCCAGCGCAGTGTCGAGCACGACTTGAGTCTGCACGCCCGCGATGCCATCGACATTGAGTCGATGCTCTCGCTGGAAGTTTTGCACCGCGATTGCCAATTCCTGATCGTAGACATCGGCGTGTTCGGGGTCCGATGCGACGCCCCCCAAAGCGTTCAAGCTGCGGCGCAGCCACCGAACCTCGTCTCCCTGCATCCCTAAGGAAAGCAACCGGGTACGCGAAGTTTTGGGCTTCCACACGACGGTGAATTCTCCGAACCAATCGCGTGAGAGATCATCGACCGACACCTTTTCGTTGTGCTCGCCCAGATTCAGCGTTGCGGTCTTGTCGTCGAGGCTCGACAGCACCACCCGGTGCCGTTGCCCGCGGTCATCGGTTAGCGTCAAGATCGCGGGCCTGTTCAAGGTCTTGACCTGGGTCCACGAGCCGCGTTGATCCAGGCAGGCGAGCCCCGCTTTGGCGGCCTGTCCGCAGGGATCCCGATCGTCCGACAGGGCGGTCCCCCACAGCGCCAGCAGGCGACGAAACGCCGCTGCATCGGTGGTGTTGGCTTCATTGGCTTGAAGCAACGCATTGACCGAGGCCAGCTTGGGCGCAGGCGGAGCTGCAACCGGCACCACGCCCGGCAGAACGGCAGCGGGATGCGGTGCTGCAGTATGGGCCGCGGCGGCACTCTTGATTGCTCGCGATGCAGAGAGCACCGGACTCTGATGGCGCCAGAACTGCCAGCCGAGGAACACGGTGCCGGCCAGGGCGACGGCCGCCAGAGAACCGACCACCCACCCCAGCCAGGTTGGAAAAAATCGGCGTCCGTAAACTTCGCCCGCGGCTTGACGCACCAGCGAAGCCGTGATTTTCTTCGTTTCCTGCGTATAGGCGCCAAGGAGCGCGCGATCGCAGGCAACATTGATGACTCGCGGAATGCCCAGCGACAGGCGGTGCAATTCCGACAGTGCGCCTGGGGTAAATATGTCCTCGGTTGCGCCCGCCACGCGCAGCCGATGACGCACATAACCCTTGGTCTCCTCGCGGGACAAGGGCATGAGGTGATATCGGCCGGTGATCCGTTGCGCGAGCTGGCGCAGATCGGTCCGATCCAGCAACTCCCGCAGTTCAGGCTGCCCGATCAAAATAATCTGCAATAGCTTCTGGGTGGGAGTCTCCAGATTGGTCAGGAGACGGACCTGTTCCAACACATCGATCGAGAGGTTTTGCGCCTCATCCACCAACACGATGATGCGCCTGCCTTCCGCGTGGGCATTCAGCAGTCGTCGATTCAGCGCATCCACCATCTGCTTCACGCTGTCCCGATCGGTCTCGGCGATGCCTACGCCTAGTTCCTCGCAGATCGTGAGCAGAAACTCCACCGGCGTCACGCGCGGATTCAAGATCACCGCGACATCGGCGTGATGCGGGACGCGCGACAGCAGGGTGCGCACGACCGTGGTTTTTCCCGTGCCCACCTCTCCGGTCAGCTGGATGAAGCCCCCGGATTCATTGATGCCATACAGCAAATGCGCCAGCGCCTCGGCATGACGCTCACTCAAATAGAGGTAGCGCGGGTCGGGGGTGATGGCGAAGGGCTTTTCGGCGAGCCCAAAGAAGCTGGTGTACATGGCTAGTAGGATAATACCAACAGGCGGTTAGTTTCCGTTTCCCGGACCTTTGGGCAGGAGACTGGCGCGGGTGAGCAAACCCTGCCCGAAACGGTCTCGAATTCCGTCAACCGCCGTATCCAGGCGCGAGTTTGAGTCCGGTTGCGGGCCCGCGAACAAGTCAGGCTGCAACAGCACCTGCAAATCGCTTACCCCCACCCCCAGCAGACGAACGGCGGCGTGGGGCTGGGATGCCAACCAGCCGCTCAGCAGCGCTTGCGCGGCAGCGGACACGATGGCCGTATCCTGAGTCGGTGGCGCGAGCGCACGCTGGCGGGTATAGGTCGTAAAATCGCCGCGGCGAATCTTCACATTCACCCGGCCTGCCAACAGTTTCTGCGCCCGCAACCGCGACGCGGTGCGATCCGCCAGAGCCTTGAGCTGCGCGCTGAGTTCCGCGGGTGCACGAATATCCTTATCAAAGGTCTCCTCCGCGCTGATGGATTTTTCCTCGCGGTCGGATTCCACGGGCCGATCATCGAGTCCCGCGGCCCGATCGCGCATCGCCTTGCCATGCGTGCCGAAGGCGCGCCACAGCACCGCCTCGGTGGCGGTGCGCGCGTCGCCGAAAGTGCGGATGCCGGCGGCCAGCACCGTGGGCAAGGTCTTCTGGCCGACCCCGAATAATTTTTGGATCGGCAGCGGGTCCAAAATCTCGCGCATATTGCCGGCATCGATGCGGCACATCCCATCGGGCTTGTTCAAATCCGAAGCGATCTTCGCCAACAGCTTATTAGGTGCAATTCCGACCGACGCGGTAAGTCCGGTTTGCGCGGCGATGCGGCGGCGAATTTCGGCGGCGATCTGCTCCGGGCCGCCAAGCAATTGCTGGCTGGCCGTGACGTCGAGAAAGGCTTCGTCCAGGGAGAGGCCTTCCACTTCGGGTGTGAATTCGCGAAAAATCGCGAAGACCTGATCCGATATTTCCTTGTAGCGTGCCATGCGCGGATGCACGACGACCGCTTCGGGACAGCGCCGCAGCGCTTCACGCATGGGCATGGCCGAGCGCACGCCGAAACGGCGCACTGCATAGCTGGCGGCCGCGACGACACCGCGGCCGCCAGTGCCGCCCACGATGAGCGGCTTACCCTTGAGCTCCGGGCGATCCTGCTCCTCCACGGACGCATAAAAGGCGTCCATGTCGATATGCAGTATCGCGCGCACTCAGGAGCCTATCCGGACAGGTCCCTTAATCCACGGTGATGGTGATTTTCTTCGAGGTCAGCGGCGGATCGAAAGACTGGTGCAAGTAATCGGCGAAAATCAGCTGCAAGGTGTGCTTGCCGGGCGTCAAAGTCAGCGTCGTTTCGGTTTGGCCCTTGCCAAAATGCACGATTTTGTCGGTCGCCGGCATCGGTGCATCCAATTTAAGCTCGCTCACATCCGTGTCGACCAGAAGATGATGGTGGCCGGTGTTGTCGAACTTGATACCCGCCGGCGCAATGCCCATCCCTTTGAGCCCAAATTTAATCGTGACCGGACTGTGCAGCTTGGCCCCATTTTGCGGCGCGATGAAATACACCTCCGCACCGGCGGGTGCCGCCATGCGATCCGCCGCCACCGCAAACGCCGCCACTAAACACACGCCTAAGGCCAGCAATAGACGACTCATGGGAATCTCCTTGTGTAAAGGGTGCAGTTTACAACTGCAAGGCCGCATACACGAATGCGCCGGCCACGGTGAGGCCGAGTACAATCATGTAGACGAAGAACAGCACAGCCCCTTTGAAGAGGGTGCCGGGCCAGCTGCGGCGAAACACCCGACGCATGGCGCTGACCGTGTAAACCGGCAAAGTCCACCCCAGGATCGTACTGAAGAACCCTGCCGGCCCCGCGAGCTTGGGCCAGGAGTCGCCGGCTTCGCCGATCAATAGCAACAGGATCGCCACGGAAAAATAAAAGGCGTGCAGATGCACAAAGAACAGCAATTGTTCGGCGTATCGATAGCGTGGGCGCCAATACAACAGCATGTTGAGAAAGGCGATCAGCGGCAGAAAGATGAACATCGCTTTCGATATCGTGGCGATCGAGAGATGCATCAGGTGGCCGCCGTTGTCTTTGACCACAGCCTCGCAAGCGTGCCTGATCCGGGTGTTCCAAGCCGGGTGATTTGCAAACGTCTCGAAATTGAGCTCGCCGCAGCTGGTGATGCGATTTGCCGGGAGCTGCTGCGATGCACTTAGCGGCGACAGTCCCGACTTCTTCGCCTCGTCGAGGGTCAGCAACGCGACGTTCATCGGCATGAGTGAAGCGACCAAAAAAAACACGATGCTCACTATCAGGTACAGCCGAAACGGCGGCAGATAGGCGACGCGTCTGCCCGCGACGAATTCCTGGGTGAGCTTTCCCGGCTTGAACCACAGGGTCGTCAGGGTGCGCCACAGTCGGGAATCCGAGTGGGTGATTCCTTCGAGCAACTCGTGCACGAGCTCCTTGGTGGTCGGGACGTGCACATCGGCGGCCTGGCTGCAGTTGGCGCAGAAGCGGCCGAGCAGGACCGCCTCGCAATTCTTGCAGCGCGCCGGTACGGCGGCAGAGGTTTCAGCAACAGGTGCTGACGCTTCAGGAACGATGACTTCGCCAGGGGCTGCGGGCTCAATGGCGCTCATGCTCAAGCGCCGGCGCCCACGCCCAGCTCATGCGGCTCGAAGTCGTCAACGTTGGTGATGGCTTGAACCTTGGCGTCGTAATCGCGCAATAGCGCGGCTTCGGCCTCGTTGATGATGCCGAGCGATGCGGCTTGCGTGATCTGCCCCGGCAGATCAAGTGCCGTAATGCGGCCCGTCTTGACGCCGTCGACCCGGATGAGCTTCTCGAGCGGCTCTGCCGCGGCGGAGAGCACCAATGCCGCCTGAAGTTGGGCCAGGGGATTGTGGGCTGCCGCTGTCTTGTAGATATCAGCGCTCAGGCGCTCGCGGGTGGCGCTTGGGTTCATCACAAGATCGCCGATGGCATGGCCTAATCGATCGCTCGGCGGCGAGTAGCTAAGTCCACGCGGAAAAATGCATAGCCGCATGAACAGCGCCAAGGGGCGATTGGGAAAATTGCGCAGGAATAGGTGCAGCTGCTCCTGCGCCTGATACAAGAGGCTGCGGCAGGCCCATTCGATCAGGGGAAGATCTTCCTGCTGGCGGCCCTGATTCTCATGATGCTTGAGCACCATGGATGCCAGGTACATCGATGAAAGCACATCGCCGAGCCGCGCCGAGAGAGTCTCCTTTTTCTTGAGATACCCGCCGAGCGCCAGCATGGCCACATCCGTCGCCAGCGCAAATGAGGCGCTGTACCGATTGACGTGCTGGAAGTAGCGCCTCGTCGCGCCGGTGTCCGGCACCCGCGTGAAGCGCGCCGACGTCAGGCCCAAAACCAACGAGCGCACCGCATTGGAGATGGCAAAACCCATATGGCCCACGATTGCGGCATCGAACTCGCGCACGCCGGCCTCGCGGTTCGGGTTCTTCGCGGCATTCATTTCCTTGAGCACGAACGGGTGGCAGCGCACCGCCCCTTGACCAAAGATGATCAAGTTGCGCGTCAGGATATTGGCGCCCTCGACGGTGATGGCCACCGGCACGACCTGATAGCCGCGACCGAGATAGTTGTTCGGCCCCAGCATAATGCCCTTGCCGCCGTGAACATCCATCGCATCGTTGGCGATCATGCGGCCGATTTCGGTGGCGTGATACTTGAGCATGGCGGAAGGCACCGATGGCTTTTCGCCGCCGTCGATGGCGCCGGCGGTCACCGAGCGCGCGGCATCGATGATGTACGTGCGTGCCGCCATCCGCGCGAGAACCTGTTCGATGCCCTCGAAACTGCCGATCGGCGTGTTGAATTGGCGGCGGATGCGTGCGTAGGCGCCGGAGGCATAGACGGCGGCCTGCGCGCCGCCGGTGGCGTTGGAGGGAAGCGAAATGCAGCGCCCGACGGACAATTGCTCCACGAGCATGCGCCAGCCCTGCCCCGCGGTCGCAAAACCGCCAATGATCGCGTCCAGGGGCACGAAAACGTCGTGTCCGTGGATGGGGCCATTTTGGAACGGGATGTTCAATGGAAAATGCCGGCGGCCGATCGTGACACCGGGCGTTTCGCGCGGAATCAGCGCGCACGTAATTCCCAGGTCCGCCTTTTCACCCATGAGATGTTCGGGGTCAAAGAGGCGGAACGCCAGGCCGATGACTGTGGCAATGGGCGCCAGCGTAATGTAGCGCTTGGAAAAATTCAGGCGGATGCCGATGGTTTCGCGACCGTGCCACTGTCCCTTGCAAATGATGCCGGTGTCGGGGATCGACGCCGCATCCGAACCCGCGCGCGGTCCGGTGAGCGCAAAGCACGGCACGTCCTCGCCGCGGGCCAGCCGCGGCAAGTAGTGGTTCTTCTGCTCCTCCGTGCCGTAATGAAGCAGCAGTTCCGCGGGCCCCAATGAGTTCGGTACGGCGATGGTCGATGAAGCGGTGGCCGAGCGCGAAGCGATTTTGATCAGCACGCAGGAGTGCGCATAGGCCGAGAATTCCAGACCGCCGTAGCGGCGCGGAATGATCATCGCAAAGAAGCCTTGCGACTTGATGAAGCCCCATACCTCCTCGGGCAGGTCGGCGCGCCGATGCGTGATATCCCAATCATCGAGCATTGCGCACAGCTCCTCGCAGGGGCCGTCGAGAAATGCCTGCTCGGCCGGCGTCAGCACCGGCGCCTTTGCCGACATGAGCTTTTGCCAGTTCGGCCCGCCGGTGAACAATTCGCCGTCCCACCAGACCGTCCCTGCATCGAGCGCCTCGCGTTCCGTCGAGGACATGGGCGGAAGCAGCTTGCGGTATTTCTTCATGAAGGGCAGCGTCAGCAGGCGAATCCGCAGCGGCCTGACATTGAATAGAAACAGGAGGGCGAAAGGCACTGAAACCGCCACCTTCCACCAATTGGGAGCCGCCCCGAGCGCCCAATACACCGCGAGCAGCGCGAGCAGCACCCCGGTGCTTGCCGCGAGACTCGCGCGCCGATAGGCGAGAATGAATATGGCGGCCAGGAACAACACCAGCCAGCCAACGACAATGGCGGCCTCTAGCAGCAGGTCATGCATCGGACCGCCCCTTATTTTTAGATCAAATCTTTGACGCCGTCGCGCTCTTCGAGCAGCTCGCGCTGCGTTGCCTGCATTTTCTCGCGGCTGAAATCATTGACATCCAATCCCTGGACGATGCTGTACTCGCCGCTCTTGCAAGTAACCGGATAGGAATAGACGATCCCTTCGGGTATTCCATAGCTGCCATCGGACGGTACTCCCATGCTCACCCAATTGCCCGATGGTGTGCCGAGCATCCAGTCATGCACATGATCGATCGCCGCCGCTGCGGCGGATGCTGCGGAGGAGGTGCCGCGTGCCTTGATGATGGCGGCGCCGCGCTGTTGTACGGTGGGAATAAAACTGTCCTTGAACCAGCTTTGATCCACCAACGAGAGGGCCGGCTTGCCGTCGACCGTGGCGTGGTGCAGATCCGGATACTGAGTCGCCGAATGGTTGCCCCAGATGATCATCTTCTTGACCTGCGTCAAGGCAGCACCGGTTTTCTCCGTGAGTTGTGCAAGACCGCGGTTGTGATCGAGGCGGGTCATCGCCGTGAACCGGTTGCGGGGCAGCGAAGGCGCGTTGCGCTGCGCGATGAGCGAATTGGTGTTGGCCGGATTGCCGACCACGAGCACGCGCACCTCGCGGCTTGCAACCGCATCCAGCGCCTTGCCTTGCGCGGAGAAGATCTTGGCGTTTTCCAACAACAGATCCTTACGCTCCATGCCCGGACCACGCGGCCTGGCTCCGACCAGCATCGCGAAATTGCAGTCTTTGAAACCCACGTTGGCGTCGGAGGTTGCCGTGACCTTGTTCAAGGTGGCAAAGGCGCAGTCATTCAATTCCATCACCACGCCCTGGACGGCGGCAGCCGCCGCGGGGATTTCCAGCAGATTCAAATTGATCGGTTGATCGGCGCCGAGCATTTGGCCGGAGGCGACGCGAAATGCGAGCGCATATCCGATATTGCCGGCGGCGCCTGTGATGGTGATGGTAACCGGCTTTTTCATGACGAACTCCCGCGCAAAAACCAAGAATGGTATCCGAAATTGCCCTGGATCGTCATTGACGGACGGCCAGCGGCAACTGGGCCGCCTTTGGTAAGCGTACACCGAGCAGCTGTGCGACGGTTGGGGCGACTTGCCGCATGTCGATCAATCCTAAGTCGCGGCCCCGAGCAATGCCTGAACCCGCGATAAAAAAAGCCGCGCGCATTTCCGGATATTCCGGCGAGAACCCGTGGCTGCCCTGAGTG
>Ga0210387_10003924_pt1 | contig 11433 bp, 9 predicted proteins | sample IncBWC7OmetaG_FD_160108 | JGI IMG/M metagenome (GOLD analysis project Ga0210387, IMG submission 160108) | Forest soil microbial communities from Barre Woods Harvard Forest LTER site, Petersham, Massachusetts, United States - Inc-BW-C-7-O ... | reverse complement strand
CGCACCTGCTGGGTCAGGATCAGCCGGCTCCACAGCGCCGGCTCGAGCCGCTCGATCGCGCCGGGCACGATGTCGCTCATGATGCGCGCGCCCTGGCTGCCGCCGACCGCGAGCAGGCGGAGCGGGCCGTTGGTCTCGGGCGCAGTGTAAGTCGTCGCCGCGGCGCTCAGGATTGCGGGCCGCATCGGCGTGCCGACGGCGGTGGCTTTTCCCGACAGCGCAGGATCGCGATCGAGCACGCCCGGCAGCGAGGTCGCAATCGCGTTGACATGGCGGGCGAGAAAGCGGTTGGCGCGGCCGAGCACGGCATTGGCGTCATGGATGACGCGAGGAATGCCGGCTAGTCTGGCGGCGATCAGCGGCGGCAGCGTCGGATAGCCGCCGAAGCCGACGACGGCCGCGGGCTTCAACCGGCGCATCAAGCCGAACGCCGACAGCGTGCCGGTCGCAAGCGTGAGGGTGGCGTAAGCGAGCTGCAACGGATTGCGGCCGCGCGCGGTCTCGCTCGCCACGACGTCAATCATGTCCTTGGAGAACAGCCCGCTATATCTGAGCGCGCGATCGTCGGTCACGAGACGAACGCGCAAGCCGCGCTTGATCAGCTCGACGCCGAGCGCCTCGGCAGGAAACAGATGCCCGCCGGTGCCGCCCGCGGCCAACAGGATAAGGGGTGCGATAGCTTCCATGGGCGGTTTCTTACAGGGAAACCGCCGTCATTGCGAGGCGCGAAAGCGACGAGAAATACGGCTAGGCGTATCCCCGCGCGGCACCCGCGTCGCCGAGTGAAGCCAGTTCACTACGCGGCCGGAGCCGTGTCAGCGCCAGCATCATGCCGACGCCATAGGCCAGCGACACGATCGACGAGCCGCCATAGGAGATGAACGGCAAGGTCATGCCCTTCGCAGGAATGAGCTGCAGATTGACCGCCATGTTGATCGCGGCCTGGAAGCCGAACATGATGGCGAGGCCCGAGGCTGCAAAGCGCCCGAACATGTCCTCATTGGCATAGGCCCGCGACAGCGCGCGGATCACGACAAAGGCAAACAGCGCAAGCAGCGCCAGGCACAGGACGATGCCGAACTCCTCGGCGGCAACCGCGAACACGAAGTCGGTGTGGCTGTCGGGCAGGCTGCGCTTGGCGATGCCCTCGCCTGGCCCGAGCCCGAACCAGCCGCCATTGGAGAATGCTTCCATCGCGGTATCGACCTGGAAGGTGTCGCCCGACGCCGGATTCATGAAGCGCTTGATGCGGCCGGCAACATGCGGGACCAGCATATAGGCGAAGAAAAGGCCTGCGGACGCCGCGCCCGCCAATCCGAACACCCAGACCATGCGCATGCCGGCGATGAAGAACAGCGCGCCCCACACCATCAGGATCAGCATGGTCTGGCCGAAGTCAGGCTCCATCACCAGGAGCGAGACCAGCATCAGCAGCAGCACCAGCGCCATCGAGGTCGCCGGCATTTCCGGCTTCTTGGTCGATTCGGCAAACAGCCAGGCCGCGATCACGACAAAGGCGGGTTTGGCGGATTCGGAAGCTTGGATGTTGAGGCCGAGCAGCGTGATCCAGCGCCGCGAGCCCTTCACTTCAGGGCCGATCAAGAGCGTCGCGACGATCAGGGTGACCGAGACCGCGAACACGATCAACGCGCTGCGCCGGATCTGCTTCGGTGACAGGAAGGACACGCCGATCAGCACGATGAAGGACGGCAGCAGGAACATCACATGGTGATTGAAGAAGTGGAACGGATCGAGCCCGATCCGGACCGCAACCGCCGGGCTCGCCGCCAGCGACAGCACGATACCCGAAAGCATCAGCGCGATGATCGCCCCGAGCAGCGGCCGGTCCACCGTCCACCACCAGTCCGACAGCGGGTTGCGTTCTTCGCGGGATAGCAGGGGCCAGTCCCCAGGAGGCCAATAGGTCCCTCCCATTGGCGCCCATGGTGGTTTCCAAGGGGTTAATGGAATCGTTAAGTTTGGGGATTGGGAACGATGCCACCCGAAAAAGCAGCTCGTAGGACGGGTTGAGTGAAGCGATACCCATTAAAGCCCAAGGGCAAGAACGATGGGTTTCGCTTCACTCAACCCGTCCTACGCGTCACACCACCGGCTTCACGCCGGGCAGCGCATTCACGAGGTCGCGGAACTTGGTGCCGCGGATTTCGAAATTGCGGTACTGGTCGAAGGAGGCGCAGGCCGGCGACAGCAGCACGACGGGATCGTGCAGCCCTGATGCCTCCGCGTCGCGCGCGGCGTTGGCCACGGCGACGTCCAGCGTCTCTGAAATCTCGTGTGGAACACGGTCGCCTAGCGTACCTGCAAATTCCTGCGCGGCTTCGCCGATCAGATAGGCCTTGCGGATGCGCGGGAAATAGTCGGTAAGGCCGGTGATACCGCCGGCCTTCGGCTTGCCGCCGGCGATCCAGAAGATATCAGCAAAGGACGACAGCGCATGCGCGGCGGCGTCGGCGTTGGTGCCCTTGGAGTCGTTGACGAACAGCATGTTGCCGAGACGACCGACCTGCTCCATGCGGTGCGCGAGGCCGGGAAAGCTGCGCAGGCCGTTCTGCAGCACCTCGCCGCTAACACCGAACGCTTGCGCGCACGCCGATGCACAGGCCGCGTTCTGCGCATTGTGCAGGCCGCGCAGCGAGCCGATGCCGCCGATCCGCGCGATCTCGCTGCGCGCGCCGCCGGCGGCGCGCAGGATCGTCTCGCGCTCGACATAGACGCCGTCGGCGAGCGGGTTCTTCACGGATACGCGCACCACACGCTTGCCGGCCCGATCGAGGCGATCGGCGATGTTGCGGCAATAAATATCGTCGACGCCGACGATCGAAGTGCCTTGATTCTGCACGCCCGCGACCAGCCGCTCCTTGACTGCGGCGTAATGTTCCAGCGTGCCATGGCGATCGATATGGTCCTCGCTGATATTGATGAGGATGCCGACGGCCGGATCGAGCGAGGGCGTCAGATCAATCTGGTACGACGACATCTCGATCACATGCACGCGGCCCATCCGCGGCGGCTCCAGCGACAGGATCGCGGTGCCGATGTTGCCGCCCATCTGGGTGTCGTAACCTGCAACCTTCATCAGATGCGCGATCAGCGCCGTCGTGGTGGATTTGCCATTGGTGCCGGTGATCGCGACAAACGGCGCGTCGGGCGCATAGCGGCGGCGCTCGCGGCAGAACAGCTCGATGTCGCCGATCACCTCGACGCCGGCTTCGCGCGCGAGCAGCACGCTCCAATGCGGCGCCGGATGCGTCAGCGGCGCGCCGGGGGTGAGGATCAGCGCGGCGAAATTCGCCCAGGATACGCTGCGCAGATCCGCGGTGACGAAGCCGGCTTGGGCGGCTTTCGCGACATTGTCGGCATTGTCGTCGCCGGCAATGACTTCGGCGCCGCCGGCTTTGAGCGCGTGGCAGCTTGCCAGCCCCGAGCCACCGAGACCGAACACCGCGACGGTCTTGCCGGCAAAGGAGGTGACGGGGATCATGATCAGCGCAGTTTCAGGGTGGAGAGGCCGGCAAGCGCCAGCATCACCGAGATGATCCAGAAGCGGATCACGATCTGCGGCTCGGTCCAGCCGAGCTGCTCGAAATGATGATGGATCGGCGCCATCCTGAAGATGCGCTTGCCCGTCAGCTTGAAGGAGGCGACCTGCACGATCACGGACACCGCCTCCAGCACGAACAGCCCGCCGATCACCGCGAGCACGATCTCGTGCTTCACCGCGACCGCGACCGAGCCGAGCATGCCGCCGAGCGCGAGCGAGCCGGTGTCGCCCATGAAGATCGAGGCCGGCGGCGCATTGAACCAGAGGAAGCCGAGGCCGGCGCCGAGCACGGCGCCGCACAGCACCGCGAGCTCGCCGGTGCCGGCGACGTAATTGATTTGCAGATATTCGGAGAACACCGCGTTGCCGGCGAGATAGGCGATCAGCCCGAAGCTGGCGGCGGCGATCATGACCGGCACGATGGCAAGTCCATCGAGGCCGTCGGTGAGATTGACGGCGTTGCCGGCGCCGACAATGACGAAGGCGCCGAAGATCACGAAGAACCAGCCGAAATTCACCACCAGTTCCTTGATGAAGGGGATCGCGAGCGACGTCGACGACACGTCGCGGCCGAGCTTCACCAGCGCATAGCAGGCCACCAGCGCGATCGCGCCTTCGAGCAGCAGACGCAGCTTGCCGCCGAAGCCGGTCGTGGTCTGCTTGGTCACCTTCAGATAGTCGTCATAAAAGCCGACGAAGCCGAAGCCGAGTGTCACCGCGAGCACGATCCAGACATAGGGGTTGAGCGGGTTGGCCCAGAGCAGGGTCGAGACCACGAGCCCCGAGAGGATCATCAGCCCGCCCATGGTGGGCGTGCCCTTTTTGGCGACGATGTGCGATTGCGGGCCGTCGGCGCGGATCGGCTGGCCCTTGCCTTGCCGCAGGCGCAGATGATCGATGATCCAGGGGCCGAACAGGAACACGAACAAGGCACCGGTGAAGACTGCGCCACCGGTACGGAAAGTCTGATAGCGAAAGACGTTGAGCAGCGTGCGCAGCGCGCCGAAGCCAACCGGAAAGGTATTAGAAATCTCGTACAGCCAGTAGAACATTCAGTTTCCGCCCTAACCTGCCGCTCGCACGACACCTGCGCGTCCGCAACCGTCTTCATCTTCGCGCGACCGCTTCATTATAATCGCCTCGCTGGCACGAGTGAGGGAAAGATGAACGGCGACACCCGTTCCTCTTTTACGCCCTTGCCTGCAGGGCGGCCAGAAGCCCCGGCACGAACTTGTTAACCCAGAACATCTTTTTGCTGCCCTTGACAACCACCACGTCGTCAGCGCCGAGCAGGGCTGCAATCTCCTGCGGTTGCAAGGTCGCCGGATCCTCGTGCCAGCCGAGCCCCTTGCCGTTTGGGAGCAACCGATAGAGATGATGCATCAGCGGCCCCACGCAGTAGATGCCGTCGATGTCACCCAGATGTCCGGCGAGGCCCTCGTGATAGCTAGGTGCCTCCGGGCCGAGCTCCAGCATGTCGCCCAGGATGGCAATCCGGCGCCCTCGATTCATTTCGCGCGCCTTGAGGCTGTCCAGCGCCGCGATCACGCTGGCCGGGTTGCCATTGAAACTGTCGTCGATGACGGTGACGCCGCCGACGGTCTGCTCGACGCCGCGCCCGGTCATGATGCCGACTTCACCGAGCTTTGATGTCAGCGGCGACACGTCGAGATCAGCGGCATGGACCGAGGCGAGTGCGGCCAGCGCATTCTGCACGCGATGCGGCGCGCCCGGCGTCACGTTGAATTTGACCTGCTTGCCGCCGACGCGGGCTACGACATCCCAGCTACCGCCGTGCGGTGAATGGCTCAGTTCCCCCACTTCGGCGCCCTCGCCGAACCGGATGACCTTGCCGCTCCATTCCGGCGCCTCGACATCGGTCGGCAGCACCAGTACGCCGTCCTTTGGCAGGCCGCGCGCGATAGAGACCTTCTCGCGCCGGATCGCTTCCAGGCTGCCGAGCTTTTCGAGATGCACCGGCTTCACATTCACCACCAGCGCAACGGTCGGATGCGTCAGCCCGCTCAAGCGCTCGATTTCGCCCAGCTGGTTCATGCCCATTTCCACGACCCAGAGGCTGGCATCGACCCGCCCATTGCACAGCGTCAGCGGCACGCCCCAGAAATTATTGAAGCTCGACGGGCTAGCATAGGCGTTCGGATAGGCGGCGATGAACTCCTTGGTGCTGGTCTTGCCGGCGCTGCCGGTCAGTCCAATCACGGCCCCGTTGAAGCGCGCCCGCGCGGCGCGCGCCAGGCCCCAGAGGCCATCGATCAACGTGTCCTTCACCACCAATTGCGGGATCGAAACGCCCGCGATGACATGCGGCACGATCATCGCGACCGCACCGGCTGCCTCGGCATTGGCGGCGAAGTCCCAACCGTCGCGCGCACTGGCAAAGCTCGAAATGAAGCCGCCGCTCGGCGTGCCGCTCAGCGCCACGAACAGGCTGCCGGGCTTCACCAGCCGGCTATCCTGGGTGACGAAGTCGATCGCCGTGTCCGGAAAATCACCCGACAGGCGCAGCGCACGCGCGACTTCGGCAACCGTCCACAATGGTGTCTGGCTCATGCCACCCTCGACGTGAGCGCGGCGGCGACCGCATCGTGATCGCTGAACGGCAGGGTTTTGTCGCCGACAATCTGTCCGGTCTCATGTCCCTTGCCGGCGACCAGCAACGCATCGCCTTGCTGCAATTCGTCGATCGCGGCGCGAATGGCGCCGGCGCGGTCGCCGATTTCGGTCGCGCCCTTCGCCGCAGCCAGGATCGCGGCGCGGATGGTGGCCGGATTTTCGCTGCGCGGATTGTCGTCGGTGATGATGACGTGATCGGCGTTCTCGCTCGCAATCGCGCCCATCAGCGGACGCTTGCCCACGTCGCGATCGCCGCCGGCGCCGAACACCACGACAAGCCTGCGCTTCGCATAGGGCCGCAGCGCCTGCAACGCTTTCGCCAGCGCATCGGGCTTGTGGGCATAATCGACAAAGATCGGCGCGCCGTTGCGCTCTCCCACCCGCTCCAGCCTGCCCTTGGCGCCTACGAGATGTTCGAGGCTCGCCAGCACCGCATCCGATTCACTGCCGGTCGCGATGGCGAGGCCGGCGGACACCAGTGCGTTCTCGATCTGGAAGTGGCCGACCAGCGGCAGCCGCAGCGACATCTGCTTGCCACGGTGCTCGAGCACCAGCTTTTGCGCAAAGCCGTCGATGCCGGCCTCGACCAGACGGATGCCCTCGCCCTTGCCGTCGCCCTGGCTGCCGACGGTGAGAAGCCGCAGGCCGCGCGCGCGCGCCGCCTTCGTCGCTTGCGCCGAATGCTCATGATCGGCCGAGATCACAGCGGCGCCGCCGGGCGGGATCAGATCGCGGAACAAACGGAGCTTGGCGTTGAGGTAATGCGCGACATCGGGATGCTAATCCATGTGGTCGCGTGAGAGATTGGTAAAGCCACCGGCCGCGATGCGCACGCCGTCGAGGCGATATTGATCGAGCCCGTGCGAGGATGCTTCGAACGCCAGATGCGTGACGCCCTCGCGCGCGATCTCGTCGAGCTGCCGATGCAGCGCGATCGGATCGGGCGTTGTCAGCGAGCCATAGACGGTGCGCTTCGGCGACACCAGGCCGATGGTGCCGAGGCTGGCGGAGGCATGCCCGAGCCGCTGCCAGATCTCGCGCGTGAAGGCAGCGACCGACGTCTTGCCACTGGTGCCGGTGACGGCCGCGATCGTCTTGGGTTGCTCCGGATAGAATTTCGCCGCGGCCAGCGCCAGCGCGCGGCGCGGATTGGACGTCGCAACAAACGGCACCGCGATCTGCGCCGGCGGATGATCGCCGGCAACCGCAACCGCGCCGGAGGCGATCGCAGCCTCGATGAAGCGTACGCCATCCGTCTTGCTCCCGGACAGCGCAAAGAAGAGATCACCCGGCTTCACCACGCGGCTGTCGACGGCGATCCCTTGAATGGTGATCGCGCTGGCCTTCGGATCGATGTTCGCCTCGTCGCTGAAGAGGTCGCGAAGCTTCATATTGTTCCAGTTGTGGTGACGCGCGGGCAAACGACGGCAGTCCGCTTGGACAGACTCAAAAATGACGGCTGAGTAAGGCTTTACTGCGTCGGCCTGATCGCCGCAAGAATAAGGCGATCCGCCGGCGGCAGGTCGAAGCGCGGCTCGACGCCCAAAAGCGGCGCGATGCGGGTGATGACATTGCCGGCGGTCGGAACCGCGTTCCAGCCTGACGTGATGAAGCCCTGGGTCTCCTTGATCGCCTGCGGCTCGTCCAGCATGATCAGGAGCTGGTATTTGGGATTGTCCGCCGGAATGATCCCCGTGAAGGCGGTCAGCACGCGCTTCTTGGCATAGCGGCCGTTGATGACCTTTTCGGCGGTGCCGGTCTTGCCGCCGATATAGTAGCCGGGGACGTTGGCCTTGCGCGCGGTGCCGATCTCGGCATTGAGCCGCATCAAATAGCGCATCTTGTCCGAGGTCTCGGGCTTGATTACCCGCTTGGCAAGCGCCCGCGCTTCTTCCTCGGAGCGCCTGAGGAAGGTCGGCGGAATCAGGAGGCCGCCGTTGGCAAGTGCGCTGACGCCCATCACCGCCTGTAGCGGTGCCACGGCGATGCCATGGCCGAAGGCGATGGTGATGGTGTTGAGGTCGCCCCAATGCTTGGGCACGATCGGCATCGCGCTTTCCGGCAGCTCCGTGCGCAACCGCTCGAGCTGACCCATCTTGCGCAGGAAGGCCTTGTGCGCCTCCACGCCCTGGGACAGCGCGATGCGCGCCGCGCCGATGTTGGAGGAGAAGGTGAAGACTTCTTTCATGTTGAGGAAGCGGCCTTTCGGCTCATCGTCATGGATGGCGAACTTGCCGTAATGCAGCGGCGCGCGCGCGTCCCACAACGAATTGAGATCGTATTTGCCGGTGTCGAGCGCCATGGCGAGCGTAAACGCCTTGAAGGTCGAACCCATCTCGTAGACGCCGGTGGTCAGACGGTTGATGCGATCGGGGTCGTGCGCTTCCTTCGGGCTGTTGGGATCGAAATCCGGCAGCGACACCATCGCGATGATCTCGCCGGTGTTGACGTTGGTCACGAGGCCCGAGGCTGCCTTGGCGTGGAATTTGTCCTTGGCCTTGGCGAGCTCATCGCGCAGCGCGTGCTCGACCCGCAGATCGACCGACAATTCCACCGGCCGCTGCAGGCGATCGGTGGCAAAGCCGGCTTGGTGCAGATCGGCGAGCCCGTTGGTGTCGAGCCACTTCTCCATCCCGGCGATACCCTGGTTGTCGATATTGACGAGGCCGATCAGGTGCGCGACTTCGTTGCCGTTCGGATAGACGCGCTTGTTCTCGCGCAGGAAGCCGATGCCGGGAATGCCCAGGCGATGGATGTCCTGCTGCTGCTGCGAGTTGATCTCGCGCTTCAGCCAGACGAAGCCCTTCTTCGACATCAGGCGGTCGCGCACTTCGCCGACGTCGACGTCGGGCAGCGTTGCGGTCAGGAGCTCGATCGCCTCGTCCTTGTCGATGATGCGGCGCGGCTCGCCGAACAAGGACGGCGTCTTGACATCGGTTGCGAGGATCTCGCCGTTGCGGTCGACGATATCGGGCCGCGCGGTCGCGATGGCATCTTGCGCAGCGGCGCGGCGCCCGCTGTGGGCGTCAGCGCCGATGGCATACATCACGAGCCGCCCGCCGATCACGGCATAGATCGCGGCAAAAGCCAGCATCGCAAAGCCGACGCGGGCGCGCGCCTTGGCAGTGCGGTCGACATTGCGCCCGTAAAGCAGGCTGCGGATCAGCCGCTGGCGCCAAGGTTCTACAGATTTTGGTTCGGTGGGCTTTGCGTTGACGGGGACCAGGTCATTCATCGCTTGGCCTCCGGCTTCTGAATCGAACCAGTAACGGTGGGAGCGTCGCTGGCGGCTTCCAGCGTGCCGATCATCGAGCCGATCGGATCGGGATCGCCGGGCTGCACGAGGCTCGGCGGCCGCTCGGGCAGGTTCTTCAGGTCGTTATATTGATTGGCGTTGAGCGGCTTCAACGCGAGATGCCGCTCGACCAGTCCTTGCAGCCGCTGCGGCGAATCGAGCTTGGACCATTCGGAGTGCAGCACCGCGATCTTGTCGCGCTCTTCGCGGATTTCCGCGTGCAGCTTCAAGACCTGCTCGGTGCGCACGGTCGAATCCATCTTGATACGATAGACATAGGCTGCTGCGAACACGAGCGCGCCGATGACGAGGAGATGGAGCAGCCGCATGCGCTAGCCTCCCCTCATCACGTCGGACAGCCGCGGCCAGGACGGCAGTTCGCCGGCCGCATGCGCCGGCGCTTCCAGCCGCTCGGCGGCGCGCAGCTTGGCCGAACGCGCGCGCGGATTGGCGGCGATCTCCTCGTCATCAGGCACCACGGGCCGCTTGGTCAGCACGCGAAAGCTCGGGACGTCCTGCCTGACTTCAGGCAGATGCCGCGATCCGCCGCCCGTCCTGGAGCGCGCGTTGAGGAAATCCTTGACGATACGGTCTTCCAGCGAATGAAATGACACCACCGCAAGGTGCCCGCCCGGCCTCAGCACCTGCTCGGCCGCTTCCAGCGCCAGACGCAATTCGTCGAGCTCGGCGTTGACGAAAATGCGCAGGCCCTGGAACGTGCGCGTCGCCGGGTGAATATCGCCGGGCTTGGAGCGCACCACACGTGCGACGAGATCGGCGAGTGCGCGCGTGGTCGTGATCGGGGCTTCCTTGCGCGCGGCGACGATGGCCCGCGCCACTGTGCGAGAATGGCGCTCCTCGCCAAAAATGAAGAAGATGTTGGCGAGATCGGTCTCGGAAGCTTTCGCGATCACATCCGCCGCGGTCGGACCCGAATGGCCCATCCGCATATCGAGCGGGCCATCGAGCCGGAAGGAGAAGCCGCGGCCGGCCTGGTCGAGCTGCATCGAGGAGACCCCGACGTCCATCACCACGCCATCGACCAGCTCGACGCCCTCTGCGTCGCAGACCTCGGCCAGATTGGAAAAGCGGTCCTCCACCAGGGTCAGCCGGCCGGCCGATTGGTCGACCAGATCAAAGCCGCCGGCAATCGCCGTGCGGTCACGGTCGATGCCGATCACCCTGGTGCCTGGTGTGGCGAGAATCATCCGGCTGTAGCCGCCGGCCCCGAAGGTTGCATCGACATAGATGCCGCCATCGCGCGGGTGCAGCGCTTCGACCGCCTCGCGGCCGAGCACGGGGATATGGGGAACAGCCGCGCTCATGCGCGCGCCCCGGGCGAACCTGCCGGCAAAGTCACGAAAATGGCAGGGAACGGGCCCATTGCGCCTCGAATTTACGACCCTTTCCGCGCTTTTTGGCACAAAATGCCGCAAGCGCGTGGCACCGATCCCGCGCAAGCCCAGGGACAGACCCTGGTTTCCGCATGGAATTTGCTGGGCTGCCATCGGGGTTCGGGCGTGAAATAAGGGCGCCAAACCGGTTTGGCGCTTCATCACTTAGTAACGGCAACCAGCGTTAAGAAACGGTTGATGGGGTCGTTAACTTTTGGCCGCCTTTGGGGTAACCGGGGACCCTTCCAAGCCGGTGATGCAAGGCGCACACACCCGCCCAAAATGCGCAGCCGCGGCGGCCTGGGCGATTGCCTCGGCGGGGTCGTAAAGGAATAGTTACAGCTCGACTCGAAATTACCGTTCTCGTGCCGGGTTTGTAGGTATATGTCTCTGAGTTCCCACACCTCTAATGCCGTCGATTCGAAGCGCAGACGCGCGCTTCCGATTCCGAGCGGCAGTGCGAACATGAAGAGCTTTACCCCGGATTCCTCGATCGCCTCCGACGTGATCCCTTCGGCCAATTACGGCGACCGCAACACGGGCCGGCA
>Ga0210387_10003923_pt1 | contig 11433 bp, 7 predicted proteins | sample IncBWC7OmetaG_FD_160108 | JGI IMG/M metagenome (GOLD analysis project Ga0210387, IMG submission 160108) | Forest soil microbial communities from Barre Woods Harvard Forest LTER site, Petersham, Massachusetts, United States - Inc-BW-C-7-O ... | reverse complement strand
CCTGCCAGGGAGCACGGCGGATAGGTCGCCGATCGCGAGCCGTATCCAGGGGTGGTCAGGGTCGAGCGTGGTCACGACGATCTCGCCGACGTCGCCTTCGGCAGCAAGCTCGGCGGTACCTGGCCGGACGATTTCGAGGATGAGGTCCTCGTTCACGACCAGGCCGTCACGCGCCGATGTCTCATACGCAATCACGCCGAGATCGGCGGTACCGAAGGCCTGATAGGCCTCGATGCCGTGCGATTTGATTTCCTTCTGAAGCGACGGCGGAAACGCCGCGCCGGAGACGATCGCGCGTCGGATCGAGGATACGTCGCGATCGGCGGCGATCGCTTCATCGATCAAAATCTTCAGAAAGTCCGGCGTGCCGCAATAGCCGGTCGGACGATAGGTTTCGATCAGTTCGAATTGAGCCTCGGTATTGCCGGGGCCTGCCGGAATAACAGCGCAGCCAAGCGCGCGCGCGGCGGTGTCGAAGATGAAGCCGCCGGGTGTGAGGTGGTAGCTGAACGTGTTCAGCACCACGTCGCCTTCGCGAAAGCCGGCTGCAAACAGCGCCCGCGCTCCCCGCCAGGGATCGGTATGCGGGCTCTCGGGCTCGAAGATCGGTCCCGGTGAAGTATAGAGCCGCGCAAAGGCACCGGGCGAGCCACTCACGAACCCTCCGAACGGCGGCAACGCCTTGTGAAGCGCGGGCAGCTCGGATTTGCGCAATACGGGCAGCAGCTTCGCGAACGCGGCGCGGCTTGTGATTTCTTCGGGATCTACACCGCGCAGCTGTTCGGCATAGCCGGGCATCTCCATCGCCTTGCGAAGGATCGCGGGCAGGCGGGAGAACAATTCCGATTCACGCACCGAAGGCGTACGGGTTTCGCGTGTGTCGTACCGGTCGTGTGCATTTACAGCCATCTTTTCCGCCGCTTGAAGCTCTTCAGATTCTTAAAACTCTTGCGCTGATCGCCGGCGCCGCCGAGGTAAAATTCCTTCACGTCCTCATTATCGCGCAATTCGTCCGCGGTGCCATCGAGCACCACCTTGCCTTGTTCCATGATATAACCATGACTAGCCACCGAGAGCGCGGCGCGCGCGTTCTGCTCGACCAGCAAAATCGTGACGCCGAGGTCGCGGTTGATCTCCTGGATGATGGCGAACACTTCCTTGACCAGGAGCGGCGACAGGCCCATCGAGGGTTCATCCATCAGGATCATTTTTGGCCGGGCCATCAGCGCGCGTCCGATCGCAAGCATCTGCTGTTCACCGCCGGAGAGATAACCGGCCAATCCCGTGCGCTCCTTCAGGCGCGGGAAATACTTAAACACCATGTCGATGTCGGTGGCCACCTCGTTGTCGCTGCGCGTGAAGGCGCCAAGCTTCAAATTCTCCAGAGAAGTCATGTCGGCGATGATACGGCGGCCTTCCATCACCTGAAAGATGCCGCGACGAACGATCTTGTCGGGATCGATGCCGTCGATTCGCTCTCCATCAAAGAGGATTTCGCCGCGCGTCACTTCGCCGTCTTCGGTCTTGAGCAGGCCGGAAATCGATTTCAGTGTGGTCGACTTGCCGGCGCCGTTGGCGCCCAAAAGCGCCACGATCGATCCGTTGGCGACGTCGAGGCTCAGGCCTCGCAGCACCAGGATGACGTCGTCATAGACCACCTCGATGTTGCGCACGGCGAGGAGGGGGGCGGGGGTAGTCGATCGCTCGATTTGGGATTCGGTTACCTGCAAGAGCAAACCTTTCGAGTGATCTCTTTCTTATCCCTCCTCCCTGCGGGGAGGGTGGCATGTCGAGAGCGAAGCGAGCGGCATGCCGGGTGGGGGAAATGCAGATAGAATCTTATCTGACGACCCCCACCTCGGCCTTCGCTTCGCTTGGCCGACCCTCCCCGCAAGGGGGAGGTATTGACCGGTATCTGGATCACCACCCAAACCAATCGGTCTTGCGCGGCAGATCGACGGTCTTGACCTTCTCAAGCTTGATCGTGCCCTTGGCCATCAGGTCGTTGATGTCGCCATCGGTCGTGCCTGAAATCTTCGAGCGATAGAGATCGACCTTGAGCGTGGCGCGATGGTCCTTCGCGGTCCAGGTCGAGGGATTGCAGACGCCATCCGTGCCGGCCGGTACCCAGTCGGCCTTCTGATAAAAGCCCTTGGCGACGTTCTCGCCGGTCGCGCCGCCGTTCTTCGCGGCCCAGTCCAGCGCCTCCTTCATGTAGAGCGCCGAGCAGATGCCGGCGATATAATGCACCGGGCGATACACCTTGCCGGTCGGGTCGCTCATTTTGGAGATTTCCACCACCGTCTTCATGCCCGGCGCGTTGCCGCCCCAGCCGACTGCCGTTCGCAGCGGAAAGATCACGCCGTCGGCGGCATCGCCCGCGGTCTTGGCGGCGTTCTCATCCATGCCCCAAACGTTGGAAAGAAATTGCACGTCGACGCCCGCGGTCTTGCAGGCCTTCATGACCGAGATGTTGGAGGCCGCGGTGTTGCCCAGATAAGCGTAGTTGGCGCCGGCGCTTTTCAGGCTCAGGCATTGCGCGCTGTAATCGCCGGGCGAGAGTGCAAACACCAAAGGCGGCAATACCTCGAAGCCGAGTTCGGTCGCGAGCGCTTCGCCCGCTGCTTTGGGTGCGTTGGGATAAGGGTGGTTAGCGCCCATATGAACGAATTTCGGCTTGCCGGGTTTGCCCTTGGCCTTCCAGTCTTCGGCCGCCCAGGTGAGTTCGGCGCGCAGCGCATCCGAATAGGTCGGGCCGTAGAAGAAATTATAGGGCGCAGCCTTCGCCTTGCCGCTGGTGCCTTCGGGATCGCTCAGGGCCGCCGCATAAGAGCCCGACATGTCGGGGATTTTGTCCTGGGCGAGGAAGCCGGTCAGCGCTTCGGTATCCGCCGTGCCCCAGCCCATGATGGCCGCGACCTTGCTGTCGGGCGCCGACCATTTCTTGTAGAGCGCGATCGCGCGCGGCACCTGATAGCCGTAATCGTTGCTGTCGACGGCGAGCTGCTTGCCACCGACGCCGCCATTCTTGTTGATCCAGGCGAAGGTGTCGGCCACGCCCTGTCCGTAGGGCGTGCCGACATCGGACGTGCCGCCCGAGAGGTCCTCGAGGTGGCCGATGGCGATCTGGGCCTGCGCACTCGATGCCGCGCCGCCGAGCATCACCGCCAACGAAACGGTGCCGAGAAGGGATTTCAGGGTCATAGTGTCTCCTCCGGTTTATATTTTAAGTACGATCTTAGTCTCGCTTTTCCCAAGCTCAATGCGAAAACGGATAGAGTTTCCAGTATGTCTTGATCTGCCGCCAGCGATGGGCAAGCCCGTCGGGCTCAAACATCAGAAAGCCGATGATGATCAGCCCGACGGTGATCTCGCGCAAAAATGTGATGTTGTTGTTGAGCGAAAGCGCCCGGTCGATCGCGGATCCCTTGAGGGTGGTGCTGATCCACTCCATCGATTCCGGCAGCAGCACCACGAAGGCCGTGCCCATCAGCGTGCCCATGATCGAGCCGGTGCCGCCGATGATGATCATCGCCAGAAACAGGATCGAGCGTTCGATGCCGAACCCTTCCTGCGAGATCACGAGCTGATAATGTGCATAGAGGGCGCCGGCGATGCCGGCAAAGAATGCCGCAAGCCCGAATGACAGGGTCCGGTATTTCGTGAGGTTGATGCCCATGATCTCCGCGGAGAGATAATGGTCGCGGATCGCGACCAGCGCGCGGCCGTCGCGCGTACGCATCAGGTTGGTGACGAGCAGAAAGCTGACCACGAGATAGGCGAGCACGACGTAGAAATATTGCCGGTCGCCGCGAAATGCGTAGCCGAAGATCGAGAACGGGTTGGCGCTGGCTGGCACCGAGCCGCCGGAAAACCATTCGGCGCGAGAGAAGAAGTCGAGCAGGATATATTGCGCGGCGAGCGTGGCGATGACGAGGTAAAGTCCCTTCAGCCGCGCCGCCGGGACGCCGAAGATCAGGCCGACGAGTGCGGTGACGACACCGGCAAGCGGAATGGCGAAGAATACGGGAATCGGAAAATTGTTCGAGAGATAGGCCGAGGTGAACGCGCCGAACAGAAAGAACGCGGCATGGCCGATCGATATCTGCCCGGTGAAGCCGACGAGGATGTTGAGGCCAAGCGCCGCAATGGCAAAGATGCCGATCTGAATCGAAATGCTGAGCCAGTAGTTGGAAAGCAGATATGGCACGCAGCAGGCCAGGATGACTCCGAAAACAGCAAAGTTGCGGCTCATCGCGGTCGGAAAGATCGTGGTGTCCGCCGCGTAGGAGGTGCGGAAGTCGCCGGAGGGAATGAGCGATGGATTTGCCATATTGGATTAGACTCGCTCGATGTCTTTGGTGCCGAACAGGCCGTACGGCTTGATCATCAGGATGAGGATCAGCACATAGAATGGCGCGATCTCGTAGAGATTGCCCCAGTGCAGATATTCGCTGTCGACATATTGCGCGATATTCTCGAGTAACCCGATGATGACGCCGCCCAGCACCGCGCCGCCGATCGAATCGAGACCGCCGAGGATCGCGGCCGGAAAAACCTTGATGCCGTAAGCCGAGAGGCCCGACGACACGCCGTTGACGACCGCGACGACGACACCGGCGACCGCCGACACCGTGGCCGAGATCGCCCACGCCATCGCAAACACGTTCTTGACGGAAATGCCGAGCGATTGCGCCACCTGCTGGTCGAAGGCGGTGGCGCGCATCGCCAGGCCGTATTTCGAGGCGCGGAAGAACCAGGCCATGCCGATCATCATGGCCACGGAAACGGCGAGGCTCATGACGTAGACGGTCTGGATTTGCAGGCCGAAAAGGCTGACCGAGTCGCTGGAGAAGACGCGCGGAAACGGCTGCGGGTTGACGCCGAAGATCCACTTCAGCGCCGCGTCGAACACCGTCGAGAGCCCGATCGTCACCATGATCACCGAAATGATCGGTTCGCCGATCATCGGCCGCAGGATCACGACCTGGATCGCGATGCCGAAGGCAAACATGAAGACCAGCGTGAGCGGCATGCCGACCCAGAACGGCACGCCATATTTGGTGAGCAGCGCCCAGCACACCCAGGCGCCGATCAGGAGCAGTTCGCCTTGCGCGAAGTTCACGACCTGCGTGGCCTTGTAGATCAGCACGAACGACATCGCGACCACGCCGTAGAGCGTGCCGACGACGAGGCCGTTGACCAGGAGCTGGATCAGGAAGGCGAGGTTCATGCGAAGCGAGTCCGGCTGTCACCCTCTCCCCTTGTGGGAGAGGGTGGCTTCGCAAAGCGAAGCCGGGTGAGGGGGTGTCTACGTGTTGGAAATGCGGCAAGGGAACCCCTCACCCGAGCGAGAATAGGTCGAGCAGCGGAGCTGCCCTCTCCCGCAAGGGGAGAGGGCGCAATGATCGGCGCTGCGCTGTGCTCTTGTGAATCCCTCATTCCGCGGCCTCCGCGAGTGGCACGGACGGCACCAGATCGATCACGCGAAGCGTGGTGCGGATGCGTTGCGTGGTGCCGTCCTGAAAACGGATCACGGTATCGACCGGGATTTCGCTTCGGCCGCCGTAAATACTTTCAATGATGTCGGCGTATTTTTCGTTGATCACGCTGCGGCGGACCTTTCGCGTGCGCGTCAATTCGCCGTCGTCGGCGTCGAGTTCCTTGTAGAGCAACAGGAAGCGCGAGATGCGTTGCGCCGGCAGCAGCGTCGCGTTGACGGCCTCGACCTCTTCCTGCAACAGCGCATAGATCTCGCCCCGTGCGGAGAGATCGGTATAGGTCGTGAACGCAATCCGGTTCTTCTCGGCCCATTTCGAGACGATCGAGAAGCGAATGCACAGCATGGCCGTAAGCCGGTCGCGGCCGTCGCCGAGCACGACGGCTTCCGCGATATAGGGGGAGAATTTCAGCTTGTTCTCGAGATATTGCGGCGAGAAGCGCTCGCCGCGCGAGGTCTCCGCCAGATCCTTGATGCGGTCGATGACGACGAGCTGTTGGTTGCCGTTGAAATAGCCGGCGTCGCCCGATTGCAGCCAGCCGTCCTTGATGTCGGCGGCGGACGCTTCGGGATTCCTGTAATAGCCGAGAAACATGTTGGGGTGGCGGATCATGATCTCGCCGACGCCGTGAATATCGGGATTGTCGATGCGGATTTCGATGGACTTGTCCATCGCAACGCCCGTGGTGTCGGGATCGACGGCGTCTTCGGGGTGCAAAGTATAGGCGCCAAGCGTCTCGGTCTGGCCGTAGAGCGTCCGCAACGGCACGCCCATGGCGCGGAAGAACCTGAACGTGTCCGGGCCGAGCGCGGCGCCGCCGGTTGCGGCCGAACGCAGGCGGGTGAAGCCGAGGCGGTCGCGCAGCGCGCGAAACAAAAGCGTTTCCGCCACGATCGAATGCCGGCCGCGCGCGAGCGCCGCAAGGCCTGCCTTCATGCCGAGTTGATAGAGCCCCTGCTTGAGCGGAGAAGCATCCATCACCCGCGCGCGCACGTCGGCGGCCATCGCCTCCCAGACCCGCGGTGCGCACAGTACGAAGGTCGGTGCGATTTCGCGGAAATCGTTCAGCATGGTCTCGGGCTCTTCGAAGAAGTTGACCTTCATCCGGCACAGCAGCCCTTTGCCGAGCACGTAAATCTGCTCCATGATCCAGGGCAGCGGCAGCACGGAGACGTATTCGTCTTCCGGGCCCTTCGGATCGAAGGCGAGATAAATGGCGCAATGCCGCAGCACCCGCCCCGCAGCCAGCATCGCAAGCTTTGGATGCGACGTCGTGCCGGACGTCGTGCAGAGGATCGCGACATCCTCGCCCTTCGTCGCATCGACCAGACGGTCGTAAAGCGCTGGCTCGCGCTGCTGCCGCTCGCGTCCCATCTCCACCAGTTGCTCGGCGGACATCAGGCGGGGATCGTCGTATTTCCGCAGACCTCTCGCGTCGGAATAAACGATGTGCTTGAGCGCCGGTACGCGGTCGGCGAGCCCCAAGAGCTTGTCGACTTGTTCTTCGTCCTCGGCGAAGACAAGCTTCGCTTCGCCGTAATTCAGAAGATAGGCCGCTTCCTCGTCGAGCACGTCGCGATAAAGGCCGAGGCTCAACCCTCCGATCGCATGGGTCGCGATTTCGGCCGCGACCCAATCCGGCCGGTTGTCGCCGATGATGCCGATGACGTCGCCGCGCGCAAGTCCAAGCTCGACCATGCCGAGCGCGAAATTCCGAACGCGGGTTTGGTAGTCGTTCCAGGTAAACGGCTTCCAGAGCCCAAGATCCTTTTCGCGCAACGCGATCTCCTGGCCGAATTCGCGGGCGTTCAGCCGCAACATCTTCGGATAGGTGTCGGCCTCTTCGACGCGGGCGGCGTAATCCATCATGCCGCGCTCTCCGCAGTGACGGGCGCCGGCGCCTCGTCGGGATCAACGAGCACCTCGTCCTCTACGCCGAGATAAGCGCGCCTGACGTGGGGATCGGCGAGCACGGCTGCGGGATCGCCTTCGGCGATCTTGCGGCCGAAATCGAGCACCATCACGCGGTGGGAGATATCCATCACCACGCCCATGTCGTGCTCGATCATGACAACGGTCATGCCGAACTCTTCGTTGAGATCGACGATGTAGCGCGCCATGTCCTCCTTTTCCTCGAAGTTCATGCCGGCCATCGGCTCGTCGAGCAGGATCAGTTCCGGCTCCAGCGCCATGGCGCGCGCGAGTTCGACGCGCTTGCGCAAACCGTAAGGCAGCGTGCCGGCGGTTGCTTTTCGAACCGCCTGCAGGTCAAGGAAGTCGATGATCTCCTCGACCTTGCGGCGATGTTCGAGCTCTTCGCGTCGTGCGCCGGTCAGCCAGTACAGCGAACCCGTGATGAAGTTGTTCTTTAGCAAATGATGCCGCCCGACCATGATGTTGTCGAGCACGCTCATATGGTGGAACAGCGCGAGGTTCTGGAAGGTGCGGCCGATGCCAAGCCGTGGCCGCGCATTCGGGTTGAGCGCGGTGATGTCCTGTCCGCGATAAAACAGCTGGCCCTCGGTCGGGCGGTAGCGGCCCGAGATGCAGTTGACGATCGAGGTCTTGCCGGCGCCGTTGGGGCCGATGATCGAAAACAGTTCGCCGGATTTGACGCCGAAACTGACATCGGTGAGCGCGCGCACGCCGCCAAAGCGGAGCGATACCCCGCGCACCTCCAACGTATGGTCCAATCATCCCTCCCGCTTGGCCGCTTCCGGCGCTTTTTCGCGCTCTTGTTGGCGCTCTTGGCCGGTATTTATTCCTGACTTTTCAGTGTGATCCTATATCGGCCTTTTAGGCTAAGCCATGCGACCAAAGGCATTTCGCCACTGGTACACCGGATACCAATTTCCTCTTAGGTTTTTCCTCTCAGGCTTGCCGTGGCGCCCGATATCGAAAGCCGGGTCGGGCTATGGCAGCTGGCCAAACGCCATCAAATTCTGGCACTATCAGCCTGATTTTCCATCGTCTTTTGCGTTAGACTTCGTTGAAGTCAGGTGCTATGGGCTGCGCCTAAATCTCAGGTTGGAGCTTGATTTTGAATAAGAATCGGGGATTCGGGGGGCCGCCGATGCGGCAGCAATTTCCAAGCCCCACCGAACAGAAGCTCCAGCAGGCGATTGCATTTCACCAGCGTGGAATGCTGTCTGATGCAAAGAGAATTTACGAAGAAATTCTGAAGCAGAGACCAAAGCAGTTCGATGCGCTTCATTTGCTTGGTGTGCTCGCTTGTCAAACAAGAGATTTTAGCCGTGGCGAAGAACTGATCAGGCAGGCAATAAGGGTCGATCCCGATAACGCCTTGGCTTATCTCAATCGCGGTAATGCCCTCAAAGAACTCAGGCGGCTTGATGATGCGCTTCGTTGCTACAGCAAAGCCGTTGCACTGAAATCCAATCTGGTCGATGCCCACAGCAATCGCAGCATCGTGCTTTACTACCTCAGGCGCCTAGATGAGGCGCTTGCCAGCTATGACCGAACGATCGCACTGAAGCCTGACCATGCCGAAGCTTACAACAACCGTGGCATAGTCCTTCACGATCTCAATCGTCTGGATGAAGCGCTTGTCAGCTACGGGAAGGCCATCGAACTGAAGTCTGACTATGCCGAGGCTTATGGCAACCGCGGCAATACTTTTTACGCTCTCAAGCGCCTTGATGAAGCGCTTGCGAGCTACGACAGGGCCATCGGGCTGGTACCCGGCTATATTGATGCCCACAGCAATCGCGGCAATACCCTTCACGACCTCGGTCGTCTTGAAGAGGCGCTTGCGAGCTGCGACAAGGCCATCGCCTTGAATCCCAATTATGCCGCGGCTCACAACAATCGCGGCAAGGTTCTCCATTCGCTGAAGCGTTTCGACGATGCGCTCGCGAGCTGCGACAAGGCCCTCGCATTGTTGCCCGGCCTGGTCGAGGCGTACGGCAACCGGGCAAATGCGCTCTACGACCTCGGTCGTCTTCAGGAAGCGCTTGCCGGCAGCGACAAGGCCATTACGCTGAAACCCGACAATGCTGAAGCCCACGGCGTCCGAGGCAATATCCTTTTCGATCTCGGACGCCTCGATGAAGCGCTCGCGAGCTATGACACGGCCATTGCGTTGAAGCCGGAACTTGCCGCAGCCTGGTCTGGTCGAGGCAGCGTCCTTTACGATCTCAGGCGCCTCGACGACGCTTTCGCCAGTTACGAGAGGGCGCTGGCGTTCGATCCTGATTTGTTCGCCGCGGAAGGCATGCGTCTGCACATCAAGATGACCCTTTGTGATTGGACGCACTTCGATACTGACTGTGAAAATCTGATCTCATCGGTAAGGCAAGGGAAAGCTAAAGCCCGACCGTTCGGCTTTCTCGCAGTCTCAGACTCCACCGATGACCAGCTTGAATGCGCCAGGCTTTGGGCGGCAACAAGCTGCCCTCCCTCTGAACGATCGGTATGGCGAGGCGGGCACTACCGCCACGACAGAATCCGCGTTGCTTATGTCTCTGCCGACCTTCGGGAGCACCCGGTATCCCAGCTGATGGTCGGAGTGCTTGAGCGTCATGACAGATCCCTTTTTGACGTGACAGCCATATCGTTGGGAGCAGACGACAATTCAGAGATACGCCGCCGATTGATGAATTCCGTTGAGCAATTCATCGACGCCAAGGCATTCAATGACGAGCAGGTTGCGAGCCTCATCAGGTCATCGGAAGTCGATATCCTGGTCGACTTGATGGGCTTTACGGGACGATCTCGAACGAAAGTGTTTTCCACGCGCCCCGCGCCCATTCAGGTGAACTATCTCGGCTACGCAGGAACGATGGGCGTTCCGTATATTGACTACATTCTGGCCGATCGAGTTGTGATCCCTGAAGAGAAGCGGACCGGCTATTCGGAAAAAGTCGTCTATTTGCCCAACAGTTACATGGCCAACGATTCCAGGCGCAAAATATCCGAGCGGCCGCAGCGCCGTTCGGAGTGCGGCTTGCCTGAGACGCGATTTGTGTTCTGCTCTTTCAACAACAGCTACAAGATCACGCCGGAAATTTTCGGCGTGTGGATGCGGCTGCTGAAAGAGGTCGACGGCAGTGTATTGTGGTTGTCGGAAACCAATGAAACGGCTACGCGCAATTTAAGGCATCAGGCGCAAAGCTTCGGTATCGACCCCTCCCGTCTGGTATTTGCACCGAGGTTGCCGCTCAACGAAGATCATCTGGCGCGCCTTGAACTCGCAGACCTGTTTTTGGACACGCTGCCCTTCAATGCCCACACGACGGCGGCGGATGCGCTGTGGGCCGGCCTGCCGGTATTGACCCGCCTTGGAGAAACGTTCGCCGGCAGAGTGGCCGGCAGTCTGTTAAATGCGGTCGGCTTGCCTGAGCTGGTCACGCCGACTTCAGAAATCTATGAACGAACGGCGATCGACCTGGCCAAAGAGCCGGCAAAGCTGGCGGCTATCAAGCAGAAGCTGGCCGGCGATCGTCGCTCATTGCCCTTGTTCAATACCGAGCTCTTCACTCGCCATATTGAGGCGGCTTACGTTGCGATGGTCCAGCGCCATCACGCGGGATTGGCGCCAGATCATATCGTCGTGCCGCACTGAGCAGCGCGACCGGCCAAAAGGTCCGGTACCAAGGGTTCGAATAAAGATTAACCGCGATGGCTTTGCGGTCGCGGGCGAGGTAACCAGGCTCGGCAGGTAATCAAATAATCAAATTCTGATACTATCAGCCTGATTTTCCATCGTCTTTTGCATTAGACTTGGGCATTAGACTTGGCGGGAAGCGGGTGCTAAGGGCTCCCTCAAAATCCCTCTTTTGGAGATAAAATGACGGTTCAGGATGCCAAACGGCGTGTGGCGCTGATCACGGGCGTGACCGGGCAGGACGGTGCGTATCTGGCCGAATATCTGCTCGGCCTCGGCTACACCGTGCACGGCGTCAAGCGGCGG
>Ga0210387_10003922_pt1 | contig 11434 bp, 4 predicted proteins | sample IncBWC7OmetaG_FD_160108 | JGI IMG/M metagenome (GOLD analysis project Ga0210387, IMG submission 160108) | Forest soil microbial communities from Barre Woods Harvard Forest LTER site, Petersham, Massachusetts, United States - Inc-BW-C-7-O ... | reverse complement strand
CTCCGGGACCAGGCGGCTCGGACCGAAGGGGCAACAGGCGCCGAGCTTCTGGCCCAGGCGGTAAGCGCCTTCCGAAGTGCCCTGGAAGTCAGGACGCGGGAGCAGCTGCCGCAGGACTGGGCCATGACCCAGAACAACCTGGGTGCTGCGCTCGGGAACCAGGCGGCTCGGACCGAAGGGGCAAAAGGCACCGAGCTTCTGGCCCAGGCAGTTAGCGCCTACCGAAGCGCCTTGGAAGTTTACACGCGTGAGCAACTGCCGCAGAACTGGGCCGCGACCCAGAACAACCTGGGTATCGCGCTCGGGAGCCAAGGCCTTCGGAGTGAGGGGACAACAGGCGCCGAGCTTCTGGCCCAGGCAGTTAGCGCCTACCGAAGCGCCTTGGAAGTTTACACGCGCGAGCAACTGCCGCAGAACTGGGCCGCGACCCAGAACAACCTGGGTCTCGCGCTCTACATCGAAGGCCTTCGGAGTGAGGGCGCCAAGGCCTCGGAATTGCTTGACCAAGCGGTGGCCGCTTACCGCACCGCGCTTGAGGTTTATACCCGCGAGCAGCTGCCGCAACAATGGGCAACTACCCAGACGACCCTGGGAGCTGCGCTCCAAGAACAGGGCCTTCGCAGCGAGGGCGCCAAGGCTACGGAACTGCTTAGCCAAGCGGTGGCCGCTTGCCATAGCGCCCTGGAGGTTTTTACTCGGGAGCAGATGCCACAACAGTGGGCGGAGGTTCAAAACAATTTAGGCTTTGCACTTACAGAACAAGCCAAGCAAACGGTGGGTGCCAAAGCCATGGAGCTGCTGGCCCAGGCGGTGACCGCTTGCCGCAGTGCCCTGGAGGTTTCTACTCGCGAGCAGATGCCGCAGGACTGGGCAGCGACCCAGAGCAGCTTGGGCGACGCGCTCGCAGAACAGGCTATTCGGAGTGAGGATGCCAACGCTATGGAGCTACTTGACCAGGCGGCGGCCGCCTACCGCAGCGCCCTGGAAGTCAGGACCCGCGAGCAGCTGCCACAACGGTGGGCAGAGGTTCAAGATAGTTTGGGCCGTGCACTTACAGAACGAGCCAAGCGAACGGAGGGAGAAGGAGGGACAGAGGAGGTAGTCCAAGCGGTAACTATACTGAAAAGCGCTCTCGAGGTAACGGCACGCGAGCAGTCGCCGAAAGAGTGGGCACTGAACCAAGAAAGCCTGGGCGTTGCGCTTTCAGAACAGGCTATTCGGAGCGAGGGTGCCAAGGACGTCGAGCTCCTTGCCCAAGCGGCGGCCGCCTTCCGTAGCTGCTTGGATACTTATACGGCGGAGGCTTTTCCCTTTTATCACAAGCGAGCTCAGGAACAATTGAAGAAATGCGAGAGGCTGATTACACAGACTAAACATTAAAGCTCAATAGCCGTTAAACACGGGGTTCTCAGGCGTCACCGTCTACACAGCGAAAGTTCTACCGTTCTTCAAACTCACGTTCTTCACAGATAACCCTGCCGAGCTCGCAAGCTTCGATCGACGTGAATCAGTCCCGCGATATGTGCCGGGAGGTGGGTATTTGCCGGCCCCGTAACAACGCGCTTTTTCGGCGGGCCTACTTACTTAATTGGCGCGATTGGTGCCGCGCACGAGGACAGGCGTTTTTAGCCGAAATGCGATCGCTAGCCAAAGACCGACCGCAACAGCTACTTTCCGCTTCCAAGTTTTGTCCTGACCGGAGGACTCCAGTCATTTTGTGCTTGCGCTGCTCTTGAGGGGTTCGGGATGAATCGACAGAATGTTATCCAGAAGCTTAAAAAAGACATCGAAGCCTGGGTCGCGATCATTGCCAGTACCGGCGTTTGAATACAGCGGGCGGAAAGTAAAATCGACGGTGCATTCGATCGAGTTACTAAGTCCCTGCTAGTCAAGAACTTATGAATACGCATTATTTGACGACGGATCGTGTAGCCGTTCGAACAGAACGTACGCAACACTTATGCTACATTACACATTTGGGTAATATTGGCTTTTTTATATTGTTTTAGGTGACCTTTTCGTGTCTGCTACCGACAGGTTAATGTTCCTTAAGATGGAGCTACTTCGTTCGGCTTCCTCCTTCGACAAATGTCGGCTGATGCGTCGCCGAGGGGAGGATTCCGATTGAATTAGAGAACGGCTGCGTAAGCCGACCGCCCGATCGATAAACGTTGCAGCGAGTTGGCCCCCGATTAGTACTGACACGAAAGCCAGAAACTGGCTTTAGCAGGCAACAGAAGGAAAAGAGGAGATAGATATGAACCCGACAAAACAATTCGTCGCCCCCAAAATCCGCTAGCACGTATTTGTGAGACTTGATTCGTATATCTCGATTTCAAAGCCATCCGTTCAGCAAGTATTCGGATTCGACTGATTAAGTTTACTTAGCAAAAGGTTTTACCTATTCTAGAAAGACCCCTTTTTATGGCCAACTCCAGCTATCTTGTCATCAGGCTTGTTCCCGATTTACTGGTCGATGGCGGGACGTTTTCGGCCAACTATCTCGGTGGCCCATTGCTGCAGTTTTTCGATACAGCGACCGCGCTGCTGCTTAGCAATAATGTATATTCTTCCCCCGCTGTCAGCGTTTCAGTGGCCTCCCGTGGCAAGTCCCTACCTTGAGTCGGTATCGGCGCCGACATCGAAAGCATCTGACCTGACTTTCATCGCACGCTAACTTAGCCAGAATTGTCTATGAGCGAAACTAGATTAGACCTGACAAACTCCGCGGCGGCCCGCCGGCTGCACATATGAGCTACCTGGTTGTTCGTCTTGTGCCCGACTCGCCGGTAGACGGCGGAACCTTTGGCACCTACCTCGATGGTTTGCAGATTGAGGTTTACCCGGCCAACGCATCCAGCAGTACTCCAGCCCTGGGGTCAACCTCTATCGACCAATCGAACCTGATGCTTGTCGAAGTGCCGTGGCTGTCGGGCGTTTACGTAGCCTCGGTTTCGAAGGTCGTCGAGCAGGGCACGCCTGAGAACTCGGGGAACTACGGCAGCAGCCTTGAGATTGAGGACGCAAACGGGGTCGCCTTCAACGCGGTTGTCGTCTGCCCCAACAACACAACCGACATTACCAGCGGCACCTACGTCACGGATATTCCGTTGGGCAGCGGTCCCACAGTCTCGCTTCCGGCGGGCAGCAATCCCACAGTCTCGCTCAATCAGAGCATCCCGGCGTTTATTGCCGCGGGCTCGGTTGTCACGTTCTACTATGCCTACAATTACAACGGCTCGCCCAATATTAATGTCGATCCTTCGTCTGCCTCGTTCTCGCTCCAGATGGATACGACCGCGAAAGCGACCAACTCCACGACGTTGAACTTTGCTAATACCTCGGGTATCGCCGTCGGAATGCAGGTGAGCGGAGCAGGCATTCCCGCCAGCGTCACCGTCACAGCCATTCCCAACAGCACCACGATCACGCTGTCGTCCTCAGTCACAGTAGCGAACAAAACCACCCTTCAGTTCCTGTACAGCCTGAACTCAGGCATCGTGCAGCATACCGAGCCTCTCACCATCGGCGGGCCCATTAACTTCTACATCCCGGTCCCGGTGTCGGTGGCGACGGCAGTGATTCCCATCTCGTCCGCTCCTCCGGTCGGCAGCTACCTGGATATCACGGTCGTCGCGACGCGCAACGGGATCCAGATTCCATTGCCGGACGCATATTACAACGTCATCGTGACCACTGGCGCGGCTACGACGCCGGACCAGTATCAGACAATTCCGCCCAAGCAGACGGCCTTCTACATTTCGTTGCCGCCGCCGCCGTTGATGAACGGCATCAACCTCGTCATCCCCAGCGATGGCAGCGCGCCCACGTTCGATCCTCTGGTAACAGCGATGCAGAACGCCATCGCGAACGATCCATACTTCAATCCCGCTCCCGACATCAGTATGCTCATTCAAGACCAGTGCACACGCATGGCCTATGATATTGTCTGGAGCCAGCAGAGCTACCTGCCCGCGCCGCCCGATCCTCTTGAGTCGCTCTACACGAACCCGCCCAACCCGGGCGGCAGCGCGGTCAGCAGCAACAATAACAACGGCACCAACGGACTCGAAACCGACCGCCAGAAGTTCGAGGGCTCGCTCAACAGCTTCTACTCCACGCCCAACGCCAGCGCGCAGCGACTTACTAAGTTTGTCGCAGCGGCTTCCGCCGCAATTTTCTGCGAGGCAACCAGCCTCAGTTCTACCTCGGCGCTCCTAGAGTTTCCCGTCGATCCCTCGGCCGGCTTTGCCGCCTCGGTCGAAAGCGAGTTGATGGTCGAGGGGCTCGGACTGTCCGGTCCCGCGGGCATTCACTTCGGCATTCCCGCGGCATTCTTCTACGCTCTTGGGGCCACGCTCGACCAGAGCACCACGGCTTCGCAGCGCTTTCAGCTCGCCACCGGCGACACCATCGAGCGGCTGCTCCAACTTCTCTCCCTGGCTGAAAACGCAAACGTCATCGAGGACTCAGAAGGCTTCTACAACTCGGGCGCAGGCGGACCCATCACCTCTTTCCAGGCCGCGCGCCGCCTCGCAGCACTCGGAGTTTCCACGTCGTCCAACTGCCCTTCGGCCACGGTCTTCAGCGGAACCCCGCTGGCCGCGCTGGTTGGAGACTGGCTCACGAAGACGGACCCCACAAGCGATCCGCCCCCGAATCCACCGCTCACCTACGAGAACACCGACTTCAACATCTGGTCGCAGCAGATCGCCGGCGATACGCCTCAGGGCTATCTCTATCTCGATCTCGACGCCCTCACGCAGGGCTACATCATTCCCAAGTTCCCTGCATCGCCCAGCATAGGCGTTTCCTCTGGTGACACGCTGACTTTTTCAGGCATTGCAACCGGAATCGGCGCAGGCATGCCGGTGAGCGGCGCCGGCATCGCCAGCGGGACCACGGTGAAGCAGGTCAGCTTCGTCACCACTGTGACGTTGGGCACTCCGCTGAGTGCGGGCGGCGTCAAGACAAGCGATACCATTTCATTCAGCCAGACCAATTCCACCGTCTCCGCCGTCTCCGCCTCGCCCAACGTAGACATCGCTTCCGGCAGCACCATCACCTTCATCGCGACCACCGGACCGGCCGGCATCACGAGCGGCATGCAGGTCAGCGGCCCGGGAATCGCCGCCAACACACTCGTGACCGCCAGCCAGACCGTTACGACCGTGACGCTGAGCGCGGCTGTCACAGGCTCCGTCTCCATCAGCGACAACATCTCCTTCAACAGCGACGCTGCTCCGTTTGAAGCCGTGACCACCGCCGCATGCGCAAAGGGGGGAACTACTCTCACCTTCGTCGGCTCGACCAGCGTCGCCAGCATGCAGCCTGGAATGACCGTCTATGGCGTCAACATCCCTTCCGGCACTACCATCAAGGCGGTCAACCCCGGTACATCCACCGTCACCATCAACGGCGCAGGCGCTTCTGGCGTCATCCCGGCGAATACGGTCATTACGTTCGTATCCTATCCGCCACCGGTCACGCTCGCCGATCAGATCTTCGTTTGGCTGTCTTCCACCACAAATCCGCCCACGGCCAATCCCGTTATCGCCACGCTCAAGGGAGTCACTGCCGCGCAGTGGACCAACTTCTTTAGCGCCGTAGGCAATCAAAACTGGCTGCCGCCGTTTACGCAGCCTGTGCCCCCAGGCGCGTCGCGTCCCTCCGGTCCGCAGTCTGCCGGCTATGTATCCATGCGCATCCGCGCTTTTATCCGCGCGGTGCAGCAGTTTTTCACCGTCTCTTCCATCGCCACTTCGCAGCAGCTTCCTGCACCAGGCTCGCCGCCGGTTTTTGCGCTGCCGACCTACGATCCCATCACCCTCGCCGCGCAAATCCTTCCGCCCGTCGGCAGTTTTGCGTTCGGCAAGGCGGCCATCGCAGGCTCCGATCTTTCCACCGCCGTCCAGTCCGTTTTTCCAGGAGACAACGAAGCACAGGCCTGGCTCTCCGATGCCATCACGGCTATCAACGAGCTCTACCAGGTGGCATTGCCGCCTGTCGTCCCCAATCCCTCCCTTGGCTCCTACTCGCTGCCCAACCCGGCCAGCCTCGCCACGTCCGTTGTGGAGGCGCTCTACGCCCGAGGGTTCCGCAGCGCGGCCGGCATCTCCAGCCTCCCTTCTGGCGACTTCCAGCAGGCGCTCACCGGCACGGTGGCCTACGACTTTGCCGGCGCCCTCCATGCCAACGCCCAGAACATCGCGCCCTCGACGCCTTCCACCGGCCTGACGGGCGGCTCGTTCCAGCCCATCAACCCGGATGGCACTCTGGTCAATTGCATTCCTCCTCCATGCCTCGCTCCTACGAACCCCATCGCGTACTTACAGGAGCTGCTAAAGCTCTCTCCGGCATCCACGTGTGCCGACCCATGGGCGACGCCGGCCAAAGGCCAGAACACACTCGGCGATACAATCGCAGGGCGCCGCGGCCCGCTCGGCACGCTGCTGGCGAGCTGCGCCAATCTTGAGACGCCGCTGCCGCTCATCGACATCGTCAACGAAAACCTCGAGTCGCTTGCGGCGGCGGTCGCCTCGTCTTCGGGCTCAGGCACGTCGCTGAACGGTGTCATTTACAATACCGCTGCGGATGAACTCGCCGGCTTTGCGCTCTGCAACGAAGATCAATGCAAGGACAAGCAGCACGGCTGCCACAAGCCTGAAGCGATCTACGCAGCCCTTCCCGAGTACTCAACTCCCGCCACACCCGTCAGCGCGAATCAATCGGTCGAGCCTGCGGCCTTCAACGCGCTCAAGCAGGATTTCTCTGCCTGCAGTCTACCTTACTCGCAAGCGCTGGACGTCTCGCGCACCTATATGAGCGACTTCGGCAGCTGCCGCTTTGAAGCGATGCGCACCTTCCGCAAGTGCATCACCGAGTTCGCGCTCGACCCCGACAATTCGCCATCCGGCTTCCAATCCTTCCTCTGGCGCTATCCGGTGCGCATCGATATTGCCATCGAGTACCTCGGCATCACGCCCGAGGAATACACCACGCTTTTCGACGGTGCGCCCGTGCAGCCGTGCGCAGAGCCTCAGGACAAGCAGCCGGCCGGTACGGCAAACGCTCCCACCAATCCAGGTTCGAACCCAGCCACCGCTCAGGGAACCTCAACTTCGGACCCCGCGTCCCGCTCCGTCGGCCGGTCCTTCAATCCTTCCGCGCTGAGCTTCACCGATTCCGACGGCCCGGTCACGGTCGCGAAGTTTCTCGAAGTAACCTGCCTCTCTTACTGCGAATTCCTCGAGCTCTGGAACTCCGGTTTCGCCCAGTCCGCTGACCCCGTGCCGAGCGAGAATGCAGCCGTTGGCACGTTCCCCAAGTGCGAGCCCTGCTGCCTCAAGGATTACGAACTCCAACTTCCGCGTGGCGACGTAGGCAACCGCATTCTCATCGACCTGATGGTCGTCATCCGCCTCTGGCGCAAGCTCCGCGCACTATGCAACGCCGGCTACACCTTCGATCAGCTATACGACATCGCCACGGTCTTCGGCCTTTTTGAGGGCGGCTCGATCAATCGGGATTTCATCCGCCAGCTTGCCGCCTTCCAGATGCTGCGCGACCAGTTCCGCCTGCCGCTGGTCGACCCGGCGGATCGGTCGACTGGAGGCACAGGCGCAGCGCGCACCCACATCCTCGCGCTCTGGGTAGGCGCCAGCGCAAAAAAGTGGACCTGGGCCGTCAAGCGACTGCTCGAAGGCGTCGAGGCTTTCGCGAAATCGCACTACGACGGCAAACGCCAACGCGGCGAGTTCGCCGCGCACGTTTCCGGCAATCTCGATGCCTTGTCGAGTCTGGCCGGCTTCAATCCCGCCTCGTCCTCCAGCACCAACAACGACACTTGGAACAGCACACCCGGCTGTACGCTACGCTTTGCCGAGGTGCTGGCTAAGATGTGCGCCTCCGATTTCCGCATCGGCGAGCTGCTCTACCTCTTCAACGCTCAGCCGCTAGATGAACGCCGGGATCCTTTCGCGCAACAGGATCCCAACGAAGCCCTCAACGATCCGCTCGACCTGCCCGAGAGCAGCCACGAACACGGGCTCTGGAAGCTGCGCGAGTATGTGTTTAGCGTCGGTTTATATATCTTAGCCGAAGTTTCTCAACTCGTGGGGTCGGCGACCCGGGAAGCCGCTCCAGATGGACATCGTGGTTAAAAGGTCTGCACTACAAGAGCTATGCTCGTCTGTTCTCGAGCAACTTTCCGGCACACCTGATCTGCAGGCCGTCGAAAATGGCAGATGAGGTCACGACCAACGATTGTCGGCATAAAATCTCGCAGGTGGAAGTGACTGGGTCTGCTCTACAGGCACTCTGGAGCACCTGTTCTTTATTTAAGCGCCTCGGCGGTCGATTGATCCCGAAAAATAGCGCATTTTTGCGTTGAGTTTAGAAAGCCGGGTTTAGCACCCTTGGATGGGAGCAGCCCGGGCGAGTTCGGCTATGAAGCTGGTGGCGCGTTGGGCGCAAGTGGCGGCCAGTGAGGTGAGGATTTGCCAAGTTCCCGCGCCTTTCTGGGTTTTGTTACCACAGGAGATCTTGCGGGCGATTACGGCCGGGCGCAGTTGGCGTTCCGCGAGATTATTAGTGGCATCGACGCCATCGTGATCCAGAAAGGTAAAGAGATGATCGCGCTGTTTGTTGAGCCGTTTGCGGATGGCTTCTTCACTGGGTTCGCTGCGGGGAGACTCCAGCAATTGAGCGGCTTTGCGTTCGAGGGCTTGACGTAGATCACGGAAGATTTCCGGGCTAAGGTCAGTTTTCTGCTGTTTGAGTGCGGCGGCGGCATGCAACATGGCCTCCACTTGGCATAAGAAGCCCTCGCCCTGTTGAGGATGAAGTTCTTTGGCTTTGCGGATGGCTTTAAAATGATGAGCGTAGCATTTCTGCTGGAGCTCCGTGGCGTCGTCGTAGATCGCCAGACAGTCGCTGATCAGGACGCCGCCGAAGTCTGTTCCCAGAACGTCGTTTAGCAGGTCACGTCCGCGACTCTGAGCGACGACATAGAAGGTGAGCCGCTGGGTAGTGAAAACCCACAGCCACCAGCCCGGACCGGCGACCCACCAGCTGGTCTCGTCGCTATGCAGTGCCGGGGCTTGGCGCACTTCTGCAGCGAGGGCGTCGTATTGGGGTTTTACTTTAACAGCCAGCCGATCAAGGGCCTGAGAGAGCCCTCCGGGGCTGAGCCGCAGGTCGAAGCAATCGCGCAAAACGGCGCAGGTTTTGCGCATGGAAAGCCCCTTGGCCTTGTTGAGATCAGCAGCCAGGGCCAGAGCTCGTGGACCAAGGTGCACACCGGCGGCACCAGTGGCCAGTGACATTTGCAGAGGATGACCGGAACGGACACTCTGACCGCAGCTCACACAAGTGGCCTCGTAAGTCCTCAGCCGTGTCACATTAGGGCGCACCGGAGGAATGTCTTCGATGAACTGTTCGACCTCCGACTGATCCCTGAACTGCTTGCCACCGCAGTGTGGGCACGAACAGAGTTCGACTTCAATATCCTTATCGATAGGATCGGGCTTGTGCCGGAAGGTGCCCGGATGTCCGGACTGACGCCCCGGCCGCTTGGGCGCTATCGCCCGTTTTCGTGGCTCGCGACGGAAAGGAGCCACCTGACGGTGCGCCTCGCGTTCGGCCGCTTCGAGCGCCTTTTCCACTTGGGCGAGGCGCTTTGTTTTGGCTTCCAGTTGTTGGTGCAACGAAGCGTTTTCGGTCCGCAGGGCCTCGAGTTGGGGCGCCATCTCGGCCAAACGCTCAGCCTGCCACAGCGCGGCTTGGAGTAAGCGAGCCGGATTGTCGTTGTACCACTGTCTGAGCAGCGCGGCAGCGACCTTCATTGGCAGAGCCGCTCTTTGAAATCGTGGCAGAGCGGGTAGAGGTAGATGTCTTTAACCGGTACCTGCACCGTATGATGGCGATCGTGCCGGCTGCGGCCACAAGTCTGCCCCACCCGCAGCCAGTTGGCAGCCCGGTAGCAGCTGCCTGTAAATCGCTCTTGCTCGACAAAAGTCTCTGCCAGGCAGGGCGCGAGGTCGTATTTACGCTGCCAGTCACCGCGCACTCGCCGCAGGATCGTGCCCAGGATGTGGCTGGCTAGATGGGGCACCCGCACATGGGGTAGAATGAGAAAACGGGTATTGTTAATGATCAGCGAAAGCCGTTGCTGGCGCTGCGGAGCGCTCCAGCCGATGAAGGCATCACGGGCTTGGACTTTCCAAGCCGCAGCCGCAAAGAGCACGCAGGCCAAGTCGCGTCCGTAACAGTCCCGTAGAAGGTAACGCAGGTTCTGACCGGCGGCACCCTCAAAGCCCAGGTAATGATGTTGGGCCAGATGCCAAACGAAGGCGTTGGCTTGCAGGGTGCGCGGCTCGACGCGAATCACTTCCAGCGGCTGCAGAGCCCGGAGCGGACCCTCGATCAAGTCCCCGGCGCCGGCACTTAGAGAAAAGAGTTCGGGCTCTGAGAGCACACGCAGAATCTGACGCCCGCCCCCGCGCCGTCGCGGCGGCAACTTGATGAGCCCTCGCTCGGCGAGCTTGTTCAACAGCAACCGGGCCGACATGTCTTTGAGCTGTCCGCTCGCCGTGCGCCAGTTGAGCGCTTCGCAGAGCGCGATCGACAGTCGGCGGCGACTCCAATGCGGATGCTCAGCAATCAGCCGTTGGAGTACGTCGAAATCTTCAATACCCAGCCAGCGACCTTGAATTAATCCGGGAGCAAACACTCCCGGCTTAATAGCGCGTCATTTTGCCGGAAGCCAGCGGAAAATAGCAGTCGGCAAAAATTTTTGCGACCAGTCGCCCTATGGCGCTAAACACGTACCGTCCCGGAGGGACGGTCGAAGTCATTGTCAGTCCCAGTGTCAGCAGAATCGGTTCAATCGTCCCGCTGGGACGGAGCCATTTTCTTCGTGATTCCAGGCACTTCGTGCCCGGCTACTATCGTGCTGTCCCTCCGGGACAAAACCAATCGCCATCGAAGCGCCTCGCATTATCTTAGAGCTCCATGGGTCAATCCTGGGCTGGATCCTCCTGTCACCTCGGGACGAAGAACCATCCCAAACCGCCCTTAACTTCGCGCCATTTAGCCCAGGGTTTACCCTGGTAGCTGTTTAGCGCCGGTTTTACGGCCCGAAGGGCCAAGATAGCTTAGCCCAGGCTTTAGCCTGGGTTTTTCGTTTTAACGCGTGCGGCCCTGAAGCTGAAGGGGCACCCGCTAAAGAGACGCCCAGGAACCACGACGCTAAACACACACGGCAATTTATCGCCGGGTCCGGGACCACATATCGGACCTGCGTCCCGGAGGGACGCCCGTAGACCACAGCGCGATCAATCCCACAGACACGCTTCTGCTCCCCACAGACAACTGACAACTGACAACTGAAAACTGTTCGTCGGCAGGACCCATCGGGCGGTAAAACCGGCGG
>Ga0210387_10003920_pt1 | contig 11435 bp, 10 predicted proteins | sample IncBWC7OmetaG_FD_160108 | JGI IMG/M metagenome (GOLD analysis project Ga0210387, IMG submission 160108) | Forest soil microbial communities from Barre Woods Harvard Forest LTER site, Petersham, Massachusetts, United States - Inc-BW-C-7-O ... | reverse complement strand
GAGAAATCTTGTTGGAGTCGTCGGTCATGTCGATATCCTCGAGAGCAAAAAAATGATTGGAAATGGGGGCCTGAAGTATAGGCCGAACGCCGGGCGCTTGAAACGTGAGGCAAACGCCGCGCAGCGGTCACGAGCTAGTGTTCTTGGGGGCGCGCCCGCACGATCAGCGCGTCCACGGCGATCATGGTCGAACCCGAACAGATGATGGGGTTGATATCGAGTTCCGCAATCAAGTCGCGCTGGTCTGCGGCGAACTCGGAAACTCGGACGAGGATGTCGGCGAGGCGCGCCAGGTCAACGGCAGGAGCACCGCGAAAGCCGTCGAATAGCGCGGCGCCTTTTAAGCGGCGCAGCATGCGCGCGGCCTCGCCGGCATTGATCGGTGCGAGTTCCACCGCCGAATCGCGCAACAGTTCCACCAACACCCCGCCGAATCCGGCCACAACGAGCGGACCGAACAACGGATCCATGCGCGCACCTGCGACCACTTCCACGCCGGCGGGCACCATGGGCTGAAGCAACACGCCGGAAATCTTCGCCTCGGGCGAAAAGCGCCGGGCGTTGGCAACGACGCGCTCATAGGCCGCACGCAGTTCATCCTCGGATTGAAGGTTCAGTGCCACGCCGCCTGCCTCGCTCTTATGAGAAATGTCGTGCGACTCGATTTTCAGCGCCAGCGGAAAGCCCAGTTCCGCCGCCGCGCACAGCAGCGTGTCCAAGGAGTCGGCGGCGAGCTCGCGCACCATCGGGATTCCATACAACTCGAGGACGGACTTCGATTCCCGCTCCGTCAGCCGATCGTTCGGCGCGGCGGCGATCAATTGCGCCGCCCGGCGCGCCACACCGGGATCCGAGACGCGCGTTACGATGCGCTCGCCTCGATGCGCCAGGTCCGCCCGGTGATGCCACGCGGCGATGGCACGGAAACATCGATCCATGGAACGAAATAGCGCCACGTGCGCATTTCTTTCCGCCTCCAGGGTACCCGGGCCCTGCAGCCAGTTGGAGATCAATACGCTGCAGGTGAGTTTGCCGTAGTGCTCGGACTGAGTCCCCAATGATTCCAAGCGCGACTTGTACATCTCGAACGCCAATGTCTGCGGCACGACGAGCGCGCCGTACGCAGCGTCCGACAGCAACGCGTCGCTGCACGCCGGCATCGACAGCGGGTTGTTCACCACCTGTCCCGTGACATCGCAGGGGTTGCGCGCCGAACCGAAATCCGGAATGTTCTCTTCGAGAATGCGCTGCACCTGCGGCCCGGGTTGCGGCAGCGAAATGCCGTAGGCTTCTGCCTTATCGGCGGCCATGATGGCCGCGCCGCCGGACGCGGCGAGCACGGCGATGCCCCGCGCCTTGGGATGAGGTGCTTTGGCAAAAAACTGAGCGGCCTCCATCAAGCCCTCGAATTCTTCGACCACGATGGCGCCGCCGCGCTCGAAGGCGGCTCGATACGCGGTGTCCGATCCAGCGAGGCTGCCGGTATGGGAAATCGCCGCTTCGGCGCCGAGAGTTCCCGTCGCCGTCTTATGAATCAACAGTGGTTTCCCACGATGCCACGCGATCTGCGCGGCCTCGAGCAGGCGCTGCGGATGTGCCATTCCCTCGAACACGCAAACGATGGCATGACAGGACGGCTCATCCGCCAGGTAAGCGACCAGATCCGCGATATCCACATCGGCTTGGTTGCCCGCGGAGAAGGCATGACTGATCGACACGCCGCATTCGAGGGCTTGGGCCAGGGATTGCGACAGCGCGCCGGATTGACTGGCAATGCCGATGGACTTGCCGCGCAGGTCGCGCGGCGCCGGATAATCGGAAAAGGAGATGCGCGCGCGGCGCAGATAGTTGGCGATCCCCAAGCAATTGGGACCCAAAATCTTCAGTCCGGAGTCGAGCCCGATGGCTTTGAGGCGGCTCTGAAGCTCGATCCGCTCCGGCAATTGCGTTTCGGCGTAGCCGGAGGCGTACAAAATAACGCCGCCGACGCGCAGCTGCGCCGCTTCGCGCACGACATCCTCGACGGCATCGCGCGGTGCGACCACCGCGACGCAGTCCGGCTTCTCCGGCAGCGACGCCATCGACGGGTAGCAGCGCCGCTCGCCGATCCTGTCGTACTTGGCGTTCACCAAGTAGATGTTGCCGCCGAAACCGGCAAGATTCGTCAGCACCCGCTCGCCGAAGGAACCGCTCTTGGGCGAGGCACCGACGATGCAAACCTGCGCCGGGTTGAGAACGCGATTCAGCTCGGCGTGCCGATAGACCGGTCGCGTCGGTGCGGTGGTTTTCACTTTGGTTGCCTGCGGTGGAACATACGGCGATACTGCCCAAGGGAGCAGCGCTGCGATAATCGGGAGAATGCATGGACACACTCAAAGGCAAAACGGCCATCGTCACCGGCGCCGCAAGCGGTATCGGGCGCGCGAGCGCAATGCTGTTCGCCGCGGAAGGAGCGGCGGTCGTCGCGCTGGACCGCGCCGCCGAAGTGGAGGCGACCGCGGCGGCGATTCGCGCCGCGGGTGGACGCGCCATTGCCTTGGTCAAGGATTCCTCCGCCGAGGCCGATGTGGCCGGCGCGGTGGCCACGGCGCTGTCGGAATTCGGCAGCCTTGATGCCTGCTATGCCAATGCCGGCATCAGCGGCGGCCTGGTGCCCTTCTTCGAAGAAACGGTGGATCACTGGATGGAAGTGCTCAAGATCAATCTGATCGGCACGTTTTTGCTGGCGAAGTATGCGGCGAAGGAGATGGTCAAGCAGAAGCGCGGTTCGATCATTTGCACCGCGTCCGTCGCCGGTCTGCGCTCCGGCGCCGGCGGTGTCCCCTACAGCGCCAGCAAAGCCGGCGTGATTAGTCTGGTGCAGACGGTTGCCTACCAACTGACGGGCACGGGCGTGCGCATCAATGCCATCTGCCCCGGCCTGATTGAAACCGGCATGACGCGGCCGATGTTCGAACGCGCGCGCGAGCGCGGCACCGAGCGCAAGATCGGGCAACTCAATCCCTTGCAGCGTTATGGCGTGCCGCAGGAAATTGCGCAGACTGCCTTGTTTCTCGCCTCCGATGCGGCCTCCTATGTCAACGGTCAAGCAATTGCAGTGGATGGCGGATTGTCCAGCTCGCATCCCATCGTCAGCACGCGCCATCAGAGCTAAAAAAATGCCGCACTCGAGGCGCGGCACTTTTCGAATCCAAACTTTCCGTTGATTACTGTTTTTTCGTGCCGCTCGGCGCCGGCGTCGCCGCGGCAGTCTTGTTGGCCGGCGCAGCTTTGGCTTTCTCCGCGGCAGCCGCCTCGTCGGCGCGGGCACCGGAGAGGATTCCCTCCAGCGCATAGTTGCCTTCGTGGCATGCGTACTCGAAGATTCGACCCTTCGAGGGCGTAAATTCGTATTCGCCGCTCCACGGCCGGTCCCACACGGTCGGATCCTCGGCCTTGAACTGATAGAGAATGCGATTCGGTCCGACACGCGTGAAGCGCTCCGTGACCTTCAGTTCCTTCCATGCTCCGCGCAGCGCGGTCGCCTCGGGGAAATTGGTGGTTTCGACCACCAGGGTCGGGCCCTCATACCAGCCGACGGAATCACCCATCCACGGCCGCTCACCGTCGGTGCGATGCTTGCCGCCGATGTGAATCATGCGCACGTCATGGACCATCTCAACCACGATGGCGACGGTGTCCTTGCTCTGCGCGATTTCATAATTATTGTTGTAAAGCAGCGGCAGCATCACTGGACCCGCGCTGTAGCCAAAGGAAGTCAGACAGCGTTCAGCCAGCGTCTGATTCTCGGGATTCTCGCCGTAGTGCGGGCGCATATACATGTTGGGAACGGTGACCCCCGCCTTGTAGGGCGGTAGCCGTCCATCGGCCGGGTCGGTGATGAACGAGGATCGCGGCTCCCCACTGACTCGCATCACTGTCGAACCCGGGTCGATCCACGCCGAGTTGTAGCCGCAACCTGCACCGCTGAAGCCTCTGCCGCATTCGTGCGGCAGATCCGTGGTCTTTACCTTCGGATCAGTGGGCTTGTTGCCGTCAGCCACCAATTTTGCATCATCGCCCTCGACCTTTTTGACCTCTTCCGGCGTCATGACTTTGCGGGTGCCGTATTCCTTCGGCCGTTCGAGCGTGGTCAGGGTCGCATTGGTCCAGGTACCTTCGAGATCGGGCTGGCCGTACGCATTGAGCGGGGCCTTATACGCAGCATCTGCCGGCGCGGCGCTTGCCGCCGCCATCGCCGATGCCGAAATCGTCGCGCCCAGCACCAAAGCAGTCAATTTCTTCGTGCTCATTTCAGGGGCTCCTTACGCAAGTCGCCATACATTAGTTCTTCAACGAACTCGACACATTTGAATTGCTGCAGCCGCGCATCCTCGCCAAGACGCCGATACATGAGCATGCTCATTTTCCAAGGCCGCGTGAAAGTCGCGGGGTCCGTGATCTCGGCTTCATAGCGAATGGTGTTCTCATTCATCAGGGTCCAGCGCTCGACCACCTTCATGTCGCCGGAATGAAAGTTTCCCGCGCGGTCGAACCAAGTGCTGTCGTTTTGCCCCGTGACGGTGACCACCAAGGTGTCGCCGTCCCACTTGCCGACCGATTGACCCATCCAGCTGTCGATCGGTGCCGGACCCGGATCGTTGAACAGAATGTCGCGCACCGCACCGTCATACTCGTACGAAATGAGCAGGGTCTTCGCGGACTGCACGATCTGGAACGGGAAGGGCATGTAATTGGCGCGCGGTACGCCGGGCAGGTCGCATTTCACTTCCGGATCCCGCTCCAGATAGTGCTTTTGATTCTCCTGCCTCTGAGTGAGCGCCTCGGGCGTGTAGGGAATGCTCCCGCCCACGACCACACCCATGCCTGCCGGTACGGAACCCACGGCGCCTAAGGCCACGACCGCTTTGGCGGGCACCGGCACCACCGGCCCGGGACGCAGCTCCAACGCCGCACTCGCGAGATGCGGCTCAACGTTCCAGTTGGCCGTGTTCATGACCGACCAGACTCCGCTGAAGTTGGGGTGTCCGCCGATGCGCTCGATTGCGCCGCTGGCGGGTGTTTTGTGTGCGGCAGCGCTCGGCGCCGCGTAGCTCTGGCTCAGTGCTGCCACTGAGCCGGTTAATGTCACCAGAGCCCATAGCTTCATCTTCTTATTCAGAACGCCCCCTCATTTTGCTACGCCATTCAGTCGTTCGTTGATTCTCTATTTTTCGTTCGGATCCGCACCGTCTTTCGGCGCGCCCGTGCCGCTCGATCCCATGAATACCTTGCGGCCATCGGTAAATGTCACATCGCGCCCGTTGGCCTTGCAGGCCGGACGGCAGCGCGCGTCCTTGGCCCGGTAACCGCGAACAATGATCTGCTCACCCGCTTTCAGCGAATCGCGCGTCAGGCCCTCGCGCAGCAGCGTATTCGGTGTACCTGCCTCGACCATCCATTCTTGCGGCGTGCCGTCGGTCACGACGATCATGTGCACCCAGGTATGCGGATTGATCCACTCGACCTTGGTCACTTTGCCTTGAAGCATGATGGGCTGATTGCCGTCGAACTCGGCCTGGAATGCGTGATGCGCCAAGGCCGGCGCGCCGATGGCGGCCGCGGCGATCAAGGCGGCTGCAATTCGCGCGGCTTTGTCGGTGCGTACTTTCATTCGAGATCTCCCCGTGTCTAATCTTGCTTTCGACGTCGCTCATTGCTGGACGGCGCGAAAAGGGCCCGTATAATCACTGCTTATAATCGCTTTAGATAGCTGTTATTGCAATACAATTTCCTTTGCGCCCTTGGATTTCCGGACTTTTTAAGGGTTAGCATGGCTGATATACAACAAGCGGGGAATCGATGCTCGAAGGTCTCGTCACCAAACTGGCCGACACGCCCTGGAGCATCGCACTGCACGAATCGCTGTATATGTATGCGATTACCGAGTCCACGCACGTTATGTCCATCATGTTGTTTGTCGGCACCATTGCGATGGTGGACTTACGGCTGTTAGGGGTTTCCTATACTAAGGTGCCGGTCTCGCAGATGCTCTCGAAGATTTTGCCCTGGACGATCGCCGGTTTTGCATTGCTCGTGATCACCGGTTCGATGTTGTTTCTCGCCATTCCGATTCGCACCTACCACAGCATTTGGTTCAGATTAAAATGTCTGATGATTGTCATCGCCGCAATCAACATCGCCGTTTTCACTTTCCGGGTTGAGCGCGACAAGGCGGCTTGGGATTTGGGCCCGGTGCCGGGAAAATCAAAAATTTGCGCGGTCATTTCCTTGAGTGCGTGGGCCTGCGTCATCGTCTTTGGCCGCCTGATCGCCTATAACTGGTTTGACTGCGACAGCATCACCTCGCCCACCATGGCTGAACTCACCGGCTGCCCGCTGGATCCTGGCTAACTCGTGTCCCTGTACCACACCGCGCAAAACATCGAGGCCTCGGCGCTCGGCCAGACCATTCGCGAATCAACCTGGCTGTTCCCGGCGATCGAGTCGACCCACCTGCTGGCGTTGGCCTTGCTCGGCGGCTCCATCCTCATCATGTCTTTTTCGATATTGGGTTGGGGATTGAAAACGCCGGTGGCGGACCTCTATAGGAGCGCGCATCGCTATTTGAACGCGGCCGTCATCGTGCTGCTCATCACCGGCGTGCTATTGGGGATTTCCGAGCCGGTGAAGCTGTACGGACGCCAGGCATTCTGGGTAAAAATGATTTCACTCGCGATTGCGCTGTTGGTGACTTATTTCGTGTTCAATCCTCTCGTCAGGCGTGGCGCCTCAGGGCTGGGATTGCGCAGCGTCACGGTACTGACGATGGCGGCATGGCTCCTGGTTGCCATGGCCGGTCGGTGGATCGGATTCTCATAATTAGATTCAGGGCTGGGGAGTTTTAGTCCATGAGCAAACATCGGAACTGGATCAGCGCGGGCGTCACGACGTTCGCTTTGGCCTTAAGCGCATTGGGATTGGCTCAAGACGCTACGCAACGGCCGGGCGGCGAGACCGTGTTCAACGCGCGCTGCAAGAGCTGTCATGATCCGGCCGTCGAACGGGCGCCCACCCGCGCGGAGTTGGCATTTCGCTCCCCCGCGGACATCGTGACTGCACTGACGACCGGGGTAATGGCCCCCATGGCCAAGGGATTGTCGAGGCCCGAAATCGAAGCGGTTGCGCTCTTCCTCGCACCCGGCCAGCAGTTGGGATCCGCCGGTGCCGACCAAATGTGCGCAACCAATGGCCCGATCAAGGCGAGCGCCTCCGATTGGCCCGCACTCGGACCGGATGAAAATTCCAGCCGATTTCAGCCGAATCCTGGGATTGGCGCGGCCGACGTCGCAAAACTTAAAGTGAAATGGGCCTTTTCCATGCCCGGCGGCGGCCAACCCGTCGTCGTGGGTGACTGGCTCTTCATCACCAACCGCAACGGCAAATTCTATGCATTGGACGCGAAGACCGGATGCGTGCATTGGGCCGTCGAGGACGCCGCGTCGCGCACTACACCGATGGTGATCCGTTCGTCGATCTCGCCCAGCGGCTGGGCAACCTTCATCGGAGTCGGTAAGCGCGTGGTGCGGGCATTCGACGCGCAGACCGGCAAGGAAATATGGCACAGCGAATCGCTGGAAAATCACATCGCCTCGAGCATCACCGGCACGCCGGTGGTCTCCGGCGATCAACTCTTCGTGCCGCTCTCCTCGGGCGAAGAGGTCTATGCCATGCAGCCCAACTATTCCTGCTGTACGTTTCGCGGCAGCCTCGCTGCACTCGACCTCAAGACGGGTCAGAAGCAGTGGCAGACTTATATGATCACCGATCCGCTGCAGCCGACACGCAAAAATGCCAACGGCGTTCAAATGCAAGGGCCCGCGGGCGCGCCGGTCTGGGCCTCACCGACGGCCGACGCAAAGCGCGGCTTGGTCTATGTTGTCACGGGTGACAGCTACACCGATGCAACCACGGATGGCGATGATGCCATCGTCGCGGTGGAAATGAAGACCGGCAAGGTGCGCTGGAGAAATCAGGTCACCACCAACGACAACTTCATCGTGGGTTGCAGCGGCCCGACCAAGGCGGCCAATTGCCCGTCGCCGACTGGGCCGGACTTCGATTTCGGCGCGACGCCGATTCTGTTCAAGCACGGCAATAAGCAGATCCTGGTCGCGGGACAAAAGTCGGGCATCGTCTATGGCGTCGATCCGGACACCGGCCGCACGCTGTGGAAAACCGCCGTCGGTGCCGGTTCGCCGCTGGGTGGCATCGAATGGGGAGTCGGTGCGGATGCCAAATACGTGTTCGTCCCGAACTCGGACATCGGTGAGATCTTCAATGAAATAGCCGCTGCCGCGGGTGCACCATCACCGACCCCCGAAAATGCCGTGGCCGGCAAACCGGGGTTGTTCGCGCTGGATCCCTTCACCGGCAAGATCATCTGGTATACCCCGGCCCCCAAAGCGCCTTGTCACTACGCGGGAGACCGCTCTAAAGACTATACGAAGGGCGCGTGCGTGCGCGCCCAGTCCGCGGCGCCCGGCGTCATGCCGGGAGTTGTTTTCTCGGGAACCTTGGACGGCTGGTTTCGCGGCTATGATACGGCGACCGGAAAAATCGTATGGGAATTCAGCACCACCGCGCAAACCTACAACACCGTCAACGGCAACCCGGCGCAGCCGGGGGGCGGCATCGACGGCATGGGCCCCACCATTGCAGGAGGCATGCTGTACACCATGTCCGGCTTCAACGGCGCGGCGCGAACCGGCAGCAACGGCGTCAACGTTCTATTGGCGTTTTCGGTCGACGGAAAGTAGCGTCGCGCTACTCGAGGCAGACCACCAGCTTGGCGGAGTGCGTGCGCCAATTGATGGGGATCACAAAGGACCGTGCATAGGGAGTCGTCACTTTTTCCAAATCGTGCGCGATGACAATCGGCACCGAGATGTTGAAATTCTTGCCGAAGTCGCGGCGCGCATTGCCGGAAATCGTATTGGCGACTTCGCCGACCAGATCCTTGATGTTTTCGTCGCTGGTGTCGGTCTCCTGCATGCGCATCAGCAACACCGTGAGCATGCCGCGGGGCGCGGTGAAATACACGATGCCTTTGCGCGCGCCGGTGATGCCGATCACGCCCGTGTATTCATAGGCGCCGGGCTTGCCGTCGGTCACAAGATAGGGGGAGCCGACGGTTGCCGATTGCTGCGCCGAGGTCTCGAAATAATTGGTCGTTCCCTCGATGAATGTGCGGATTTCAGCTTCTTTGAACATCTCAAGCCTCCGACAGCAGCTCTTCCAACGCGTCGTTGAGCTGTCGATCGGTGAATGGCTTGCAGAGAAATCCATTTGCCCCTTTTTCAATCGCCTCGACCGCGGTCGCCTTATCGGCGAGCGCGGACACCACCAAAATGAGTACGTTGGAATTGATCGCGACCAATTCTTCCACGCATTCGATGCCGTCCATCTCCGGCATGGTCAGATCCATGGTCACGACATCAGGCTGCGTGCGCCGGAACATCTCCACGGCGGCCCGGCCATTGCTCGCGGCGCCGACCACTTCCAGACGTGCTATTTGCTGTGAACGCTCAATACGCCGTCGGATGATGTTGGAATCATCGACGATCATCAGCTTCAATGTAGCTTTTTTGGGAGCAACCGCACTGTCCATTACGCCGCTTCCGTCTTCCCCGCACGTTTAACGGGGGGCAGACTCAAGGTGAGCCGCGTAAATTTCCCGGGTACCGTCGCCACCGAGACCTTCCCGCCGATCTGCTGCATGAGTCCAGCCATCAAATTCATACCGACGCCGCGGCCCGCGTCCTTGGTGGCATGCTCGACCGTGGAGAATCCCGGCTGAAACAGCAGGGAGAATACTTGCTTGGCATCCAGCGTAGCGGCCTTTTCGGGCGTAATGAAGCCCTTCTTCAGCGCGGCCTGCTTGATCTTGTCGGTCGACAGGCCCTGGCCGTCATCTTCGGCGATGAGCTTGTATCCCGCATCGCCCAGTTCCTGGAATATGAGCTTAAGCTGACCCTGCGTCGGCTTGCCGGTGTTCAGACGATCGCTGATGGATTCGATCCCGTGCACGATGGAATTTCGCACCGCCTGCACCGCGATGTCCTTGACGATGCGGCGGTACTCATCCGGCACCGTATCGAAACCCATGCATTGCAACGCCGCTTCCCGGTGGTTCTCGCCCGCCACGCGCTGCGTGAGTTGCTGCAGCATGGCGGTCACGCTGGCCTCGGGCTTGGGTGCCGGCTCGGAACTCGAGTGATCGATGACGGCGGTGTCCGTGTGGGACGCCGGCTCGCTGCCGATCGCGGCGACATGAAGACGCGCCAGGCGCGACACCAGGTCGCCCACCGACTGCAGATGCGTCAGCAAGTCATCCAATTTGATGACCAGCGGGAGAAAGTCGTTTCCGGACAAATCCGATTTCTCGCGCAATCCCTTCAAGTCATCCTCGAAGGAATGCGCACGGCTCTCAATGGAGGACAGGCCCAAGGCTGCGGCTTCACCCTTGACTGAGTGCACCTGCCTGAAAAGAGTATCGAGTTTCTTGCGGAAGGCGCTTTCCTCGCGGGCCGGCTCGCGCAGCACCGCGTTGATCATCTTCATGGCGGCGTTGGAGTCGTTCAGGAATGAGGCGAGCTGTGTCGGGTCGACGTGCAATATGCCCAACAAGGTATCGACCTGCGCCTGCGCCTGGTTTTGCGAGGACTGCAGTTCGCGGGCGAGATCCACGCGCGCGCTTACATCGGAGACCGCCACCAGCACGTGGCGGATTTTGCCGTCCACGCGCACGCGGTGGAATTCGAACTGCAGATAGCGCGTGGATACCTTGCCGGGACCACTGTCGAAGTTGACCTCAACCTCGCCGAGCGGGTTGATGGTCTTGACCAGATTTTCCTTGGTGCGCTCCGACCACAAGACCGACACGAACTTCAACGCGGTGGCCAACGTTTTCTCGGAAACGATGTCTTTCAACAGACTCTCGAATGGCAGTCCGGCGAAATCGTGGCGCTGAAACAGCGATTCGAGGGCACTGGAATAAGACGCACCGATCACCAGGTGCTCATCGAGCAAGAACAAGCCGTCTTTCACCGTGCGCAAAATGTCCGCGGTTTGCTGGCGCGCCTCACGCAGCGAGGCGTCCTGGCGCTGGCGCGCGAGCAACAGTGTTGCCACCAATACGCCGAGCACGATGGCAATCAGCAAGCCGGTCAACATGACCAGCCGCAGTTCGGTGGCGGAGCGCGCGTTGCGTGTCTGTAGATCCGTGACGATCGCGGCCAACTCTGCATCGAGCAGCGGTATCGTATGTCTGCCCACGCGCAGGGCCGTCGTGACGTCCCGCTCCAATTGTCTGCCGCCCTCGTTGAGAACCGTGCCCGTGGTTTCGTTATCCTGGTAGGGAACGCCGGTGAACTTCAGCAGCGGTTGCAACGCTT
>Ga0210387_10003919_pt1 | contig 11436 bp, 13 predicted proteins | sample IncBWC7OmetaG_FD_160108 | JGI IMG/M metagenome (GOLD analysis project Ga0210387, IMG submission 160108) | Forest soil microbial communities from Barre Woods Harvard Forest LTER site, Petersham, Massachusetts, United States - Inc-BW-C-7-O ... | reverse complement strand
AAGCATGGGGGCGTGCAGGGCATCGTCGCCCAGCTGGAGCAACAGGGATTGGGCGGCACGGTCCGCTCGTGGGTCGGAACCGGCGCAAATCAAGCCATTACGCCCGATCAGATCCATCAGGCTTTCGGCTCCGACACGGTGAAGGAATTGGCCGCCAAGGTCGGCTTGTCCCCCGATGTGTTGGCTGCGAAGCTTTCGCAGGTGCTGCCGCAGGCAATCGACAAATTGACGCCCGCCGGTGCGGTACCGAAGAGCTAAACACGAGACCATCATGAACAAAGCACTGAGCATTCTTGTCCTCGCCCTGTTTGCCGCCGCGGGGCATGCCGCTGATTCCGAGCGCACCTTTATTGCACCGCCCGGCGCGGATCCCAAGGTGGCGCCGCCGTACAGCAGCGGCGTGTTGGTCGGGGGTACGTACTACGTGAGCGGCAGCTTGGGGGTCGACCCAGCCACCGGCAAGGTGCCCGCGGATGTCGAGGCCGAAGCGCATCTGGTCTTGGATTCCGTAAAACAGACCTTGGAGCGCGCCGGGCTGACCATGGCGGATCTGGTTTCGGTGACCATTTATTGCACCGATCTCGATCTATACGACAAATTCAACGCCGTATATCGCTCTTACTTCCAAGACCACTATCCGTCGCGTGCATTTATCGGCGTCGCCAAACTGGTGCGCGGCGCGCGATTCGAAGTCGCGGGCATTGCGGTCAAACCGGCTAAGTCTCGATAAGTCTTAAGTCTCGATAAGTTTTAGGTCTCGATGAGTTTTCGAAGGCGCTCGATCTGCACGCCGAGAACCTGATCGGCGGCTTTCGATGCGCCCTCAAATCCGTCCTTGGCATACCCGCCGACGGCGTAGCTGACGGAGATGTCGGTGCCGTTCGCGCCCGGCTTCATGGTCCAGGTCAAGGAACCCTCGACTCCCAGACTCTGAAAGGGGCCGAGCGCGCCACGCAGCCGCAGCGCTTTGCCGGGCGCGATGTAAACAACGTGAAGATGTTCGACAGAGCCGCCGTCCGGCAAATTTTCGCACCAGCAACCACCTGCGCGCGCATCCAGCACCAGATTCGCCGCACTGCCCGAGAACGTGTGCTCAGAACTCCACCAACGCGCCGGCTGCAGCAGCGCGGCAAATGCCTTGTCCGCTGCGGCCGCGACATGTACGGTTTCGCGAACCTCGAAGCCATTAGCGCCGACGCTCAAGACCTCAGCCGCCGCAGGCTGAGCCAACCACGCCGCCATCAGCAAGCCGCAACACAGGAATGATTTCTTTGTACTCAGGTTCGTCGAATGCATATTTGTCCTCCACATTTCAAGCTGCCGCACATTTTTTGAATGCTTCGAGAATTGCCGTCCATCCGCCCGGCGCATCGACCATGCCGCGTATCTGCGCCGCGCGCTCACCCATGCGCTGCAGATTGCGATGCTCTAATTCGACCCGAGTGCTGCCGGCGCTCTCGGCGATGAATCGAACTTCGACTTCGGTAACCAGCTCGGGATCGAATTGCCAGTCGGCGCTCAGCTGCCAGGCAAGGACCAGCCGCTGCGGCGGCTGCCACTCGATCACATAGCCGGTCTGCCCGGTCGAGCCGTCTTCGGCGACGGCGTACCAGCGCCCGCCCACGCGCGGTTCAACGACATATTGTTTCAGCGGAGATTTGAGCGTCGAGTGAGTCGCCGGCCACCAACGCGACATTTCATTTGTGAACAACTCAAAGGCGCGTTGTTGACCTGCGCCCACGGTCACCTGTTTGCGCACCGGCGCGATGGTAATCATTGGTCCAATCCTTCTTTTTCTACTTCAGATTTGAACGCCGTCAGCGCGTCGCCCCAAAACTGATCCAACCATATTCGTATGGACGCTAGGCCGTGAGGATCAATGTAATACACGCGGCGAGTCCCCTCGGGTCGATCGGCAACCAGCCCGGCCTTTTTCAAAACGGCAAGGTGCTGGGACACGGCGGGACGGCTCACGGGCATTTGCGCGGCAATGACGCCGACCGGCTTTGGTCCGTGCCGCAGCTGCTCGAATACCTGTCGACGGGTGGGATCCGCCAGGGCAAGAAAAGCCGTTTGGTAAGCCATGACTAACGGTAAGTGAATACTTACCGAAAGTCAAATCAAGTTGCGCGAGGTTGGTCGGTCAGCATTTTGTAGATCTTGAGCACTCGCGGAACGTAGGCCATCGTTTCGCTAAACGGCGGTATCTGGCCACCGTTGCGCACCACGGCATCTTCACCGGCGTTGTAAGCCGCCAACGCCAGGCGAATATCGTGACCGAACCGATCGATGAGAAACTTCAAATAGCGGGCGCCGGCATGCACATTCTGCCGAGCGTCGTAGGGATTGGAGACGCCAAATCGGCTCGCGGTCGCCGGCATCAACTGCATGAGGCCAACCGCGCCTCGCTTCGAAACCGCGCGCGAATTGAATCCCGATTCCACCACGATAACGGCCCGCAAAAGATTCGGTTCCAGCGCCGAGGACACCGCGGCGTGTTCAATGATGGAGTCGTATTGCGTTGCTTTCGCCAGCAACTGAAAGTCATAGCGGTCGCCGCTCGCGGTCCTGTCCTGGGGCGAGAGAACCAACAACCGATAACGGTTGTTGTCGGGCACGTCGGTATAGTGCCGCTGACCCTGCGCGTCCAGGTAGGTGTAAATCCGAGGGTTCGCCGCGGCAGTAGATGCGGTCAGCAAGATTGCGATGAGAATGGCGAGACGCGGCATGAGTGGCGATCCTTCGCACAAAGCCTATCCCGGCAGGTGTTTGACCGATGGGACCTGCATCAAGAAAACGCTCGGCGGCGCACAAATGGGCCTGCCGGAGGCCTGGTTAGCCTGTCTAAGAAGGCGCCTAATCGACGTCAGTTTCGAGCGGTTCCAGGAGGTTTTCGTCGTTGCTGTGAGGCGAATTGATCCGATCGCTCACGGCATAAGCCAGCAACCGTTCATCGGCGTAGGCCGCAAGCGACATCCCTGCGGAATTCACAGGCCCGAATAGCCATAAATCGCGCTGCTCGCGTGTCAGCATGGCCGGCATTCGCAGCCCGGAATTGTGAATTTCCGAAATCAGCGTGTTCGCCGGCAGGCTGACAATGGTGCAGCACTCTGTGACGGCGTTCGCATCCACACTTGAGCGTGCCCACAATCCAGCGAAGCCGAACACATCTTGATCGTCCGGGTGAATATAGTATGGCTGTTTACTTGCGTCCGGATTGACATGCCATTCATAAAAGCCCAGTGCCGGAACAATGCAGCGGCGCCCTCGTTTCCAGGACTCTCGAGACTCAGCGCTGCTCGCCAGGCTCTCGACCGGGACATTGAAGCTGCCGCTCCCGGCGAATCCCCAGTGCGCCATGATGCCCTCAGTTTTGCCGTTATTGGCGCGAATAACGGGAACCGTTTGCCCAGGGGTTGTGTTGAAATTCGCCGCGAATATCCACCCCGTGCGTACGAGTGCGAATTCGCGCTCAATGGTCGACGCTTCGGGGCTGACATAGCACCTGCACATTTTCAAAGTTTACGCCGAGGCAAGATTCGTGTCCGAAACGGCTGATTGGAAGCAAAAATACCGCGACTCCTTGATAGAAATGGAGGCCGAGGAACTTCGCTGGAAACAGGTCGAGCAGGTTCTGCGACGGTTAGTGGGCCGCTTGTGCGCGGCAGGCATGGGCGTGAATCCGCAGCTCGACGATGAATTGATTGCGCTCGCAGCCGCCAACCGACGCAATGCCGAGGCCGATGAGCTTGCGCGGCTGGCAGATTCGCTGACAACGACGGTCGTGGCCGTCGACGCGGCTGCTCCTGTTCCGACGATCACCTTCCCGGCCACGGATACCCACACCCGGCTCGCGATCAAATCCCTGCTCGAGCGGCTCGCGGCGCGCGATCCGAAAGATCCCGTGGCGCCGGCCTTGATCGGAGAATTGGCGGGCGCGAAGAATGATAGCGCCCTGGCCGGTGTGGTGACGCGCGCGGCCGACCTGGTCCATGCGCATAGCGAACAGCTGCAGCGCGAACGTCAACAGACCGCGGAGATTCTCGCGGAGGTCACCAAGCGGCTCGACGAAATGGCCGGCTACCTGTCCGATTCGAATCACGCCAACCGCAGTCGCTTTGAGGACACGCAAACCTATAGCGATGCGGTCATGTCGCAGATGCGCGAGCTCACCGACGAGGCCGCCGGCGCGAAGGAATTGGGAGTGCTGCAGAGCTTGGTGACTGCGCGCCTGGAACGCGTCGCGCAGCATGTCAGCAATTTTCGCGCCCAGGAGGAATTTCGGCTGCTGGAGGTCAACGGACGCGCCGAACGAATGCGCACGCGCATCGCCGAATTGGAGCGCGAAACAACCGACCTGCACTCGAGACTGGACAGCGAGAAACAAGGCGCTCGAATTGATCCTTTGACAGGAATCGCCAATCGCAAATCGTTCGAAGAACGAATCGCGCACGAGACCGCGCAGAAACCGCGCGCGGGCCTCGCTGTGGTGATGCTGCTGTGGGATCTGGATAACTTCAAGCTCATCAATGACAGCTACGGCCATCGCGCCGGAGACCGCGTGCTGCAAAGTGTGGCCGCGTGCTTCTTGGCTGCAGTGCGCGGCAACGACTTCGTCGCGCGCATTGGCGGCGAGGAGTTCGTCATGTTGTTGAACGCCACGAAAATCGAGCAAGCCATGCTCATCGCGAATCAGGTGCGCTCCGCGGTCGAGGCCTTGCGCTTTCATTTTCGAGGAACCCCGGTGCGCATCACCGTTTCGTGCGGGCTGACCGAAGTGAAGGAAAACGACGCAGGCGACGCAGCCTTTGACCGCGCCGACGCTGCCTTGTACAGAGCCAAGCACAGCGGCAAGAACCTCTGCGTGGCAGCCTAGGCCTCATCGCGCCTGCCGCGTAGGCCCCTTCGCGGCTGCGGCGCAGGCGCGCCCGCGCCTGCCTAGTTAACAGATATTTAACGCATTTTGTCGAATTGCGGCACTGATTTTTGGCGCATCGTCGCTAGAATCAGTTGCTAGCAGGGATGTTTCACTTTCCTTTTGGACCGGCGCAGTGGCGCGGTCAAGAGTCATGATGTCCACTGAATAGTGCATTGCAGCATTAGGTGTCCTTGGCGAAAATGAGCAGCGTTCCTAAAACAGTCCTCGGCGAAACAGTGCTCAGCGAATCCGTGCTGAGCGACTCCGTGCTGAGTGAAGCAGCGATCGCCGTTCCAATCGGCGCGACCGGCATCGCGCAGCCGCGGATTGCGACGCGGGTTCGCGCGTGGCTGCTCACCGCAATGCTGTTTCTGGTGCCGCTGATTGCCTACTGGCCGGCCACTTTTCATGACTACGGCTTGCGCGATGACTATTCCAACCTGCGCGAAGCGCACGAAGAAGTCGGCAAGGTCCTGCAGTTCTGCGCCTCGCATGCGCGCCCTATTTACGGTTGGCTATTACAGACGACATACGGACAGACCAGCTCCGTGCAGAATCTACAGTGGCTGCGATTCGTTGCGGCGTTGCTGCTCGGGGCCATATCTCTCGTGAGCTTCCGCGGCTTGCGCGCAGTAGGCTGGTCGGTCAACACCAGCCTGTGTTTCGCGGTCCTGCTCAGCCTGGTGCCCTCGGCACAAGTCATTGCCGGTTGGGCCATCGGCTGGCCGTATGCAGCTACCGCACTGCTCGCGATCGGCGGATTTTTTACCGTGGAGGGCGCGCTGACCATAGGTCTGCGGGCCGGCGTCGGACGTGCAGTGGGCCAATGGGCGGTGGCGCTTGGTCTCATGGTGGTGAGCGCGCTGATTTATCAGCCCAGCGCTTTGTTCTACCTGGTGCCGCTCGCCGGTGCCTTGATCGCGCAACGCCAACGAAGTTTGGTGCAATCCGCGCGATGGGCGGCCATCCATCTTGGATTTGTGGCCGGAACGCTCGGACTGGCGTATTGCACCATGTCGGCGCTGTACGCGGCGCATGTCTTCGTCAAGTCCGGACGCATTGCGTTCGAGACACACTGGGGCGATAAAATCGCCTGGTTTCTGCAGGAGCCGCTGCCGAACGCCCTGAGCGTGTTCGTGCTGAATGACAACAACCATCGCGACCATGCCTTGTATTTTGGTTGCGCAGCCCTGATCGGCGCGATCCTGATCGCCGGCGCCTACCTGGAATGGCGGCGATATGGCATGCGGCGCGGCATCGTTTGGGTGTCAGGATTATTTGGCCTGCCCGTGTTTGCTTTCGCGGTGAGCATGCTTGCTTCGGAGCGCTACGCGACTTATCGCACGATTCTGGCGATGACCGGCGTGTTGCTGTGCTTTCTGGTCGCATCGGTCAGCGCGCTCACCGAGCGCTGGGGCAACAATGCACGGCGCCTGGTTGCAATGCTCTGCATTTCAATGGCATTTCTTACCGCGCAGCATCACGTGTATGCGCTGATCGCCGTGCCCCAGGGCAATGAGTGGCAGCTGATCGTCGCCGGCGCCAAGCAAGTGCATTTGGATGGCGCGCGGCCCCGCATATTCGCGATTGCTTCGGCGCCGGCGGACATTTCCACCGCTACGATTTACCACGATGAGTTCGGCTCGCTGTCGTCAAATTCCGAGTGGGTGCCGCGGGAAATGTTCAAGCGTGCGATGCATGACTTGCATCCCGACATTGCCAATTTGGATTCGCGCTATGATTTTTCCACCGGGCCGGCGCTGCCGGAAGGACAGCAGTACGACGTGGTCATCAACCTGCATCGTCTGCACCGGTTCTACGTAAACAACTAGCAGGCGCCGTGTTAGTTTGGCTGCATGATTACCGATCCCTGGCTGTGGTTCTTCGCAGCGCTTGGCGCCTTCATGGTGGGCGTCTCGAAGGCCGGCATTACCGGCCTCAGCATTCTCTCGATTGCCCTGTTCAATCACGTATTTCCCAGCAGCAAACAAGCTAGCGGCCTGGTACTGCCGCTGTTGATATTCGGCGATTTTGTCGCCGTGTTCTCCTATCGAAAGCACACCCAGTGGCACTACCTGTGGCGACTGTTTCCGTGGACCGCGGCGGGTGTGGTGGTGGGGTATTTCACGCTCGGCCGCATTTCCGATCACACCGCGCGGATTCTTATCGGTTGGATCATCGTCGCGCTCGCGTTTTTGAGTTTCTGGCGAAAATATGTGTCCGCGCCCGCTGAGGAGAAAACCCCCTCGTTTCATTGGTCAGTGGGCGCCACCATCGGCATGACCGCCGGCTTCATCACCCTCGTCGCCAACGCGGCAGGCCCACTGATGGCGATCTATCTCATCGCCATGCGGCTTCCCAAAATGGAATACGTCGGCACGGCCGCCGTGTTTTTCATGCTGCTCAATCTGTTCAAAGTCCCCTTCATGGTGGATCTAGGGCTCATCACCACCCAGAGTTTTAGCTTTAATCTCGCGCTGGCGCCGGCCGTGCTGGTAGGAGCGTTCGCAGGCCGCTGGCTCCTCAAGCACGTCAATCAGAACTTGTTCGAGCTTTTGGTGTTGCTATTGAGCGCGATTGGGGGAATTCTGTTGATCCTATAAGACATTTCAGGGGAAAAGCACATGTACCAGGGCGGTCTATTCGGTCTCGTTGTGTTGATCGCGGATGTCTGGGCGATCGTGAACATTTTTCAAAGCAGCGCAGATACCGGCAATAAAGTGCTGTGGATCGTCATTGTTTTTCTGCTGCCGCTGCTTGGCTTCATCCTCTGGTACTTCTGGGGTCCGAAGACCGGAAGAGCCTGACAACCTCGCCCGGCGCATGCGTGACCGCTGTACTCGCGGCTGCTGTGCGCGAGTGCTATGCGCGAGTGCTATGCGCGGCGGCGATGCGGCTGCAGCAACACCGCCGCTTCATAGCAGCTATCGCGCAGCGCGGCGTCGCTGGCCGCAAGAATGCGATCCAGCGCTCCCGGCGCGCTCGCAGCCGGAATATCCGCAAGATTCCCCAGTTTTACCACGGTCGTCTCGAGCGCCGATTGCAACGCGTCCGCGGCGCCTGGCTTGGCGCTTACTGCTACGCTTGTGGCCAAAACATCGGGATCCAGCAATCGCAAATCGTTGATGAGTGCAGCCAGTTGCCGCTTGGAGCGCCCTATCGCCTCGAGGCTGCGCGAGCTGACAGTGCGCTTGAGCACGGCGATGTCTTGACGGGCACTGTTCAGCACGCGATCCAGACGATCAAGCCACTCTATCCAGAACAGAGGATTCTGCATGCGACTTCCCTGGTTGACTTTGGGCGCCGTGTCGGCGAGCTATTATTATTTCCAGCAAAGACTACCCCGCTTGAGCGGGGCTAGCTACCATTACGTTCACCGCAGTGCGGTTCACCACCCAAATTGCCTGTTTGCATATACAGGGTACTAATGCGCCCGAGAGATCATGACCGTCATAAATTGGGAACGGCGAATTGGTTGCGCGCCTCGGTGCTCGGCGCAAATGACGGCATCGTTTCAACGTCCAGCCTACTGCTGGGCCTCGCCGCTGCCAATGCCTCGCACGCCACGCTCTTGCTGAGCGGTACCGCGGCTCTGGTCGCGGGCGCCATGTCCATGGCCGCAGGTGAATATGTCTCCGTGCATTCGCAAGCCGACACCGAAGCCGCCGCGCTGGCGCAGGAGCGTGCCGAGCTGCGAGAGGACTACGTCGGCGAACGCCGTGAATTGACTGACATCTACATACGCCGCGGCGTTGATGCCCCCTTGGCGCGCCAGGTTGCGGACCAACTCATGGCGCATGATGCATTGGGCTCGCACGCCCGCGACGAATTGGGAATCTCATCCCTGTCGCGGGCGCAGCCTTTGCAGGCTGCCATGGCCTCTGCTGCCAGCTTTTCGGTCGGTGCCGCCCTGCCGTTGTCCGTCGTGGCGATCGCGCCGACACATTATTCGATTGCAGCCATCGCAGTGAGCTGTCTTGCGTGCCTGCTCTTCCTTGGCGGCTGGTCCGCCAAGGTTGGCGGTGCGAGCATGAGAGTCGGCGCCCTGCGTGTGACGTTTTGGAGCGCTCTGGCCATGGCGGTTACCACGGCAGTCGGCGCAGCCGTGGGACGTCTATGAACTCCGCGGTGCTCCGAGTCGAGCAGATGGCCGAGGCTGACCGATTGGCGATGGCAGCCGGCACTCCGGGCGCGTTGCTGATGCAGAATGCGGGCGAGGCTGTCGCGCGCGAGATCAAGCGGCGCTTTACCCCTCGAGCGGCCAGCGTCTTATGCGGTCCCGGCAATAATGGCGGCGATGGTTTTGTTGCCGCTGCCGCGCTGGCGCAATCCGGGTGGACGGTCCGCGTTGCATTGCTTGGCGATGTCGAGGCACTTCGCGGTGATGCACTTTTGTATGCGCGTCGTTGGCCCGGCGTCATCGAAGCGTTGACCCCTGCGATCATCGAAAATGCCGAGTTGGTAATCGATGCGCTGTTTGGATCCGGCCTGAATCGCCACTTGGGCGCCAAGGTCAGCGATACCCTCGCGTATGCGAGCCGCCGCGCCGTCCCCATCGTCGCAGTGGACGTTCCGAGCGGCATCAAGGGAGACAGCGGCGAGAACATCGGCGCGGCACCGGCCGTCTGCACGGTCACATTCATGTGCAAAAAGCCGGGACATTTATTGCTGCCCGGACGAGATGTGTGCGGCGATGTCGTGGTTGCGGATATCGGCATACCGCAAAGCGTGATTGCCTCGCTGGCCTTGGATACGTGGGAGAACGCGCCGGCGCTGTGGCTTGATAACTTGCCGCAGCGGCACGCGAACATCAACAAATACAGCCGCGGACACGCGCTGCTGTACGGCGGTTATCCCATGACCGGAGCCTCGCGCATGGCCGCGCGCGCCGCGGCCCGCAGCGGTGCCGGATTGACGACGATTGCCGTGCCGGAACACGCCTTTGCCATCTACGCCTCGGCCCTTACCAGCATCATGGCGCAGCCGCTCGCGCGCAGCGAAGACTTGGCCGAACTCCTCGCTGATTCGCGCTACACGGCGTTTTCAATCGGACCCGGCGCCGGCATCAGCGACGAGACGCGGCTTCGTGCGTTGGACATGCTCAAGACCGGCAAGCCGGTCGTAATCGACGCAGACGCCATCAGCGTATTTTCATCGCGCCCGGAAGAATTGTTCCAAGCCATCCGCGGGGCGTGCGTCATCACACCGCATGAAGGCGAATTCAAACGCATTTTTGACGTGTCGGGGGACAAGTTATCGCGCGCCCGTCACGCTGCGCGCCGCAGCGGAGCCGTTGTCGTATTGAAAGGCGCCGACACCGTGATCGCGGCCCCCGATGGCCGTGCCATCATCAACAGCAACGCACCGTCAACGCTGGCCACCGCCGGATCGGGCGACGTTCTCGGCGGGATCGTCTTGGGCCTTCTGGCGCAAAACATGGACGCCTTTCCGGCCGCGGCCGCCGCGGTTTGGCTGCACGGTGCGGCGGCAACCGGTTTTGGAGCAGGTCTCATAGCCGAGGACCTGCCCGATCTCTTGCCGGCTGTGCTGCGCCAGTTAAGTCAAAGCGCGTCATGAATATCTGGCTGCCGACAGTCAGTCTGCATTCTCTCGTCATCGTCGTCAGCATACTTGTGTACATCCTCACGACCCGCGCACAGCGCGCGCGTCGACCGCCGTCGATCGCCATCGCCTGGGTGCTCGGAATGATCGCCCTGCCCTATCTAGCGCTGCCGATGTACTTGATGTTTGGGCGGCGCAAATTGCCGCGCAAGACCTTGCAGCCCGCGGGTGCAAGAACCACCGAGCGGCAGTGGTCCAAGGATCTGATAGAGAGTTTCGGGTTGCCCGCATCCTCCGCGGCGCTGATCGCCATGCATCAGGACGGAACGGAATCGGCAGCCGCCCTATACGCCACCATGTCGAGTGCAACCTCCAGGCTCGACATCTGCACTTACATACTCGGCGATGATGCGTTCGGCCGGGAAGTCATGCAGCGCATGGTGGAGCGCGCGCGCAGCGGCGTTGAAGTGAGGCTGCTTCTCGACGGCGTCGGCGCGATTCAATTGCCCAAGGCCTGCTTCGGCATGCTGCAGCAGGGCGGCGTCGAGACCGCTATTTTCAGTCCGCTATTTGCGCGCAAAACCCAAGGTCCGCGCAATTTGCGCAATCACCGCAAAATGGTCATCGCGGACGGCGCGCGCCTGTGGGCCGGTGGACGCAACCTCGCCGCCGAATATTTCTTAGGTATAGGCGGTGCGCCACCATGGCAGGATTTGACCTTTGATTTGCAGGGCCCAGTGGCCTCGGCTGCCGCTTCGCAATTCGAATTTGACTGGGTCGCTGCCGGCGGCGAGCCCGCATCGGCCGGCTTGGGAGTAGCACGCCCTGTTTCCGCGCCCGGCGCCGTCAGCGAGGCGCAGTTTCTGCCCAGCGGTCCCGACCAGAGCGAAGATACGGTGCATTCTTTGTTGATCGATGCGTGCTTTCATGCGCGCGAGCGCATGCTCGCGGTGACG
>Ga0210387_10003917_pt1 | contig 11439 bp, 9 predicted proteins | sample IncBWC7OmetaG_FD_160108 | JGI IMG/M metagenome (GOLD analysis project Ga0210387, IMG submission 160108) | Forest soil microbial communities from Barre Woods Harvard Forest LTER site, Petersham, Massachusetts, United States - Inc-BW-C-7-O ... | reverse complement strand
CTGCCGGCGAAGTCCGTGCGGAAGCCACCCGGCTCAACGATGGTGACCGCAATGCCTAGCGGCGCCACTTCCCGCGACAACACTTCTGAGAAACCCTCGACACCCCATTTCGCAGCCGAATAGGGCCCCCGCCCTGGAGGCCCGATCCTTCCGCCCATCGACGAAAACTGAACAAAATGACCCGCTTTCCTTTGGCGAAAGTACGGAAGAGCGGCCTTCGTCACGATGATCGTCCCGAAGAGATTCGTTTCGATTTGTGCGCGAAAATCCGACATCGGCGTGTCTTCGACGGACGAAAGATTGCCGTATCCTGCGTTGTTGATAACAACCTCCAGCGAGCCAAAGGCACCGATCGCCGCCTTCACTGCGCTCGCTGCCGCGGACTCGTCGGTCACGTCCAGCGCGAAGAGCTTGATCTGGTCACCGTGGCGTTCCGATAGGTCACGTAGAGACTCGATGTCCCTGGCTGTCGCCAACACTTTATTACCCGCCGCAAGGCCCGCTTCGACAATCGCGCGACCCAGACCGCGAGAACTGCCCGTCACTAACCAGACTTGCGCCATTCATCCTCCTATTATTCGCAATCGGTTCCTCAGGATATAAGAACTCATTGCGAAGTCGTAGCTATGTCGAAATCGCACGGAAATACGGGGACAGGCGGGAAGTTTCCTCATACTTTTCTTCGCAATCAAAAACTACAGGAACCTTCCGTCTTTTCTCTGCGCGCTAACGGCCGGTCCGGCTACGACGCTCGGCGCAGCTCTTCACGGATAACGCGGCGAAGCGTTTTCTCGAAAGGCTCATTCGAGCTTTCCACGTGCCGGCGCAGACATTCGTTGATGAGCGTTTGATAGTTGCCTCCGCCGGCACGTTCCACCTGGTTGCGGAACCACTCCAGAACCTCATCGTCGAGGCGAATGGTGATGCGCGTCTTTCCGCGCGGCGCAGCGACCACCGCGCCCCGTTTTCCACCGCGAAAATCATATTCACGTTTCATGCTGCTCCTCGTATTGCTCTCGCTCGCGAGGCGCGCGGCAGCGCCTTTATTCCTGGGTGGGTCACTCTTCTCCGGTTCTGTCCTATCTACTCACTACTCCCTATTCACTACTCACTCGCGCGTTCAGCAGGGAACGGACGGCTCGAAGGCGGGTGAAGAATTTGTTGGCCTTGGCGATATCTTGCGCGATTTGGGCGCGCAATTCTTCCGGGCCGCTGAATTTCTTCTCTTCACGCAAACGCTTCCAGAAGTGAACCTCAATGCGCGCCGGTGTAATTTCACCCGGAGGCTCGAGCAGATGAGTTTCGACGCTCAACGCCGAACCGTTGAATGTCGGGCGTACGCCGATGTTTGTGACCGATCGGCGGGTGCGCGATTCTCCATCGAATCGAGTGCGCGTCACGTAGACACCTCGAGCGGGGAGGAGTTCCTGCTCCGGCGCGAGATTCAGAGTGGGGAAAGTGAAGCGGCGGCCCGTGCCCGTACCTGCCACGACCTTTCCGCTTAGAGCAAAGGGCCGGCCGAGCAGCCGCCCGGCGTGAGCGACATCGCCGCAAGCAATTTCCCGGCGAATGATGGTGCTCGAGACGACTTCTCCTTTGTGAATGACCGGTGGAAGGATGACGACGTCGAAGCCGCGCTCGGCGCCCAGCAGTAGAAGCATGCGGGCGTTGCCGGCCTGTTTGTGGCCGAAGCGAAAATTCTCCCCAACAAAAACGGCGCGGACTTGAAGATCGCGCACGAGGATTTGATCGACAAATTCTTGCGGCGTGAGCTTGGCGAGATCGTGTGTGAACGGGAGAACGACCGCGGCATCCATTCCCAAGGCGGCGAAACAGTTTAGGCGCTGTTCGGTGGTGGTGACGCGCAACGGCGCGGTTTCCGGACGGAGAACTTTTTGGGGAAGGGGATCAAACGTCAGAGCGGTTGCTACTGCATGGATCTCTCGGGCGCGCGCAGCGGCGGCCTGCAAAATGGCCTGGTGGCCCAGGTGAATCCCGTCAAAATTGCCGATGGCGAGCGTGCTGCCGCAGTTCGACGCACCATACCGGATCGACCAAGCCAGGGGCGTTGAAAATATTTCGAGCTGCGCTGACTGGGCGGCGATTTGGTTAGAGACTTTCTGCTCAGCGGCGGACTCGTCCACGTTCACTTCGATTTCGAGTCCGTCGTAGGCGAGCTGCACGTTCGAATAGCCGAGGTTGCGCAGGCGCTCATTCGTTTCCGCGTGAGCTAAATCGTGAGCGATGTGGGTGAACCACGCGCGCCGCGGATTTAGTTTTCTGATGAGCGCCAAGGCCTGATCCACTGTCTGATGCATGGGGTGAGGCATGTCGCGCAACGCATCGATGATGAGTTCATCGAGATCGTGCAGCAGGGCGAGCGACGAATCGGGCAGCGAGCTGAAATCCGTCAAGTAAGCCGCGCGGCCAAAGCGGAAACCCAAAACTTCCATGTCGCCGTGCAAAAGCGGAATGGGAGTGAACTTGATACCGAGTAGTTCGAACGGCTCTTTGGCTTCGCGAAGCGTGACGCTCGGAATGGAGCTGAGCTTCGGCTTTCCGTCGAAGACGTACGCAAACGCGCGGCGAATAATATCGAAAGTTTCCTCGTTCGAATAAACGGGAAGCGCGGTTCGCTGCCGCAGATTGTAAGGGCGAATATCGTCAAAACCCATGATGTGATCGGCGTGGCCGTGGGTGAGCAAGACGGCGTCGAGGCGATCGAGGCCGGTGCGCAAGCCTTGCTGTCGAAAATCCGGGGTGGTGTCAATCACGACGTTTTGGCCATTGCGCGAGAGGAGCAGGGAAGGGCGCAGCCGGTTGTCATGCGGGTCAAGCGAGCTGCAAACGCGGCAGTGGCATCCGAGCGAGGGAACGCCCATGGACGTTCCGGAACCGAGGACGGTGATTTTTAGCGGATCCTGGGGCATGCTGAGAAAGCTGAAACTCTTTCGAACGCCGTGCCGAACCTGCAGTACAAAGACTTCTGTTTGCTAGGGCCGCGTCTTGGCTTTTGGCAGCGCCGCTGCGGCCTGCGCGGCAACCGCTTGGTTGACCTCCAGATAGGTCATCTTCAGTTTGCCTAGAAGATCGAGCAGGAGGGCGTCTTCCTCCGGCGCGAGGTTTCCCTTGGTTTTTTCGTGCAGGGAATCGAGCATGTCGATCAATTCATGCGCGGCTTCTGGATCAATCACCGGCTGGCCGGTGCGCGGGTCGGCGTAGGCACCCAGGACCATCGCCGCGTTGCTGCCAAGCATGCGGACAAGATTCTCGAAAGGCGCAGAGCGCTTAGGAACTTCGAGGGGCGGCTGCGGCGCGACCGGCTTGGGAGCCTCGGCAACGGGATGCAGGTGTTCCTCGCGCTTGGCCTCGCGTTCCCGCTCTTCCATGGCTTCCTTGCGAGGCTCGCCATCGGAGGTGAAAGGGCGGCGGTCGATAACGCGGAATGACTCTTCTTTCTTGTGTTCGGTCAAGGGGACTATCCTCGTCAGTTATTTTCACTCTAAGTTTAGCATGTGTGGGAGATTTCGGGTGCCGGGTAGACGGGCAGAGGTGGGCCAGGTTCCGGTTGGGCGTTTATCAAGCACTGGCTAGGCGTCTGACGCATAATTAATTTGTCAAATCATGGGCATTCGCGAAGGCGGGGCAAAATAGAGAGGCGCTTGGAAACCTCACAAGCGCCTCCCCTACTACGTCAACGTAAACCGTACCTCACTGGATCACCTCCTTCTCGGCAGGAACGCCGATATCGACAAGTGTGTCGAATGCCCCGATTATAACGCAGGAATCAGGAGATGTCAGAGCAGGATTCCTCTCTTCTCTACCCAGCCGCACACATAGAATTACTTCGCACGCTGAGGGGCACGCGAGCGTGGATCGTCGTACCAAGATTGGGTTGCGAGTCGATAGAAAGCTGCCCATCCACCAGCTTCACCCGCTCTGCCATACTGACAAGGCCAAGCCCGCGGGTTTTCATTGCCTGTTGAACGTCGAGACCGGATCCCGAATCGCGCACGGTGAGGTCGATCACATCAGGCGCGTAGCGCAGCTCAGCATCGAAGTGCCGCACTCCGCTGTGTTTGATCGCATTTTGCAGAGCTTCCTGTAAGACACGAAAGAGGCAGAGCGAGATTTCCTGCGGAAGCGTCCGTGGGACCTCGTCATGAGCAAAGACAACTTCGACATTCTGCTGGTCAGAGAGCTCGTGGCAGAAGGCTCTCATGGCGGCAGCAATGCCCACATATTCTAGTTTTGACGAATGCAACGTGTGCGACAGCGATTGGACATCAACGGCTATGTCAGAGCTCTTGTCCCTTAATTCGCCAATACGGTGAAGTGGTTCGGCAGGCAAATCGAAAAACTTTTGCCTGAACTGGTCTAACTCGATTGTCAACAGGGCGAGGCGTTGACCGATGTCATCGTGAAGCTCTCTGGCGATGCGGGTGCGTTCCTGCTCCTGTGCCTGAATCAACCTGCGGCTCACGCCTGCGAGGGCCTCTTCCGCAAGCTTGCTTTCGGTTACATCCGCCACAATACCAATGATGCGCAGCATCTTGCCTTGACCGTCGAAGAAAGCGCGCCCGTTTGCCTCTAGCCAAATTACACTACCGTCGGGACGCAAAACCCGATAGCTCGTTTTATAGACGGGATTGTCAGGAGTAAGGTCAGCCCGTAGAAGGCAATATGCCTCGCGGTCGTTGGGATGGATTCTGTCGACGAACTGCTGTCCAGTAACACGCGTTGGGTCGTCTATCCAATTGAAAATAACTGCGGACTCGCGTGTTCGCACAATCGAGTCAGTCGGCATGTCCCACTCGAACACATACATCCTTCCGGCTTGGACCGCCAGAAGTAACCGCTCCTCGCTTTCTCGCAGTTCTTCTTCTGCCTGCTTGCGTTCCTCTACAAGAGATGCAAGAGCCATGAAGGGTGTCGCAGCGAAGACCAAGAATAGCTGTAGCGAAAAAACGCTGCTGAACGGCCCCCCTTTGGGGAGGGCACCGCGGCCATGGACTGCACCCCAAATCGACAGAAAGGCAACGACAATCACCGAAACGCTTACCCCCATTGATCCGAAACGGAAAGCGGCCCACAGCAGAAATGGCACGAGAGAATAAAACAGTGCTGGCGCGCTGCTGCTCTCAGAGGCGGTGAAGGTGATATAGCCCAGGAGAACCATCCCGGCGATCAACGCGGCAAATTCCAAGAGGTAGGCGCGTGGTTTTTGCACCCACGCAGGTCCGTTGCTAAACAACCCCCAAATGGCCGGGGGCAGAGCGACGAAAGCTAGCACTTCCGAAAAAAAACAAATCCTCCAACTGGTCCAGTAGTCGCCGGGTATGCCACGAGCGCTAAGAAATGCTGCAGCGAATGGTGCGAGGAGCACTGCGAAGATCAAATACTTACTCAGGGCCTTTACACTATTCAGCCGAGGTACCCCGTCGAAGAAATAGTTAAGACAGAAGGCGGCGGTGAGGACTTGGACCATATCGGCCGGAATAAACCATGCAATCGAACCAATCCGCACACCTGCCTGTATATCGTAGAGAACAAACGCTGCAAATGCTCCGAGGATAACCAGCGGCCAGATTCTCCGCGGTACCAGCAACAAAACGGAAACCAGCAGCGCGCAACCTGGCCAAAGCGGCCAGATCGTTTGAGGATGTAATATCAATGCCCCTGCTAGTTTTAGGGTGAAGTACGACAGCACAGCCACGAAGCACACCAGGATCACCGTGTAGAAAGGCGAATTTAGCTTCGCTATGTTCCACGGTAGGCGACTACGGCCGGTTTTCATGGCCTACCTCCAATGCCGCGCAAACGGTTAGCGAGTTAGTTGGAAAGCGAACCAGCCGCCCTTCCATGGTCGGTGTGTCTGACGTGACAATACTACACGTCTGCAATTGTAGCTTGTAAATCGCCATATCGGGAAACCCAGGTTCCACTGTAAATCGGGCGCTATCTGGACTGGAACAATGCACCGTTCGGCGGTGCGCTTGTCAAAGTGGGTGCCACACCGTAAAGTGGAACGTTTGTTGCGGTGCGGATTTACCTGGTAGGGCGATGGCAGCGAAAAAGAAGACGCGAAAAATTGGGAAAACGCGAATGAGGCGTCAAACGGTGGGAAAGTCGCCACGCTTTACCGCTGGGGAGTGGTTCGAAAAGCTTGCAGCGGTGCAGGCACGGTTGCGGGCTCCGGATGGCTGTCCTTGGGACCGCGAACAGACCCACGCATCCCTGCGGACTTATCTAATCGAGGAGGCCTACGAAGTCCTGGAGGCGCTGGAGAGTGGCGACGACGCCAAGTTTGCTGAAGAGATGGGGGATTTGCTGCTGCAGATCGTGTTTCATTCGGAGATTGCGAAGGAAGAGGGGCGGTTCACGGTTTCCGATGTAATTCGCGAAGTTCACGACAAGATGGTGCGGCGGCATCCGCACGTGTTTGGAGAGAAGCGCGCGAAGGATTCCGCGGAAGTGCTGAAGAATTGGGAACAGATTAAGGAAGAGGAGCGCGCGGCGGCGGGCAAGAAGGCGCCGGATGCTCCGCAGGAAGAGGGAAAAGTTGGCTCGCTTATGGATGGAGTCTCGCGAGCTTTGCCAGCGGCGCTGGAAGGATTCCAGCTGACGCGGCGGGCGGCGCGGATTGGATTTGATTGGGATAATGTCGAAGGGGTGTTCGACAAACTGGGTGAAGAGGGTGGCGAACTTCGTCAGGCGGTGAGCGCGAAAGATGCAAGACGAACGGAAGAGGAAATGGGAGACTTGCTTTTTGCGGCGGTGAATCTGGCGCGTTTTTTGCACGTCGATCCGGAAATCGCGCTGAAAAAAGCTAATGCGAAATTCTCGTCGCGATTCCGGCGGATGGAGGATTTGGCTGCGAAGAGCGGAAGGGCGCTGGGGGATGTTCCTCGCGCGCAAATGGAAGAGTTCTGGGAATCCGCAAAACGCGCCGAGAAAAGTGATTCGCGAAAGTCGATGGAGGCTCGCAAAGGCTGATGAGCGAGGGGATCGTCATCCGAAAATGCGCGGGCATCGAGGAATTTCAGCGCTGCGTTGCGTTGCAAAGAGAAATTTGGGGCGAAGAGGACCTCGAAGTCGAGCCGGCAACGCTGTTTGTGGTGGCGGAGGAGACCGGTGGACAGGTTTTAGGCGCGTTCGACGGGGCACGGTTGGTCGGCTATACGCTGGCGCTCGTGGGATTTGGTAACGGGACGGTGTTTCTTCATTCGCACATGACCGGTGTGCACGGGGACTATCGCGACCGTGGAGTTGGGCGGGCACTGAAACTCTTTCAGCGTGAAGAAGCGTTGGGGCGGGGAATACGGTTGATCGTGTGGACGTTTGATCCGCTCGAAACGCGAAATGCGCATTTCAACTTAAACCGGCTGGGCGCGATTTCCAGGAAATATCTTCCGAACCTTTATGGTCTAACTACCAGCCCGCTGCATCTGGGGCTTCCGACCGACCGACTCTGTGCGGAGTGGCAACTGGATTCGGCGCGGGTGGTGGCGGCGGTATCAGATTTGGCGAGAGAGCCGGGGGCGTCTCCAGCGGCAATCGAACTGCCAGCAGAGCTCGATCTTTGGAAACAGAGCGATACCGGCGCAGTCGCAAGAGTGCAGGCCAGGATACGTGAAGAGTTTACAGCTTGGTTTGCGCGCGGGTATGCGGCGGTGGGTGTGAGGAAATCGGCAGCTGGCATGGCGTATTTACTGGCGCCGTGGAGCGATTTTTAGATTCGGCAAATTGGGAGACGGGCACGGCATGCCGTGCCCCTACGGAAGAAAGGGACGATGAGGATACGGGAAGTCACTTTGCGGGAAGTGCGAATGAAGCTAGTCGCTCCGTTCACAACGAGCGTGGATCATACGGATGAGCGGCGCATTATCCTGACGGAAGTCGTCACAGACGACGCGATTGGTTGGGGCGAGTGCGTCGCGGGAGAGAATCCCTTTTATAGCCCGGAGACGACCGATACGGCGTGGATGATTATGCGGGATTTCCTGTGGCCGATGATCCGAGGGAAAGAATTCGCGGCTGCGGCTGGCGTGTGGGAAATGCTGGAACAAGTGCGCGGTCACAACATGGCTAAAGCTGCGCTGGAAGCGGCGATTTGGGATGCAGAGGCCAAGCAGAAGGGTGTGCCGCTAGCGAGGCTGCTGGGTGGAACGCGGGAAGAAATCTCGAGCGGCGTTTCGATTGGGATTAAGGATTCGCTCGACGAATTGGCCGCCGCAGTGCGGAAGGAACTTGCGGCCGGTTATCAGCGCATCAAAATAAAAATTAGGCCGGGGAAGGAGCTGCCACAGGTGAAGCGGCTGCGCGAGGAGTTTCCCGGGATCAAGCTGATGGTGGATGCCAACTCGGCTTACCGGATGGAGGATTGGCCGCTGTTGAAGCAGCTGGAAAGCTTTTATTTGATGATGATTGAACAGCCGCTTGGCTGGGACGATTTGTACAGCCACGTGGAGCTGCAGAAAAAGCTCGACACGCCTATTTGCCTGGACGAGTGCATCCATTCGGAGGAGCAGGCGCACGCGGCGATTACCCTGGGTGCGTGCAAGATTATCAACATCAAGATGGGGCGCGTCGGCGGTCACACTGTTGCGAAACGAATCCATGATTTGTGCCAGCAAAATGGAATGCCTGTTTGGTGCGGGGGGATGCTGGAATCTGGAATCGGCAGGGCGCACAACATTGCGCTATCGACGCTGCCCAACTTCACGCTGCCGGGGGACGTTTCCGCCAGCCGGCGCTATTGGGATGAGGACATTATCGAGCCGGAAGTGAGCGTTTCGGCGCAGGGCACGATTCGCGTGCCAACGGGGCCGGGCATTGGTTTTGAGCCGCGGCGCGAGCGGATTGAAAGACTGACCGTCCGGAAAGAACGGCTGGTCTGAGGACGTGCTGGTCGAGTCTTCCAAGGGGCGCGCGCCCAGCCGTCCTGTCATTGCTTCCCTGATAGGCCTGATCGTGGTGATTTGGGCAATCAATTTTATTACCGCGAAAATTGGTTTGCGGTCTTTCCCTCCTTTGACGATGGCTTCTTTCCGCGTGTGCGCCGCGGGGCTTGTGATGATTCCTTTTTATTTGGGTGTGAGGCGGCTGCGGCTGGCGGCGTTTGCCAAAACTGACAGTGCAGTGGGGCGTGGATTTACGCGTCGGGATGCGTGGACGTTTCTTTATTTAGGATTTTTCGGAGTTAGCGTGAACCAGTTTTGCTTCACGCTGGGTTTGCATTACACGTCAGTGAGCCATTCGGCGATTATTGTGGGGATGGGGCCGATTTACGTGCTGGTTCTCGCGGTTGTACTGAGACTGGAACGGGCTACGTGGCACAAGGCCGTGGGGATGGCCATTTCGTTTGCGGGGATTGCGGTGCTGGCTTTGGAGCATGGGATATCGGCCCACTCGGCTTCGTTGCTCGGGGATGCGATCACAATGACGGGTTCGGTAGGATTCGCGACGTATGTGGTGCTGGGGAAACGCGTGGCGGGGGAGTATGACGCGCTGACGATGACGGCTTACAACCATTTTGCAGGGGCGTTGATCTTGTTGCCACTGGGGATTCGGCAGGCGCGGTTGCTAGGTGCGGCAGGGAATTGGCGGGCAGTGCCTTGGGAGGCTTGGGCGGCGATTTTGTATATGGGTGTGTTTGGGTCGGCGGTGGCGTATCTGTTGTACTACTGGCTGCTACGGTATTTGGAGGCTTCGCAGTTGAGTGCGTTTACGTATTTGCTGCCGGTGATGGCGACGATTCTGGGGATTTTGACGCTGGGCGAAAAGGGGTCGTGGATGCAGTTGGTGGGCGGGGCCCTGGCGCTGGGCGGGGTTTATTGGACGGAATCCAGCAGGGCGTCGAGATTAGCGACGAACGGTGGCGTCCGGTAGTGGGTCAGTTTCCGATTAGACGACTAATCAGGGATGTAAGGCCCCTTCCACTTGGATGTGACGTCGTACGACTTGCCGTCAATATGAACGACGTCATCTGGATATGCCAAGAGACTGAAATCCAGTGTGGCTTCGCCCTTCGAAGTAATCCCAAAATCGACGAACACCTTGAGCTGCTGGTCCGGCTTTTCAAAGGCGTGCTTGAGCGACTCAGCTTGCCGGTTGGTTCGGGATGAGCTATATGTGTCTCCGGCATGTATCGTAAGCGGTGGAATGTCGGCATCCATTAAACCAGCAAGGAGCCCGTAACCATGCACCGTTACCTTAATGATTGGAATTGGGTTACCGCGAAAGTGCAGGCAAATACTCCTTGAACCGCCAGAACCGCTAACTGAGATTTTCGACTCCACAAGGAATGGCATTTTCTTGAGGAGTTGCTCGTCGTCGCGTACGTCGTTCTCGGAAAAGCATCCCATCCATTTTGTTTTCATCAGCTGTCGAATGTATTGGACAGGAGTGAGGTCGTCCCCTACGTCGAAGCAGGGGAAATTCGAGTTCAAGACTGTACACGGCGGCCCGAATGGCGGACTGAGCGGCTCCGGTTCGCGACGTGGGGCGTCCCAGACCCTGTAAGCTACTTGGGCCGTTTTCTTGGAATAGTTCAAATCCAGGGTTCGACTGACTCCAGCTCGCCGACCTTCCGAGCGCAAGAATAAATCCATCCCAAACCATACTTGCGACTCGCGGCGCCGCGTATAGGGCTCTCCTACATGCAAAACGTTTCCATTTACGGCTTCGTTCGCACTGAATAGCTCGTGAAATCTTGCGAGTTCTTCGGGAGGAACATCCAAATCCAGGTCAGTTACAACCAACGTTGGCGATTCAAGAATGAATGTCAGCAAGCCATGATGCTTACTTAGCGTAAAAAGTCCTTTTTCAAATTCAGGGTGGGAAAGAATTGAGTTCAAGCATTGTTGGGCCTTGGTTTTGTCGTAAGGCTTGTGCTCCATCTCGTTGATGCAAACGAACCATGGATTGACTGGAGGTACGGAACCGCGGTCTTCGGTCGAGGCGCGTAGTCCGGATTCAGACTGTGAGAGGGAACACGCCGGAAGGGCGCACAAGAAAAGACCCACCGTAAACCACGGGGTGATTCGCATGTTTGGCTAAGATGTGGCCGATCTACTACGGGTTTTCCCGAAGGTCCTGATTAACGCGGTAACCGGAAACTGACCCACTGCCGGGCGTCTCGTCACGTTGACCTGATTTTGGCGGCGTGTTAGTTTGCCGAGTCTCGCCCAGTCTTGCTGACGAAAGGTGCGCTTGGAGTAGAAGTCCGCTCAGCGCCGAGAGGCCATGTTCTTCGCATGACGACGAAACCGACTAATCCGTCTGGCAAGATGCCTTTACGTTGGGGCGGGGAAGCTGCGCGCATTGCGGTGATACCCGGAGATGGGATTGGGAAGGAAGTGACCCCGGAGGCCGTTAAGGTGTTGCGGGCAGTGACGGCTCCCTCTAAGAGGCCATTGGAGTTTGTGGAGTTTGATT
>Ga0210387_10003915_pt1 | contig 11442 bp, 10 predicted proteins | sample IncBWC7OmetaG_FD_160108 | JGI IMG/M metagenome (GOLD analysis project Ga0210387, IMG submission 160108) | Forest soil microbial communities from Barre Woods Harvard Forest LTER site, Petersham, Massachusetts, United States - Inc-BW-C-7-O ... | reverse complement strand
GCGCGGGCTTGAAGTCGTGCGCCTGTCGTTTCCCGACCAGCACGGGATCCTGCGCGGCAAGACCGTGATGGCAAGCGATGCGGCGCGCTCTATGCGCGACGGCTGCACCATCACCACCACGCTCCTGGCCAAGGACACCGCACACAAGACCGTATTTCCCGTGTTCACTCCCGGCGGCGGCTTCGGCATGCCGGAGATGGAAGGAGCCGGCGACTTTCTGATGATCGCCGACCCCACCACCTTTCGCGTGCTGCCGTGGGCGCCGCGGACGGGCTGGGTGCTCTGCGACATGTTCTTCGGTAACGGCAATCCGGTGCCATTCTCGACCCGCAATCTCTACCGGCGCGCTTTGGCAAAGCTGGCCGAGGCGGGCTTCGATTACCTCGCCGGCCTCGAAGTTGAATTTCACATCTTCAAGCTCGACGATGCACGCCTGCGGCCGGCGGACGCCACCTGGCCGGGCGAGGCGCCCGAGGTCAGCTTGATCTCGCAGGGCTACCAGTATCTCACGGAAACGCGCTTCGATCAGATCGAGCCGATCCTGGAAATCATACGGCGGGAGCTCACCGCGCTGGGGCTGCCGCTGCGCTCGGTCGAGGTGGAGCTCGGCCCCAGCCAATGCGAGTTCACCTTGCAGCCGCAGAGAGGGCTTGCTCCGGCCGACACGATGATGCTGTTCCGCAGCGCGGTGAAACAGATCTGCCGCAGGCACGGCTATCACGCAAGCTTCATGTGCAGGCCCAAAGTGGCGAACGTGATGTCGAGCGGTTGGCATCTGCACCAATCCCTGATCGACCGGCGCACCCACGCCAACGCCTTTGCATCCGCCGATAACGAGCTCCTGTCCGGCACGGGGCGAAACTTCCTCGCCGGCCTTCTCGCCCATGCCCGCGCGGCCGCTGCGTTCACCACGCCGACCATCAACGGCTACAAGCGCTACCGCAGCTATTCGCTTGCGCCGGACCGCGCGATCTGGGGCCGCGACAATCGCGGAGTGATGATCAGGGTGCTCGGTAGCGCCGCCGATGGATCGGCAAGGCTCGAGAATAGGGTGGGCGAGCCCGCGGCCAATCCGTATCTCTACATGGCCTCGCAAATCGTAACCGGGCTCGACGGGATGAAGCGCATGCTGGAGCCGGGGCCGTCGGCGGATACGCCATACGAGACACAGGCGCCACATCTGCCCAGGACACTCGAGGAGGCTCTGCGGGCATTGCGGGACGATACGTGTCTGTCCGACGGTTTCGGACGCAGTTTCATCGACTACTATTTGCGCATCAAGGAAGCCGAGGTCGCGCGCTACCAATCCGAGGTCACGGACTGGGAGCAGCGGGAATATTTCGAGCTCTTTTAGATCAGACAGCGCTATTTCGCTACCTGCTGCAGGTAGGCGATCAGATCGGCGCGGTCGGCGGCGTTCGGCATGCCAGCATAGGGCATGCGGTTGGCGGGCAGGAACTGCTGTGAATCGGCAATAAAGGCATCGAGCGTATCCGCCGTCCAGATGATGCCGCTGCGCTTGAGCGCGGGAGAGTACCGATAGTCGGAAAGCTCGCCCGCCCTGCGGTTGAACACGCCGTGCAGGCTCGGCCCGATGCCGTGCACGCCCCGCTCCAGAGAATGGCAGGCGATGCATTCCTCGTAGAACTTCTGGCCGCGTCCGGCATCCCCTCCAGCGCCCGACGGGCGGGTCGCCATGACGAACGCGAATGCGAAGGCCAGCCCAGCTGCGCGCAATGCGTCGCCCATCATGCCGGCACCAGCGGGCCCGGGTTTTTCACATAGCGGTCCTTGATCGCGTCCGCGGTCCAGTAAGCGAGCGCCCCCACCGGTCCGGTCGGGTTGTATGAGGAATTGTGAGGAAACACGTTTGCCCCGACCACGAACAGATTATGGCAGTTCCAACTCTGCAGATACTTGTTGACCGCACTCTCGTGCGGGTTGGTGCCCATCATGGTGCCGCCGGTGTTGTGCGTGCTTTGGTACGGTACCACTGTCCACGGTTGGGTGCGCGCGACCGCGGGGTTGAGCTTGGTCGGGTCCATGCTCCTGGCGATATTGTTTACGATATTGGCCGCGTGCTGGCCCATTTTGTGCTCGTTGGCCTTGTAGTCGAAGGTCATTCGCATCAACGGCTGTCCGAAAGCGTTGCGATAGGTCGGATCGAGATCAAAATAATTGTAGCGGTTGCCCATGACGCTGCCGCTCGCGGCGATGTTCATCGCGGTCTGGTACCATTTCGCGGTGGCCGCCTTCCATGCCGTGCCCCATTGCGGGGTGCCGCTCGGCACCGGCCTGTAGCCGATGGGCAAGAGGGTGTTGAAGCCGGCGGCGACGTTATACCCCCCAACAAAGCTGTGCGGTGCGCGATCGAACTCCCAGTTGATGTTGAAGTCGTCCATGGTGACGTTCGTTCCGCCCGCGCTCATGAACGGGTTGAAGTGCCGGCCTTCGAAGAACAACGTCGCACTGGCTCCCGTCTGGTAACAGTAGTTCTTGCCGATCACTCCGGTCTGCGCCACCGGATCGTAGGGCTCCCCGATGCCCGAGAGCAGCATCAGGTGCACATTGTTGATGGCATACGCGCACAGGAGAACCATGCCCGCGGGCTGCTCGAATTCCTCCCCGTTGAGCACATTCGTGTAGCTCACGCCGGTCACGCGCTTGCCGTCGGAATCCTTGAGCACTTTGGTGACCCAGGAATAGGTGCGCAGCTCGAAATTCGGATTGCGTAGCGCGATCGGAATCACAGTCATATGCGGGCTGCCTTTGGCGTTCGCCTCGCAGCCGAAGCGCTGGCAATAGCCGCAATACTGGCACGCGCCGAAGTGAGCCCCGTCGGGATTGGTGTAGGCGCGCGAGGCATTGGCAGTGGGGCGCGGGAACGGATGATAGCCGCTGTTCGTGGCGGCGGTGGCAAACATCTCGCCCGCGAGGATGGTGGCGAGCGGCGGAAGCGGATACTCGCGCTGTCGCGGTGATTCGAACGGGTTGCCGCCGGGCTGGACCTGACCGCGCAGGTTACCAGCCTTGCCGGATACCGCCGCGACATGCTCGAACTTGTCGTAATAGGGTTCGAGCTCGGCGTAGGTGATGCCCCAGTCCGAAATGGTCATGTCGGCGGGAATGAAGCTCTTGCCGTAACGCTCCTCGTAATGCGAGCGCACCTTGAATTCCATGTCGGTCCAGCGCCAAGTGTGCCCGCTCCAATGCACGCCCGAGCCGCCCACGACCTCCCCCGGCAAGAACGAGCCCAACCGCCGCATGGGCAGCGCTTCCTGCGACGGATTGTTCCGGATGGTGAGCGTATCGCGAGCGGTGTTCTGCATGAGATCGTGGCGGATCACGTAGCGCAGCTCGTCTCGGATGTTCGGGACGGCGTAGTCTTTCTCGCTTGTGCGCATGGCGCCGCGCTCGAGCGCGACCACCTTGAGCCCCGCCTCCGCAAGCTCCTTCCCCAGAATGCCGCCGGTCCAGCCAAGGCCGACCACGACCGCATCGACTTCCTTCAATCTCGTTGCCATCACTCCCTCCCGTCAGCTCATATCGGCGATGCCGACAGGATGGTTGGCGAATTTCTTGTCGCGGAACCGCGCGACATTCTCGCGATTGACCGCGATGGCGCCGGGGAAGCCAAGAAGACGCCATCCCGCCTTGTCGCGGTTGCCTCCGTAGATCGGGTCCGAGAACATTCCTTCCATGACAGTCTGATAGATTGTGGTCCAAAAGACGCGCGCCGGTAGACCATTGTCGAAGACGAGCTTGCCGGCGGACAAGGCAACGAGCACGTCCTCGCGCTGCTGCTCTTCGATGAGATCGAAGCTCTTGCCGTAGGCTTTGTGGCAATGCGCATTAGTCGCTTCTATACCGGCGCGACAAAGCTGCGCGGGGGTGAGCGGCAGCTGATAGCCCTGGCTCGGCGCCCCCAGTTTCCACGGGCCCTGCATGTAAAGACGCTCGCCCTTGCCCCAGGCCCCCGCAAGGGCGCGATCGATATAGACGTTGATGCCGATATCAGTCCCCTTCGGGCTGAGCTCATCGGCGGGGACCATGTGATCGACAAGCGCTTCGACGAAGGCCGCTTCCGCGAGATTGAAAAACGTATAGCCCTCGGCGGCCGGCATCGTGCCGGTTTGTTCCGCCTTCGCGCTCTCGGACAAATGCGGCGTCGCCGCGGTTGCCGCTGCTGCGCCGCCGACGACTGCGCCTTTGATAAACTCACGCCGGCCCAGAGTCTGATCATTCATCTATGCTTCCCTCCCACGACAACATTCATTCGGCGATGGCCCATCAGCGGCGGGCCGGCAGATACCGTTCCGTGACGAGCGAGCGCACGTCTGGCGCTTGCGGCAACAAGCCCATCTCCACGAAGGAACGGGCCAGCACGTCCAGTGCACGCGGGTCGAACCTGCCGGTGCGGTTGAACATGCCCATCAACTCGTCATAGTCGCGCGCCGCGATGCCCGGGGAGACCTCCGCGGTGCGGCGCACGATGTCGATGGTCTCGGCGCGATGCTCGCGCATGTAGGCGATGGCATCGAACCATGCGGCAAGGAAAGCTTGAACGGCTTGCGGTGTCTGCTGCAGAAACCCGTTTCGCGCGTACACGATGTAGATGTGAAACACCTTGACGCGGTCACCGAATTGAACGAGCACGCGCCCGCTGCCGTCTTCCTCCATCCGGTAGCCCGCATTGACCTCGACGATCATGCCGTCGATCTGGCGCGTCTTGAGCGCAGCCATCTGCGCCGCCGTGGTGCCGAGCGGCGCGAGATTGATCCCCGAGGCGCCCCAGCCGAGCTGGCGCGACAATTCCCGCCCCAGCCAATCCGTCAGCGACGCCTTGCTGGAAATGCTGATGGTCTTGCCCTTGAGGTCCTCCGGTGACCTGATCGCCGAATCCTTCGGAACCGACAGTACTACGGAATACGGGGCATCTGCTATTGCGGCGAGCGCGGTCTCGGGTGCTCCCTTTGCCACGAAGGCAAGCTCGGGTCCGGAGCCGATCCCGATATCGATCGATTCCGCAGCGAGCGCCTGTTGGACGCGCGGCCCACCGCCGAAACTGACGATTTCGACCTCGATCCCGTGTTGCTGGAAGATGCCAGCCTCATTTGCGACCTGGAGCGGGACGAACTGGAACGTTCCTGCCTGCGGTTGACCGACGCGCACTTTCGTCTGCGCGAGTGCCGAATTGCTCAGGGCCAAGGCGAAAGCGATTGCGGTGACAAGCCGGGAGCAAGGCATTAGCGTTTCCTTCTATGAGCGGCGCAAGGGGGATCGGGGTAGCGTAATCCGCCCAACATGACTGGACCGATGAGCACGTCCGCAAGCAAGCGTACCGCCTTCGTCACCGGCGCATCATACGGGGTCGGCGCGGCGACTGCACTCGCACTGGCGCAGGCGGGGCTCACAGTCGCCATCTCGGCGACACGTGCGGAAAATCTCGAATCCATTTTGAGGTCGATCGAGGGGACCGGCGCGCAAGCGCTGCCCATCGTTCTCGACTTGCGCTCGCAGTCCAGCATCGCTGAAACGCTCAAGCACATCGCGGCTCGTCTCGGACATCTCGACCTCCTGGTCAACAATGCGGCGGGCAACCTGCGCAAGCCCGCGCTCGACGTGACCTGGGAGGAATGGGACGAGCTCATGGCGATCAACCTGCGCGGGGCGTTCTTTCTGTCGCAACACGTTGCGCGCCAATGCATCGCCGCCGGTCGCCCCGGCGCAATCGTCAACATCGCTTCGGTGCACGGGCTCCTCGGCGCGGCCGAGCGGTCCGTGTATGGCACATCGAAGGGGGGGCTCATCCAGATGACGCGCATGCTCGCAGCCGAATGGGCCGAGCATGGCATTCGCGTCAACGCGGTCGCGCCGGGCCGGCTTGAAACGGCGTCGCCCTCGCGCGCAGCCCGAACCGGCGATCCCGAATATCTCGAAGCCATGCGCGCGCGCATTCCGCTCAAGCGGCTGGCTACTGCCGAGGAGGTCGCCGCCGCGGTGTGTTATCTCGCGAGCCCGGAGGCGAACGCAATCACCGGGCACACGCTCGTGCTCGATGGTGGGATGAGCATTGTGTGATCCGGTAGGGTGGGCAAATCGCGTTCACCGGCGCAGGCATGTGTACAGTGCGTCAGAGCGATTTGCCCACCCTACCAGCCGCGCGGCTCGGAGTGCAGCAGCGCAATCGCCTCGAGCTCGCTCACGAGCCGCTGCAAGCTGACAGCCTCGAGCGCCAGCACGGGCGCGCGCGGCTCGCCGCAATCGCGACCCATCACGCGCATGGCCGCTTTGAGCGCGGCAACGCCGCCAAGCTTGATGCTTTGACGCAACGCAGCGAGTTGCTCCTGTGAGGGCCGCGCCTCGAACAGCTTCTCAGCCCGGCACAGATCGTAGAGCTCGCGTACCATCCGCGGCGCGATTGCGGCGAGCGGAGCGAACATGCCGGTCGCGCCAATGGCGGCGGGCGAGACCATCAGCTCGGTGCCGCTGATGAGCTGGAATCCCGGCCGCACTCGCGGTGCGTCGGTCATGAGCTCGATCATGAACTGCCAGTCCAGGCTGAGATCGACCACCCCGGCGAAATTCGGAAGCTTGGCGACGAGCTCGCGGCATAGATCTGCCGTGATCCGCGCCCCCTGCATCTCCTCGGGGGCGTTATAGATGAAGAACGGAAGCTTGGTTGCTGCCCCGATCGCAACGAAATGCTCGATCAGCATCGTTGCGGGCGGCGTCCAGTAATACGGTGTGGTGACGATCATGGCCGCTGCGCCGGCCTTTTCTGCGTGGCGCGCGAGCTCGGCGGCGATCGCACTGCCGCTCTCGCTCACATGAGCAAGGACAGGTATGCGATCGCCTAAGCGCGCAACGGCGAATTCGAGCAGAGCGCGGCGCTCGCCATCGGTGAGGCTGACGGATTCGCCGATGTGCATGGGGAGCGCCAACGACTGCGCGCCGTTGGCGACGTGGAAATCGAGGAGCTTGCCGTAGACCTCGAGCGCGATGCCGCCATCGTGCGAGAAAGGCGTCACCGGCGTGTGCACCAGGCCTGGCGTCAGGACGGGCATTTTTTTAAGAAGCGCGCTTGTCGATCACCAGCCGTGCGGCTCGCTGTCGAAAATGCCGAGCCGCTCCAGCTCGCTGCGGATGTGAGATTGACGTTGCTTGCTCGCTGTCGGCAACGGCGGTCTGGTCGGTCCCACCGGTCGTCCCATCATCACCATGCCGCCCTTGAGCGAGGAAGGATATTGGTCGCGGAACAGCAGCCACAACCATGAGACCTTGTACTGCAGCTCGCGTGCGCGCGGCCAGTCACCCTGCATGCAGGCGTCATAGAGCTGGGAGCACAGATTGGGGCAGATGGAGCCCGCCGCGGAGTAAGAGCCCACGCCTCCAAGCGGGATCGAGGGCAACAGATATTCAACCCCGGTCAGCAGTGCAAAGTCGGGCCGGCTTGAAAGCGCGGCGCGCGATATCTCCAGGAATTTCTCGCTGTTGAAGCTTGCCTCCTTTACGCCGGCGAAATTGGGCAGGCGCTCGATAAGGCGCGACATCAGCGCACCGGTAATCTCCACGCCGGCGAGATAGCTGGGCGAGTTGTAGGAGAGGACAGGAAGCTCGATGGCCCTGCAAAGGCGCACGAAATACGCCTCGATCGCAGGAAGCGAAGGGGTCCAGAAATAGGGCGTAATGGCCAGGATGCCGTCAGCGCCGATTTTCTGCGCATGCCGCGCGAGCTCCATCGTGTCCTCGACGGCAAGCGCGCTGACATGGATGGTCACGGGTATTCTGCCGTTCACGACGCGGACCGCGGCTTCGGCAAGGAGCTTGCGCTCCGCGATGGTGAGACTGAGCGATTCGCCTTTGTGGTGCGGCCATGAAATGGCCGTTGCTCCGGTGCGGACATGAAAATCAAGCAGCCGCTCGAAGGTCGGCAGGTCGAGGCTGAAATCGTCCGTAAACGGCGTCACCGGGCTTTGCATGACGCCCCGGAACCTCGCTGCTCGGCGATCGGGGCTGAGCAATCGAGCAGCTCCGTCGTTCCGCGGCCACGAAGGGAGTCCGGAATCTCTAACCACTCGCCGTGCGCTTACGATGGCCGGGCGACGCGCAACCACGGCGCCTGGCTATGGATGACGGGCTCGTCCCAAGTGTGCCTGTGCCGACTTGCCGGCGCGTCAGAATGACGGCTTATCTCGCGGCGGCGGTGGCCGAGTTACAGGTGGGGTACATGGCGGCAAGCTCGCGGCCGGTGAGATACATCATGCGCGGAGTGAGGCCGCCACGCTCCTTGATCCAGCTGCGCACCCGCTCGGGATAGATGTCCATGAGCAGCTTGGTGGCAGCCTTGCTGGTCACCGGACGCCCGTCCTCGCCGGGGTTCCATGCCGCATGAAAACCGAGCTTGGCCCGCGAGGTCACGCAGATGCGCTCCTGCGGGATCACCCCGAGCACCATGGTGCAGGCGGAAAAGCATGGACCATCGATGATCACACGCTCCCCGGAATCCTTCAAAGCCGTGAGATGCTCCAGGTACGGCCCGATCTGGCCCCCCGGGTCGGCAACGATTCGGACGGTCGCCTGTGCAGTCGTCATCGCCAGCGCCGCCATGACGGCGCCGGCCAGAACCGCAGCAATTCGCATGCTTTTCCCCCACCCCTTTGAACCACGGCGCTCGCGTTTCCCCGAACGAGCGCCGCCCCACGCGAATACTGGAGAGGAAATGTGTGATAAATATGGAACAACCTATCCCCAAAGCGCCCTGGCGGGGGGATGAACGAGGCTTCCCTCATAGCGAAGCCCATCCGGCCGATCGTGCGCAAGCAGAAGCGGCCCATCGAGATCCGCCACGGCCGCGCGCTGCGCCAAGAGCAGGGCAGGGGCCATGGCGAGCGATGTCGCCACCATGCATCCCACCATCAGCGTGAGGCCAAGCCGTTCGGCCTCCTCGGCCATTGCGAGCGCTTCGGTCAACCCGCCGGCCTTGTCGAGCTTGATGTTGACCGCGTCATACTTGCCGACCAGCTTAGGGAGCGAGCTCCTCGCATGGGCGCTTTCGTCGGCGCATACGGCGATCGGCCGTGCCGCGCGGGTGAGCGTCTGGTCGCGATTCGCCGGCAAGGGCTGCTCGACCAAGGTCACACCCGCCTCTGCGCAAGCGGCGAGATTTTGCTCCAGATCATCCGGCGTCCAGGCTTCATTCGCATCGACAATCAGCCTCGCGCGCGGCGCTGCATGTCGCACGGCGGCTATTCGCGCCGGATCCCCGGCGGCCCCCAGCTTGATCTTAAGGAGCAGCAGGCCGGAGGCTTTCGCAGCCCGCTGCGCCATTTCCTGCGGCGTGCCGAGCGAAATGGTGTAGGCCGTGATCAGTGGCTTCGGCGGCGCCTGGCCGAGCAACTCATGGACGGGCCGGCCCGCACATTTCGCCTCGAGGTTCCAGAAAGCGCAGTCAAGGGCATTGCGCGCTGCCCCGGGGGGCATCGCGCTCTGCAAGCCGGTGCGATCGAGCCCCCGCGCCAGTTCGGTAGCCATCGCCCTTATCGCCTCCGCCACGTCGGCAACGGTCTCGCCATAGCGGGCATAGGGGATGCACTCGCCGCGCCCGCGATGATCCCCACGCGATAATTCGGCCACCACCACCACGGCTTCGCTCTTGGCGCCACGGCTGATGACGAATGATCCCGCGATCGGCCAGCGCTCGACACGAACCGACAAGGCGAGGGCAGAGCGGCTCATTGCCGACCTTCTGTCGCTAGTGGTCCGATTCCGAAGTTCGCCAGCGCTTGGGTCACGTTCAGGTGCGAACTTCGGAATCTAAGGACCACTAGCAACTTTATGATTCTAGTGCGGTTTTGAATTTGAAGTTCCTAGCCGAGCTTGCGGCCAGTAATGATAGGAACTTCAAATTCACCGCACTAAGGTTAAGAGCGCAGCCCATTGAGAAGGAGCCGTGACGATGTCTCGATCCGGCACTCCGGCACAGCCGGTCTTGTTTGCCCTGGTAGCTTTCGCGCTCCTTCCATCATCGGCACATGCCCAATCGGCGGATCCTGATGCTCCCGGGATCTATACCTATCATGGCGCCGATCGTGAGCAGAACCTGATCGCGCAAGCGCGCAAGGAAGGAGCTCTTGTCCTTTACACCTCGATGGCGACTACCGAGTCCGGGCCGCTCAGCCAGGCTTTTGAGAAGAAATATGGAGTGAAGGTCCAGCTCTGGCGGGCATTGAGCGAGAACGTGCTGCAACGCGCCTTGACCGAAGCGCGCGCAAATCATCGCACGATGGATGTGGTAGAGACCAATGCGCCGGAAGTGGAAGCCCTCGCGCGCGAGCAGGTCGTTGCGCGGTTCGACAGCCCGTACCTCGTGGATCTCCCGGCATGGGCTGTTCCCGCCCATCGCCGCTGGTTCAGTGATCGCGCGAACCTCTGGGTGACCGGCTACAATACCGACAGGATCAAACGAGAGGAGCTGCCCACGACGGTGGAGGGATTTGCTGCGCCAATATGGAAGGGCCGGCTTTCGCTCGAGGCCACGGACTTCGACTGGATGTCCGGCGTGATCGGCGCGATGGGTGAGGAGCGTGGCCGGGAATTCTTTCAGAGGCTTGCAGGGCTCAAGCCGCAGGTGCGCAAGGGCCACGTCCTCGTCGCGCAGCTCGTCGCGGCGGGCGAACTGCCGGTGTGCCTCACGCTGTACAGCGGGAATGCAGATTCGATCAAAGCCAAAGGCGGTCCCATCGACTGGGTAGCGGTTGAGCCGCTGATCGGGCGTCCGCAAGCGTTGGCCCTGGCGAAGCATGCACCGCATCCCCACGCGGCGCTGTTATTTGCCGATTTCGTTTTTTCGCCCGAAGGCATGAAGCTCCTTGCCGAAATGGGCCGCGTGCCATCCAGTCGAACCCAGAAGACTCTGCTGGACGCGCATACTTACTTCATGATCGATCCGGTCAAATCGATCGACCAGGCGCAGCGGTGGGAAAAGCTCTGGAACGACTTGTTTTTGAAATAGGCGTGCAGCGCTACCGGCACGGCATGTAGGGTGGGCGAAATCGCCCGTTGCGACCGTGGCCGCACGCTTCGCGCCTGGTGGCGATTTTGCCCACGCGGTTGGCCGTGAGATTGCGCCCGCGTGGGCACGGCAGCACGCGCAGAGATATTGCAGGGGCGCGCCTTTGCCCACCCTACGAGCTGCTACTCGAAGCGGCCGGCCGCGTGAGCAAGCAGGGTGTAGACCTTGCCGGTCTCCGATGTGAGATACGTGCGCGCCACGACTTGGCCTCGGTCGTCGCGCGAGACCTCCTCGAGAAGCCGCTCGAACTCCCCGATGTAGCGATCGACGGTCCGCGTGAAGTCGCGATCGCTGCGATATTTCTTGCGGATCTCCTCGAACGCTCGCTGGCCCTGCGGGGTATAGAGCTTGCGCGAGAAGACGTTGCG
>Ga0210387_10003912_pt1 | contig 11443 bp, 10 predicted proteins | sample IncBWC7OmetaG_FD_160108 | JGI IMG/M metagenome (GOLD analysis project Ga0210387, IMG submission 160108) | Forest soil microbial communities from Barre Woods Harvard Forest LTER site, Petersham, Massachusetts, United States - Inc-BW-C-7-O ... | reverse complement strand
CCAGCGCGCCCACCGCGATATGCGAACGCATCAGTTGAAATCGTAGCAATGCACCCGATGCCGATGATGACCGACGCAGCCAACGAGAAGATCGTTCGACGTGACATGATTACTGTCCTTCCACGGTTGCCGAAAAAGCGTATTCCTCCAGCCCCCTCGCGATTTGGAACAAATTGCGCAAGAGAGCTGCAACCTGCCACCGCAGCATTGCGCCCTGTGTCACGGCTTCGTTGATTTAGATCAACCCAGGCATCTTGGAACCGCGAGCATCGGAACAATTCACCTGACGTGCCGACGCGTGAGTAAAGGTCGCGTTAGCGCGAGGGCTGGTGCCCTCCGTGTCACGTTACTCGGCTCGCTCCGGGAACAATCCGGCCGATCCGAAGGGGCACCGCAGTCTCTCCGGCGCGCGTGCCAAGCGCACGTTCGGAAATGCTCGCTGCACGCATCAGCGGCGCCGAAATTCGCGCCGAACGCGGAAGGCGGATCGTCGCAGGGTGACAGATTGCTGTAACGCACGGAGGCGAAGCAGAGCAACTGTCGTAAAGAGGCAGTCTAGGTAAGCGGTGATGTCGTCGCGCCGCCAAAGGCGCTTAGCCTGATTACGCACCGTATTAAGCGGCGATATCAGGCGCTCGTGGAAAGCGACGCCTCTCAAAAGCAGCGGTGATAGGCAGCGGATTTCTGTCAGCTATTCTGACGATAAAGGCGTTGCTATCGGCTGCTTGATGTAAGTCGATCGTTGCTCTCAATTTCGGAGCGCTACTGAATCGTCACCGCTAGCAAGTCATTCCGGTCGCACATCTGCGGACGGCCCGGCGGGTGTGGCGGACGGTGGTTCTTGCCACGCACACACCGTTAACTCGTGTCCTACCCACGCCGCAGGCAGCAGCGACTTTCGTGATCATGCCGTCCGGCTGAAGAATAATCGGCGCAGGCGTCATAGCTTGCGCCGATGCTGCAACCGATAAGGCGAAGCCAGCAACAGCAATCAACCTGATCATTCTGTTCCTCCCTTAAGCGTCCGATCACTCCGACCTCTCACAGCGGGGGAATGGTCCGGCTCTCATGTTCAAGCAACGCAAGCTTCCGGCGCTGGTCGCTCGAAGGCTTGAGATAGATCAAGGTCTCTACGACGACCGAGCCACGACGTGAGTAGTTGAACGCAAATGAAAGATCAGGAGTTTCGACCGTCGCGGAGCGGGAGTGACGTCCGTTTGATTGGCTTGCCGCGTCGCTGATGCCGGTGATGGTGACTAGTCGCGTTGCTACAGGAAGGCTGTCATTTGCATTTAATCACCATGGTGTGAGGGAGAAAGCGATAGGCTCCGTCTGCCCGGCTACCATAAGATTGGTCAATCGACGAAGGAGGTTCTCATGCGCTGGATCTACCTCGCGATCATCATTCTGTTCGCCGCAGCGACGATCATCTTCGCGCTGCAGAACTTCGAAATCGTCACGGTGTCTCTTCTCGGCTTCGATGCTCGCGTCCCGCTCGCGCTATTGGTCGCTATCGCCTACCTGCTGGGCGCCGCGACGGGCGGCAGCCTGTTCGCGCTGCTGCGCCGATCGTATGAAGGTTCAAGGCGCAGGGTAGTCGGCTCGCCATAACCTATGGTGTCGCTTCATTTCCGACCAGCCCTAGTCGGGTGACGGGCGAATGTCGTTTGAGGCGTGCCGACGATTACAGAAGCTAATCCGCTTATCGTGTAGAACCGGAGACGGCGGCGCACGTTAGAGCGGCACGAATGACCCATCGGCAATACTCAATTTTCTTAGGTGCCTTCCTTGAAGGGCTCCCGGGCTTCGACCAATCAATTTCTGAGGGTACGGTCGGGCACGATTTGGCCAGCGTGCGAGACTCGATCACTCGCCGTGGTCATGCTTGATCTGGATCAAGCATGACCTTGTGAGGGTGCCGATAAGCTCGAGAGGCAAAAGGAAGTCTCACTGCCGCATTGGTTGGCACGCGTCGTCAATGCAGGCGGCAGGGATGCTCGCGGGAAACAGAGCGATGTCCCTGAGAGCTTTTCGGCAGGCCAGATCAGGTGATGAGATCATACAGCTGGCTGTCCGGCTCGCCCTGCTGGCCTTCCTGCTCTATTGGTCGTTCGTCGTTGTTCGTCCATTTATTCCGATGCTCGCGTGGAGCATGGTCCTGACCGTCGCCTTGTACCCGTCCTACAATTGGCTCGCCACGCATCTGGGCGGCCGGCCAAAGCTGTCGGCCACGATCGTCACGATCATCAGTCTGTTGATCATCATCGGCCCAGCCACATGGCTTGGGGTGGGCCTCATCGAGGGCCTACAAGACTTCGCGGGCGAACTCGGTGCGGGGACTCTGGCCATTCCGTCTCCACCGGAGGGTGTGAAGGACTGGCCGATCGTCGGCACGCAGATCTACGGCCTCTGGGACCAGGCCTCGAGGAATCTCGGGGCTGCGTTGCGCGAGGTCGCGCCGCACCTGAAGCCGCTGGCCGCTCCGGTACTCGCCTTTGCCGGCAGTGCGGGCCTCGAAACACTCAAGTTCGTCTTGTCGGTGGCGCTGTCTGGTTTCCTGTTCATCTATGGCCCCGGCCTGGTCGAGGGGATAAGACGGATGCAGACGCGGGTCGTGACGCAGCGGAACGAGGATTTCGTCGCACTGGCCGGGCTCACGATACGCACGGTGTCGCAAGGCGTGATCGGCGTGGCGGTTCTTCAATCGCTGTTGGCCGGCATGGGATTGAAACTCGCCGGCGTGCCGCACGCCAGCGTCCTGGCGTTCGCCGTGCTTGTCCTTGCCATCCTGCAGATCGGATCGGCGATCGTCCTGTTTCCCGTGATCATATGGATCTGGGCGACCAAGGATTTTGCCGTGGCTCTGCCGTTGACGATCTATCTGCTGGTCGTGGGCCTCGCTGACAACATCGTAAAGCCCCTGCTGATGGGACGCGGGCTGAAGACCCCCATGCTCGTTATCTTCATCGGTGTCCTGGGCGGGATGATCGCGCACGGCATTCTCGGCCTGTTCGTGGGCCCGATCATCCTGGCAGTGGCCTGGCAATTGATGATGGCCTGGATTTGGGAGGAGCGGGCAGGGACGGCCCCGCCCGACGCGGCGCACAGCGGCGAAACAGCGGCCGCGGAGAGTTAGCGGCCAAATCCGATGCCGCTTAGGATTCTCGCCCACCTCCATGCATGAGGAAACTGATTGCGGCAGATCGGGCCGAGCGCTGGAGGCATTCGTATGTTGCGGCAATATCTCGTGGGCGCAATTGCCAGTGTCTGCAATATCGCGATCCATGCCCTGGTCATGGTGGCCGTCATAAGGGTGACCCGCGTCGTCGATGAATGGGCGACGACACATCAAACGTTTCGATTGATCGCGGTCATGATCGCTACCGTGACCGTCTTGATGATCGCACACCTGGCTGAGGTGATCGTCTGGTCCGGAGTCTACGTGATGACGAGTATCGCGCCTGATGGCACCGATCTCATCTATTTCTCTTTTGTGAACTACACGACGCTCGGCTATGGCGATGTCACGCCAGTGCAACGCTGGCATCTGCTTGGGCCGATGACGGCGATGAACGCTGTGCTGCTGTTTGGCTGGTCGACCGCCGTGATCTTCGAGGTCTTGCGGATGACGCTGATGGCGAGCGGCGGCGGACCGGAAAAGCATGAGAAACGCTGGTGGCCTGGATAGCTTCACGCGCGCGAACGTGCCGAGCGGCGACTCGCTGTGTGGATCGCGCGTGAAGGTTAAGTATCAAAGGGGGCATTGAGAATCATCGGCTCCCTTGATCTGTATCAACGTTCCCACTTGAACTCCCATGAGCCTCCAGCTGCACTCTCGTCAGCCTTGGGAGCAGCAGCCTAAAGCGCAGCTCGCTCAGGGAATGCCTGGCGTTTCTGACATGGAGAATCAAAGTGAAACTCTCGATCACTTTATCGGCGCTGCTGGTTGCCGGCCTTGTAACCGCAAGTGTCGAACCGGCTAGTGCCGTCGTCTACTGTCAATATGTCGACTACCCCGCTGGTTGCAGCGTAAGGGCGGGTGTCGTGCTGCGTCCGCGGCCGGTTGCGCGCGCCGTGGCAACACCAGGCGTTGGCGCCGTGGGAACGCCAATGAATCGCGGCGGGTCCGGTGGATCGTGCCGGCCGGCGCTGATGGGTGTCGGCGAACTTTCGGGCGGCGGATCGCTCGACGCTGAAGCGTTGAAGTACAGCGGACATTTTCCCGAAACAGAACCGTGCCCGAGTTCTAGTTGAAGCGAGCGCGGCGCCGCAGTGGAGCAACACATGCCACTCGCGCGATATTTTTCCTTCGTCGGCGGAGTATTGCTCACGCTGTTGTTCATTCTGGATGCGTATCTCCCGAAGATCCCGGTACGTGAAAAAGCAACTGCCCATTTGCCCGTCGTTCGTATTCATTCCGAGCGGAAATGGCCGGAGCGCATCGTCTTCGATACCAGCGTTCCGACGATCATTCCTGCTCAGATCGCCGGCGGTGAGCCGAGCATCCTGCCTCCGGAAACGGGCGGCGATGTCGCAGTCAAGGCGAGGGAACGTGAGGCGTTCGCGCAGATGCAGCCATCCGACACGAAGCAGGCCAAATCAAGAAAGCCGCAACACAAGAGCAGGATCGCACGCAGATACGTGCCGCCGCATTTCACGCCAGCACCGCAGTGGCAATTTGGCTGGTTTGGTCAGAGTTCCTGGCGAGGGGGTTAAACAGCGCACAGCTCGTTTTCCGCGGATCGAGCGCTACCTTATGTCTTTTGACGTGCACTTCGAGCGCAGCACGATTTTGATCTTTGTACCGGGCGTGGCGAATTGCTCGGAGGGTTTCACTGATGTTGGGCATAGGCTGCGACCGTCACCCTCGCTGTACAGGCGGGCCGGTTCATCCTGGCTGACACGTCAGCGGTAGTAGAGGGCGATCAGTTCCGCGACGCAGGCGGGGCGGCGCTGAACGCCTTCGATTTCGATCACCATGCGTGGTAGTTGACCCTTAGGCCATCGGGCAGGACAAAGTCGTCGTGCCGCCCTGGAAAACTGGGTGTATCGCCTAACTTACAAAGCGTTCTCGGTGAAGTCGCTGATTTAGTCGCTTGTGCAGGCCTCGGCGGGGGCTGTCATAGCTGCGATCGCCGGATGCTTCGACGTTGCGTCACTGTGCTCATCGCGATCGAGAACCTGAAGGCTTGCTTGCGGCGCATCGGCGCGTTGGTCTGAATCGAGGGCCGATTGCGGTGTTACCCGGAATAGGTGAGCGTGACGATGACGGGTCCGAGGATGGTCAGGAGTACGTTTCCGACCGCGTAGGGCACTGCGACGCCAAGCACAGGCGTCTGACTGTCGGCCCGTTCGCAACTCCCTGTGACGGCCGCATCGACCGTCATGGATCCCGCGAGCGCGCCACAAATGATCACCGGATTCAGGTGCAGGATGCGATGCGCCACGATGGTCGCGATCGTCAGCGGAACGAGCGTAACGACGATGCCCAAAGAGAAAAGCAGCAGGCCGTGGGACTGAATGGCCGCAATCGCTGCCGGGCCGTTTGCGAGCCCGATGGCCGCGATGAATCCGCCGAGACCGATGTCGCTTAGCGTTTGCTGCGCAGCCGGCGGGAAGCTTCCAACGGTCGGCCGACGCGAACGCAGCCAGCCGCAGATCAGTCCCACGAGCAGGGTGCCGCCGGCGCCGCCCAGCGTCACGGCGAGAGACCCGATCTTGAAACTAAGCAATCCTATCAGCAGCCCTGCCGCAATTCCCGTCGCTAGGAAGGCGACATCGGTCCGGTCACCATAGCGCAGTACCTGACCGACCTTTGCCGCCGCGCGTTCGACGTCCCGCGTCGCACCGACCAATGTCATGACGTCGCCGACATAGATCGTTGTTTCCGGCGTGAGCGGGACTTCCTGTCCTCTCCGGGTCAAATCCCGCAGAAACACGCCGCGTGCGGCATCGCCGACCCGATCGGCGATGTCGCTCAAGGTGCGGCCGTGCAGCTTGTTATTGGTGACGAGGACGCCAAGCGCGTCGCCCGAGATCTCCCGCAGTACTTCCGCGCCTTCGATCTCGGGGCCGATCGAAGTACCGGCCTTGATGAGGGCCGACGCTGGTCCGGCGAGAACGACCTCATCGCCGCTTTCGAGGGCCGTTTGCCGTTTCGATTCGACATCGTTGCCATGGCGGACAATGCGTCCGAAGACAACACGCTGGCCGATACGATCTTCAATTTCGCCAACCGTCTGTCCGGCGGCAATAACGACCCGATAGGCCCGGGCCTTGAACTTCTGGTAACCCAGGCCTCCGCCCTTGCGGGCTTTGCCTCCGGAAAGAGTAGCCTCCAACTTGGCGGCCTCTTCCTTGAGGTCAATGCCCATCAGCCAGGGTGCCGCAAAGGGCACGAACAGCAGCGTCAGGATGTAACCAAGGATGTAGGTGACGGCATAGCCCGCGGCGATATTGGCTTGCTGCTGTCGCAAAGCATCGTCGGTAAGCCCGAGTTGGGCCAGCGCACCCGTCGCCGTCCCGATCATGGACGACTGGGTGAGGCTCCCGGACGCGAGACCGGCAGCCGTGCCGGGATCCAGATGAAAGGCAAAGGCGAAAACGAGAACCAGGGTCAGGCCAGTGGCGGCGACAACCAGAGCAACGCCAACCTGTGACAGCGTGCGAAGGCTCAGCGAAGCAAAGAATTCAGGTCCCGATTTATACCCGATCGTGAAGACAAACAGGCTGAAGAATATCGACTTGAACAGCGGAGGGATTACGAAATTTCCGAGTTGCCCAAGCAGCACGGCCACGACCAGGGTGCAGGCTGTGGCGCCCACCGAAAATCCCTTGAACTGGAGCCGTCCAAAGAACGTTCCAAGTGCGATTGCGAGAAGCAGGAAAATCTCCGGCGCGGTCGAAATGATCCACTTGATGGTGTCCATAGGCGCGATCCTGAAGCCCAGAAGCGCGCACGTTCGGATCGCGCTCATTCAAACCCATTGATTCAAGTCAAGCCGTCGGCTTCCGCCGGTTCATCTTCCCGGCGTTGCGTCTGGCTTCCTGTCCCAACCACCGCCGAACAGAACTTTTTTGACGTGTAGATCCCGCAAGCCGACGCATATCATTCCCCCGCGAGGAGGTACTCCTGATCGTCAGTCTGCTGGCGCTAACCGGAGGATATCTCAATGGCTACACCTGGATCGTTCATCGGGCTTTTGCCAATGCGCAGACTACGAGCGCGTGCGCGGCTTCCTCGCCAGACGGCTCAAAATGGCAGGGCGCGGGACCGAACGGTTCTCCTGTGAAATCGTACGGAGAATGTTGGCTGGCGCAATGGCGCCGCGCCCGATATCGCGGCCATCGAGCGCGCCGAGCCGTCGCGCTATCGGGCGCTGATTGAACCTGAACGGCGTGCACCACCGTTGCCTGCGGCCTCCGCAGGCGTGGCGGTGTGACAGGCGGCTGAGCCCAAAGGCGCGCGCCGAGACTGTTTGTGGCCACCAACCGAGTCAGAAGGTCCGGTCCCAGTTTCTTCTTCTCTCGCCACTGAAATTCCAATCGGCTGCCCGTGAAACAATGAGAGGAAGGCCTTTCAAAAGAGCCTAGAGGATAGGTCCGAACTGGTTCGCTAATGCGAGAGCCGCCGCCGGCGCGTCTTCGGTCATGACCGCGCGCGACGATCGCGACCAGCGCCTGCCGAAGCCGAGCCGGGCGAGGTCGCTCTACGGGCGAGGATGTTCCCAGTCGAGAAGCTCGATTTGATCGAAGGCCCGTCGCGGCGTGCCGAGGAACAGAACGAGCCGAAGGCCATCGGTCAGATACGGGTCTCCTCCGAGATTAACGCGTGGATCGGGTATGGACGATGCACCAACGCCCTGCACAAAGCCGAAGCGCGAAACGGTCCCGGACATGATCAGGTCCTGCAGTAGATAGAAGCGGTCCTGGTCGACCGCCGGGCTAATTCGATGCGTGGTCAGATACCAGACTTGCGTGGTCAGCTTGATGCCGATGTCGCGGCTGATTTGGCCCACCCAGACCTGCTGTCCACCGACCGTGAACGGAGCGAGCCACAGTCGTAGATGATTGCGAAGGCTCACGGTGTTCCGCGCCTTCTGCAATGCGACGTCCTGCTGCCGTCCGAAAACATGCAGCGGGCTGACCGGTGCGTTGAGATATTCGCTGCGGAACAAGAAGGCCCTAATCGTCCGGTAAGCGCTGTGAAGATCGAAAGGCTCGTCAAGCCTCCATCCGCGCCCGATGAATGAGAAAAGCGCCTCGAGTCCGTGCCCGACCACGACGATATTGAGCGGATCACCGTTATCCGTGCCGCCCTTGTTGGTGGCGCAGCACGGTAGCTTCGCCAGCCTTTCGCGCAGCGTCGCCAGATCGATATCCTCAACCGATCCGGGCGGATAGATGTTGCTGAAATTAACCTTCTCGATCGCGTAGGACCCGCCGCGGACCGGGAGGGCGAACCTGAACAGCAGTTCCTCACTGCCGGTTTCGAATCCCACGCCAAACAATTTCAAGCCACCTTCACGATGCGTAAAGACGAACCCCGCCATGGCTTGCCTCTGCGGGATGATATCCGGCATGGGAGCCTCGGCGACGGCGGCCTTGATGGACGCATTGGCGCTGCCGCGCCACCATGCGTGAAGAAGCTGCTCCACCTCTGCTTCCGAAAAGTATTCTGGATCGGTGACGATCGGCAGAAACTCCAACGGGGACTCACCGGCGTTGTCCACGCCCAGCCAGATGGCCTGAATGCCATGATCGGCCAGAGACGCACCGAAGTAGCGTTGGCTTTCGTCGTCGGTCAAAACCGCCGCGCGAACGGTTACCGTGCCCTGATGGCGAGCTTCGGCGCGGGACATGAATGACTGCTCTGCTGTCCGATCGGGGGTGGTGACACCGAACCAGCCAAACACGGCGATTGCCAAAAGCATCGCCACCGCCGAAGCTAGGACCTGCCAGCGCCATCGTTTTATGGCTTGCCAGGTTCGTCGCGGAATCGCTTCAGACATCGTCAGCCTCAGGCCTGACAAAACCCCTATTCAGTCTATCGAAACGGCGATGGAACTGTCGAGCATTGCTCTCAAGCAGTTGCCCTTTGACGCGTTGCGGCGCGGACGAATTAAGCGAGCCATGTCGGCTTGTGGCACTTCTCGGGCCTGCGACGATGCCACGGCACGTCTGCAGTTGAAGCCAGAACGGACATGTGGGGCGTCTTCGTGAGGGCTAGCCGGGGCGGCCTGTGCGTGGGTAACGGCAAGACCTACTGCGCGAGCCCGCTTTCGGAAGGCGCGTTGTATTCTTGCGCCAACCGGAACCATTGCGAACGGATAGGTGCGCCGTGCAGAGCCGTCCTGGCGGGCCTATGGATGGTAGCTGTCGGCTCGAAAACACGCCCTTGGGCTAATGCGGCAGACAGCAACGGCGGGATTCCGTTGGGCAGATGATTAAGCTGCAGAATATCTGCAATCTCGACTTTTGCGTGCACTGGAGTAGGTGTGCGCCGTCGTAGAACGAACGCGACGCCGCAAATGGTATCCCGTCTCCACACCACTCGGCAGCCAAACGTTCTGTCAAAACCGCCGAACGAAAGGTCAAAGTCGGTAGCAAATATGCAATAGGGCGCGGAAAGGCAGGCGCCAAAAGCGTTAATGTCGCGCACTACACAAGAATGGACCCCACTAATTCCAACGAAGGAAAGCAATGCCGGCAGATTGATGACTTCGCGCGGCAATGCGCGACGTTCAACTGATCGTTCGATCATGACGAGAACTCCCCGAAAGGTTCTACTTCAGTTCTCGGTCCCGCCGTACCTCACGATGAAGAATAACGTTGCCAGTTGCGCCAACAAAGCAGTGTTGCTGTCTAATTAAACTTGGATCGACTTTTCTGGTTAACGCGAACGCGTCGAATGTCACAACCTCAGCTATATGCACGGAATCGCGCAGAGCGCGGCCGACCTGTGGACAACCATAAAAGCCAGCATCACCGGAACGGGTTTACACGATAGTCTTAGCCATTGAACTTAGTGATGTTGCGGGGATGGTCATGGACGATGGATTTTCGCAGAAGCGCATACGCCTGATACGAGAGCTTGCTGAAAAGGCAGACAGGGTCACGAAACGCAGATTGCTCGACTTGGTGGCCCGGTACGACGATCCCAAGCACAGGCCGTTGAACGACGTTCCTCACCCAATCGCCAATCTGCCGTCTGTAACGAACAGATAGCCAGCATCGATCCGACGAAGCGCACGCGAGCCCAGCGCCGGCCGCCCGTGCGCCGTCAACCACAAGACCCACCGCGTGACGGCTTGTGGTTGGAGCGGCACCCACCGAGCACGCTAGGACGCTACACAGCCGGCTCCCAAATAATGCGCGGCTGGGCACGATGCCTACATTGCGCGTTTCCAAACAGAAACCGCAGTGCCTCCACCAGAGAAGGAAGGCACGGTATAGGTGAGTTCATCCCCCTTCAGGCTGAATGAGCGCTTCTGCTCAGTTCCGTTCCAGTTTGGGTAACTGCTTATGTCGATCTTGAATGCGATAGTCTTATCTGACTCGCTGACGGCATACCGGCCGAAGTGCGAGATGGTCCCCTGCACAACAGCCTTGTTCTCATCAGCGGTGCCGTTCGTGCGGGTCGAAGCAAATTTCGGTATGTCGTTGCGGCTAAGCACTAAGCCATAGTGACCGTCTGCATCGAAGATAAGCATTCCCAGCGGTGGAGAACCGTATGGTTCGGATTTGACGCCGTTCTGTTCAGCCACATTCGACACGGCGACCCACGTACCCACAAGATCTTTCGCGGTCTGGGCACCCGCTGGACTTACTGACCCTCCTAACGAAAGCGACATCATCAAGCATAAAGCTTGAAAGTTGAAGCTGCGCATGACCTATCCTTCTCGAAATAAAATTGGTTCAGCAATGCGTACGACAAACTCCGGGTAGTACTGGCGAGAGCATAGCTCTCCGTATGGCTTGGTCCCACGGAATATTGAGCAGCACGAAGCGGGTATTTGTCGCAACGGCGCCATCTGGGGACGCGGTCAAGCGTCGTGCCGTGCCCAAGGATCGCCGGGGGAGAAAGGGGGATAGATGCGGAAGCGACAACGCTTACTTGACGATTCTAACTGCGGCTCCAAGCTTGTCCGCGAACAAAACTGAAAAGATAAATCGCGGACACGGTGACCTTCCGCCCAAGATCGGGTACAACCACTCACGCAATCGATGGTAACGGCACCGCCAAAGATTCTCGGGGACAAGCTCGCTTCTCGTACCGATTCCGGGTACGAAATATATACGCGCCGGTCGGCGGCGCATGCTTTGACTTCGTTGCTGAACACCGACCCGGCGGCTAGTTAGATGAGCGCTCTTTGTCGATATCCGTCGTGCAAACGGAGCGAAAGCGCCCATCGAAATTGACGGGCCAATCGCTTTTCAAAAA
>Ga0210387_10003911_pt1 | contig 11444 bp, 8 predicted proteins | sample IncBWC7OmetaG_FD_160108 | JGI IMG/M metagenome (GOLD analysis project Ga0210387, IMG submission 160108) | Forest soil microbial communities from Barre Woods Harvard Forest LTER site, Petersham, Massachusetts, United States - Inc-BW-C-7-O ... | reverse complement strand
GCGCCGTTTTGGCGCGACGGCGCGGCAGCACGCTGATTTTTTCGGGGCCCCAAAGCTCGGCCAACTCGAAGCGGAAATCGCGTTGGCATGTCAGCACCGGGAGGCGCGAGCAAACTGAGCGCCCATCGTTACTGAGGCAGCGAATCGAGCTGCTCAATGAGCCTTCCATCGGTTCCGGCTCACGGTTGCGAGACTGCGGAAAGCCCTATTTGATTCGTCGAGTGGCGACTGAAGAGCGTGCAATGGAGCTCGACAGCGCGCTTGCCGACGCGGGGTTCTTTCTGCGAATCTCTCGGTGTTTCAGGCGGTTCCGCGTGGGCGCGCCGGCATTCGCGTGATGATGTTGACGACGCATCACGCCGAAGTGATGTCGTTTGCCTGGTAGGCGCTCTCGGAACTGCCACAACGAGTTAGGGCGCGCACGGAATTAAGCGAGGATTCGCTCATTTTCGCCCGGGGCCCATTGCGGAGTCTGCAGTGCCCGGTTTACTCTCCGTCTTACGAGGGTTTACTCGGATTCCTCGGGTTCGCTCGAGGGTTTCGGTACAGCGGTTACTAGTCACTGCGGTCAGAAAAGAAGGGGCTGTCTAGCGCAAGCAACGGTGCCCCTCGCACTGGCGCTACGCCGGACAGCGCGGGATTCCGATGGCGGAGAAGGGCACAACAAAAAAGGTCGGTCGGCTCATTCGCACAGCTCGCATGCACCGCGGGTTGACGCAGAAAGATCTGGCCAAAAAGCTCGGCGTTCGTTCGGGAAGCTACGTTGGGATGCTCGAGTCCGGGCTGTGCAAAGGCATTGGCATCGGTCGGCTCGAGGAGATCGCCTCGTTTCTTCACGTGAACGGCGTGGAGCGCTATCGCTGGCTGGCCGCGGCGGGGCACCTGCATCCACCGCTCTTTGGGGCGCTCATGAAGAGCCCGGAACTGTGGGACGAAGTCGTGCATTTGCTTGGCGGTTCACTTCGTGGCCGAGCGCGAAAGAAGGCGCGCTCGTGAACGCGTCAGCCGCGTGAATAAGTAAGCCGCCGCGCACAGGGCCCGTTTTCATTCGCAGTTGAATTCGCCGCTCGTTCTGGCGCAGCTCCGGCGGCGCCTGACGGCCGCCGGAAGGACTCGCATTCAGCGCCTCCGCATGAAAGACTTCCGGCCATGTTGTCGCGAGCCTTGCGTGTTCTTTTCGTGGGTGCCCTGCTGGTCGTGGTCGTCGTGCCAGCCTGTGGCAACACTTCCGATACGGCGCCGACCACGATGGGAGGCAGCGGCGGAGCCAGCGGCACTACGGGCGGTGGCATCGGCGGTAGCGGTGGGGCGAGCACTAGCGGAACCGGGGGCACATCGGCAGCGCAGACCGTCGCTTGCGGTAGCAACTCCTGCAAGGCCGTGACGCTCACGATTCCCGGTCAACCTACGTTGGTGATTTCCGCGTGTTGCTCTGATGCTGACAGCAGTACTTGCGGTCTCGACACCACATTCCTGGGCATGTTCGGTCCTACATTTCCGGTTGCGTGCCAGCCGCTTGCCCAGGCCGGAACGCCCGACACGAGTTGTCCCGCCAGGATTGCGTCGATACCCAACATGCCGGCAGATACCTTTCCGATCGCCGGCTGCTGCCGCGCGGGCGGAACTTGCGGCTATGATCTCAACAAGCTCGTAGGCATCTTCCCAATCGGCTTGGGCTGTGTTGACTCCGCTCCCTTTCTCGACGGCGGCGCGCCGCTGTCGTGCGGCGATTCAGGCATGGCGGGAGCGGGCCAAGGTGGCGGCGCAGGCGACAGCTCGACAGGCGCAGCAGGCGAAACCGCCACGGGCGGCGCGAGCGACTAACTCTTGAGCGCGAGGATCGCCTCGCCGGCTTTGCGGGCCTTGATCCTGACGCAGCGCGACTTACGTTGCCTATGCACTAAACAGTGCGGGAAATACGGAGTTTAGCGATGCGTATGGATCGGTTGACGAGCAAAAGCCAGGAAGCGTTGCAGAGCGCCGCAGCGAAGGCCACGCGCCGCGGCAACCCCGAGGTCATTCCAGAGCACATCCTGGTCTCTATCCTCGAGCAAGACGGAGGGGTTGGTGCAGCGCTGGTGCAACGCGCGGGCGGCGATCCCGCTGCCTTCGCCAAGGAGCTCAACACTCGTATCGAGGGCCTGCCGCAGGTGAGTGGTGGCAGCGAACCGAGCTTCGGACGTCGCACGGTGCCGCTAATGAATCACGCGGAGGACGAAGCCAAACGTCTGAAGGACGACTACGTCTCCGTGGAGCATTTCTTGCTCGCCGCGGTCAAACACGACAAGGACGTGCAGGCCGTCGCGGATCGCCATGGTCTCTCCTACGACAAGTTGGTGCGGGCGCTCGCCGAGATTCGTGGTGCACAGCGCGTCACCGACCAAAATCCCGAGGGGAAATTTCAGGCGCTGGAGAAGTACACGCGCGATCTGACAGCGCTGGCCAAGCGCGGCAAGATCGATCCGGTCATCGGTCGTGACGAAGAGATCCGCCGTGTGATGCAAGTCCTTTCACGGCGTACGAAGAACAATCCGGTGTTGATCGGTGAGCCTGGCGTGGGCAAAACCGCGATCGCCGAAGGCATCGCACATCGCATCGCGAAAGGTGATGTGCCCGAGTCATTGAAGGAGAAGCGCATCTTGGCGCTCGACTTGGCGAGCATGGTTGCCGGGTCGAAATTTCGTGGTGAGTTCGAAGACCGACTGAAGGCGGTTCTGAAGGAGGTGGAGTCTTCTGCGGGCAACATCATCCTGTTCATCGACGAGCTGCACACGCTGGTCGGTGCGGGCGCCGCCGAGGGCGCGATGGACGCGGCCAACATGCTCAAGCCGGCGTTGGCGCGCGGAGAGTTGCGCGCGATTGGCGCCACGACTTTGGACGAATACCGCAAGCATATCGAGAAAGATGCGGCCCTAGAGCGTCGCTTTCAGCCTGTGATGGTCAGCGAGCCTACCGTCGAGGACACGATCGCGATTTTGCGTGGCTTGAAGGAACGTTACGAAGTCCACCACGGCATTCAGATCACCGATTCCGCACTGGTAGCTGCTGCTGTGCTCAGCAACCGTTACATCGCCGATCGGTTTTTGCCGGACAAGGCGATCGATCTCGTGGACGAAGCGGCGAGCAAGATCAAGATGGAGATCGACAGCCTGCCGTTCGAGATCGACCAGGTCCAGCGTAAGCTGCTCCAGTTGCGCATCGAAGAGCAGGCCCTGAAGCGCGAGCGTGACAAGGGCAGCAAGGCGCGTCTGGAGGAGCTGCATCGTGAAGTCGGCGAGCTCAATGAACAGCGCGACACGATGCGCGCGCAATGGCTGCGCGAGAAAGAGATCATCGAGCGACTTCGGAAGCACCAGGTCGAGCTGGAAGATCTCCGGCAACAGGAAGAAAATGCGCGTCGCGCGGGGGACCTCGGAAAGGCCGCAGAAATCCACTATGGCCGCATCCCAGCCGTGGAAAAGGACACCGAGAAAGACCGCGCGGAGCTGGCTGGCGTCCAAACCAACGGCTCCTACCTGAAGGAAGAAGTCAGCGACGAGGACATCGCCGCAATTGTGTCCAAGTGGACCGGCGTGCCTGTGTCCAAGATGCTCGAAGGCGAGAAGCACAAACTCCTCCACATGGAGGAAAGCTTGCGCCAACGAGTCATCGGTCAGGAAACTGCGTTGGTCGCGGTAGCCAATGCCGTGCGTCGCTCTCGCGCGGGCCTCGGTGACGAGCGTCGTCCGATTGGCTCTTTTCTGTTCTTGGGTCCGACGGGCGTTGGAAAGACCGAGACTGCCCGCGCGCTCGCGGAATTTTTGTTCGACGACGAACGCGCCATGATCCGCATCGACATGAGCGAGTACATGGAACGCCACGCGGTTTCGCGGTTGATCGGCGCCCCGCCCGGTTACGTTGGCTACGAAGAGGGCGGTCAGCTCACCGAGCCAGTGCGTCGGCGCCCGTACTCAGTGGTGTTGTTCGACGAGGTGGAGAAGGCTCACCCGGACGTGTTCAACACGCTGTTGCAGTTGCTCGACGACGGCCGTCTCACCGACGGACAGGGTCGAACCGTGGACTTCAAGAACACGGTCGTGATTTTGACCAGCAACGTCGCGACCGCAGAGATTGCGGCTATCGAGGAGCGCACGACACTGACCCTGGAGGAACGTGACGAGCTCACGCAGAAGGCCGTCACCGAGGCACTCCGCGCCCACTTCCGCCCCGAGTTCCTGAATCGCCTGGACGAGGTCGTGCTCTATCATCGACTCGACCGCAGCGAGTTGCGGCGTATCGTCGAGATCCAGCTCGGGTATCTGGTGACGCGCTTGGCTCGGCGCGAGCTAGGCTTCGAGATCAGCGACGCTGCCAAGGAGTTTTTGGCTGAAGCGGGCTGGGATCCGCAGTTTGGCGCTCGGCCATTGAAGCGCGCCATTCAGAAGAACGTCGAGGACGCTCTCGCGAAGCGCGTGCTCGAAGGCGCGTTCGCTCCTGGCGACGTGATCTACGTCGATGCTGATCCCGACACGGGCCTGACGTTTACCAGTCGCGCGAAAGGTGAACCCGGGCCTGAGCCGCGGCGGCGACACGACGCGGCGCTTAATTGATGGGTTGCGTGAAACGACGCGGGCTCAGCTCCGCGACGCGTGGCCCCGCTGCACGATGGCGCGGACCAACGCCAAACCGGCGTAGGCCGCGCGGCGCCGTATTTGTTCGCGGTTTCCGGTGAAGACTGCCCGCACGTCGCTCGTGCCGCTGCCGTCCGCCACGGCGTAGTGCACGAGCCCGACCGGCTTTTCAGGAGAGCCGCCGCCGGGTCCGGCGATGCCAGTGAGCGCGAGAGCCAAGTCTGCTCCGAACGCTCGGCGCGCGCCTTCGGCCATCTCGCGGGCAACTGGTGCGCTCACTGCGCCGTGCTCGGTGATCAATGCGCGAGACAGGCCGAGCAGCGCGATTTTTGCGTCGTTCGCGTAGGTTACGGCGCTTCCCCGAAATACGTTGCTGGCTCCGGCATGTGCAGTGAGGAGCTCTGCGACCAAACCTCCGGTGCAGGATTCCGCGAGCGCCAACGTCATGCCTCGTGCTTCGAGGGTGCGGCACAGTACCTCCGGAAAGCGTGCCTTCCCTTGACCGAACACGACGTCGTCTCCGAGGCGCGCGCGTACTGCGTTGGCCCCGAGCTCGGCACGGGCTTGTGCTGCAGACAAAGCCTGAGCGCGAGCCAACACCTTGACCTCGATCTCGGGCATCGTTGCGCGATAGCCGATCGCTACGTCGAACTCCGCCTCGATGCCAGCCAGGCGATCGTTGACCTCGCTCTCGGGCAAGCCGAACGTGCGGAGCAGAACCTGGAAATGTCGTTCGCGTAGGAGCGGAGTGATGCGTGGCTCCACATGCGTTTCGAACATCGCCTTCATCTCGAACGGTACACCAGGCATGAAATAGGCGAGCGCGCGGTTCAGCTTCAGCTCGAAGCCGGGCGCAGTGCCATTCGGGTTCGCGAGGATCCGCGAGCCGGCCGGGAAATCTGCCTGTTTTGCATTGGACGCGGCCATTGGTCGGCCAAAGCGACTGAGCCGCTCACGGATCGCCTCGAGCGACGCCGTGTCTCGCGCCAGCTCGACGCCAGCGAGGCGAGCGGCGCACTCGGTCGTGATGTCGTCGGTGGTCGGGCCGAGCCCGCCCGTGCAGACCAACACGTCGTGCTCGAGCGAGAGCCGCGTCAGCGCTTGCTCGATGCGGCTGCGATCATCGTCAACGCAATCGACGGCCAGCACTTCGAAGCCGATGGTCGTCAGTGATTCCGCGAGCCAGGTGGCATTGCTGTTCTCTAGCTCGCCGCGTGTGAGCTCCGTTCCGATGCACAGGATCGCCGCCGACATCCGTCAGGAATACCACGCGCTGAGCTGACGGCCGCTATTTTGCCGCTTCGGACGCGGTGTACGCACAACGGAACCCAACATGCGGCGCGCGAGTTTGGCGTGCCTCGAATGCCCAGGTTTTCAAGTCGCTGGCCAGCTCGGAGCGGTACGACCCGCCGCGCGCGACGTAGGAACCGTCCTTCTCGCGGGTCCATTCGGCGACGTTCCCGGCCAAGTCTTGAACGCCCTCGGGCGTCGCGCCATCAGGCCGCGCGCCGGCGAAATCTGGACCCAACCCACCGCGAGCGCACGGGCCCATGCTCAGCCCGAAGCTCGCGCGCCGGCAAACGAGACCAGTGCTGCCCCACGGGTAACGGCGTCCCGCCGGGCCCGCCGCAGCAAATAGCCACTCGTCCGAGCTCGGCAAACGTCCGCCAACGAAGGCACAGAACCCGCTCGCCTCCGCCGGGCTCACGTTGCGAACAGGACGGCCCGGCTCGGCCTCCTCGGGGATCTTCGGGCACTTGTCGGCCGCGGCGCACACTCGAAAGCGCGCGATAGTGACCTCGGCTTGATCGAGATCGAACGCGGCCACACTCACGTCGTGCGGTGACTCGGTTGGGCCTTCCCAGTCGGTCGCACCGAAATGCATGCTCCCGCCATCAAAGTGCACGCGTGCCTCGGGCAAGATGCATGCGCCGCTCTCGTCCTTGACCATGTCTGCAGCACAGCTAGTGGCGTTGGCCGAGCACTGGCCGTTTGTGGTGAGCGCTTGTCCGCCGCCACAGCAGCGCGCGTTCTGCGAGTCGAGCCCCGGCGGACACCGCGCGGGCACTCGCCGTTCTGCCTCTGCAAAGCGCACGATGATCGCGACCGAAGCGAACGCCGCAACCGCCGCCGCCAAGGCATAGTTGATGCGGGTCAGTCGCAGACGGAATCTCGCCACGGTCAGAGCCGCACAGCGTACCGCGAAAAGCAGCCCCAGATCAGCAAGGCCCAGCGAAAAACGGCACGCTGCTCAACAAAGTCTGTTCGTAACCGGCTCCGATTTTGCGCAGCAGGGAGTGCGCGCTGAACAGGCCGTCCGGGCCGAGCAAGAGAGTTGCTCCGCCGCCGCCGAGGTCCACGAGCGCGGTCGGTGTGAGTCTTCGGTCGTCTTGGGCGGTCGGGACGGTGAGCAACGAGAGTCGTGGGCTTGCACCGTCGAGGACCTCCCAAAGCGCACTCAGGCTGGCCGAGAAACTGGCGCAGCCCGATCCGGCCTCCACGCTGACGAAGAGCAGCGGCGCGTGCTCGTCGAGCTTCAGCGACCAGACGCTCCGTCGCCCCGGAAGATCCTCCCATGCTCCTTCCGCGCTTGGGTTCTCGAGCTTGAAGCGCGCTTCTATCTGCGCGTAGGACGGCAGTTTGCGAAAGGCGTCGAGCGCGGCAGCCCCGAGCTCAGCCGGGGCAGGCTCCGGCGTTGCGATGGCAGGCGCCGGCAGACTGGGATCGACCGCCAGCACGGCTCCCTGGCAAGGCGCGGAGAACTCAGCGACGAGGCTTCGTCCGTCGGCTGTCGCCAATCGCCAAATGTCCTGCGCGATGGCGTCGGGATTTTGTGGGGTCCCCTCGGCGCAACCGTCCCAACGCTCGGCGGTGCGCAAATCCGGCGTGATTCGCGCGCGCAATGCGAAGCGCTGCAGACGCGTTTCGCACACGGTGCCGCTTGCGCCGAGGACTCGCACCGGGCGGCCGAGCCAAGCACGGAGCGCCTTGGGCAAGCGCGCCGCGGTTACGCTTCGCAGTGCGGTGTTCTCACCTGCGTAACTCGCAGGGCCGTCCGCCCACGCCGCATCTGGTGCATCGTTCAGCGTCGCGAAATGCTCATCAGCGAGCCAGGGGCCTGCGCCGCCTCCGAGCTCGCCGACGATCGGTCGGGCGAGCGTCTCCCAGACGATTTTTGGGCCGGTCGTCGTGGGCACGACGAACAGCTCCGGCAAGCGCGAGCCTTGCGCTCGAGCCGCCTCGTCGAATGTCACTCGCGCGCCACCAGCGCCGATCGCAACGCGCAGGGTGGCGTTCGCAAGAGGCGAGTCGAGCGCGAGCGTGGCCGCGTGGGCCTTCAACCAACTTTGCCGGTCCAGCCGCTCGAACGTCGCTCCGTCAGGCAAGAGACCCGTAAAGTGCTCGGCATACAGGCCCGAATAGCTCGCAAAATCTCGGCGCTTTTGAGCTAGCCGCCAGGTGTCGACCAATTCTTTCACTGCGGCTTCGCTGAGCGCCGACAGCGGAGGGGCGTCGCAGTGGGCTATCGGCGCAGCCGATGGTGTAGAGGCGATTGGCGCAGCAGCGCTCGCTCCGGGCGCGCTCGGAGTCTGCGTCTCGGTCTTCGGTTTCGCGGAAGCCGTGTGCTTCGGGCTGCAGCTGACAGACAGCATCAGCAGCGCACACGGCATCAGCGCAAGACCAAGTCTCAATTCGTTGCCTCGCGGTCGGCGCTCGGCGTTTCACCCCGAATGAGGCGTTCGAGCGTGGCTTCGTCGATCACTTGCGCCCCGAATTTCTTGGCGGAATCGGTCTTCGCCTTGCCGACTTTCTCCCCGACCACGAGGTATGTCGTCCCCTTTTTTACTTTGTCGAGCACTTGCCCACCCGCGGCGCGGATCGCTGCGTGCACGTCCTCGCGTTTGCGCGAGAGCACGCCCGTGACGCAGAAGGACGCCCCAGACAGCGGTCCCGTCTCCGCGGCGCGCGCCTTTGGTTGCGGACGCGACACCGAGAACCGAGCTAGTTTCTCGAGCAGCTTTCGATTTTCGTCGGCTTCGAGGTACCGCCGAACACTGTCTACCATCTTGGGCCCAAAGCCCGAGATGTGCGCAACGTGCTCGAGCACGTGCGCTGAGTCCCATGTCAGAAGCTTCTCGAGCGACTCTGCTTCTTCAGCGAGCTGGCGGGCGGCGACCTGACCAACGTGCTCGATCCCGAGCCCGGTCAGCAAGCGCTCCAAGGGCTGCTCGCGAGACGCAGCGATCGACTGAACGACGTTCTCAGCGCTCTTTTTACCCATTCGCTCCAGGGCTTCAATCTGCTCGACGCCGAGCTCATACAGGTTCGAGACGTCGGCAACGAGCCCGCTCGAAATGAGCTGTTCGATCAACGCCTCGCCCAAGTGATCGATGTCCATCGCGAATCGGCGGGAGAAGTGAAAGATCGCGCCCTTTACCTTGTCGGGGCAGTGAGGATTGGGACAGCGAATCGCGACTTCGTCCGCGACGGACACCACCTTCGTGCCGCAGCTCGGACACACCTCGGGCATCTGGAACGGCACCTCCGAGCCAGTGCGGGCGGTGACGTCCACGGCGATCACTTGTGGGATGATTTCGCCGGCTTTCTCGATGCTGACCAAATCGCCGAGCCGCACGTCCAAATGCTGGATGATTTCCGCGTTGTGCAAGGACGCGCGTGACACCACGGTACCGGCCAATTGCACTGGCTCCAAATTCGCGACAGGTGTCAGCGCGCCAGTTCGTCCGACTTGCACGGTGATGCTGTTCACGCGTGTCGTGGCGCGTTCGGCGCCGAACTTGTAAGCGATAGCCCAGCGCGGGAACTTTGCGGTCGCCCCGAGGATGTCCTGGGCGGAGAAAGCGTTCACTTTCACGACCGCACCGTCGGTCTCGTACGGGTAATCGCGGCGCGCGCGATCGATGTCCGCGATGCACGCCCGCACCTCTTCGGGTGTTCCGCAAACGCGCTCTAGACGATGCGTCGGAAGGCCAAATTCTGCGATTTTTTCCAGGGCACCGGCGTGCGTGGGAGCGAGCGCCGGACCCTCGACGACCTGCCACACCATGACCCGTAGCGGCCGCTCGGCGACCACGCGCGGGTCGAGCATGCGCAGGCTGCCGGACGCCGCGTTCCGCGGATTGGCGAACGGAGCCTCGCCGGCTTGCGCGCGAGCTTGGTTGATCACTGCCAAATCGCGGCGGAAAATGACCACTTCCGCGCGCAGCGTGAGCGGCTCTCGATATGGAATCGTGAGCGGCAAGGAACGCATGGTCTTCAGGTTTGCCGTGATCTCTTCGCCGCGCACGCCGTCTCCGCGCGTCGAGCCCGCCACCAATTCGCCGTTGCGGTACGAGATTTCGACGCTCGCGCCGTCCAACTTCGGCTCGACGCAGAACTCTGCGACCATGCCTGCCGGCAATCCGCCGATCACGCGTCGCTCGAACTCGGCCAATTCGTCGTCGTTGTAGGTATTGTCGAGCGACATCATCGGTGCCACGTGCGGCACCGTGCGAAGGTCCGTGCGCAGCGAATCTCCGACACGCTGAGTGGGAGATTGGCCCGTCTTCAGCTCCGGGTGCTCGCTCTCGAGCGTGCGTAGCTCGGCGTACAGCGCGTCGTATTCGCGGTCGCTCAACGCTGGGTCGTCCAGCACGTAGTACCGGTAGTCGTGACTCCGGATCTCGGCGACGAGCGCGTCGTGGCGAGCCTTTGCATTCTTGTGTGCAGCTACCACGGAGACCTGTTTTGGGACTTCGAGCTGTGGAGAGTCACGCGTCCGAACTTGCCAAAGAACCAAGGCCCGGTCGACGCTTGAGTTTTCGTGCCACGCATCACGGAAAGTTATTCTAATGTCCGGGCGCCCGATGCGCGAATCCAGCGAAGAGAGCCCAATCAGTTCGGCGCCCGCATCGCCGCGTGCTCACGGTTCGCTCGGCTGGCGGCTGAGCGGGGTAGTACTGACCCTGCGCCCGCACCAGTGGGTGAAGAACGTTTTCGTGCTGGCACCGGTGGTGTTTGCGAAGGAGATTTTCGCGCAACAGCTCCTGACTCACGCGGCTGCCGCCTTCGTCGTGTTCTGTTTGCTTGCTGGTGCCATCTACACAATCAACGACATCGCAGACGTCGACGCGGATCGCATTCATCCCGTGAAGCGCTTCCGCCCGATTGCTTCGGGCCGCGTCCCACTGAGTTGGGCACGCGTCCTGGCGGTCTCGCTCGTCGTGGTAACGCTAGCGTGGGCGGCGAGCTTCGGCCTCGGGTTCTTCTTCGTAGCGGGTTCTTACCTGGCGCTGAACTTGGCCTATTCGGCGCGGCTCAAGCGCGTGGCGTACCTCGACGTGGGCTGCATTTCGGCGGGCTTCGTACTGCGTGTCGTTGGCGGCGGCTGCGCGACCCACATTCAAGTCTCGAACTATCTCTTATTGTGCACCGCGCTTTTGGCGCTCTTTCTGGGCTTCGGTAAGCGTCGACACGAGCTGGCAGTCGCCGCGGGCAAGGCCGCGTTGCAGCGTGCCGCGTTGGAGGCGTACTCGCGGCGTGGGCTCGACTGGGCGCTCGGGCTCACGGCGCTAACGACCATCGTCACGTACCTGAGCTACACGCTCGACGCGCGGACACGCGCATTCTTCCACACCGACGCGCTCTGGGTCAGCACGCTGTTCGTTGTCTTGGGCGTCGGACGCTTTTTGCAACTCGTTACCAGTCGTCCAAAGGCCGAGAGCCCGACGCAAGAGATGCTGCGCGATGGACCGTTCGTCGCGGTATTGTTGATGTGGGTTGGGCTCGTGATGTGGGTCGTGTACCACCTCAAGCCGGGCGCCTATTGAGGGG
>Ga0210387_10003910_pt1 | contig 11446 bp, 8 predicted proteins | sample IncBWC7OmetaG_FD_160108 | JGI IMG/M metagenome (GOLD analysis project Ga0210387, IMG submission 160108) | Forest soil microbial communities from Barre Woods Harvard Forest LTER site, Petersham, Massachusetts, United States - Inc-BW-C-7-O ... | reverse complement strand
ACCTGATTCGCAAAGGCGTTTCCCGGGAAGAAGCAATGCGGCGGGCGCGGATTGAATTCGGAGGAATCGAGACTCACAAAGACGAAATGCGCGCCTCGGTTGGCGTGCGTTGGTGGGGCGAACTGAGTTCGGACGTTCGATACGGAGCCCGATTGTTGCGTAAGAATCCAGGCTTCGCGGCCGTGGCCGTACTGACCTTAGCCATCGGCGTCGGCGCCAATACGGCGATTTTCAGCATTGTGAACTCTGTGTTGCTGCACCCCCTTCCGTACCGCGAACCCGGCCGCCTGGTGCGAATCTTCTTTAACGAGCCGGGTGTGGGATTGCGGGACATCACGTTTTCCAAGCCTGAACTGGACGATCTTATCGATCGAGCGGGCGTGTTTGAAGAAGTGAGCGCGATCGGCGGGGGCAGTGCCAACTTGAGCGGCGTCAAACAACCCGAGCGCATCGAGTTTGTCCTCATCGGCTTCGACTACTTTTCAATGTTGGGGGCGACCCCGCAAATCGGGCGGTTGTATGGCCCGCAGGACGTCGTGCCAGGTTTCTCGCCCAATGTCGTGATCAGCGACGCTTTGTGGCGCCGCGACTTTGGCGCCGATCCGAACGTCCTCGGCCGCACGTTCGGGTTCGATGGCGATCCAGCCACGATCATTGGCGTCCTCCCTCCGGGATTTCGCCATCCCGGGCCGACTGTGTCTGGCGACGTGCAGGTATGGGCTGCCGCGGGGTTCAGCGCCGATCCATTCCCCAACGCAATCCGGGGCAACCGCACGCTCAACGCGGGAACTATCGGGCGACTGAAGCCGGGACTAACGCTGGCCGAAGCTCAATCGCGGCTCACTGCCATGACTGCCGACCTTCGCAAAGATTTCCCCACTGACTATCCTCCGCAAGCCCAGTGGACAATTGAGATTCAACCGCTACAGGAAGTTCTGGTAGGCACGGTTCGACCCATGCTGCTGGTCACGCTCGCTGCAGTGATCCTGATCATTTTCATCGTGTCGTTGAATATTGCCAATCTCCTGTTAGCGCGCGCTTCCGGACGGCAGCAAGAGATGGCGGTGCGCTCCGCTCTAGGGGCGAGCCGTGGGCGGGTGATACGCCAGATGTTGACCGAGTCCGTGCTGCTGTCATCTATCGGTGGCTTGGCTGGTGTGGCAATGGCATTCAGCACTTTGGGCTTCATCCTGCGCTTTGTGCCTTCGAACATACCCCGGCTCAACGAAGTAAGAATCGATTGGGTGGTGCTGGGTTTTGCGCTTCTCATCACGATTTTTACCGGCTTGGTTTTTGGGCTCGTCCCGGCACTTCACTCCGCGAAAGTTACGCTGTCCGCAGCAATTCGGGAAGGCGGCCGAAGTTCCGGCTACAGCAATAGGACTGGCCGCTTGCGGGACGTCCTAATCGTCTCTGAACTGGCATTTGCCGTTGTCCTGATGGTGGGAGCCGGCTTGCTGCTGCGTACTCTGCGTGATCTACTACGGGAAAATCCCGGCTTCAATCCGACCCAGGTCCTCGCCGCCAATGTCTGGCTACCGATTCCGGACGATCCGAAAGACGATCCGTACCGCGGCATCGCTCCCAAGGTTATTTTTGATCGAGAGTTGCTGCGGCGACTGAAGGCGATTTCGGGAGTTGAGCTGGCCGCTATCACCACAGATCTGCCGACCACCAATCACAGCCTCAATGATCCCAATGGGAATTACGCCTTAGCGATTGAAGACCGTCCGGTCGAGTCCTCACAGGATCTGCGCGCCGAGAGAGTCCGGATCAGCCCCGACTATTTCAAGCTGATGCAGTCGCCACTGGTGCGCGGCCGTTCCTTTTTCGAAGGCGACGAAGACGGCAAGCAACCCGTGGCCGTCGTTGATGAGACTACCGCCCGTAAATATTGGCCGGGCCGTGATCCGCTGGGCCGCCGAATTCGATTCGGCCAGGATCCCACCCGGCCATGGATGACCATCGTCGGTATTGTCAAAGACATCAAGAGTGACGGGCTCGATATCGATGGTGTCCCCCATATCTACGTGTCCATTTATCAAGACCCCTGGAGAGCACACAGCGTTGTCTTGCGAACCTCTTTGCCGGCGAGCACCTTGGAGTCGCAGATTCGACACGAAGTTCAGAGCATTGATCCCGGCCTGCCGGTATATGGCGTTTCTTCTATGAACGAAGTGCTCGATCGTTCGCTGGCTTCGCGCCGCTTCTCCGCCAATCTTGTCGGTGGATTTGCCGCGCTGGCGCTTCTTCTCGCCGCAATCGGAATTTACGGCTTGCTGGCCTACATGGTCGATCAAAGGTCGCGCGAGATTGGTCTCCGTATGGCCTTGGGCGCCAGCCGCGCCGATGTCCTGAAGCTCTTTCTCCAAAAGGGTGTCGCTCTGGCTGGCATCGGAGTTCTGGCTGGCATGATCTTTGCCTCGTCCACCGCCTCGATGATGGCGAGCCTGCTCTATGGGGTTCGTCCCCGCGATCCGGCCGTCTTTGTGGTCGTGCCTTTGGGCCTGTTCTTCATCGCTGTGTTGGCCAGCTACCTTCCCGCCTGGCGAGCCACGAAGGTGGACCCAATGTTCGCCCTTCGCGAGGCATGAACTCTAATGTGGTAGGACTTTCCGATCGTCAGGAGGATCGGGTCACATGCGCAAGTTACTCACGCTGTGGGCGTCACTATTCTTCGTTCTGTTCTCAGTCGGGCCGCTTTCCGCCCAATCGCCTGCTCTGACAACACTAATACGAGCTGGCCACCTGCTTGACCCGCGGACGGGGAATGTACTGTCGCCCGCTGCCGTGCTGATTGAAGGCAGCAAGATCAAGGAACTAGGAGCGCCTACGCAAGTGCAAGCGCATGTGCCGGCTGGCGCCAAGACAATTGATTTGGGCACCGCGACGCTCCTTCCCGGGCTCATCGACAGTCACACACACTTGCTTATGGACGTAATTGTGCCGCCAGAAGCGGAGAGAGAGCGCCGTTGGAATGGCGGCTTTGCTCCGGGGCAATTGCTGGCGATCGTCGAGTCGCCGAGTAAACGCGTATTGCTGGGCGCGCAGATGGCTCGTGAAGACCTGGAAAGTGGTTTCACCACGGTACGAAATCTTGGGCACTCCGGCATTGATGGCGATGCCGAGCTGCGCGATGCGATCAACGTCGGCCGCGTCCCTGGCCCGAGAATTCTGGCGTCTGGACGTAAGCTTATCGCGCTGGGTTCCTACGTCCAGAGTCTCAATCCCGCAATTGCCGAGGCAATCTTACAACAGGAATTTCTACCGATAAACAGCCCCGATGAAGCTCGGCAGGCAGTACGACAGAACGCGTTCTATAACGTCGACGTTATCAAGGTTACGATCGGCGACGATATCTCAACCCCCGAATTAAAGGCAATTGTCGAAGAAGCTCACCGCCAGCACCTGAGAGTTGCCGTCCACGCCGTCGATGCAGTCAGCATTCAAACTGCGATTGACGGAGGCGCGGATTCTATCGAGCACGGCAACGAGGCCACCGATGAGCAACTCAAGCAGATGCGGGACAAAGGGATATTTTTCGATTTCACACCCACTTCTTACGGCGACTTTCTTACTAGGATTTTCGAGGGAACTATTGCGATGTCTTTAACGCTGCGACCTGAGCGTCTCGATGCCGATCAGCGCACCCGGCAGCGGTACAACGATCTGGCTCAGCTTTTGAAGTCGGGAGCGAGGTTTCCCGATGAGTCCGACGAACGGGAGAACCAACGATACAACAGTCTGGTTCAGCGAGTTCTGAAGTCAGGAGTAAAGTTTGCGGCTGGGTCTGACATTAGCTGGTTCTATCCGGGAAAGACTCGTGGGCAAACCTCGGTGTCAAGGTTTCCGACTTTACATGAGGCGGGAATGCCATCGCTCGATGTGATTCGTGCAATCACAACCAACGCCGCGGAAATGTTGGGCTGGCAGGACCGCATCGGCGCGATCGAACCTGGCAAATTTGCCGATATGGTGGCCGTCTCGGGCGATCCCATCGCGGATGTTTACGAACTGGAGCGAATCCGATTTGTCATGAAGGACGGCCAAGAGGTCAGGAACGAGCTTGCCTCGCATTGAGGCGCCGCTCACAGCGAAACAACTCAATGTTAATCCAAAGGAGAGATTTGCCGTGAATCGATCTGGGCTTGCGCGAATCGCTGTGACTCTGATGACCATTGTGGGAATGAGTCTTTGCAGTCAGGGGCAGCCACAGAATCAGGCTCCCCATCCTGCACTCTCCCGCGCCGACGAGATGCTGGATATGTGGAACGGGATCGGGAACAAACTCATCGCCATGGCTCAGGATTTTCCCGAAGACAAGTACGACTTCAAGCTGCAAAAAGATGAGCGCACCTTTGCACTAAATCTCCTGCACGCCGCCGCGCTCGATTACGTCCTGATACGCAGGATTTCCGGAACAAGCGTCGGGCCCGACTTCGGCGAGGGCGACAATCCCACGCGCGACCAGTTCAAGACCAAAGCCGACGTCGTCAAGTTCGTGCAGGAGGCCGTCGCCGACGGAGCGAAAGTGATCCAGGAGCAAGGCGACGCAGGGCTGGATAAGACGACGAAATTTTTCGGCAACCGGCTGGCCCGCAACTCCTACATCTGGGCGGCCGCCATCGAGCACAGCGCTGAGCATTATGGACAGCTTGTGGTTTATTACCGCGCGAACAATCTGATTCCTCCAGACAGCCGACGTAAGGCGCAATCTTCCCAGCCTGCGTCCGGCGGGCGTGTGGTCGATCTGAAATCCGCTGACGGCACACCGCTGAAAGCCACTTACTTTGCCGCGGAAAAGCCGGGGCCTGGCGTGTTGCTGCTGCATCAGGGCAACCGAACGCGCCAGTCGTGGGATGATTTGGCCGGTCAACTGGCAGCGGCTGGAATCAACACGCTGACGGTTGACATGCGCGGATATGGCGAAAGCGGCGGCCAGCATCAAGGCTGGCCGCGCGAGGACTCATCCGTGAAGAAGACCTGGGCTGATGACATTGATACAGCGTGGCAATATTTGTTTTCGCAACCAGGAGTCAACGGAGACGTCATCGGCCTGGGAGGGGCCGGGTTACTCGGGGTCGATAATGCGGTCTTGACGGCGCACCGCCATGCCACCGAAGTAAAGTCCCTGGTGTTGCTGTCCGGCGAAACCTTTCTCCCTGGTCAACAATTCCTGCGGCAGGCGTCGCAACTGCCCAGCCTTTTCGTCGTGTCCGACGATGATGAAGGACCTCCCACCGAGGAAGTGATGGAATGGATCTACGGCATCAGCTCCAACCCGGGCAAGCGGTTCGTACATTACCCGGGGAAGAAGGCTCCCTGGAATGGTTTTGAAGATACGCAGGTTCCCGCCGCCGGAACGCACGGAACCGATTTGTTCAAGAGTCATCCAGAGCTGCCGGGCATTATCGTCGATTGGTTTGTGACCACCATGATCACGACACCAGGCCACGCACCTGCGCAGCCTTTGGCATCTGCGTCAATCCTAGAGCAACTCGAGCTGCCCGGAGGAGTGGATCGGGTCACGCAGCAACTGGAGGATTTGCGACGCCGGGATCCCAAGGCGCAGTTGTTCCCGGAGGTTCTCGTCACCATCCTGGGCTACGACCATTTAGCCGTAGGGGAAAAGAAGTTGGCGGTTGAGATGATGAAGCTCGTCGTCACTGCTTACCCGGACTCGGCCGACGCATACGATAGCCTCTCCGACGCGTATTTGGCGGATGGTCAGAAAGATTTGGCGCGGCAGACTGCCGAAAAGGCATTGGCCCTGCTGGATTCTTATACGGCGCCGGCGTCGTCATGGTCCGATACGGAGGCACGGCGCAAATTGATTCGTGACAGCGCGCAGGAGAACCTCAAGCAGGTTGGGGCGGCGCGCTGGTAGGGATGTTTGAAAACCCATATCTTTAAATGTTTCAAAAAATGTTTCAAAGAGATTGAGGAGAGTTACTCGAATGAAACAAATCCAAATGTTCTTGCTGTTAGCAGTGTTCATCTCCACAGTTGCCGTTTCCAGCCAGCAAGCAGCGAGCCGCGGCAACGCCCCCGCCGACATCGTTTACACGGAACCCGGCCAGCTCGTTGACGCCGGTGGATTTCGGCTGAATCTCTATTGCATGGGGAGCGACTTCGCCCACGGTGGTCTTCGATTCCGGATGGAGAGACTGGGCGCCCGCGTGGTCGAGGGTGCAGCCGGAGATCGCCAAATGGACGCGCGTCTACAGCTATGACCGTGCCGGCGCGGGATTTAGCGATCCCGGTCCCATGTGGACCAGCGTGCTCATCGCCGAGGAGCTACGTACAGCGCTTCACCATGCCGGCATTTGCGTGCCCTACATTCTGGTGGGAAGCGCCTTCGGCGGCGACAACGTGCGCACCTTTGCGGACCTGTACGGAGTAAATCCAGTTCGACGAGCGTGAGACCGTGATTAAAGCCATCCGTGAAGTGTATGACCAGACAAAAAGACCGTAGTTGGGAGGATGGCCGGTTAGCTGGAGATACGGCACGGTCACTTTTCTCTAGCACGTTCTAAGGCTCGAATCGCCAACAATTCGGAAGTCGTCCCGGAGCCCTCCTCAAGATCTTCGTCCTAGCGGTGCAGAAACGGGCTTGGAGGAGATCAATTGCGATCTCCTTAGAAGGCGACTTCTGGACGACCAGGACCAGACCTCGCCACCAATTAGGAATTGGGCGGGATCAGCTCCACCAAATCGCGCCCACGAGGAGACTAGCCTCACCTAAATAGTGAGGGGCGGCCTGAACACGAGCAGGGGTCCATCCTGAAGGTTAAAGGACAGGCGAACTTTTCGATCTTTGTAGCGCGCGACGGCGTCCGAAATCCGAATCTTGCGTCTACTTGATTGGCCGCGATCCCGTGATGAGGATGTCCACCAGTCTCCTGGCGCTTTGCTGCCAGTCAGGACCGGACGCCACGTGGGAGACGCCGATGAGTGCGCGAAGCAGATCGAATGCCTCGAGATCTCGACGAATGTCGTGGCTCTTGATCCCCCGCTTTACCAACGAGTCAATCGCTCCCTGGATCTGACTGCGTGAACCTTCATAAAGCTTCGAAGGCCCTCCGACAACCGAATTTAGAGCGGGGCCAATGATCTGCTTGGTCGCGATATAGTCCACGAACAACAACATCCATGCTCGCAAGGCTTCAATGGGAGGAAGGCTTTCGGAAAACTTCTTCTCCGCCGCGGCCAGTTTTTCTACTTCGGTCCGGTAGACCGCTTCGATCAGCGCATCTCGCGTAGGAAAGTGGCGATACAGAGTTCCGGCTCCAACGCCTGCATCTTTGGCGATGTCGTCGAGGCTGGCGTTCGCGCCGGAGCGAGTAAATGCCTGCTTCGCGACCTCCAGAATGCGCTCGCGGTTGCGCTGCGCGTCGGTGCGTGGTTTTCGAGGGGAACTTTTTTGATTTTTGGGTGCCATTAAAAAAAGTTGCAACCGGAGGCAGTCTCCGGTTATCCTATGAATTGATTCGGAGACACTCTCCGTTTTAGTCGGAACCCGGCAGCCTGTCAATAGCGGTTCCCGGTTCCTCCCGACTTCGAGAGGTGAAATATGAATCCACTCGCTGGTTACAAACCGTCAGGAAATTCCGACCTTGGTTGCGCCGACTTCGTAACGCCGGCGAAGCGAGAGCTGTCCGCATTCTTCAACGCCGTCACACAATTACTCGGGTTAGAGGAGGCGGAAATCTCAGCGGAACAATGGCTGCAGGAGTTGATCGAGATCGATGGTCTGCCCGCTTCGGCCCGGGAATGGCGATTGATCACTGCGAAAGCCTCGACCCGGCTCGCAAGTCGAGTAGGCGCTTCGTCTTTAGTGGCCCAATTCACAAATGCTTAGGAGGAGAAGAATATGCGTGTTTTTGTCACCGGCGCTACAGGCTTTATTGGTACAGCCGTCGTCCGAGAACTGATCGACGCTGGTCATCGGGTGCTCGGCCTCGCGCGGTCGGATGCCGGCGCCAAATCTCTTGTCGCGGCGGGAGCTGAAGTGCATCGCGGCTCACTCGAAGATCCCGAAAGCCTTCGCAGCGGAGCTGCAGATGCCGACGGCGTGATCCACACTGCTTTTATCCACGACTTCTCAAACTACGGGCCGGCCGCCGAGGCGGATAGGCGTGCCATCGAGACTCTGGGCGGCGCGCTCGCGCGCTCGGACCGCCCGTTGATCGTCACATCCGGGACCTTGCTCGCTCAACGCAAAGGCCCGCTTGCAACCGAACGGGATCGACACAATCCCAGCTTTCCGCGCAAATCCGAAGACGCGGCGCATGCGTTGGCGGCACGCGGAGTCCGCGCATCCGTGCTGCGCCTTCCGCCATCGGTTCACGGCAACGGTGATCACGGCTTTGTGCCACGCTTGATTAGCATCGCACGTGAGAAGGGCATTTCCGCATTTATAGGCGACGGACTCAACCGCTGGCCGGCTGTACATCGACTCGATGCTGCTCGTCTTTATACGCTCGTGCTTGAGAAGGGTTCCGCGGGAGCCACCTATCACAGCGTGGCCGACGAGGGCGTACCAACCCGAGAGATCGCTGAGGTCATTGGCCAGCATCTAAACCTATCTGTTGTCAGCAAGTCTCGCGAGGAAGCAGCTGATCATTTTGGCTGGATTGCGCGCTTCTTTGGCATAGACGGCCCGGCTTCCAGCGTGCTGACGCAGGAACAGCTGAGATGGCGTCCGACTCAAGCTGGTCTCATTGCCGATCTGAACGCGGGGCACTATTTCGAACACGCTGCGGATGCCGTCGCATTGCACGGCTAGCGCATGGAACAGTCACATCGAACGTGTCAATACATTAAGGAGATGAAAAATGAACATACTTGAAGCAACTTCATTTGGAGCAACTTCGACGACAGACGACGTTTTGTCCGGCGTGGATCTGATGGGCAAACGGATTTTCGTAACGGGTGTTTCGGCCGGCCTCGGCGTGGAAACGGCGCGCTCCCTGGTCGCCCACGGCGCCCAGGTCCTAGGCGCGGCACGGGATTTGAACAAGGCCAAAGCTGCAACCGAGCAGGTACGAAAGGATGCTGCGGCCCACGGAGGAAGCTTCGGACTGGTTGAACTCGATCTGGCCAACCTGAAAAACGTGCGGGCCTGCGCCGATGCTTTACTGGCAAAGGGAGAGGCGTTCGACGTGGTCATCGCCAATGCAGGAGTGATGGCCACACCATTCGGCCACACTGCCGACGGCTTTGAAACACAGTTTGGAACGAATCATGTGGGACACTTTGTTCTGGTCAACCGGATTGCATCCCTTGTCCGCGATGGCGGACGGCTCATTAACTTGTCTTCTTCCGGTCATCGCTACTCGAACGTGGACCTGGACGATCCCAACTTTGAGCGCACGCCCTATGAGCCTTTCGTTGCTTATGGCCGATCCAAAACGGCAAACATTCTATTCGCGGTCGCATTCGACAAACGTCACCGGGACCGGGGCGTGCGCGCTGCGGCTGTGCATCCGGGAGGCATACAGACAGAGTTGGGCCGTTATGTAGAGCCCGGGCGCTTCGAAAAACTGCTCGAAGATATCAATCAGCAGCTCGCGGCGCAGGGCATGGGACCATTCCAATGGAAGTCCATTCCTCAGGGAGCCGCGACTTCTGTGTGGGCGGCCGTGGTCGCTCCGGCTGACGAGGTCGGTGGACGGTATTGTGAGAATTGCCACGTCGGTCGCATCGTGCCAGACGATGGCGCCATCACGCCCATCAGCGAAGGAGTGCGCGGATATGCGCTCAATGCGAAAAATGCAGAGGCGCTCTGGAAGAAAAGCGAAGAACTGGTGGGAGAATCTTTTTAGTTCTCTTCACTGCAAACGAAAGGTCCCAGGAGGAACGGAGTGATTAAACAACTTGAATTCGCCGGCGGATTCGCTCTGCCTGGCACGTCGATGACAATGAACCGCATGGGTTACGGTGCAATGCAACTCGCCGGTCGAGAGGGCAACAAGTTGGTATGGGGACCTCCCCGCGATATCGATGGAGCGATTGTTGTTCTGCGAGAGGCCGTTGCAAGTGGCGTGAATCACATCGATACATCCGATTTTTACGGTCCCCATATCACGAACCAGATCATACGAAAGGCGCTCCATCCTTATGCCGACGATTTAGTGATCGTCACGAAAGTCAGCGTCCGGCGCGGTGAGGATGGATCATGGATTCCGGCTTTCTCGCGCGAAGAGCTGACTGCCGCAGTCCACGACAACCTCCGCAATCTGGGACTGGATGTGCTCGATGTGGTCAACCTGCGCAGCATGCATAGCATCCACGAACCCGCCGAGGGATCGATCGAGGCGCCACTAACGGTTCTAGCCGAACTCCAGCAAAAGGGTCTGATTCGTCATATCGGGCTGAGCAACGTCACGCCGGCGCAGGTCGCGGAAGCCCGGCAGATCGCTCCGATGGTCTGCGTGCAGAACCAGTACAACCTCGCGCATCGAACTGACGATGCACTCATCGCCGATCTTGCTCGTGACGGCATCGCCTACGTGCCATTCTTTCCACTGGGCGGATTCGCTCCACTTCAATCAACTACTTTGTCTGACGTCGCCGCGCGCCTCGGTGCCACGCCGATGCAGGTTGCGCTGGCATGGCTTCTCCAGCGATCGCCAAAATATCCTGGTTATCCCGGGAACTTCTTCCATCGAGCATCTTCGCGAGAATCTTCGGGCTTCGACGCTTCGGCTTTCCCTTGAAGTGATTGCTGATCTCGATGCAATCGGCAATGTGAGGCACACATCGTAAGGGCTGTCTTCATTGGCACTGACAGATCTAGTATTTGCTGTCTTATGGGCGGTCGACGGCCTGCCGAGGACGGGTTCGAAGGATCAGTTCCCGCATTTATTAGGAGGTTGTCCAGAAACGCGCTTCTCGGAGATCTCCCCGAAGCCGACTTCTGGCCCGAAATCACTCCGGTTTGCCGATCACTCACCCCGAAATAGTAATCACCAGACTCGTCTGTAAACACTAGCCGACTTACCGGGACTTATCCAGAAACCCATAGTTTCGGCAGATCAACGCCGCCCTAAGCCACTGCAAATGAAAGGGTTTGAGTTTGGACCTTCGGTTGCCCTGCGTCTCAGCAGCAGTAGAGTCCGCAGCCAAGCGATCCGGCCTTCAAGATCTTAAGCCCGGGCTCCTGGGGAGTGCTCGGGGGCGGTGGAAACCTACAGGGCAATACTCCGCGCCAAGCAAGCTAAGCATCGAGCCTTGAGCAGTTGCGGACACATCTTCGGCAGGAAGGAAACGAAAAGGAGCATGATGCGATTTGCAAAGATCGAAAAGATTGCAGCCAGAGTTGCAGTGGGAGCGCTTGCGCTCGTGAGTTTGCTGAGCATGACTGTGAGCACGCGGGCACAGGAGGCAGAGAGGCCTTATCCGAAGATGCTGCCAATTTCGCAGTATTTAATGGACCGGAATG
>Ga0210387_10003908_pt1 | contig 11452 bp, 5 predicted proteins | sample IncBWC7OmetaG_FD_160108 | JGI IMG/M metagenome (GOLD analysis project Ga0210387, IMG submission 160108) | Forest soil microbial communities from Barre Woods Harvard Forest LTER site, Petersham, Massachusetts, United States - Inc-BW-C-7-O ... | reverse complement strand
CCTTCGTCGGCGTTTTTGGAGCGGTGGCAGCAAATTATCTTCTCGCGTCGCATGAGTTGACGTTTGCCACTACGACGGGCGGCCATAAAACGGTACGACTTGCCGACGGCACTCAGATCGAACTTAACACTGATACGCTGGTACGCGCGACATTAGGGGATACCCGCACGGTCTGGCTTGATCGGGGTGAAGCTTATTTCCAAGTCAAACATGACCCCGCCCGCCCCTTCGTCGTTATAGCCGGTGACCGGCGCGTTACGGATCTCGGTACAAAATTTCTCGCCCGTCGCGATCCGGACAGGCTTGAAGTCGATGTCATTCAGGGGCGAGTGCGTTTTGAAACCACAGTGAACGACGGCACGAAAATTCGTTCAGCGTTGCTACTGGCGGGAAATGTCGCGGTCGCCACGGGGCAATCGCTTTTCGTGACACGGCAGCCGGAGCAGGCGCTCGCGAACCGTTTGAGCTGGCGGCGCGGCGTACTCATCTTCGATCATACGACTATGGCGGCCGCGCTTACCTACTTCAATCGTTACAATCGCGAAAAGCTTATCGTTGCGGACGCAGGTGCGGCGCGCATGAAGATCGACGGCACGTTCCCGGCAAACGATGTCGAACTGTTTGCGCGCGTAGCGCGAGATATTCTCGGGCTTCATATCGAGAACCGGGAAAACGAAATCGTCATCGCACGCTAAGGCGGCGCGCGAATACAGTCTGTTATGGGGGAGGAAATGACAACGATCAAATACTTGATGCTAGTTGCGGGTAGCGCTTGCGCTCTGGCATTTGCGGCGCCGGCCCTTGCGGAAAATTTCAACATTCCGAGCGGCGACCTCAAAGCTGCCCTCAACGCTTACGCAAAACAAACGGGCCTGCCGCTTCTTGTTTCCGACGAAGCCATCAGGGGGGCACACACCAAAGGCGTGAAGGGGGATTTGTCGCCGGACGACGCCCTCTCGCGCCTTTTGCTGGGCACAGGTTTTGTCATAAAGCGCGAGGCGAGTGCTATCGGCATTGTCCGCGGCGGCCCTTCGGCCGATGAGCAACCACAAATCCACCTGGCGGCTGCGCCTGCGCTGAACGTCTCCGGCGCAGCGCTCGAAACTGTCACGGTCACATCTTCGAAAATCGGCGGCGACGTTCAGAACATTCCGATTTCGATCACGGCCCTCAGTCAGGAACAATTGACGGCAACGCAAACCACAGGCGGTCCCGATCTTGTTAAACAGGTGCCGAACCTGACTTTCACCAAAACCAACTTCACCGGCTACTCGATACAGATTCGCGGCATCGGCACACAGGCAATTTCAGTCGCGACCGATCCGGCCGTGGCCGTCGCGCTCAACGGAATCCCTTTCATCCGCAATCATTTCTTCGAGCAGGAATTCTATGACGTCGGGCAAGTGGAGGTTCTGCGCGGGCCTCAAGGCACGCTCTACGGACGTAACGCCACCGCGGGCGTGGTCGATCTCGTTTCTGCAAAGCCTAGCGATCAGTTCGAAGCGATGGCGTCCGCCGATATCGGCAATTACGAGAACCGCCGTCTCGAAGGCATGATCAATGTTCCTCTTGTCGACGACCGCCTAGACCTGCGCGTCGCGGGTGAATGGACCAAACGCAACGGCTATAGCTTCGATGAGCTCACGCAAAAGAGTGTAGACGGCCGCGATCTGTGGTCGGGCCGTGTCACGCTGGGCTGGAAGCCGCTCCCGAATCTGCAAAGCTATTTCGTCTGGGAGCATTTCGCCGAAGACGACGACCGTCTCAACAGCGGCAAACAATTGTGCAAGAGGGACCCGGGGCCGGCATCGATCACCGATCCCACGACCGGCATCAGCTATTCGACGGACGCCCCTGTCTTCCTCGGCAGCACGTTTCAGAATCAGCTGAGCCAGGGTTGCCTGCCGACCTCGCTTTATTCACCAGCAGCTTTCCAGACGCCGAACGCCCTTTCGGACGAATTGATTGTTGCGGGTCATTTGTTTGGCACCCTCAAGGCTCTGGCCGATCCCTATGCGGGCGCGGCGCAGTCCCACAATCTGCGCGTTATCCAGTCCGTGCTCACGCCGACCTATCGCGTCAAGGCCGACACGCTCGAATACAATACCGACTATAACATCATACCCGCGCTGACACTCTCCTCGGATACGGGTTACGGAGCCGATTTTCTGCGTTCTACGCAGGACTTCAACAATTTCACCACCGCGCCCGGCGTTTTCACAGACGAACCCCAGCAGCCGGGCGGCATGATGTGCGATCCGCAATTGGGATGCTCGGATAGAGTTGTGGGTGAGGATATGTCGCTGGAGCATTCCTGGCAGCTGAGCCAGGAATTCCGCGTTGCATCGAATTTCAAGGGGCCGCTCAATTTCACCGTCGGCGGCAATTATCTGCACTATGAAACCGACGAAAGCTTCTATGTCTTCCTCAACGTCGCGACGGGGATCGCGCTGGCGCAAAATCCATCCGCGCCGCCCGACACGTTCCCCAATCTATGTTACAATGGGTTGCCGATTCCTCATATCCATACAGTTGGTTCCGACGTTCAACCTTTCGGCTGCACCTATGTCGATCCCAATCCGATCGGCCATCTGAACAATGAAGGCCATAATTATTTCCTCAACCAGAACCCCTACACGCTGAATTCCTATGCCGGCTTTGGCGAGGCGAACTATCAGCTTCTGTCCGATCTGAAGCTTACGGCCGGCGCACGCTGGACGGAAGACAACAAACATTTCATCGAAATTCCGAGCTGGATCGCGATACCCGGTTGGGGATATCCGGCGGTTGCGGTTGTGGATCAGCAATGGGACGAATGGACGGGACGTGCTGTCGTCAACTGGACGCCCAAGCTCGATTTCACGGATCAGACGTTGGTCTATGCGTCTCTCTCGCGCGGCTATAAGGCCGGCGGCGCCAATCCGCCACCGCCGGTGATCACGCAGACGATCACCCACCCCGAAACCTTCAACCCCGAATTCATCACCGCCTACGAACTCGGAACCAAGAACACGCTGCTGGACGGTTCGCTGACGCTGAACGGCGACGTGTTCTACTACGACTACCAGGGCTACCAGATTTCGGAGATCGTCGATCGCACGGCGATCAACCTGAACTTCAACGCGAAAGTGAAGGGCGCCGAGATCGAAGGCAATTGGGAACCGGTTTCTGGTCTGCGCTTCAATTTCAGCGGCGGCTACGAAGACACGCGGCTTGATAATGGCGACGAGGCCGTTGATTTGATGGATCGCACCGCGGGAAATCCGAACTGGGTCATTTTCAAGCCGTTTCTTACGCAAACGTCGAACTGCATCCTGCCGAAATATGTCGTGGCGGCTATTCTAAATCAACCGCAGGGTTTCTATCAGTCGTTTGAGGCTGAAGAAGCCTGTCCGTACGCCTATGGATTCCTCGGCAAGCCCGGTAGAGATCCGATCTGGGGGCCGCAGCCGCCGGGCTATCCCGGATTTAATCCCAGCGATCCCAACGCGACGAATGCGGGCGCGGGTCCGGCCCCCAATGACGGGGCGGGATTCGACAAGCAACTCGGTGGCAACAGATTGCCGAATGCGCCGCCGTTCACAGTTTCCGTCGGCGCGCAATACACCATGCCCATCACACCGGATTGGGCGGCCACGCTGCGCGGCGATTATTATTGGCAGGATTATTCCTGGGCCCGCGTTTTCAACGACAACCCCTATGACCGCTTGCGCGGCTACACAAACGTCAACCTGACGCTGATCTTCACTAACCAGAACGGCTGGCAAGCGATGGCCTATGTGAAGAACGTCTTCAACGTCACAGACATCACAGGCGACTTTCTCTACAGCGACGATGTAGGCCTGACGACGAATGTGTTCCTCACCGATCCGCGCCTCGTCGGCATCCGCGTCACAAAGAGCTGGTAGGGGGAAACCATGAGCGAGATGATACAGCCGCGCCGCAACAACATTCGCAGGCAATCTCTGGCGACGGCTTCGGCTTTCGCACTATTCGCGGCCTGCGGTGCGCAAAACGCCAAAGCCGAAGACGGCGCTGACACGCCGCTGGTATGGATCGAACTGGGCGGCCAGTTCGAGACCGTCAATGACGGGCAATCGATCTACGACGTGCCATCGGCGCTTTCGCCGCCGCCCTCTTTCGAAGTTCGCGCGCCAGCCGATCTCCAGCATGGACCGCGGCTAGGATGGGACGGTGACGCCTCTCTCACCCTTGATCTTCCGGATAGCGACTGGGTCCTGTCGGCGGCCGTTCGCTACGGCAGGGCGTTGCGGTCCAAAACCGATCATCAGCAACCAAAACCCTTCTTCTACACGTCGTCTGAAGGCTATGCGTTTGGACCATTCGCCTTCTATCAGGCCTCCGCGCGCACGCTGAGCACCCATCTCATAGCAGATTTCAGGGCTGGCCGCGATGTGGGCCTTGGCATGTTCGGCTTCGCGGGTAATTCCGTCTTCAGCCTGGGCGTTCGTTATGCCGACTTCGATTCAAACACCGATACGATGCTGAGTTCCATACCAAACCTTGGCGGCGGAAAAATATTTCACGCGACGTCACATATGCAACATGCCTTCACGGGCCTTGGGCCTTCGATCTCATGGGACGCGTCGGCGCAGATCTTTGGGCACCCTGAAGCCGGTTCCATCTGGCTCGACTGGGGTGCGGATGCAGCAATTCTGTTCGGCAAGCAGAGCACGAAAGGCTCTCATCGCACCGGCGGCTATGTCATGAGCCATTACTACCATACGACGCCGATCTCGCGCAGGCATACGCGTAGTGTGCCCAACGTCGGCAGCTATGCCGCGATTGCATACCGGCTAGGGGACGTCAAAATCTCGCTCGGCTATCGCGCGGACCTGTTCTTCGGCGCCGTCGATGGCGGCATCGATACGCCGCAGAATTTCGACCGCGGCTTCTACGGTCCGTTCGCCAGCATCAGCGTCGGCATCGGAGGCTGACGAATTTCGATTTCCCCACACTTGGGCAGCGGATCGCATCCGCTGCTCTTTTTTTGGTCTGTTTGGCAGTTCGGTAATGAATGTGGGCACATGCGTCGCTCAGTTTCATACCGACTTGTCGAGAACCCTCGGACGCGATCCAAACAATACCGGGTACAAATATTTCTTCGGCCACCATATACCCATACCTAATCCGCATGATTTTCGAATGGAAGCCCAAGCTATCCGGAATTTCCATGGAGTTGGACCTTCTCTCTCCAGGGGAGGTTCCACACCGTTCGCCGGAAATGCCGACAACGAGCAAACATCTCTCATAAAACCTACGAAGCAAGCCATCCGCACCCATCGCAGGGTAATGTTTTAATCTATCTTTTCTGGTCTATACCCACCCACACCGGTCCCGGCGCGCTCCCGTACCGTTACGGTACCCAACATCGGTGGCATGGCGGGAGTATCGCTTAAGTTCCCAACGCAAAAGTCAGCCTAGGCTATCGCGCGGATTTCTTCTTCGGCGCTATGGATGGCGGCATTGATACGGCGCATAGCGAAAATGCCGGCTTCTGCGAACCGTTCGGGACAATAGGCATCGGTTTCGGAGGATGAAAACGGGCGCTAAAAAGATAGCCAGTGCTCTCAGTCTAAGGACGGCTGAACGAATGTCATCTTGTTGCAGTGCGGCATCCGTTGTGCTCTAGACTGCACGCTCTTCAGGAGCGCGGTTCGTTGTTTTTGGCAGCTGTACCATTCGAATTTCGTCGAACTGCGATTTCCAGACCGCTTCGCCGAATTGTGCGCAAGTCTGCGGAATTTCGCGGCCGCATTTTCTCTAAATGCGGGACAGAGACGCTTCTATCAGGGAATTTTCACGCCGCGTTGAGACCAGTCTCCAGTTTGGGAGCGGCAACCCTCACTTCCGGTCCGAAGTGAGGGTTCAAGTTTGCGCTTGGGCAGTGCGACGGCTTTCGAATTCCGCTCCTGTGGAAATAGAAGGGCAAAATACAGGAAAGAATCTCGCAGTTTTGGCTTTGGGACGGCCTCTGGCTTTCGATTTTCCAGATATCACAATCGCTTAAGCGCATTCTCGGGGTCGCACGAAGCCCGTAAATAACAGGAAACAAATTTCGCGATAACAGGAAACGTTTTACAGATAACAGGAAACGACAGGCAGGTTTTTCTTGTTATTTTGCGTGAAACAGAGACTGTGCTTTGGCAGCGTTCTCCGGCTGGCGTCAGCCGCGGAACATCGCCTGCTGCGCGTACCACGACAGAGGGATTTCCGCATTCAGAAGATGGCGCAAACCCGGTGGTTGCTCGCCGCGGATGATCGCGCGGCTCAAAAATCCAAGTTTGAGAGTTTCGCGGACGTGGCCACGATCCTGTCCAAGGCGTCGCTTTGAGTTTCAATTCGCGATAATTCATTCGTTCTCGGAAGACGTGAAGGAGATACAGGACCAGCAGCTTCGTTTCCATTTGCCTTCGCGTGCCGCAGAAAAGAGAATCAGTTGACGCTTAGGGTCACAGGCTGGCGACGGACTGCAACAGCATCGGGCGATCGGGGCCGCATACAGCAGGGGACATTCAGGCCGGAATTCGTGGATGCCTACGAGCTGGCGATGTCTTCTTCTACAATTACAAGGATTATCAGATTTTGGAAATCGTGGATCCCACCGCGATCAATCAGAACTTCAGCGCGAAAGTGAAGGGCCGAACTCGAAGCGAACTGGGAGCCGTTGCCTGGCCTGAAATTCAATTTTGCGGGCGGCTATGAAGATACAAGCATCGACAATGGCCGTCGGAGGCTTCGCCGAAATCTCGTTTCGTTATGCCGATGCGAAAGTCAGTTTCGGCTATCGCGGCGATTTCTTCTTCGGCGCCATAGATGGCGGCATCGATACACGCAAATCGGAGAATGTCGGCTTTTATGGGCCGTTTGCGAGTGTCAGCATTGGGCTTGGTGGGTAGAGGGCGCAGCCTACCCATAGGCTTTCAAGGTAAGAATATTGCGGCTTCATTCTTCATTCACGCCCGAATTGACCTCGTCCCTGTTACCGTTGCGGGGTAGGCCGTTCCCGCCGCTCGTTCGTATGGACAAGTGGCACGGGGACGAACGAGCGGCGCGCAGTGGAAAAATCCGAACCCACTTTTGGGAATGCCAACCAGGGTCAATCTGGCATGGCGGCCAACGCACACGATCTCAAAATGTGGTTCGTTTGTGAGGTCTTGCCGCTTGAGGCGTCGCTCATGCAGTTCCTCCGGCGGAGCTGGCCCCGCAGAGAAGATGTCGCCGATCTGCGCCAGGACATATATGTTCGCGTGTACGAAGCCGCACGCAAGCAAATTCCGCGTCCGGCGAAGCCCTTCGTTTTCGCGGTTGCGCGCAACCTGCTGATCGATCGTTTGCGCCATGAACGGATCATCCCCATCGACGGCGTGAGCGATCTCGACGCGATCGAAGTCGCCGCCGACGAGCCCGGACCCGACCGCAACGCGATCGCGCGCGACGCGTTGCGACGCCTTCAGGCGGCGATGGAACGTCTTCCGCCCCGGTGCCGTCAAGCAGTCATTCTTCGCCAAGTGGAAGGATTGTCGCGACGCGAGATCGCGTTGCGCATGGGCATCTCGGAAAAGACCGTCAAATGTCACCTCAATGATGGCGCCGGTCTGCTCATCGATATGTTGCACGACATAGATTCCGATCTCGGGAGTAAGCCATGAGCAGCGCAAAGGAGACACAGGCTCGCGCGGTGGAATGGCTGCTGGAGCGGCGCGATCGCGGGGATTGGAGCGTACAGGATCAGGAACGGCTGGATGCGTGGCTCGCGCAATCCCCATCGCATCTCGTCGCCTATTGGCGGGCGGAAGATGGTTGGTCGCGCACGGAATTGCTCTCGGCCTTTCGTACCACGATGCGACCTGAACGGGGAGCGCAAGTCGCCGGCATTTCGCTTCGCCACGCGCTTGCCCGGATCACGGCCGTTTTGGCGGTCGTAATCTGCGGAGCGGCCGCTGCTTATTATACTCTTGGCATGCGCGAGCAGGTCTATGCGACGGGCATCGGCGGCAAGCGATCCATCGTGCTCGCGGATGGTTCGCGTATCGATTTGAACACGGACACAACAGTGCGCGCCCGCTTCGGCAATGGAACGCGCCTGGTGACGGTGGACAAAGGCGAAGCCTATTTCCAGGTGAAGCACGATCCCGGGCATCCTTTTGTCGTGACAGCAGCGGGCGATCGCATCGTCGATCTGGGAACGAAATTCATCGTCCGCAATAACGCGGATCGTTTGGAGGTTTCTCTGCTTGAAGGGCGCGCCAGATTCGAGCCCGAGGATGGTGCGCGCGGAGGCGCCAAAGTGCTTGTTCCGGGCGATGTGGTGATCGCAACGCCGACTTCGATTGCAACGAAGAGGAAGACCCTGAAGGCGGTCGCCAACGAACTCGGCTGGCAGCGTGGCGTCGTCGTTTTCGACAACACGTCTTTGAGCGACGCGGTAAGCGAACTCAACCGCTACAATAGAAAAAAGTTGATCGTCGCGGATTCATCTGTCGCGCGCATGACAATCGTGGGGACTTTTCCCGTCAACGACATCGCGCTGGTCCTTGATGCAGCGAAGGATGTGTATGGATTGCATGTCAGGGACGATAGGGACGAAGCCGTGATTTCAAGATGAGGCGTGCGACGTCGGAAATAAACGTAGAGGGGACAATGACAATTTTATCCTATATCAGGTCGTTCGTCATAGCGGCGGTCTGCGCCACAGCGATGGCTCAAGCGCATGCCGAGAATTTCCGCATTCCCGCCGGCGATTTGAAAGCCGCGCTGGACACGTATGCCCATCAGACCGGCGTTGCGCTCATCGTCTCCGGGGAGGCCATCAAAGGAGTTCAAACCAGAGGCGTTACGGGGAATCTTTCCTCCGACGATGCGCTTTTGCGCATACTTTCGGGCACGGGCTTCGTCGTTCATCATCATTCGTCCGCGGGCATCACGATTGTACGGGGCGATACGTCTGCGAGCGTGATGGACGAAACACGGCTGAACATCGCCGCAGCGCCAGCGCCCACCGCGCAAGGCGCGGCGCTTGAAACCGTCACGGTCACGTCGTCGAAAATTGGTGGTGATGTACAGAATATCCCTATAGCCATCACGGCGCTCAGCCAAGAGCAATTGACGGCCACACAAACGGCAGGCGGCCCGGACCTGATCAAGCAGGTTCCGAACATGACGTTCACGAAGACCAATTTTTCCGGTTACAGCATTCAAATTCGTGGCATCGGTACCCAGGCGATTTCCGTGACAACCGATCCAGCGGTAGCTGTAGCGTTCAATGATATCCCCTTCATCCGTAATCATTTCTTCGAGCAGGAATTCTACGATGTTGCCTCGGTGGAGGTCGCGCGCGGACCGCAAGGCACGCTCTACGGCCGCAACGCGACGGCTGGCGTCGTCAATCTCGTTTCCGCCAAGCCGACCGATCAGTTCGAAGCCATGGCGTCCGTCGATATTGGCAATTATCAAAACCGCCGTTTGGAAGCGATGCTCAATGTTCCTGTGGTGGACGATAAGCTCGATATCCGTGTCGCCGGGGAATGGACGAAACGGCAAGGATATTCGTTCAACGAGTCCGACAATGATCGCATCGACGGACGAGATTTGTGGTCAGGGCGTGTCTCGATCGGGATGAAGCCGGTCGAGAATCTGCAGATGTATTTGGTCTGGGAGCATTTCTCGGAAGACGATGACCGCATCAGAAGCGCCAAGCAGCTTTGCAAAACCGATCCGGGGCCCGGCGAGGTCGGCGGCGTAGGGAAGCCTGTGGGTCCGTTCAGCATAAACGATTTTACGTCAGGTGACTTCTTCAGCCAAGGCTGCTTGCCAACGTCGCTTTACTCGCCCGCCGCTTATCAAACACCTCTCGGCTACACTTTGTCCTATGTCACAGGCCCGGAAGCCTTGGGGGACGCGACTAGCGTAGATCCCTATGCCAGCCGCACGCAATCTTCCAATTTGCGGGTGATCGAATCGGGCATTGATCCCATCTACAAAGCCAAGAATGATGTCGTCGAGCTCAACGCGGACTACGCTTTGACGCCTGCGCTCACATTCACATCGCAGACTGGATTTGGTCACGACTTCTTGTATTCGGCGGAAGATTACAACCGGTTCGGTTCGGCACCCGGGTTTTTCACGCCAGACTACAAAGGTACGTCCGCTCAGGGTGTGTTTTGCGATCCACAACTGGGCTGTTCTGATCGACTAATCGTCGAGGATCTTTCGCAGGAACATGCGTGGCAGTTGAGTCAAGAATTTCGCGTGTCGTCGAATTTCTCCGGACCGTTCAATTTCAGCGCTGGTGGCAATTACCTGCACTATGAGACCGAGGAAAATTACTACGTCTTCAGCAACGCATTCACACATATTACATTTGGAGGTGACGGCGGAATCGTTCCCGCTACATGCACTACGGCTAATTATGTTCCTGGTGTCTCGGATAACTCGGTATGTCTTCCTAACGGATTTCAGTTCAATGATCCTAGCGTACCCGCAAGTATCGGCGGCGGATACGTCGATCCTAACCCCCTCTCCCATCTCAACAACAACGGCCACAATTATTTCCTGAGTCAAAACCCCTACGTCCTGAACTCCTATGCCGCGTTCGGTGAGGCAAATTACAACGTATTCAGCGATCTCAAATTGACCACCGGACTGCGGTGGACGGAAGATCAGAAGCATTTCGATGACATTCCGAGTTGGCTCGTATCATCAGGGTGGGGATATCCAGTCCTGGGAACTGTTGACCAGCAATGGGACCAGTTCACGGGCCGTGCAGTCGCCAACTGGACTCCAAAACTCGCCTTCACCGATCAAACGTTGGTCTATGGCTCCTACGCACACGGCTATAAGGCCGGCGGAGCGAACCCGCCCGGCGCGATTTTCTCGTCTGAATTTAGCCCCGAGGGCAACGGAAGTGGTGGCACGAGCATACTAAACGTGCAGCCTACGCATCCGCTGACGTTCAAGCCAGAATTCGTGGATGCATTCGAACTGGGCACGAAAAACACGTTGCTGGATGGCACGCTCACGTTGAACGGCGACTTCTTTTACTACAATTACGAGAACTACCAGATATCCCAAATCGTTGATCGCACGGCGATCAATCTGAACTTCGACGCGCACGCAAAGGGCGCGGAACTGGAAGCAACCTGGGAACCTTTGCCCGGTTTGAGATTCAACTTCTCGGGTGGATGGGAAGATACCGCCATTGCCAAAGGCCAAAGTGCCGTCGATCTCATGGATCGCACGGCTGGCCAACCAGGCTGGTTTGTCGTCAAACCGTTCCTCAACGAGGCATCAAACTGCATATTCCCGACCGATGTAGCAAAATATATTAGCAGCGGCAGTGAAATCACGAGCGGCACCGCAGTCAGCTATTGCGCGACGGCCTACGATTTGCACCTCGATCCGCTCACGGCGCTCCCCTATGTGGCGAATC
>Ga0210387_10003906_pt1 | contig 11452 bp, 6 predicted proteins | sample IncBWC7OmetaG_FD_160108 | JGI IMG/M metagenome (GOLD analysis project Ga0210387, IMG submission 160108) | Forest soil microbial communities from Barre Woods Harvard Forest LTER site, Petersham, Massachusetts, United States - Inc-BW-C-7-O ... | reverse complement strand
ACGGCCAGGACCTTCTTGGTCCCATTGCCCGAGCGCTGGACCGCGACCACCGACGGTTCGTTGGAGACGATCCCCTTGCCGCGGACGAAGGTCAGCGTATTCGCCGTACCCAAGTCGATGGCGAGGTCGTTGGAGAAGAGCCCGTAGACCCAGTCGAGCAGCATGGATTTTGGCCCCGCGCGCCGCCCAAATCGAAAACGACCGCCGCGTCGACGAGACAGAAGTTTCTAGCACACGGCGAAGCACTCCGATAGGGCGCCCGCGTCGATGATTCAGCGATCGCGGGGCGAGAGCCCTCCGTTTCAGTAACCTTCCGCCTGTCGATCTCGGTCTCGATCGCCGCGGCGAAGTCCTTCGTGGGGGGGACGAGGGGCACCCTTCGGGGCCCCATTTACAACCAACCGTTTGTGGTAGATTCCGCCCCGCCATGCTCGAGCAAATGCGGAAATCTTCGCAGTCGGTGCTCATCTACGCGCTGTTTCTGTTTCTGATCGCGATCTTCGTCATCAGCTTCGGACCTCAGTCGCGGGGGACCACCTGCGACCAGGTCATGAACGGGGACGATCACTACGCGGCGCAGGTGGCCGGCGGGACCATCACCCAGAACAGCTTCCGCTACGGCTTCATGCTGGTGGGCGGCGCGCAGATCCCGGCGCCGATGGCCAAGCGCGATCGCCTCAAAGAGCTGGTGATGGACAAGCTCATCGAGCGCGAGCTGCTGGCCGCCGAGGCCGACCGGTTGGGCTACGTCGTGACCGACGAAGAGGTCGAGGATCAGATCGCCGACTCCAAGATCATCGGCCTGGGGGCGGTGCACACGGTCCCTCGGCTGCAGAAGGACGGCAAGTTCAACTACGACTCCTTCAAGACCTTCCTGCAGTACGACCTTGGCCTGACGCCCAAGAGCTTCGTGGCGGAGCAGAAGAAGGAGCTCCTGGCCAATCGCCTGCGCGACCTCATGCGCGCCGGCGTCTCCATCTCGACCGACGAGGTGAAGGCCGACTTCGTGCGCCGCGGCAGGCAGGTGAACCTGGAGTACCTGCGCTTCGCCGGCAACCGCTACAAGAACGACGTCGTCCTGACCGACGCCGAGATCGCCGACTACGCCGCCAAGAACGAGGCCAAGCTCAAGGAGCTCTACGAGCAGAAGCGCTTCATCTACGAGAAGGTCTCTGACGAGCGGAAGCTGCGCCAGATCCTGGTCAAGGTCCCCCATGACGCGACCGACGCCCAGGACAAGGCGGCGCGCGACAAGGCCAACGCTCTGGCCGACAAGCTGAAGAAGGGGGCGAAGATCTCGGGCAAGGACGGGGTCACCCTCTCCGAGGTGGCGCGCGCCTCCTCCGACGATGCCACCAGCAAGGCCCAGGGCGGGGAGCTCGGTTGGCGCGCCCATGGCGCGGCCAACCTGCCGGCCGTCGTCGAGGAGAAGGTCTGGAAGGCGCAGAGCGACGCCATCGTCGGTCCCCTACGGGGCACCGACGGCTACGTCATCACCAAGGTCGAGGGGCAGCGCAACGGAAGCGTGTCGTTCGAGCAGGCCAAGCTGGAGCTGGCCGAGCAGAAGCTGCGCGAGGAGGGCGCCGACGCCAAGGCCAAGGCGGCCGCCGCCGAGGCCGTCGCCAAGCTGCAGGCGACGCCGGACAAGTCGATGAAGGATCTCTTCCCGACGGCTGCCAATGACAAGGACGAGGCCAACACCACCCCCGATCCGAGCGCCGGGCCGCGCGTGGAGGAGACGGGGCTTTTCGCCCTGCGGGCCTCCCGCGAGGGGGCGATCGTCGAGGGGATCGGCGTCTCCAACCCGCTCGCCAAGGCGGCCTTCGCGCTCACCCCCGCCGCGCCCGCGGCCGGGCCGTTCGAGGTGGGCGGGACCTTCGTGGTCGTGCGGCTCAAAGAGCGCAAAGATCCCGACCTGGTCGACTTCGAGAAGCGCAAGGTCGAGCTGGCCCGTGAGGCCGAGCTGACCAAGTGGGACCGGGTCCTCACCGACTGGACGACGGCGCGTTGCCAGGAGGCCAAGCAGGCGAAGCGGATCAGCGTGAACACCGACGTCCTCAAGTACGACGACGGCAGCGAGCCGCCGGCGTACGAACCCTGCGCCCCTCACCGCCCGTTCGGAGGCTGAGGAGGCGGCATGGCCGACGCCGCGGCGGCGATGGCCCTCGCCCTGGTGGATGGCCGGGCGATCCTGACGGTCGCCGCCTGCGATCTCGGGCCGGTCCTGGTGGAGCGGCTGGAGGTCGAGTGGCCGGGGACCCGCAGGGCGCTGGCCGTCGCCGAGCTGCGCAACCGTCGCGGCCACCTGCGCGCCGCCACGCTGGTCGTCGATCGCACGCGGCTGGAGAGCCAGCTCCGCGCCGCCAAGCTCCCGCTCGGCCAGCTGGCGGTGGGCCTCGAGCCCGGGCGCCTGGTCCTCTCCTGGCGCGGAAATGGCAGCAACGGCAGCAACGGATCGGCGCTCCTCTCCGCGCGCCTCAGCGCCGGCGACGGACGCAAGCTTCGCGTCTCCGTCGACAGTGGCGAGGCACGCCCCGCGGATCTGCGCGCCGTGCTGGCGGCGCTGTTCGGGGCGCCGGCGGCGGGCGACTCGACGTTCGAGCTCGATCTGCTCGCCGGGGCGCTCGACGAGATCTTCGTCGCCGACGGGTTCCGCCTCCCCGACAGCGGCGATCTGCGCCTCGGCGTGGTCCGCGTCTCCGCCGGCCGCATCGCCATGCGCTGGAGCTCCGGCCCGGAACCTGCCACCGGCGATCTGCCGACCGACGACACCGACGAAGTGACGGCGCTGCGGCGCGCGCTCGATGCGGCGCCCCTCGGCCCGACCCGCGCCGAGGTGGCACACCTGCTCGCCGCGGCCTACGAGAAGATCGGCGAGCAGGAGGGGGCGATCGCCGCGCTGCGCATCTGCATCGACAACGCGGAGGCGGGACCGCTGATCGGCACCGCCTGGCGCCGCCTGGTCGAGCTCTTCGCCCGCCGGGGTGATCCCCACGCGGCGGCGCGCGCGTTGATCGCGTCGGCGGACGATGCGCGTGTGGGCGCCAGCGAGGTCGAACGGGCCGGGACGTTGGTGGCGGCCGCCGAGATCCTGCGCAAGCGCCTGGGACTGCCGGGGGACGCGGGCATGCTGCTCGAACGCGCCGTCACGCTCGATCCGATGTCGGCCGAAGCGCTGGCGGCGCTGGAGACGCTCAGCACCGAGGCGGGAGACTTCGATCGTCTGGCCGAGGTGCTCGAACGGAAGGTCGAGGTGGTGGCGCGGGGCCCGCGCGAACAGAAGACCATCCTGGCGCGGTTGGCCGAGATCTACGCCAAGGAGCTGGCGCGCCCTCCCCTGGCCCGCCAGACGTACGAACGGCTGTTGAAGATCGACTCCGACAATGCGAACGCCCTCGAGTACCTGGCCCGGGCGGCAGCTCCCCCGCCGCCGCCCGAGCCGGCGGTGGCGCCCAGACGAACGGGCACACTTCCGCGCCCCGTGCTGGCGGCGACGCCGCCGGTCGAAACGGCCGCGACGCCGCCGACGGCTCAGGCCGCGCAACAGTACTGGCGGGCGGCCGGCGTCGAGTCCGAGCCCGTGCTGCGCGCCAATTCGCTGGTGGCGAAGGCCCGTGTGTCGCTCTCGCGGGGTGAAACCCCGGCCGCCGCCGATGATCTGGAGCAGGCGCTGGCCGCCGCGCCCCAGCACCCGGCGGCGCTGGTGCTGCTGGCGGAGATCAGCTACCGCAGGCACGAGTGGCACCGCGCCCGCGAGCTCTACATCGCGCTCGAGGTGGCGCCGGACGTCGCCGAGGTGGTTCCGCGCGAGCAGATCGTGCAGCGGCGCGCGGCGCTGGCGCAGCGGCTCGGCGACACCGCCGAAGCGGAGGCCTTTTATCGCGAGCTGGCGATCCTGAACCCGCGCCACGTGGAGGCGCGGCGCGTGCTGGCCGAGCTGGCGCTCGGGCGCGGCGACACCGCCACCGCGGCGCTCAGGCTCGAGGAGCTGCTGCGCCTCCTGCCGGCGGGCTCGTCCGCCGATCTGAGCGATCTGCGCCACCGGCTGGGGGCCATCTACGCCGAGACCGGCGAGTGGAACGGCGCCCGCTACTACCTGGAGCTGGTCGTCGATCAGGAGCCCGGCCGCCTGCCGGCCCTGGAGCTGCTGCTGCAGACCTACCAGAAGCTCGCCCTCTATCACGAGGCCGCCGAGGCCTGTGGGCGGCTGGCGCGCCTCTATCCCGATCGCGCGCACCGCGCCGCCGTTCTCTACCGCCAGGCGGAGATCCGGCGCAGCGAGCTCCACGACGAGCCTGGCGCGCTCGACGCTTACCTCCGCTCCTCGGACGCCGATCCGCAGTTCGTCCCCTCGCGCCTCCGCCTCATCGATCATTTTTGGGCGGAGGGGGACATCGACGTCGTCGCCGATCTGGCGGGGGACCTGGCCGACGTGCAGCTCTCGGTCGACAGTGAGGCCGATCTGGTCGCCCGCCTGGCCATCGCCGTGGCCGGGCCGCGCAGCGCGACGCCGGCCCGCTTCTCGCTGGCCGCGCATCCAGGGTTGGTCAAGGCAGGGGTGCGCGTGCTCGCTCAGGCGGGTGATCGGGCGGCCGCGCGGGGCGTCGACACGATCGATCCGTTCCTCACCCGGGCGCGGTTCTGGGCCGGCGCCGAGGGGGAGCGGGCCCTGGTGGCAGCGCTCGTCGAGCTGGTGCTCTCCGACCCGGCGCGCCCCGGCCCGGCCCTCGTTCTCGGCGGGCTGGCGGCGCGCACCCGACGGCTGGCGCTGGCCCGCGCCGCCTATTCGCTCCCCGCCTTCGTCCAACCGGACGGCCTCGGCGCCAAGCTGCTCGACCTGCTCCCCGCGGCGGAGTCGGTCCGCCCCGAAGCGGTCCGGGCCGGCACGCCGGTCGACCATCCGGACGTGGCCGGTCCGGCGCGCCGCGCGCTTTCGCGCCTGGCGCCGGCGCTGTTGGGGCTCGACTACGATCAACCGGCGCCCAAGCCCCTCGAGGGGAGCGGCCTGCCTCCGGCACGCGCGATCGAGCTGCGCCGGATCGCCGATCTGCTGGGCGCGCCAGCTTTCGTGGTCGCGCCCGACGCCGAAGGGATGCGGCGAACGCCCTCGCCGCAGGGCGAGCGGCGGCGGCTGCGCCTCATCCCCTCCCAGCCGGCGGGGCTTCTCATCAGCCCGGCGGCCGTCCTGCTCGGCCCGTTGGCCTGGTCATTCGTGGCCGGGCGGGCGATCGAGGCGCTGCGCAGCGGCCTGGTGACGGCGGGCCTGACCGGCGTCGACGGGTTGGCGCGCCTGCTCGAGGGGGCGCGGGCGGCGCTGGGGGGCGCTCCCTCCGATGAGCCGCGCGCCCGCGCGGTGGCGGAGTGGCTGGCCCGCCCCGAGGCGATGGTGACGCTCGGCTCTGCGGAGGCGCGCACCGAGCTCTTGGCCGAGGTCGAGGCGGCCCTGACGTCGCTCCCGGACTGGCAGACCTTCCGCCGCGGCACCCGCCACACCTGCAACCGGATCGGCCTGCTGGTCTGCGGCAGCCCGGTCGATGCGCTGTCGGTCGTCTCCGAGGGGGAGCTGTTCGGCGACGACGACGAGCCGCCGACCGCCGCCATCCGCGGCGAGTTTCTGCGCGGCCCGTCGGCGCGCGAATTCATCACCTTCATGTTCTCGCCCGCCTACGAGGCGGCGGCCGCGACGCCATAGCGGCGCCAGAACGAATTCGGTGCGCGCGTTTCTCTGCTCGGCTGGATCGGAGCCGGCCCTGGCCGAGGAGCTCGCGCGCGCCGGCGCGGTGGCGACCGAGCTTGGCCCCGGCGTGGTCGCCTCCGACCGGGACGAGGGCGGTCTCGGCCCGCTCGATCCGATTTTCGCGCGGCAGGCCCTGCCGGAGGCGCGTCTGGTCGAAGGGACCTCGGTGCGCGCGCTGGCCGAGGCGAGCTTCGCCGCCCTCGAGGCGGAGATCGATCGCTCGACGGGCCCTTTCACGATGCACACGCTGGCGCACGCCGAGCCTCCCCCCGGGCTCGCCAGTCGGGCGACGCTGCTCGGGCGCGAGACCCTGGCGCTGCTGGCCGCCCGCCGCCGCCGCGCCTTCCGCCGGCAGCGCGCGAGCGACGCGGCGGCCGACGCGTTCGAGGCATTCGATGAACGATGGCTGCTGGTCCAGCTCCTGGCGCTCGGGCGTGACCGCTTCCTGGTCTCCGCCGCGGCGCCGCGGGCGCTCCCCACGGGCGGGCTCGACCTGGCGCGCTGGCCAGGGGGCGATGCGCCGGTGGCCATCGATCGCGCCCCACCCTCGCGCGCATACCAGAAGTTGGAAGAAGCCTTCGCCTGGATGGGCACGGCGCCCCGGGCCGGCCAGACCTGCGTCGATCTCGGCGCGGCGCCGGGCGGCTGGACCGCGACGGTGGTCAAACATGGCGCGCGCGTGGTGGCGGTCGATCGGGCGCCGCTGGCACCGGCGCTGGCGCGCCACCCGCGCGTGGCCTCGGTGATCGGCAACGCCTTCACCTACGTTCCTGCCGCGCCGGTCGACTGGCTCGTCTGCGATGTCGTCTGCGAGCCGCCGCGCAGCCTGGCGCTCTGCGATGCCTGGCTCTCCGGCGGCCTCTGTCGAAATCTGGTGGTCACCGTGAAATTCAAGGGGCGTGCTGGCTATGGCGTGCTCGCCGAGCTCTCCGAGCTCCTGGCCCGGCTAAGGCCGGCCTGGGCCCGCGTCAAGCAGCTCGCGCACAACAAGAACGAGGTGACGGTGATGGTTCAGCGTAAGCGGAGCCCCGAAACGGCATCCGCGAAATAGCGGGGCGCCGCCGGGGGAGATACACTGGCGCGCATGGACGACGTGTTGGCGATCATCCTCGGTGGCGGACGCGGCACGCGCCTCTTTCCGCTCACGTTCAAGCGATCGAAGCCGGCCGTGCCGATCGGCGGCAAGTACCGCCTGATCGACATCCCGATCAGCAACTGCCTGAACGCCAACGTCCGCAAGATCTTCGTGCTCACCCAGTTCAACTCGGAGAGCCTCAACAAGCACGTCGCGTTCACCTACAAGTTCGACGTCTTCTCGTCGGGCTTCGTCAGCGTGCTGGCCGCCGAGCAGACTGAAGAAGGGGGCAACTGGTTCCAGGGGACCGCCGACGCCGTCCGCCAGAGCCTGCGGCACATGCGTCGCACGCCGGGGCGCGACCTCCTGATTCTCTCGGGCGATCAGCTCTACAACATGGATTACCGGGAGATGATCAAGACCCACCGCGAGAGCGGGGCCGACGCCACCGTGGCGGTCATCCCCGTCTCCCCCGACCAGGCCTCGGCCTTCGGCATCCTCAAGATGGACGCCACCGGCCGCATCGTGCACTTCGACGAGAAGCCGCCCGCCGATCGCCTGCCGGCGCTGCTCTCCGATCTCCCCGGCGGCGCCAAGGGGCACCTGGCCTCGATGGGGATCTACCTGTTCAAGCGCGAGGTGCTCGAGCAGTCACTGGTCAGCCCGCGTCTGGTCGACTTCGGCCGTCACGTCATCCCCGACGCCGTTCCCCGCCAGCGGGTGCAGGCGCACGTCTATCGCGGCTACTGGGAGGACGTGGGGACGATCCAGTCCTACTTTCAGGCCAACCTGGCGCTGTGCGAGGCCATCCCGCCGTTTGATTTCTACGACGAGGATCATCCCGTCTACACGCACCCCCGGTTCTTGCCGGCCTCCAAGCTCGAGCGCTGCAACATCCACAACGCGCTCATCTCCGAGGGGTGCATCATGCACGGCGCCGAGATCGATCGCGCCATCGTCGGCATCCGCAGCCGGATCGGCGCCGAGTGCCGCATCCGCAACAGCCTGCTCATCGGCGCCGACTTCTACGAGACCTTGGCCGACATGGAGGCGACGATCGCCCGCGGCATCCCGGCGGTGGGAATCGGCTCGAAGACGGTGATCGAGAACGCCATCATCGACAAGAACGCGCGCATCGGCAGCAACGTCCGGATCGTGAACGAAGCCGGGCTCAAAGAGAAAGACGGCGACAACTACTTCATCCGCGAGGGGATCGTCATCGTCCCCAAAAACGGCATCATCCTCGACAATGCCGTGATTTGAGACAGTTCCCGCCTCCCGCCAAATTGATCTAGTCTCCTCTCATGTTGCGCTTTGGGATCCTGGGCGCGTCGAGGTTTGCGCTCAGACGGATGCTCCCCGCGATGCGGACGGTGCCGGACGTGGAGGTGGCGGCGATCGCCTCCCGCGACGGCACCAAGGCCGCGGAGGCCGCACGCGCGCACGGCATCCCCAAGTCGCACGCCTCGTACGAGGCGTTGATCGCCGACCCCGACGTCGACGCCGTCTACATCCCGCTGCCGAACCACCTGCACGTCCCCTGGTCCGAACGCGCCGCCGCCGCCGGCAAGCACGTGCTGTGTGAAAAGCCGATCGCCACCACCGCCGCCGAGGCGCGTCGCCTGCTCGCCGCGCGCGATCGGGCCGGCGTGCTGATCTGCGAGGCGGCCATGGTCCGGGTGCAACCGCGCTGGCACGCCGCCCGGGAGCTGGTGCGCGCGGGGCAGATCGGTGAGCTGCGGGCCTTCATCGGGACGTTCGGCTACTCGCTGCCGGACCGCGACGACATCCGCTATGAAGCAGCGATGGGAGGAGGCGTTCTCTATGACACCGGGTTCTACCCGGTGACCGTGAGCCGCTTCTGCTTCGAGGCCGAGCCCGTCGCCGTGCTGGCGCGCTCGGTGCTCTCCGACCACGACGGCGTCGACGTGCTGTCGAGCGCGGTGCTGGAGTTCCCGAACGGGCAAGCGACGCTCACCTGCGGGATGGAGCTGGGGCCGATGCAGCGGGCGCTGCTGCTCGGGAGCAAGGGGCACCTCGATGTCCCCCTCGCCTGGACCCCACCCGTCGATCGCCCCTCGGAGCTCATGCTGGAGACGAGCCCGTCGCTGGAGAATCCCACCGCAGAGCGCCGGACGTTCGAGGCCGTCAATCAATACGCAGTCCTGGTGGCAGCGTTCGCGCGCGCCGCCGCCGGTGCTGGACCGACGCCTGTCCCCCTCGAGGATTCGGTGAAGAACGTGGCGGTTCTGGAGGCGCTTTACCGATCGAGCACGAGCGGCCGTTGGGAAACACCCGAAGCCTAATCGCCGCGCTGCTGGTCATGGCGGCCGCCGCGGCGTCGGGCTGCCGGCCCGGCGCACCTCCGTCGCCCGCGCCCCCCACCCCGCCCGCGCGGGTGACGATCTCGCTGGTCGGCACCAACGATCTGCACGGCCGGATCGAGGCCCTCCCCCCCTTCGGCGGCTATCTCGCCAACCTGCGCCGGGCGCGCGCCCGGGACGGCGGCGCGGTCCTGCTGGTGGACGCCGGCGACATGTTCCAGGGGACGCTCCCCTCCAACCTGACCGAGGGGGCGGCGGTCGTCCAGGCCTACGATGCCCTCGGCTACGCCGCCGCCGCGCTCGGCAACCACGAGTTCGACTTCGGCCCGGTCGGCCCGGCGGTCATGGTGGAGAAGCCGGGCGACGATCCCCGCGGGGCCCTGCGGGCGCGGGCGGCGGAGGCCTCGTTCCCCTTCCTCGACGCCAACCTGGTCGACACGACGACCGGCGCGCCTCCCGCCTGGAAGAACGTGGTCCCCGATGTCTTGCTGGAGGTCGCCGGGATCAAGGTTGGCGTGGTGGGCGTGGCCACCACCAGCACGCCGCGCACCACCCTGGCCGCCAACTTCGCCGGGCTGGGGATAAAACCGCTGGCCCCTGCGATCGCGGCGGCCGTGGCCGACCTTCACCGACGAGGCGCCACGGTGGTGATCGCCGCCGCCCATGCGGGTGGGGTCTGCAAGCGCTTCGACGCCCCCGAGCACTTCGACTCCTGCGAGGCCGACGGCGAGATCTTTCAAGTGGCGCGCGAGCTCGCTGCGAGCGGCGCCGTGGTCGACGCCATCGTCGCCGGGCACACCCACGAGGGGGTCGCCCACCGCGTCTCCGGCATCCCCATCATCGAAGCCTTCGCCAACGGACACGACTTCGGCCGCATCGATCTCACGATCGATCGGGCGACCGGCCGCGCGATCGATGCGCGGATCTTTCCGCCGCAGCGGATCTGTGCCCCCGAACGCTGTGCCGGCGAAACCTACGAAGGGGCGCCGGTCGTCCCCGACGCCGCCGTGGCCGCGGCGATCGCCCCCGCGCTGGAGGCGGCGCGCGCCCAACGCGAACAGCGGCTGGGGGTGGTGCTGGCGGCGCCGATCCCCCGGGCGCAAAAGGTCGAGTCGCCGCTCGGCAATCTCTTCGCCGATCTGATGCGAACCGCGCGCCCGCAAGCCGACCTCGCCATCCTCAACGGGGGGAGCCTGCGCGTCGATCTCCCAACCGGCCCTCTCACCTATGGCCGCCTCTTCGAAGCCCTCCCCTTCGACAACCGCTTCGCGACCATCCCGACGACGGGCGCCGAGCTGGCCGACGTCATCGCCGGCAACCTCCGCCGCGACAACGGAATCGTGTCTCTCTCCGGTGTCCGCGCCGAGGCGCGCTGCAAGGACGGCGCGCTGGCGGTGACTCTCTTCCGCTCCGACGGCCGCCCGATCGCCCCCAAGGCCCGGCTGACACTGCTCACCAGCGACTTCCTGGCCACCGGCGGTGACGGTCTCTTCTCGGAGGAGCTCAAGGCGCACGCCAAGCTCGACGACGGCCCGCCGATCCGCGATGCGATGGCCGACCTTCTTCGAGCGCGCAAGACGCCGCTCGGGCCCGATGACCGCGCGCTCTTCGATCCGGCACACCCTCGCCTCGCCTACCCCGGACCGCGACCGGTCAAGTGTCGTTAGCTACTGCCGGATCCAGTTGACGACGAACAGGCCGTGGCCGCCGCCCTTCTCGCCGCCGTCGATCGGCGTGCCGCCGGTGTCGGTGGTCAGATAGTTGTCGGTCCAGGGTCCGTCGACGGGCGCGTCGGCGGTGAGGATGCAGCTCGAGTCGGTGCACTGATCGAGCTTCCACGACGCGCCGCTGATGTTGTTCTGGGCCATCCAGGCCCACCAGAGGTTGGTCTCCCCTTCGCAGACGTCGTTGTCGCCGCTCTTCACCAGGCCGCCGTCGGCCGGCGTGGCGCCGAACTCGGTCACGAACAGCGGCAGCCCCAGGGAGATCGCCGTGTTGGCCTTGTCCCGCAGTGGCTGTTTGTGCGTGCAGGCATAGAAATGGAGCGTGTAGAGCAGGTTGGTCCCCACCACCGGATCCGCGGCGGCCAGATCGACGTCCTGGGAGTAGGTCGGCGTGCCGAGGACAATCAGATTGTCGCTGTCGACGGCGCGGATCGCGGCGACGACGGCCTCGTGGTACGGCTTGATTTGCGCCCAGGTCACGCCGGTGGGCTCGTTGTAGGGCTCGTAGATCACGTTGGGGGACGCGCCGTACATCGTCGCCATCTGGGTGAAGAAGGCCGACGCCTGGGTGGTCTGCGTGGTGGTCTTGGTG
>Ga0210387_10003905_pt1 | contig 11455 bp, 13 predicted proteins | sample IncBWC7OmetaG_FD_160108 | JGI IMG/M metagenome (GOLD analysis project Ga0210387, IMG submission 160108) | Forest soil microbial communities from Barre Woods Harvard Forest LTER site, Petersham, Massachusetts, United States - Inc-BW-C-7-O ... | reverse complement strand
ACATGCCCTCCCTTACCTTCTCGAGTTGCTCCAAGGTTAACGTTGTATCCTCCGCTGAAACCACAATAACATTGTCCTCCCCCTCCGGACTCTCCAGCGTACTTAGTTGGCTATCCAACATCACGGGCTTCATATAATGCCCAATCCTCTTCTCCATCCGTTCCAACAACTGTCAACACCTCCCTTGTCCCCTTGATAAACACAAAACAAGTGGTCAGCGTATCAGGATGCACGGGCTCCAGATGTTCGGGCAAGCTATCCGCTTCCGACACCACTTGTTTCCCGCGTAAAATATCACGGTAATACTTCTTGAGCGCCGAACATGCAACGACAACTCCCGATTGACCTGTCAACTTGGCATCCGCCTTTCATGATCACACATAATTCTGTGAATTGCTAGATAACCACTTCTAGGCTTGCATCTTGTCAGTTTCTTCAATACTGGTTGCGAGGGTAGAGAACGGATGATCGACCTGGTCGTGCAAAACCTGAGAGGGGAATGAGATGTTGAAGTTGTCGAGTGGCCTTTGATCGACCGGTCGATTGGGCAGGGTACGCAATTTCTCGACAATTCGACTGGCAGAGAGACGTTCTGATGGTTCTGAAGTCCAGCAGGCTTCAATGAGATTCCACATCTCGTCATTCAAGCCGCGCACCCGGCCCAGATCGTGCGACGGCCGGGACGGCCTTCTGCCTTGTTGGACTGCGAACATGACTTGGAAGTCATTCGCAATATCGTGGAACGGAAATTTGCCGGAGAACATCTAGAGTGAGGTTAGATCTTGTTCCTGAAGTGAAATGTAAATGCTCGCCTCATAACACACCAACGCAAAGGCATAGACATCAGTGGCCATTGTGCTGCGCCGTTCGGTGCTTGCAGTGTCTGGATTTCGCATGTCCGGGAAAAGTTCAGGAGCCTGCCATCTAAGTGTTCCTGTTGGGCGAGTCTAGACGTAAGCGTATGCTTAGAGTCCAATGCAGTAGCAAGACCAAAATCGGCCAGGCAAGCTCTTCGCGATCGTGACACCAGTATGTTGAGCTGAAGCAAAGTTGTCAGACATATTGTATGTGACATCGATAGCGAAAACGGACTCCTTTGAGATCCACATGGATAATATTCTTACTGTGCAGATATTCGAGACCCTGTGCGATGTCGAGTGACTGGAAATTTGTTATTATGGATGCAGTACCATACTTTCAAGATCTTGCTTACCAAAAGAACACAATCTGTATTGGGAGCCTGATCAGCCAAGAACTGCACTACGTTGCCATTTTCCATCCAGGGACAAGCAAAGCAAACCCTTGGTGGGTCTCTGTCCAGACGATATACACCGTAGAATGGTAGAACATTAGGATGAGATAGCTGCCGCCATATGACGGCTTCAGACGAGAATTCCTGAACATCATTTTCAGTTGACATCGACTAAGAAAGCAGGCTGCGGTGTTACCTTGAGAAGTTTGTCCATATCTGACTCCCGATAGACCTTCAAGACCTTGATGGCGATCTCTTGACCTCGAAGCCGGCCCTTGTATACATCTCCAAACCCACCTCCTGCCACGGGGTCGCCAAAAATTTCGATTCCCTTCAGAACCAAGCACTCTGGATAGAGTCTGGAGGCTCGGGACAAACTGATCAGTGCTTTAACATGGCGTGACTTGTACGCTGAATCGATAGCAAAGTCCAAGCGCTGTCATCATAAGCCCGTGTTAATGGCTCACCCAGGGCGAGTAATTTAGGACCATACTGCCTGAAGAAGATCAAGAAGAGACTGCGCGCCAGAACCGCGCCGAGCAACAACTTCTTTGTATTTGATATCGTTAGTGACGATGACCGTCAAGTGGGCGCACAGTCCGATGACATCGAGGTTGAGCAAGTTTTTAAGGAGACTCTCAGAGTGCAAATTAGGGTACGACTGAAAACGCTTGTTAGAGTTGGGGTAGCTATTAACCATCAGTCAAGACATACTTGCAAGCCTCGTCGGAACAAATTCAAGAGATAATCCTTGATCAGCTGGTGATTTTGGATTATAGTGATACTGTCCCAGTCTTGCCACTGCTTAAGGGTCTCCTTGAGATTACTAAAGTGTCTATCGACAACATTAGATGATGCATGGAGAAAATGCTAGTAGGAAATACTTCTTGTCATTCGCGAAGAGCATCAGGTGCGCGAAGACGTAGACGATTAGACGCTGTGGCCATTTGTGTAAGATGGTTAATTTCAATACCTTGAAACTGTCAAACATACTTGGTATATCATGGCTCCAGCGAAATTGGCTTGTTCAATTTCAGCATTTTCGGTGAAAGTGACAATCCCTTGTATGATAGAATCAACATGTTTCGCGTCCGCGCGAAGCCATTCCGTTGGATTTTTCCAGGGTGATATTCCAGTTTCGGGGTTGGTTAATGCATGATTTAGGGAGACATTTAAATTTGGTAGTGTGATGGCTTCTGTGTGGCCCTGAGGAAGTTGAAGGGCGAGACAAGGTCAGTATGTGGTCCTACAGCTATCCAACTAGATCACGCACAGGCTGTCGAAGGGGAACAACGAGACGGGGTCAGCATGTGATTCTGCAGGAATCTGGCGGGGTCACATACTGCCTGTGGGAGGAGCTGAGTCCACGGTGAACCAGAAACACCGGGACCCCCAGAATGTCTGTTATTCAGGTCGCTAACAGCCGGAGTAGTGTGAGGATTCCGAAACTCCGGAGCATATGTTAGGTCGAAAGATGATTGACTATGTGCCAGGTGATGCCCATGCGGAGTAAGTGAATATGCGCTTCCCAGTGGTGGATGGATAGGTACTAGATCTTCAACCGCCGGTGGAATATCAGTATTCGGTGCATTGCGACCTGGAGTATTGCGTTCAGTTCGCGGGACATGAGTAGATGTGTTAGTACTTTGTGTTGTTGTCCCCAGTGGCGTAGTCACTGTGATTGTATTAGGATCAAGATCCCGAGAGATGTCGATGCGGTATCCCAGGGGAAGGAAGGTGTTAAAGCCTTGAATGAGGTATGGATTTCCATTGAATAGCGTGGAGACTCGTTCGATGACACAAGGAGTATCTATTCTGATGTGTGAGTCAGCAAAGGAGGCCGTAAAGGGAAGCCAAAGGGTGTATAAATAAGGAACCTGGATGCTGCATTACATCTGCCATTCCTCCCAGACTCACGATATATAGGCGGCTGAAGTCGCTCAACAATAAAAAAGGCACTCACACTTGACTCTTGAAATCAGTCATGATGTTCAAGAAATGATTATACACCTCCGGTTGCTCCTGGAATTGCAGCTTGACAGCATCAATGTAACTCAAGGCATCTGTAACATTCAACGGACGGCCAATGTCTGGAGACTCAGAAGCGCCGGCAACAGAGTCGAACAAGAGCAGGACTTGGCTATACAGCTGGGACTGAACAGAGGAAATTTACCAAGACAGGTGAACCGATGAAGACGGCGAAGCATCCACGAGATACCACTCACATCTTGAAGATGCCTCCGCTCTTTTTGGTATGTCTGTAGGATGTCTAAGATCTGCTTGTACGTATTGGCATCATCCGGGTGCTGTGCTCTAATATTATTGAGATATTGAATGGCATGGTTAAATCCTCCCGGAGGTTGATTCTCCGTGAGATGTCTATTGCTCGGGTTACCCATGAACGACGCATCCGGAGTAGGGTGTAGATTCTGGAACTCCGGAGAGTATGTCGGGTCGAAAGATGATTGACTGCGTGAAAGGTATTGTCCGTGTGGAGCAAGTGAATGCGGTAAAGATGCACTTCCGAGTGGCGGAGGGATTGGTACTGGATCTTCAACTGGCGACGGAACATCGGTATTCGGTGCATTGAGACCTGGGGCATCACGTGCAGTTCGCGGGACATTCCAGTGAGTAGATGTGTTAGTATTTTGTGTTGTTGTCCCCAATGGCGTAGTCACTGTGATTGTATTAGGATCGAGTGGATCCTCAGAGATGTCGATGCGGTACCCGAGGGGAAGGAAGGTGTTAAAACCTTGAATGAGGTATGAATTTCCGTGGAATAGCCTGGAGACTCGTTCGATGACAACAGGAGTATCGATTCTGAGATACAAGTCAGCACAGGAAACAATGAAGGGGAGCCAAGACGTATGAATAAAGGTATGAATAAGGAACCAGGATCCTGGGTTATATCTGCCGTGCCCCGCGCAGACGGCAGAAATCGTATAACAACGGGGGAAGTGGTTGCAGAATCACGAACCACGGTCCACCAATTATGAACAAGAAAAAGGGCACTCACACTTCCCTCTTGAAATCGGTCATGATGCCCAAAAAAATATCAAACACCCCCGGTCGCTCCTGGAATTGCAGCTTGACAGCGTCAAGGTAACTCAAGGCATCTGTAACATTCGCTGGAGTGTTGACATCTGGAGGCTTGTGTGAGACAATGGGCATAGGTGACGATCGCAGTGGCAGCGGGAAAGCTCAGGCTGTACTGGTATCACTTCACGTTCAGCTCAACAGCATATCGGTCCGTAGCGGGCCGGCCGATCGCCCGCTGATATTCTTTTTGGACGAAGATCGCGTTTCACAGTGAAACGCCGACAGCCCAAAGAGAATGTTTTCCAATGAAGAAACTAGTGTGCTGAATTGCTGCTATGGACGATTTGGGTGGTTTTCCTTGTGCTCACTGAGTCTGCTCCAGCTCGGCTTGACGTACACATATCATAATACGAGTCCGTAATCTTTAGTACAATCCATTACGAAGAATTGTGGCCTCCTTCTTTACCAGTCCTCTAACATGCCCTCCCTTACCTTCTCGAGTTGCTCCAAGGTTGTATCCTCCGCTGAAACCACAATAACATTGTCCTCCCCCTCCGGACTCTCCAGCGTACTTAGTTGGCTATCCAACATCGCGGGCTTCATATAATGCCCAGTCCTCTTCTCCATCCGCTCCAACAACACCTCCCTCGTCCCCTTGATAAACACAAAATAAGTGGCCAGCATATCAGGATGCAGGGGCTCCAGATGTTCGGGCGAAGTATCTGCTTCCGGCACCACTTGTTTCCACCCGCGTAAAATATCACGGTAATACTTCTTGAGCGCCGAACATGCAACGACAACTCCCGATCGACCTGTCAACTTGACATCCGCCTGCTGTTGTAAGGACATATGTTCGGCGGTCATGCGGATGAGCTCAAGCCACGGTTTCCTGTCAATATCCGTCAAGGGCTGCCCAGCTGTCATTTTGGCAATGCATGATTGTGAGTGGAGATCGTCTCCGTCAACGTATGGCAGACCGAGGGTTTGCGCTAGAGCGACTCCCAATGTCGATTTGCCTGCCCCCGAGACTCCCTGATCATGGGGATTATTTGACTCGAAGTCAGCGAGGATGGAATATAATCAACTACAACATAGTACACGAACAGTGGACGTACCATCACGATGAAAAGAGCTGCATTATGAGAATTATGAGAGTCACGCCCAGTAGCTCTTGTCATTTCCATCGGTGTCACAGCTATTATTGCTAATAATATGGCAAACAGCGAGAACATGATCTGATCGACTGTGGTCAGTGCCGCGGCAACCACGATCGTAGTTATGGCCCATGGCGGGCCGGCCGGTCCATTTCACAAATTTCTCCTTCGAATGGTACAAAGTATTCCGTTCATCCTTATAAAACAACTAAAATCACACAAAAATGGCGATAGCTAGTTTCACAGCGAAAGGCCAACAGCCCAGTGAGAATGTTTTCCAATGAAACTAGGATGATGGATTGCCGCTATATAAACGATTAATTATAAAGCAAAATGTAATTGTTGGAAATTCGAATTCGCGTCCATAACTTGACGAGGAAGTGCTGTAAGGAAAACCGTAGGGGTAAATGGGATGTATATCGATTTAAATGAATGAATGAGCAGATGTGTGTGGTCCACACATGTTTCAAATGGTATGTTCCTTGCCGTCGGAGAGTGAAGATGGAATCAGAGGATAATGAGAGTGGATGCGATCATGTGCGCCTATACTATGGCGCCTCTGGAGGATGGAGGGAGGGAGACGTCAGTGTCACCTCCACAGGAGAAGGAGCAGCAAAGTTGATGGAATTATATGCCGGAGGGGGTATATCGAATCCCGGATTGCCAGTGTCCGACACATACTGACGCGGATTCCTCAAAGTCCAATCAAGCGCATCTTGCGACTTCTGTGTACGCCGAAGGTGTCGAGGAACACGAACAGTATTGGCATCCACTGCTGGTGGTCCGAGTGCAGCTGTAGATGCTGGTGTCGGCGGCAACGAACGGGCACCGTTCTGGGGTATCCGTTGCTCTCCCAGCCGCGTATGTTTTTCACTCCGACCCTGGCTAAGGGACCGCGTTTGACTATATAAATTGGTTGGCCTTTGAGGAGGTTGTGGAAGGCGCCTCATTGATATCGAATGAGTGCGAACAACAGGGATATGCGACGGCCGTGCGCTTCCAGGGACAGATGAAGATGTTCCGGGGAGAGTGTCGGACAGAGGAGGATCAGCCCGATGATGATGGGTGGTACGAGGAGGGGTTGAGCGTGAACGGGGGAATGGTCGAGAATTGAGCGGCATACTGTGAGGAGGCACAGGAAGCTCTCTGGGTCGTTGAAAGCTTGTAGCTGAATTGGGTGTCGAACTGCTTGGATTGTGGCCTCGACTAGACCCTGATCTATACCTGGAGGGAATAGGGGGTACAGGAGGCAGTGCCTTTTGATCGTAGAACGAGGGATCTAGATATGTGTGTGAAGGGGCAGAGGAGTTTGTAAGGGGATAGAAAAGAGATTCCGCGGAAGGAGTCGGCATGTCCCGTGATGGCCATGGTGAATCATCGTCATCTGATTCCGACGTCGACATGTCCGGGCTGGGGGTGCGTAGGGTGGGATAGAGCGGATCACCGTACACAATTTTTGCCATTTGGTCAGCAGAAGTCGGCGTATGAGGTGCTGAGCACGACGGGGAGGCGGATTCGGGAGATAGCTTTGGGAAGAGTGGTTCTCCATAGATGATTTTCCGCCATTGCGAGGCAGACGTTGAAATGGTCGATGATTTGGGAGGTTCGTCGTTGTCGGTGGTGGACGTGGCGGCTCCAGAGACAGGGTTCTCATAGGCCTCGTATTTCTTAACAACCATCCATTCTTGGACGTCCGTTACGAGCAGTAAGGAGGTGACGAGCAGGTAGTCGAGTAGGACGATGGAAACTCCGCCATGGACTAGTAGTGGACGGGCGTCGTACTTATCATGAAGTGTCTCGTATATTTTCAATCGGGGTGGGACAGATTCAACTGCAGGATCGAAGGTCGCGATAGGCCCTTTGACAGAGGCAGATGTGCACTGTTGTAAGGGCGCGACGTCAGATAGAGGTCCTGGATAAAAGGAATGGAGAACGAACCCAATAAGAAGTACCAACTCGTCTCCATTTCAGGGTCTGAGTGTAATTCGGAATATGGAATTTACTGCAACTGCAATACCAAGATAAATACCAAGATGATTAAGTCGTTGAACTTGATGACATACCTCGAAAGAGAACTAGGTTTCAAGAGATTCTCTGCTCCTTTCCATCGACCACCGCTCATCTGCACCAGGACACCAACTGAGTCTTTCCCTTTGCCCTTGGTCGGTATCAGCTTAGGCCACTTTATATCCGCAGTTTTAGTCACGCCCTCCCATGGATCAGAACGTGAGATGGTGGTGGACGTTCCAACCGTCTTGATGACATATAGAGGGTGGCGAGTAAGAGTGTCGTTAACGACGGAGTCTAGAAATGAAGGAGAGGACAGTTTCAGGGTGATCAGAGGCTTTTTCTGGTGTGTCTGCATATCGTCACCGATATCCAGTCGGCGTAGATATGGAAATACGACGGTTGAAAGGACAGAAGTACGAGAAGAATGAGGTAAGAAAGAGGGTTCCGCCATGGAAAGCGAGCGACCACGGTGCTCGTTATTGACCAGCCCATGCTCAAGAAATGGAGTGATAGTGCTCTTCACCATTGAAGTAGGGAATCCAGAGGAGCATCAGAATGAAGGACGAGCTGCAGTCTTCAAATGGTCAAAGTTGTTCGGACATAAGCTTAGGTAATCTCATCAAATTGAATGGTCATCCCGAGTGATGGGTAATCTGATGCTGCACACGGATTTGGCACTTAATCAGAAGAGTCTGTTGCAACTTAGGGACTCTGTGGCAGCTTTCACCATTTCCTCAGTCAAGCTAAGATCTCTAGAGGATGCAAGTACAGCCCTTACGCTGGCGCAGATACCTTCGCGATCGCAAGAAGTCTAACTAAGGACTCGGAGCCGGAGGACCTCAACTTCCTCCATTCTGTGAGAAGACTTCTGTCCTCTGTCCCCTTGGAGACATCCGTGCACCCTGATCGCCAGGTTCCGAGTCCGTCACAATTAAAGTCCTTGGGCCTCTCCTGGAAGCAAATTGCTAAATTCTCAATTTGGGCCGAGGAACAAGTATGAGCAAATAATAAATGTGGCTGAAAGAACCAAACACGACCACCGTGTGTTGTTTCATTCTGACCGCCACTGTGTATCGATATCCATTTTGCAACATTATCAACAATGTCTACTAGTTTGGGGTCTACCGATACCTCGTACATTCATCTTTTGTTTTATCCGAAATTCACGTCCACCTGACGTGAACTGCTTTGCCAGATCCAAGCCGAACATCGCCACATCCGACGCGTCTGCGGACAATGGGAAGGGGAAGGGGAAGGCTTTGAAGAAAGACGAAGACCTTATGGATGAAGATGAAGACGATGAGGATGAAGATGATGAAGAGGAGGAGGCCGACGGTGACGAGGATGAGGAGGACGATGCAGAGGTTCGTCGCGTGTTGCGTGTTTTTTCTCAACTTTTTCCAACCTCCACGCAAGGCATTCCTCCTCTTTCATTCACGCCACTCTCCATTGCCCACTTCATTTCATCAACCTGAGCAAAGAAACAAATTGTAACGCGCCCTTCACAGGAAGATGCCTTTGAAGAGATTGACCCTTCCGTCATCACCGGCCGACGCACACGTGGCATCAAAGTCGATTACACCTCCGCTGAAGCCTTGGCCAAAGCTGGCTTCAAGCCCGGTGAGGCAGATGACGACTCGGACGACGAAATGAAGGGATGAGCAACCGACCAGGCAGGGCCTATTCCGAGTGATGTTGATATGTGCACTAGGTGTTTCTATTGTTCGCGAAGCATCCATCCATCCACCTTTATCGCTCACTCATTGCACCCTGCGTTTTCAATTTCTCACCCGCTAAACACAACAAAGCCCCTCATTCTCCCTCGCGTACCTGTATATCTCCATTTGATCACCCTGGCCCGTCCCTCATTCCAAGATTACTTGTTACCTTTGTTTTCTATCAGATCCGTATAGCATTACATAGAAGCAGAGATGTATCCAAAACTGTTTGACGGTGGATTCCCAGTCGCACCCGGCACTCCGAGCGAAGGACAGATAAATCTACCTGATTCACTTCCAGAAACGAAGCGTAGTGTATGGGATAGCACATGTGTGCATGTCAATATGTACCATAAATCATGTGGATATTTCTGTGATAGAAGATATGCGACGTTTGACAGCGGGCTAATAACCGATTAAATTTCCCGTGTTTTCAGCGGCGCACGTTTCATGTGGGCGGCTCTTGATCATGATCAGTCATCTTATATTTATTGACATCGGCTTTGAGGAGATCATATCATTTTGCGTTCCTTAATAACAAGTTCCGTGTAGCCCACAAAACATATTCATTCAATACCCGACCAATACCCCAAACCCCACAAAACTACCTAAAATAAGCCGCTACCGACCCAGACCCCAAAGCCAAATCCGAACTACTCAACAACCCAAACCCTACCAACACCCAAGCGCTCACCACTGCCCTCGGCAGACATCATCAACCCTGGGGGAGATGTCTGGTTTCGGGGTGGAGGCTGCATCGGGGAGGGAGGGATGGGGAGAGGAGTCGATGGATGCGACGGAAGGTAGGGAGGGAAGAGTGTGTTTCTAGGTAGGGAAGTAGATAGAATGTGTACTAAAGACTGAATGCGTTGTGGTTGTATACATAAGAGACGAGACGGTATCTAGAGCAAGAGAGATAGACAGAAGGCGAAGAGGACTGAAACTGGACTGAAATAAATATACGGAAACACAGAAAGGAAAACCGACCATGTAACTCAGAACACGCCGACCATCCCCAACCCTACCGCACTCCCAAAATCATCCAACTCCCACCCAAGGTCCATCTCAGATGGTGCGACGGGATACCCCTCCCCCTCAGTCGTGTTCGGTAACATGTCCAATATCCTCTGCATCTCCGCCTCACTCGTCCAGTTCATACCCCCCATACCCACTGTTCCCACACTCTGACTCAACCCACCCAGAGTCTCGTCCAAGTTCATTTCCGGGGTGGAGGCTGTCGTCTCTGATGCGACCGAGATTTCATACTGGGACAAGCCAGTGCCATGAGGTAGACTCGTCGTCGCGATGGTGGGGGAAGGGGCGAGGATCTCCCTGAACAGGTCTTCCATAGTTGCATCGTCGACCGCACTCTGCGGTTCCTCGGAATCATAGTGTTGATCTGTCTGAGTGCCATGTGGGAAAGAGAGCGAGAGCGAGAGTCCACCCGCTGCAGGGACATCGAGGCTGGGGGGGCCTCGGTGTACGCCACCCGTGCTAGGTGGCGAGTGGACTGGTGCTCGTGCTCGGACTCGGGAGATGACACTGGGGGAAACTCGGAGGAAAAGGGGTTTGAGTCTGAGGTGGAGAGATCGAAGTCGAAATCGAGGGAAGAGTGTGACGGGGCTGGGGATATGGGGAATACGGTTGTGGGAGGGACGAGGACGGGGAATGTCGTTGCAGTTGTGTGATTTTGTTGGGGTGTAGGGGAGGAAGGGGTAATGGGATGGGTTGAAGATGTAGGAGGGAGTGAAGTGTCGATTTGAGAGGGCGGAGCGGATTCTGATTTTGGTGTAGAGGAAGGGATGCCGGTGGGGAGTCCTTGAGCGGCGAGAGCCTTGACAACGGCATCCCAGCCCTTCTCGAGGGTCTTGATTCTCTCCCTAAGCTCCTCGTTCTCCCGCTCCCTCGTCTTGTCACGTTCTCGTTCTGCGGCTTTTTGCTCCTCGATGCGTGAGATCGGGCTCACAACACCCATACCAGCACGGAGCTGCCTGTTCTCCTCCTCAAGTTCGTCGACCCTGCGCTGCAGGTAGGAGAACTGGGCTTTGCGGCGGTCGCGCGAGTTTTGGGCGGCGATGCGGTTACGGTGTGCCCGGGCCTCTTTGCGGTCTTCGGAGGAAGATTCTGTGCGGGCACGCTTGCGGGAGGGACCAGGTTCTGGCTGTGATTCGGGAGCAGGTGTCGAGGAAGAGGGGGAAGGAGAGGGGAGAGAGAGAGAGGAGGGGTCGACGAATGATGTGGCTGAAGGAGACATTGTGTGGACTCGGCGCAGAAGTATTAGT
>Ga0210387_10003903_pt1 | contig 11456 bp, 11 predicted proteins | sample IncBWC7OmetaG_FD_160108 | JGI IMG/M metagenome (GOLD analysis project Ga0210387, IMG submission 160108) | Forest soil microbial communities from Barre Woods Harvard Forest LTER site, Petersham, Massachusetts, United States - Inc-BW-C-7-O ... | reverse complement strand
AGAGATCGGTCATGGCGCCGCCGCCAAAATTCCAAAACCAGCGCCAGCGATAAAACTTTTCTTCGGTGAAAGGCTGTTCGGGAGCGTTGCCGAGCCACTGCTTCCAATCGAGCGCCTGCGTGTCGACGGCTTTGGGCGCGCCATGTCCCAAATAGTTCTGCCACCAATACGTCCTGACCTGCGGTACGCGGCCGAGACTCCCTCCCTGAATAAGATCCACGGCGTCGCGAAAGTGGCTCCAACTGCGCTGCTGCATGCCGCATTGCAGGATTTGTTTGCTGGAGCGCACCGCCTTCGTCAGCATCGCGCCTTCTTCGAGGGTGTGCGTCACCGGCTTCTCAAGATACACGTCTTTGCCGGATGCGATGGCGTCGACAGCCATGCGCACGTGCCAATGGTCGGGCGCGGCGATAAAGACGGCGTCGAGCTGCTGCTCGAGGACTTCGTGATAGTTGGCATGAGTGGTCACAGCGCCGGCTGCGGGGCGTTGTTTGACGGCGTCGCGGCGCGGCCCATACACATCGCTCGTCGCAACGAGCTGGTAACCTCCGACCTTGTCGGCGGCATTGAGCAGGTCATTCATGCGTCCGCCGGTGCCGATAGCGCCGACGCGGATGGTGTCGTTCGCGCCGAGGACTCGGGTTGCCGCGAGCGCCGTCAGGCCGGTGGTGACGATGAAACTTCGACGATTTAGTTGATTTGACATGGCGAGCATCTTAGCGATTGCCCTCGCCTTTCGCCAGACCCTTTGGTGGGATCTATCACGGGCGAATTCCCGAATTTCCAAGAGTGTACAACCGCCCCCGACGCCTTCTCCCAATTCTCCCCCGGCGATTTGTAGCGTTGCCCGGTATCTGTCGTCCTGTGCTCTTGTACCTCCACCCTACGTCCATATTGACAGCCGCAATAAAATGATATAGACAATCACAATTTCCTATCCGCCGCCTCGCCTTCCCGCGGACCGGCGGAACTCAAGGAGAGCTCCTCGCACGTTCGGAACCTTAGCTTTTTTCCCAGGTCAGGGAGGAACGCCATGAAGTCTCGCCAAACACAGCAGCTTGCCTTCTCAGTTCTCTTCGCCGCCCTCATTTTTTGCGCCATGCCTCTGGTCGTGCACGCGCAGGAACACAGCCCGCTGGTCTTCACGTTTAGCGGTCCCGTTCGCGGCTCTGTCACTTCCGCCGGCATCCGCGAATTCCTCGGCATCCCTTACGCCGCGCCTCCGGTAGGCAATCTGCGCTGGCGTCCGCCCGTTCCCCACGCTCCGTGGTTCGCGCCGCTGGAGGCCACGAACTTTGCCAACCACTGCCCGCAACCGCCCTCGCCCTTCGGGAGGGTGTCCGTCACCGAGGATTGCCTCTTCCTGAATGTCTTCACTCCCAGCTCGAGTGATTTCTTTCACCACCATCCCGTGATGGTTTGGATCCACGGTGGCGCCCTCGTCACCGGCGAAAGCGACGATTACGATCCCACCGCGCTCGTCAAGGACGGCGTCATCGTCGTGACCATCAATTATCGTCTCGGCGCTCTCGGCTTTCTCGCCCATCCTGCCTTTGCCGCGGAAAAGACGGATCCGGATCGGGACCGCGATATCGATTCCAATTCCTCTGGTGATTACGGCCTCATGGACCAGCAGCAAGCGCTCCGTTGGGTCCGCGACAACATTCTGTTCTTCGGCGGCGATCCACTCAACGTGACCATCTTCGGCGAATCTGCCGGTGGCCTCAGCGTCTTTTCGCAGCTCGTTTCGCCTCCAGCGGCGGGCCTCTTTCACAGAGCCATCATCGAAAGTGGCGCCTACGCGCTCAACACGCAGACCCTTGCCACCGCTGAAGCTGCTGGCACTGCATTCGCGACTTCCGCCGGCTGCAGCAGCCAGACCTCCGCCTGCCTCCGCGCCCTTCCCGTCACCACTATTCTCGCCCTCGAGAACCCTGCCGGCTATACACCCAATATCGACGGCGAGTTTTTCCCCGTATCGTTAGGCACCGCGCTCGCCACCGGCCAATTCCACCGTGTCCCCATAATCCAAGGCACCAATCACGATGAATGGCGGCTCTTCACCGCGCTCGATTTCGATCTCACTATCGGGCCTATCGCCAACAACGAGGCCGCGTACGAAGCCGCTCTCGCCACCCTGGTCGGCCCCGCGGCTCCCCTCGTCTCCGCGCAATATCCGCTCGCCACTTTCCCTTCAGCGGACATTGCCTTCGCCGCGGCTGGTACCGACGCCGCCTTCGCGTGCCCGGCTCTCGGCGCCGACCTCTCCATGTCTCAATTCGTCCCGGTCTCGCCCTATGAGTTCAACGACGAGAACGCGCCGCAGGACTTCCTTCCTCCGGTCTCCTTTCCGTACGCGGCAGCCCACGCTTCCGAACTCCAATATCTCTTGAATCTGCCTGTCTCTGTGCCCCGGCCGCCGCTCAATGCCCAGCAACTGCAGCTCTCCGCCGACATGCAGCACTATTGGACCCACTTCGCCAAGACTGGAACGCCCAACAGTCCCAGCGTGCCTCTCTGGCAAGTCTTCAATCCGCTCGCCGGAAATTTCCAATCGCTCATTCCACCGTCACCGATGCAGGAAACTAATTTCGCGACGGCTCATCACTGTGCTTTCTGGGCCCCTTTGCTCTCCGCCCAGTAGCTCGATGGTTGGCACTCAAGAGCGGCAGCCTTCTGCCGCTCTTTTGTTTTTCAGCTTGAGTATTTCTTCACGGCCCTGCTCAGAGTTACCAAACTCTCCGTGAACTCCGGTCATGAAAATAGCCTCGCTCTGCGGACCGTTCAACCAAGACTGCTCTCTGGCTGTCAGCTGTCGACTGTGAGCTGTCAGTGGCCTCTAGGCCCTCTGTGTAAAAATCCCCACGCCCCGCCCCCCAACACGATCCAGGAACGGTCTCCCCCGCCTCGTGTCCCACAGATTTGCCAAGGTCCCCTGTGAGGTTAATCCCTTTAGAATCAACATCTACGAGATTTGTCCCGAAATGTTGATTCTAAAGCACTTACGATGGACGTAAGTCCTTTATCAGCAACACTTAGAGAAAAACGTGCGGTGGGTTTTGACAATTATGCCAGCTCTGCTACCGGTCTCTCGCTTGCATAGCAAGGGGGGTTGTCATTCTCGCTTGCCGCGTCCAATGTGGCTGTCGGCTCGCGGCCGTGGGATGGCGTAAACTGAATTTTTCGGAAGGGTCATGGCTCGCACAAAGAAAAGTCCCCGCAAAGAAGCAAGACGTCCGGTTTGGGCGGAAGTTGACCTCGGCGCGCTGGCGGAAAATTTCCGCGCGATTCGCAAGTTCGTGAATCCGCCGGAAGAGAAGCGCAAGACGCCGCGAAAGATTCTTTCCATCGTCAAAGGCAATGGCTATGGACACGGCGGTCCTCAGGTGGCCAAGGCTCTTGAAGAAGCCGGATCGGATTGGTTTGGCGTTACCTGCACCGAGGAAGGCATCGCCGTGCGCGAGGCGGGCGTTCGGAAGCCGGTTCTTGTGCTGACGAGTTTCTGGCCTGGCGAAGAGTCCCGCCTCATCGAACACGATCTGACGGCAGTCATCCATCGCTGCGAGCAACTGAAGGAACTCGATCGCGCTGCCGCGCGCATCATTGCCAAGGGCGGGGGCAAGAAGGGCCGCAAGCGCGTTTCATTTCATTTGAAGATGGACACCGGCATGAACCGTCTGGGCATAGCGCCAGGCAATGTCGATTGTTTCGCAAGCCAGCTCGCCAAGTGCAAGCATTTGGAACTGGGCGGAGTCTTCACACATTTTGCTTCTTCGGAAGTTTCGACAAACACGCGCGTAGGTGAGCAGACGCGGCACCAAGAAGAGCGTTTTTACTCAGCGCTCGATCGTCTGCGTTCGCTTGGCGTTGATCCGGGCATCGTACACCTCGCCAACAGCGCCGCCATCGCAACGCGCCCGGAGCCTTGGGCGGACATGGTTCGTCCCGGCGCGATTTTGTATGGCTATCATCCAGGCTATGATCCGGTCGAGCAGCGTCCGGAAATCGAAGCGCGTCTCCTCCTCAAGCCGGTTATGAGCCTGCGCACACGCATCATCAACATCCGAAACATTCCCGAAGGCGCAGGCGTGGGCTACAACGAGACGTTTATAGCCAAGCGCCCCTCGCGCATTGCCGTCCTGGCGGCGGGCTACGGCGACGGCATCCACCGCTCGCTCGGGAATCGCGGAAGCGTACTGGTGCGCGGCGCCCTTGTCCCTATTGTGGGAATTATTTCCATGGACGTCACTATGATTGACGTCACCGACGTGCCGGATGCCGTGCTCGGCGACGCTGTGACCATCTACGGCAGCGACGGCAAGCACGTCCGCGCCGCCAACGTCATCGCCCGCAGCATTGGCACCGTGACGTCCGATCTTCTCTGCGCCGTGAGCCAGCGTGTCCCGCGTCTCTATTTTCGATAATGGAAATCGCGAATCCTTCTTATTAAACCTTCAACATCACCTTGACTCCCACATGATGGCGGAGTATATACACGGCGAGAACGCGAGGTTGCGTTCTCGTCCCGCACCGGTTCGTGGGCCCCACGCCGGAGGGGATGCGGCACCGATTTTGCAGTGATACGAAATACTGTGAGGTCGTATGAGCCGATCCGTTCCTGAAGTGCAGCGTTTTTCGAATTCTGCTTCCTCGTCTTCATCAAATTCTGTGCACGGACAGCGGCGAAAAAGGGCCGCCTTCCCGCGAGGGATGGATTTGGAGTTCTGGCTCGTGCGGGTGTTTATCACTGCTTGCGCCATAGCGCTTTGTTACAGGCTCGGGCCATTTGGCTTGCGCGCGCTGCCTGCAGCCGGCGTCGGCTTCCTTTTCGCGATGGGGACTCTGCTGGCTGAACTGCGGCTTCGCAGAGCCGGAACCGGCGGATTGTTAGGCGGCGCACTCGGCACCGTTCTTGGAATGTTTGCGGCGCTTCTCGTAACGCTCATCATCTCCCGGACGAATGAGCCCGAACCTACCAAGTCTTTTCTCGAGTATGGCGCGCTGTTCGCGTTCGCCTATTTGGGACTGGTGCTGGGTTCGGAGAGAGGCGGCGAGTTGAAGGCTGGCGCTCCTGCTGGAATTATCTCCGGGGAGGAACCAACGCTGGAGCCGATGAAACTTCTCGACACCAGCGTTCTAATTGATGGCCGCATCGCAGACGTTTGCGAAGCTCACTTTCTGGATGGAGTGCTGGCTGTGCCGCAATTCGTGCTGCACGAATTACAGTTGGTCGCCGATTCTTCGGATTCGTTGAAACGGCAGCGCGGGCGCCGCGGTCTTGAAATTGTGCAGCGGATGCAAAAAATGCCGCACGTGGATGTACGCATTCTCGATCAGGATTTGCCTCAGGCGGGCGACGTGGATCACAAACTGGTGGAACTCGCGCGCCGGCTGAGCGCGAAAATCGTCACCAACGACTTCAATCTAAATAAAGTGGCCACCGTGCAGGGCCTCGTAGTTTTGAACGTGAATCAGCTCGCCAACGCCTTGAAGCCCGTGGTGTTGCCGGGGGAGCCCATGCGCGTGCTGATTTTGCGCGAGGGCAAGGAACCTAATCAGGGCGTCGCGTATCTCGATGACGGCACCATGGTGGTGGTCGACGGCGACCGGCGCTTGATTAACAAGAGCGTCGATATCCAGGTCACGTCGGTTCATCAGACGACTGCCGGCAAAATGATTTTTGGCCGGGTGGATGAGCGGACGGAACAATCCGCTGGTATGTCCCGCCAGGCGGCCGCAGCCGCAGCTGGTGCAGGCCGCAACGAGAATATCAGCAGCAGCCGCGTAGATTTATCCCGCGGCGCAGGTGACACTTCGCGTTTGCCGGATCTGCCGCAACTCGAACGCAGCCGCGATCCAATTTCCCCCGAGCGGGACGCCGATTAGCGTTCGCGCATTTCACAAGCGTTCGCCCGAAAAATCTGCACGCCCAGTCTTCAAGCAAGCTCTCCGTCGCAGCTCGCGCATTTGCGTTGCGTATACGCCTGTTGGCCGCATTTTTGCTGCTGTGCGACTCGCCTGACACCTCGGCTTGAGGTACACTCTGAAGTTTGCGGCCCTAGCGTTTTTCGTGTCCGGGCGGGCCGTGCCTAAAATGAGCCGCATTGCCGCCATTGTCCCAGCCGCAGGTCTTGGCACTCGCATGGGAGCCGACACGCCGAAGCAGTTTCTGGAGCTGGAGGGAACGCCGCTCGTCATTCACAGCGTGCGACGCATAGCTTCTTGCCCGCTGGTCACCGACATTATTGTCGCTACGCGCGCCGACGTGGTGGAATCGCTCGATGAGCGCATCCGGGGCGAACGATTCATGCAGTCCGTCCGCGTGGTGCGCGGAGGAGATTCGCGGCAGGATTCGGTGGCGCTGGCGCTGCAGGAAGTTTCAGACGACACGGAAATCGTCCTCGTGCACGACGCGGTCCGTCCTTTTGTCACCCGCGAGCAGATCGCCCGCGTGATTGAAGAAGCGCGCCGCTGCCAGGCCGCCATTCTCGGCATTCCCGCGATGGACACCGTCAAGGAAGTGAAGCGCGCCAGTTTGCCGGAAGATGTCGCGCTCATCATCGGAACGATTCCGCGCGAGCGCATCGTGCTGGCGCAGACGCCGCAGGCGTTTTCGACGAAACTCATCAAGGACGCGTTCGCGCGCGCGCAAGCCGATGGCGTCAACGCCTCGGATGAAGCCGGGCTTGTCGAGCGCCTCGGCCGCGATGTCCACGTAGTCCTCGGCTCGGAGCGCAACATCAAAATCACCAAGCCTGCCGACATGGACCTCGCCCGCTTCTACCTCGAACAAGAGCGTCATAAAGCATGAGCGTGCGCTGCGGCATTGGCTACGATCTTCATCGGCTGGCTGAGGGGCGCAAGCTGATCGTCGGCGGGATCGAGCTTCCCTTCGACAAGGGGCCGGTTGGCCACTCGGACGGAGACGTTCTGGCGCATGCCATGTGCGACGCGTTGTTTGGGGCTGCCGGCCTCGGAGATATCGGCACGCATTTTCCGGACACGGATCCAAAGTGGAAAGGTGCGAACAGCCTGCTCTTCCTGGAACATGCGCGAAAATTGCTCGATGACAAGCACTTTTCCATCGAGCATGTGGATGCGATTGTCATCCTGGAAAAACCCAAACTCGGGCCGCACTTCCCGAAAATGCGTGAAGTTCTCGCGCGGGCGCTTGGTGTCTCCGTCGATCACATTCATCTAAAAGCCAAAACCAACGAAGGGGTCGACGCCGTCGGCCGCGGCGAAGCCATTGCCGCTCACGTGGTCGCCACGCTCTCTCAACGATAATCATGCTGCCGCATTCCAGTCATTGCGCTAACGTGCGTTAGAATTCTTGCCGATGCCTCCGCCAGAGACTCCGAAACCTGCGCCGCCAGCCGCCACGAGCGTTTTTACCGTCCGCGATGTTGCGGAAATTCTGCGCGAACAAGGCCGGCTCCTCGGCGACCCTTCTCCCGCGCAATTCGCTTGGTGCGAACGCGCGACTGCGCTACTCGGCCCGCAAGTTTCAGACCGCCGCACACTGGCAGAGCTGCTGCATCTGGTTTTTCATTACGACGCACAGGAACTCTTAGACAAGGTGGAGAACCACGCAGTACTCTCTCGCTATGCTGCGCGCGACGTGCTGCGCCATCTCGCGCTTCTGCTGCTCGATGGCGCCCCGCTCACCACGGATCGTTTCAAGGAAGTTGTCAACGCGCTGAAAGACAGTCTGGGCATTCGCAGCCGCGAGCTCTTCCATCCCATCCGTCTCGCACTTGCCGGCCGGGTGGGCGAAGGCGAACTCGATCGTGTCATTTTGCTTCTCGACGAAGCTGCGATTCTTTCGTTCGCAACCCCTGTCAAGTCCGCGCGCGAACGCATCCTGGAATTCTGCTCCGCGCTCGACTGATCGGTCGTCTGTAGGGGCACGATACGTCGTGCCCGGTTTTGAGGCTTCGTTCTCTCTTTCGACCGTAAACTTTCAAGTGTCGACCATCACCTGTAAACTGTCTCTCCGATGGACAAGCTAACAGGCATCCACGCCATTCGCGAGGCCCTGGACGCGGGCCGCCCGTTCGATCGCATCCTGATCGCGCGCGGCCGCCAGGACACGCGCGTCGAGGAAATTGTCCAGCTAGCTCGTGCACGGGACATTCCTGTACGCTTTGAAGACCGCGGCCAACTCGATCGTTTGGCCAATTCGAAAGATCATCAGGGTGTAGTCGCTCTGGCGGCTGCGAGCGCCCCAGCCACCCTCGAAAGTATTCTTGCCGCGGCAAACAAAAGCCCCGGTCACGGCAGCAAGGGACTCATCGTCCTGCTAGATGGCGTCGAAGATCCGCACAACCTTGGCGCGATCATCCGAACGGCTCTCGCCGCCGGAGCGCACGGCGTGATCATTCCAGAGCGACGCGCAGCCGGTCTTACCGACACGGTTGCCCGCGCATCCGCTGGCGCGATAGCGCACTTGCCTGTCGCGAAGGTCACAAACCTCGTGCGAACCATGGAGGAACTAAAGGAGGCGGGCTACTGGTTGATTGGCTTGGACGAAGACGCCGATAAAAGTTACACCGAAGCTGACTACACATCACCGGTGGGGATCGTTCTCGGAGGCGAAGGCAAAGGCCTCCACGACCTAACGCGCAAACGCTGCGACTTTGTCGTTTCGCTACCAACGACCGGCCCCGTGAAATCGCTCAACGTCTCTGTAGCGGCTGGCGTCGTACTATTCGAAGCGGTGAGGCAACGGACGGCACACCGAAACGACAGATGAACCTCCCGGACGAATCTTGGTCATTCGGTTATGCCGACGCTCGCGCCTCGAACTTCCGAACCTCGTCAATGACTTCCGACAGTTCTCCTAAGCCCGCTCTGGAAAGCGGAACCAAGAAGAAATTGCTAGGCTTCAGTAGAAGCCGGAAGTGGTCAAGCAATTTCTCAATCGGGAGACTCTGGACAGGTTCCCTCGTGCGGAGTCCGATTGGCTTAATATGGCATAGCCTCCAGCCCCGATTGCCCAGATTGTCGCCGACTTGAAGAGTTCCCTTGTAGGTCGTTTTGGACTTGTCCGCGCGTGTCGCAACAAACGCAAACGGAATCTTGCGGAGGAGACTTGGGATCTCATCGAGGGAAGGCCGGGTCTGCTGATAGGCGCGCATAAAAACCCATTGGGCAGGACTATTGTCGGACAGGATGATGGTTCGCCCGCGCGAATGCCTGACAATTCCGCCGCGCACGCCACCGCCTTTTCTCACAACCAGGGGGATGTCAGAATTCGCCCAATCATCAATCAATGTATCCCAGTGGTGCTTCATATCAGGCTGGATGCTTGGCCGATCGGGTGACGAAGCCCAGAACTTTCCAATCTCTCCCAGTTTCTGAGTTAGTTCGAGGGAGATTTTCGAATAAGGCAGCTCTCTCATGGCAATCAGCTCGCTATGAGTCGTATTGAATCAGCGAGAAAATATCCAGGCCGTTGAGTTTTGAACGGCCATTCAGAAACGTCAGCTCTACAGCAAAGGCAGCGCTTTCGACTTTTCCGCCCAGCTTCTCCACAAGTTTTGCCGTGGCTGCGGCAGTGCCGCCTGTGGCGAGCAGATCGTCGCAAATAATGACGCTCTGGCCGGGCTTCACGGCGTCCTCATGGATTTCGAGCGTGTCCGTGCCGTATTCCAGCGCGTAGGATATGCTTGCTGTTTTTGCGGGCAATTTCTTCGGCTTGCGGATGGGGACGAAACCCGCCCCCAGTCGGTACGCCAGCGCCGGCGCAAAAATGAAGCCGCGCGCTTCGATGCCCGCGACGATATCGATCTTTCGCCTCTTGTAGTGGTCGCAGAGCCGGTCGATGAGCGTATGAAATCCTGCTTTGTCCTTCAAAAGTGTGGTCAAATCGTAGAAAAGAATCCCTGGCTTCGGGTAATCCGGCACTTCGCGTATCAGCTTTTTCAAATCATCCATTCGGACAGCTCCCTTTGGTCATAGACTTGGTCACGACTTTCGCAAGCGCTTGCTCAAGCGTCTGGCTCGATCACAAATCCATTTTCATAGCGCGGGTTGTGCTGCGCCGCCTCTTCGCGAACGCCTGAGACGCTCGAAAACCGCGGTCCCCTCTCGAGCGCTCTCTTGAGACCGTCCAATTGCGCTGGTGTGCCAATCGCCAGCACTTCGACTCTGCCATCCAACAGATTCCTGGCGTAACCGCTCACTCGCAGCTTCTCCGCCTCGCGCTGCACAAAAAAGCGGAATCCCACGCCCTGCACGATTCCAGAGACAAAATAGCGCCTGGTTTGTTTCTCGTCGCCCACAAACTTCGGAATTGTAGCAGAGACCTCCGGGATTCTGCTGAAGCCCTGACACGCGTCAGAGTCAGGTCGGCAACAGACGGAGTTGTGCAAGACGGTCCCGCCGAATTGCGCTAGACTCAATCAGATTCGCCAGGCTCCCGAAGCTGCTCTTCGATGCGCAAGGCGCATCCTATTCTGTATGAACTCGCACGCCCAACATTCCCGCGGCAACTATTCCCGAGCCTTACTACGTTGCGCTTTTCCTCTCTGCGCATTTGTCTTCGCCTCTCCAGCGCCTCCCGCTCGAGCGGCTCAGCAAGGCCCGCTCACGCCTCCGCCGGAACACGACGTCCACCGCGTTGGCACGGAGCCCGTTCCTCCAGCGCCCCCGTCCATTCCACCTGAGGAAATCATCAGGCGCTTCTCGCAAAAAGAAGATCAGTACATCGCCGCCCGCGCTGGATATACGTATAAAAAAACCGTCCGCCTCGAAGAATTCGGCCCTGACGGCAAACCCTCGGGACAGCTTTCGTTAGTCGTCGAAGCAAAACCCGGCCCCGACGGCAAAATCTACGAAAAGACCATCGAGCGCCCGCAATCCAGCTTGCACTATCTCGAGATGGGCCCCGAAGACTTCCAATCGCTCGCGCGCATGCCGGCCTATCCGCTCACCACGGCGCAGCTCGCAAAATACAATTTGAAGTATCTGGGTAAGGAAGTCGTCGATGAAATCAGTTGCTACATCTTCCAGGTAAAACCTAAAGCTGTGGAGCGCGCGCATTATTATTTCGACGGCATCGTCTGGGTTGACGACGCGTACCTCGAAGTGGTGAAAACCTATGGAAAGTGGGTCAACGATCTCGGCGACATGCGCTCCGCCACCATGCCATTCAACATTTTTGAAACGTATCGTGAAAATGTTGATGGTAAGTATTGGCTCCCGAACTACATGCGCTCGGACGACACGCTAAGTCTGAAGGATATGAATGTCCCGGTTCGCCTGGTGATCAAGTGGACCGACTACAAACCGTTATCCGCTGCAACTCCCGCACCTGCTCCCGCGCAGCCGGCAGCTCCGCCAAAACCTCCATCCTGAAGCCGGCCCTGCGGCGAGCGTTAGCCGCAAAGGCCCTTCAAGACTTCCGGCAATTCCCGGATCGATTCGAGCAGGAATTCCGGCCGCGCCGAGCG
>Ga0210387_10003902_pt1 | contig 11457 bp, 8 predicted proteins | sample IncBWC7OmetaG_FD_160108 | JGI IMG/M metagenome (GOLD analysis project Ga0210387, IMG submission 160108) | Forest soil microbial communities from Barre Woods Harvard Forest LTER site, Petersham, Massachusetts, United States - Inc-BW-C-7-O ... | reverse complement strand
CACAGATCGTTGCCTGATGCACATCCATCCCAATATACTTGGCGTCATTCATGAGGGCGCTCCTGGTTGTAGACGTTGATGCGACGATCAAAATCTACTTCAAGCGGGCGCCCTTTTATAATGCGTTTATCAGGGAGTTGGGCTGTCTGCGTCCGACTTACGAGGGTAATCGTCTAAGGGTGCCGCAAATTCGGACTCGAACTGAACTTCTACGATATTTGAGATGATTGTTCCTGTCCAATTACCCGTCCTAGCCACGTTCGATTCAGGTGGCATGTATCTGAGTTCCGCTTGCAGCGAGTATTTGCCAGCGGGAAATTTGGCGTCCGCATATCCCTTGGAATCAGCCAAATCTAGATACTTGCCAATATCTAATGGCAGGGACAACGACTCACCGGGGTGGAGAACCGCAACGAAAGGAATCATGTGACCGCAGGCTGTCCCCCCTTGATAAGGAGGACCATCGCCTAAATAAGGCAGGTGCCGATGTCGCTTAGCCCGGTCATCTGTAAGATTCAGTGTGATAGCGCTGGTTTTTGACGGCGGCTTTAGACAATTCAACATACCGGGAGCGAACGTTGCGTCATGGTCCTCCATGTTGCTGAATGTCACAGTGAAGTGCAGAGCGTTGTCAGAACCAGAGGCAGCTTCATCAGGAGCCAGAGACATTTGCAGTCCGTTGGCCGATTCAGCTCCGGCTTGCTGAGTTGCCTTCGCCGTTATGACAATGACGGCAATCGCTCCAGCGATTAGCAAGGCTTTTATGTTCGACATCAAACGGCTCTCCTGCGCGGATTTTATCACCACAATTGCATTCAAGTGCCTGGTAAGTCGCGTTACCGGACATTAGGGGCCTCAACCGCCCCGCTGCTCGTCACAAACAAATCGCCGCAAGAGTGGGTTGTTTGGTCGGATGTTCTGATCCCAGGTCTCGCGGATTTTCTTTGGTTTGGGCGGATAGATAGTCTACTTTCGGAATGGGTGGATTAGGCGGATGTAGAACGGAGTTGGATTTTTCAGCGCCGTTCGGTGTTTGATCTAATGCCTGGCTTCCGCGCTTAAAAACGGAACACGTCTGAACGCTTGAATGGCAATCCAACATCCCGACACTTCCAAAACGAGAAGAAGAACTGCAGTCACTCGAAACGACAGCACCCATGGCGTTGTGGCCATATAGAAAACGTTAAGCGGTCCCGGGGTTACAAAATGTTCACCGCCTCCGATCACGAGCCCTACGGCCAGCGGAAGAAAAAGAAGAACTCCGCCGAGGCGGAGAAAGTGGGTCCACAGCAACACCAATGCAACTGTGGGCACCAAGTTTATCGCGGTCGTGGCGGCCAGCACTTGATGCTCTGTAAGCCCCGGAGTGATTTTCGCCACCAGAACCAAGTGCCAGAAGACGACCCCTGCGTGCGCTAGAACAACGAACGTTGCATATCGAGCAGTCCTATTCATTGGACCTCCGGCCAGCGATGGCGAACTCCTGCCGCTGGACCCAACTCCGGTGTCAAATATCCCCGATCATTGTTTGCCCGCTCCGTGATTTCCTGCAATGGTAACGATCCCGATCACGATACTAGCGGTCATCGCGTTGATTCTAACCCATCAAATTCCGAGAACGTGTGTGTGACATTAAGTAGTTTTCGGCTAACTCCTGGTTAGTCGCGTGACCGGACATCTGCCGTACTAGAACTTCACTTGTCCGAGTAGAGCGTTTATCAGGACTTACGTTTCGTCAGAAGGTTCGATCCACGCCAAGGCCAGAAGGTAATTTTAACCGCAGATGAGACGCCGTCATGAGCTTCGATCCTTTCGGCTTAGGGGTATGCATCTGATAACAGAACTAAATCCTGTGCTGATCGCAAAACACTGAGCGTTTTTGTCCACCTCTCGGAGCAAGTACTAACCCGATAGCAAAGCAATTCATTAACAATTAATCGAGCGCTCCGGCGTCGAAAGCGTGCAGCGCCACTATTTCACTCAAGTATCTTTCCACATAATTGGACGTGCCATTATTTTTTATCGAGTTAATCGCATCTTATCCTTCCGTATTCTTGTAACTGACCGTTAGCAAACAACTTATTTGGCGCAAAGAACGGAGACGAAGGTGCTGTACGCGTTGCCGTGTGAGGTTAACCCATCGATTAGCAGTTTCCGAAAAGCCGACAGAAGACTGGAGGTGAAAAATGTCATTGCGATTTGACAAGTACTTCCGAGTTGCCGTTTCGTTTATAGCTTTGCTGCTCTTGCTGCCGGCTCTGGTGTCGGCGCAGAGCGTGATAACAGGAGGACTCACTGGAATTGTGACCGATCCGTCAGGTTCGGTTATTGCGGGTGCCGCGGTGACTTTAAAAAACCAGTCCACAAGTGAGGTTCTGTCTGCGATTACAGGGTCGACGGGTAGCTATCAATTCACGCTACTCAAGCCGGGTATGTACGTCGTGTCGGTGTCGCTAACTGGCTTTAAGCAGGTGAGTGAGACAGTCGAAGTTCTTCTGGGGCAAACTGCGCTGGCCAACGTCAAACTGGAAGTTGGCACTATTTCGGAAACCATTACGGTCACGGAACTAGGCGCGTTGCTGCAAACCGAAGACGCGAACATCTCCTCGAATTTCGATACGAACGAGATTCAGAATATCCCCAACCCTGGCGGCGACATTACGTACGTGGCCCAGTCCGCGCCGGGCATCACCATGAACAGCTCAACGGGCGGCGGCTATGGCAACTTCAGTGCGTTTGGTCTGCCAGGCACCTCAAACCTCTTCACGGTCAATGGCAATGACTACAACGATCCGTTCTTGAACTTGAACAATTCAGGTTCCAGCAATTTGCTGCTGGGCGGCAATGAACTTCAGGAAGTTGCGGTGGTGAGCAACGGTTACACCGGACAATATGGCCGTCAGGCGGGCGCTCAAATCGATTACAGCACGAAATCTGGCAGCAACGCCTTTCACGGCGATGCAGTTTACAACTGGACAGGCCGGGCACTGACTGCCAACGACCCCCTTAACAAAGCCGGCGAACTTGCCGCGGGCTTGCCTAATTCGAGACCATTTGCAAACAACAACCAGTGGGCGGCAGCCCTCGGCGGACCTATAAAGAAAGACAAAGCGTACTTCTTCGTGAATACCGAAGGAATTCGGTACATCTTTGGTTCCATTCAGAATGTCAGCGTGCCCACGCCAGCGTTCGAGAACTTCGTGCATGGTAATGTTCCCGCGGATGCAGCGACGCAGGCGTTTTACGCGAATGTTTTCAAACTATATAACGCTGCCCCCGGGATCGCCAACGCGAAACCAAATGCCAACAGCTGTCCGGGATTCGCAACTGCTCCAGGGTCCACTGGTGGCGCCTGCACTGAGAGCTTCACGGAGTCGGTATCCAGCGGAAACAAGGAATGGTTGCTTAGCGGGCGCGTGGACTACAATTTAGGGCAAAACGACAAGATTTTTGGGCGGGTCAAATTTGATCGGGGAGTGCAGCCAACCTATACCGACCCGATTAACCCTGTGTTTAACAATTCGAGCACTCAGCCTCAGGACGAAGGCCAGTTGAATTACACGCACATCTTCACACCGACAGTTGTGAACAACTTCATCTTCTCCGATTTGTACTACCAGGCGGTTTTCGGCAATTTGAACCCGTCGTCGGCGCTGGGTCTTTTTCCGGGTAACCTTGAATTTCTAGTGGATGGTGCATTGACTCCCCTGGGCACCGGATCTGGCAATCCCAACGGATTCGCTGCAGGTTTCCAAGTTCCGCAAGGCCGCCATGTGGAGCAATGGCAGTTGGTCGACGATTTGTCGATCGCCCGAGGAAACCACAATTTCAAGATGGGTGTGAACTTCAAGAGAGCCGACATTTCGGACTATACCGCCGCCGAAAACACACTGTATCCGGAGGTTGACGTCACCTTGTTTGGTTTTGCGAATAATCAAGTTGCCCCTGCGGGCTGTAGTGCGGGCCTCGGTGGGCAGCTTGGCTGCGGCAGCGTACTTTACAATTTTGCCTCCCAGATCAAACAACCCGTCGCCCTCTATAGCGTCGGCTTCTACTTCCAAGACGAGTATCGTGTCAGCTCCAAGCTAAAGTTGACGTTGACGCTGAGGGCCGACCGCAACTCGGGCGGCGTATGCCAGTCCAGCTGCGCGAGCCTGCCCGTCACACCGTTTAACGACTTGCCGCACGGAGCGACGATTCCCTACGATGAATCTTTTGTAACCGGCAACAAGACGATTATTCCGGGGATCGAAAAGGTCATCTTCGAGCCAAGGTTCGGCCTCGCTTGGAGCCCCATCGGTCAAAATACGGTCATCCGCGGGGGCGTGGGCCTCTTCACCGACCTATACCCCGGCGGTCTTTTGAGCCTGTTTAATACGAATTTCCCGCAGGTAAACTTGTTCAACGTGCCCACGGGAAGCGTGGCGTTCGACTTGGCACCCCCTGCATCCACTGCATTTCCGGGCAGCGGCGTGAACCTGGTGACGGAATGTAATGGCGCCTTTTTGTCGAATTACAATAGCGGCGGAAGTTTGACGACTGGAGGTTCTAGCGGCGGCGGCTATGCGGGTGCAGCTCAACCGTTTGGAGGTTGCCTCAACGCACAAGGCGCCCTTTCCGTTCCAAACCTGAATGACGTCAGCCGCAACTTCCAGAACCCGAAGTATGTTGAGTGGAATCTTGAACTACAGCATACGTTCGGAGCACGCACCGTCGTCTCCGCCAATTACGTTGGCAACCATGGGTATGACGGTATTGTTTTGAATCCTACGTTGAACGGCTTTGGTTTTGGAAACCTTCCGGCAACCGCGCCAGACCCGCGGGTCGGCCGCGTGGATTATCTGTATAGCGGGGCCGTATCGAACTATAACGGCGTTACGTTCTCCATCCAGGAAAATCAGTGGCATGGATTGAGTGGCCGCCTCAACTATACGTACTCTCATGCGCTGGACGAGCTCTCGAACGCGCCCGAAGAGCCCTTCAGCGTCATAACCAGCATCCTTACGCAGGTCAATCCTTACAATCTGCACGCGCAACACGCCTCAGGAGATAACGATGCACGGCACCAGCTATCGGGCAGCTATGTCTACCAATTGCCGTTCAAGAGCGAGCAGCGCTTGGTGAATGCAGCCATCGGTGGCTGGATGGTTTCCGGCACGATGTTCTACCGCACCGGATTCCCCTTCAGCATCATCGATGGCGGAGCGACGGCGGGGCTGGTAGGCAACAACCTGGGAGGTACGAGTTCATTTGGTGCAACCATCCTTGCGCAACCGCTTCCGACCTTCACTCAGAGGAACTTCAGCAACGGGCGAGCCTGTGTGCTGACTGGGTGTTTTGCGTCGGCGGATTTTGTGCAACCCAGCGCGGACTTTATGGGTGATGTCGGCCGTAACGCATTTCGCGGTCCAGGATTCCTGGGAGGCGACTTGAGCGTACGGAAGAATTTTGCAGTCACCGAGCGTATGACGTTCCAGCTTGGTTTGAGTGCCTACAACTGGTTCAACCATGCGAATTATGGTTCGCCTTATCCGAACACTAACGCGCCTTTCTTTGGCAAGGTAGCCTTCATGCAGTTCACGCCGACGTCGCCGTACGGAGCGTTTGCGGCCGCTGCTACCGATCAGAGAATTGCGCAAATCACAGGCAAGTTCATCTTCTGACCGGACCGTCCCCACTCTAGAAAAGGCGGCTCTTCGCGAGCCGCCTTTTTTCTGACATCACGTTCAGACGTCTGCACCGTGAATGCGCCTCTTCGGTCGTCATAGACGATCTCCTGAATCACGTGTCCCACATGCAGCAATTCGGGCCGGATCGAAGAAGTCCTTTATCGAGCTCGGCGATTTCTTGCGCAGCTTTTCCATGTGCAGTTCGTTGCGCTGGATGACGCTCAAGTAGATCTCTTCTTTGCCTTTGTAATAGTTGTAGATATTCCCGATGGAGACGCCGGCCTACATCGTCACGTGGAGTTTTAGGCGCGCAATGGCCAAGATGCCGGTATTGCTCGCGCGATCATTGAGGATTAGCGGATCGCTCTGACCCAGCGGGATGAAAATGTCGGCCTTACATTTGAAACGAAACCCCACACGGAGTGATCCCGACTATTGAATCCGTTCACGTCCACCCTGTTAATCGTGCGAAGGCTCGATTCTATTCGCCTGAACTAACTAAAGGCCGCAAGTTCCTCAACTCCTGGCTAGTCGCGTAACCGGAAACTAAGAGTCAGGCCCCGATTAGCGTTCATCGTACGCCCGCAGAACACCTTGCCTGACTTCACAGCTCAGTGGAAACGCGCGTCCGACATAGCACTAGCGGTAATTAGGAGCTGGGCTGTTCACGTGGTGTCGATGGTCCGGCTCTGGTGGCAAATTCGTTGAGTCCAGGAAAGGAGAAGCGTACGATGCGCAAGTCAGCGGCCCAAATAGGATCTTCCGGATTAATTCTTTGGACGGAGGAATTGAATATGGCGAACAAGGTGCGGAAGGTAAGGAAGGGAGCGAGGAGAGAAAAAAAGCTGAGCCAGAAGGCATTAGGGTCAGTAAGGACGCTCAAGGCTCGGCCAGCCGGGCCAGTGCCTTTGCCCTACCCCAATTGAAATATTGGGGTGCGGTGCTCGGATTCATCGCAGTTTTGGTGACCTCAGCTCATCTTTGGCTGATTCCGGCGGCCAGTGGCGGCCATAGCTCGCCCCAGTTGGTATCCTCGGGTTCGAGGTCTTTGCATCAGATTTGTATTGAGGCTTTCCCGTCTTTCCCCACAAGAAATGAGTGGTCTAGCCCGTACTCTGAATGCGCGACAAGCAAACTTGCGCCAACTCCTGGTTAGTCGCGTAACCGGAAACTAGAAATCCACATGGACGGTTAGCGCGTTTATCCAGAGTTGACCGGTAAGTTGCGAAGTAAATCATAGGGTTCGCGTCGGGCCAATTTCCAAATCTGTTCAAAACAGCACAGACAGTCACGACGGGGCTGTCTAGGATCTCGGCGCAGACGTCGAATGATCTGCCTTGAGAAGGAAAAGAGCAGCGACGATGTGCGGGAGTGCAGAGCGGGTGCTCGACCCGAGTCTCAGTAAGAATCTCGGTTTAAGGCCGAGAAATTGTGAAGGCCGCAGGAACTGAAATATGAGCAGGTCGCAGAAGATCGACCCGAAGGGGAAGCTAAGAATCCCTGCGAATGCCCGTTCCGAAGTGGGGGATTGCACCGAATTCTGTGTCACCAGCGAAGATGGCAAATTCGCACGCGTCTATCCCCTGAGGATTTGGAACGGAGTCGAGAAACGGCTGGCCGGTACGCACCCGCAGAACAGTAATAAACAGGAACATCTTATCTGGGCGAAGTATCTCGGCCAGGCCGTGACGATGGACAAGCAGGGAAGAGCGTTGATCCCGGTTGTTCCGAGGGAAACGGCGCACATCCTAGGTGAAGTCGCTGTGCTTGGTTACCCGAAATACTTAGAAGTGTGGAATCACACGCCATTCCTGAAAAGCTTAGGACGCAGTTCAATTACGGCACGGGACGACAAGACGATGAACCGAATGTTGTACAACTAAGCGACGGCTCGGCCATGTACGAAGCTCATGCCCCATCGAAAATTCTCCAAGCGATTACTCGACGCCGCGTTCGACTGGCGGGAACGCCCGCATTATTTGCGCAGTATTTGACATTTGCGACAGTCCCGCAAATACAGAGGAGGCGCTTATGAAAAGTTTAGCAGTTCTGCTTCTCGTCCTATCGTCAGCAAACATTGGTTTCGCTCAAAAAACAACAACCTCATATCAAGTTGGTAGTGCTTTGGTCGAAAGCTGTAAAGATTATCCAGTGATCGACAAAACCTCGATGCCCGAAGAACTGCCCAGGGTAGAAGCCAAAATCGGATTTTGCGAAGGTTATATCGAAGCCCACGCCGAAGCTCTCACGTATGAAGGGAAAGCGTGTATAGAAGTAGATATCGATCCCGCCCAATTGATCGCAGTCGTGAACAAGTATTTAGCAGATCATCCGGAATTGTGGAATAGAGGAGCGTCGTGGCTAGTTCGAAACGCCCTAATTGAAGCGTTTCCTTGTTCGAAATAGCGTCTGCGTCATTGGCAATCAAGTTGCGTAATCATCAAGGCCGAGATCATCGTTCCGCCTGGATAAGCAACTGAGGAGGGTAGGCGTCACAGCCCTCGAATTATTCCGGCTGAAGGGCGGCGAGAGCAGCGGGCCAGCTGCCTGAAGCACTCATCGGTATTGATATCCTGCTTTGAGCTCACACCGATAGTCCTTTACTTGATTTTTTTCTACCCGGACGTTGCAATCGGCCCAGCTGAGGACGGGAGTCGGACCCAACGGAAAGACGATGCGAGTTCCGTTCATTTCAGCTTCGATACTCGGGCCTTCCGCTTTGGCCGGCAAAGTGAAATTCATGGCTCGGCCGAAAATCACTGGAGAAGACTCGCGAACAATTTCGTCGACCTGAGTGCGAGATACGTCGGCCTGTAGAACAAAAGTGGCCGTATCGGACCAATTACGAGTTAACACCTTAATATTGCGCCCGCCGACGGAAAACCCATCGGTATCAACCCGAGTGAAAGGACATGGCCCTGCGATGCAGGTGACCCTCGCATTGCGGAATACGTTGCCTTCGCCGGCGTCCAGAGACGCACCGCCCACCTGCGCCTTCCATTTTCCGTCAGGCGAACAGGGAGAATGCCGATGGCAGGGAACATTCCCCGCATTCACTACTTGAAAAACTTTCACTGCGTTTCCAACGTGATCTATTGTCGTCGTCTCCGTGGAATATCTCACCAAGACATTCCCAACCGCGACCGCCGCCTCATTGAGTCCCGCTTCAGCCTCACCATGAAGTGGCGCCATACGAATGACACACAGATCGTCACTGATGACTTCCTTCAAGGTGAGGGGTTGATAGTCAGGATGCCGAAACGTGAGCGTGATCGGTTGCCCCCGGCGTGATCCCGGAGGCAAACTTAGCGTGAAGGCGCCGGAAAAATCAGACTTGGAATCAAGGACGGCCAATCCATCGTCTGCACTCACCTCCACATCGGCAATGGGCGATTGATTTCTAGTGTCGACATTTTGTTTGACAACTGCGCCCCTCAACATTATCGATCGGTGCCGCCTGTACAGGCGCACCGCGATGCGTGTTGCAACTAGAAATCCACCGAGACCTATGATCACAGCGGACCAGATGGCAATTTTTCGCCAGGATGTCGCGGCCATTTCCCTTTCAACTTAGCTCTCCTGCAGACTCAAATCAAGGTGGATACGGTTCGCCATCGGCGCCGCTGCTATCAGAATCGAGTTGGTCGATTCGATGCAAGCGTTTCACTCCGTTTCATCTCAGCGCTTCCTCGATGCCAAAGGCGTTTATAATTATGCGGATGAACGAGATATATATCGGGAAGAGCACGATATCGCGTCGAGAATTGTTGAAGAAGATCGCCAGCGCGGGAGCCTGTGTCCCATTCGCGCACTTAAACGCTCTGTCTGAGCCACCGGCGTTGCAGAAACAGACTTCTAAGTCGGCTCTGGTTCCCACCAACACGCCTTTCTCCAGCGCGGACGACGCATTTCTCGAAGAACTGGAGAAAGCCAATTTCCAATACTTTTGGGGGCAGGCGCATCCGGAAACCGGCATTGTGCAAGATCGATGTCATGCACGCAGCCCTGTCGCAAGCGATCTAGGAAGCATCGCGGCGACCGGGTTCGGGCTGACTGCTCTTTGCATTGCAGAAAAACGTGGCTTTGTGTTGCGTACTGAGGCCCAGTCGCGTGTTCTGAATACTTTGCGCTTTTTATGGAAAAAATTGCCCAACCATCGGGGATTCTTCTACCACTGGGCCAATATTAATACGGGCGAAAGAATATGGGATTCAGAAGCTTCCTCCGTCGACACCGCCATCCTGCTCTGCGGAGTTATCACTTGCAAGGAACATTTCATACATTCCGAGATCAGTGAATTGGCTCTCGAAATCTTTAACCGGGTGGACTGGAAATGGCTCTCAGAAGACACACCTATACTCCCGCACGGATGGACGCCCGAAGCTGGCTTTCTGCAATACCGCTGGGGCGACTACAGCGAAATGATGATGATGTACCTCCTGGGATTGGGCTCCTCTACGCATCCGCTGCCCGCCGAAGCATGGAACACTTGGAAGCGAACGATATTCGAATACGACGGCATTCGTTACATCGGATCCTTCGCACCTCTGTTCATACATCAGTATTCGCAGGCCTGGTTTGATTTCCGTGGCAAGCGTGACCGGTACGCAGACTATTTTCAGAATTCAATTCTGGCCACTGACGTCCACAGGCGTTTTTGCCTCGACCTGGGAACACGGTTCCCCGACTATAGTGATGACCTTTGGGGAATTACAGCCTCGGATTCGGTGAAAGGCTATGTAGTGTGGGGTGGCCCCCCTGCGACAGGACCGATCGATGGCACCGTGGTTCCTTGCGCGGCAGGAGGTTCTTTACCCTTTCTGCCGGCGGCAGCCATGCGTGTCTTGCGAACGATGAAGGATCGATATGGGATAAACGCTTGGACCCAATACGGGTTTGTGGATGCATTCAACCCACTGAATAACTGGTACGATATCGATGTGGTCGGAATCGACACAGGAATCACCATGGTGATGGCGGAGAACGCGCGCACGTCCTTCGTGTGGAATACCTTTATGAAGAACTCTGAGGCTCGACGCGGCATGGAACGCGCCGGATTCAAGTCTTATCTACCTTCACCGGACCAGCAAACTGAACAAGTGCCTCCCCCAACTTTCCAAGCACACATACGCAGCTGACTCATTGTCGAAACTCTAAAATTAGAGGCCCTCTCCTCCGACCGAGTTGTGTTGTCACGGCCGTCTGCAAATATACGGCCTCCCGGTGCGACGGACCCGCTACTCTAAGTCCTGACAAGTCGTGCCAGCTCAACCGGTCGTTGCAGCACCATCCAGTGCATCGATTCGGCAGTGTTTCCTCGGGAGAACCATGTGCTTTGGTGTATTCGGCCAAATCCTAGCCAGGGCAGAGTTCCGGCTGAGCCAGACCTGACAAGCGATTTTGGCGTTTGTTTTCAATGCCAGGCGAGTTCTAGCTTAGTGTTGCGTCGACCTATTGAGATCACCGCGTTTATCGGCCACGAACAGCGGGTGGTTTGCAACTTACTGAGAGGCGAGAGCCGTCTCCGCATCGGAATGATTCCGAAACTTGACAGCCGCCATACCCCCATCGATACTTGCGCTGCTAGGACGAAGCTATCAATGAAGAAGCCAACAGAAAGGAAAACCTTTGCGAAAAGGACACTGGCTCCTCGCACCGCGCGGCACGCGGCTGCCAGTCAGCCCGCGACCCAACGAAAGAAGACTTCCGTCACGCTAGACACTGGCGGGAAGCTCACTTTCAATCACGCTATGCTCTACGTGAAAGACGTGGAGCGCGGACTTAAGTT
>Ga0210387_10003901_pt1 | contig 11458 bp, 11 predicted proteins | sample IncBWC7OmetaG_FD_160108 | JGI IMG/M metagenome (GOLD analysis project Ga0210387, IMG submission 160108) | Forest soil microbial communities from Barre Woods Harvard Forest LTER site, Petersham, Massachusetts, United States - Inc-BW-C-7-O ... | reverse complement strand
CGTTCCTGCGCGGGATGCTGTGCCTGAACGCCAAGTACAAGAAAGCCGGCTCGTGCGGTCAGCTGCAGACGGCCGGCTTCGCCCACCACGCCTACACGCTGCCGGCCGGCCCCTACTACAAGCCCCCGCAGCGCGACGACGTCACGATCGGCACGCTCTCGCGCCTGTCCAACGCGCTGAACGCGGCCGCGCGCGCCCACGCGATTCCCGGCGGCGTGCCGATCTACCTGACCGAGTTCGGCGTGCAGAGCGTGCCCAACCGCGAACTCGGCGTCTCCCTCGCCAAGCAGGCGCAGTTCGACGCGATCGACGAGCGCATCGCCTGGAGCAACCCGCGCGTAGCCGCGTTCTCGCAGTACCTGCTCAAGGACGACCCCCTCGGCGGCAAGGCCGGCTCGAGCGTCAACGGCGGCACCGTCGGCTTTCAGACGGGCCTTCAGACCGTCGCCGGCAGGTCCAAGCCGCTGTACTCCAGCTGGCCGCTGCCACTGACCGTCTCAAAGCACGGCCATGGCTTCTCGCTGTGGGGACTCGTGCGGCCGACCCTCGGCTCGACCAAGGCGACCGTGCTCGTCAAGCGCAAGGGCGCCCGCAAGTACACGACACTGAAGACCGTCACGACCAACACGCTCGGCTACTGGAGCCTGAGCTCCTCCACGCAGGGCACCGCCTGGCGCGTGCGCTGGGTGAGCCCGACCGGCGTCAAATATGAAGGCTCCCCGATAACGGCTTACTGAGGCGGGAGCGGCTCGGGCGTCACCCTACGATTGGGGGGATGCCCGAGCTGTCCGAGGTCGAGATCACCGCGCGCCTGAGACGGGCGTGGACGCGGCGTGCTGCTGCGTCCTCGGTCGCTCGCGTACCGAGTACGCCACGCTCCCTGCGTCCTTGCATCACTTGGTCCACGACCGTCTCAGGGGCGTAATACATGCCCGAGCTGCCCGAGGTCGAGATCACCGCGCGCCTGCTCGACGAGGCGCTGCGCGGCGCGCGGATCGAGTCCGCGCTGGCGCCGGGCATCAACGCGCTGAAGACGTTCGACCCTCCGCTCACGGCGCTGGAGGGGGAGACGATCACAGGGGTGCGCCGGCAGGGCAAGAACCTGATCGTCGAGACCTCCGGCGAGCTCGCGCTGCTGATCCACCTGATGTCCGCCGGGCGATTGCAGCTGTATGACAAGCGCGCCGGCCCGCGCGATCGCACCTCCAGGCTGCTCGTGCGCGTGCGTCTGCGCGAGGGAGAGGAGCGCGAGCTGCGCCTGCGCGAGTTCGGCTCCAAGCAAGCAGCCTGGGTCAAGCTGCTGCGCGCCGGCGAGCTCCAGGACGACGAGATGCTCGCCAAGCTCGGCCCCGAGGCGTGGCCCGACCCGCCGCCGCTGCAGGAGACGCTCGATGCACCCCGGCCCCTGCACACGCTGCTACGCGACCAGCGCACGATCGCCGGCATCGGTCGCTCCTGGGTCGACGAGATCCTCTGGCAGGCCAGGCTCTCCCCCTACAAGCGCGGCGCCGACCTCGACGCGTCCGAGGCCGAACGCCTGCGCGAGGCCACGATCGAGACCCTCGGCGGCGCGATCGCCCACTATGAGCAGGCGATCCACCTGCCGATCCCCGACAAGCTGCCGATGCCGCTGCGCGTGCACCGCCACGAGGGCGAGCCCTGCCCGCGCTGCGCCACCACGCTGCAGGCCGTGCACTTCGAGGACTACGTGATCGCCTACTGTCCGGCGTGCCAGACCGAGGGGCGGGTGCTCAAGGACCGACGCCTGTCGCGGTTGTTGAAGTAAGGAAGTGATTGCCTACGGACGTAGAGCCGAGAGCCCCTTGCGTCCCCAGCGAGTCGGAAGACTCGTGCGCAATGGTCGGAAAGGTAGTAGGATCAAGAGTATGAAGATGAGTGTGAGCCTGCCGGGTGAGGATGTGGCGTTCCTGGATGAGTACGCCAGCATCCACAAGTATCCGTCACGCTCCGCGGTCGTGCATCAGGCCATCCAGGCGCTTCGTCTCCGCGGGCTTGGCGAGGCGTACGGCGACTCTTGGGCCGAGTGGGATGCGAGCGGCGAAGGCGCCGGCTGGGATGCGGTCGTCGGCGATGGCTTGTGATGCGACGCGGAGAGGTGCGCCTTGTGGATCTCGATCCCGTCCGCGGGGCAGAGGCCGATAAGCGCCGTCCCGCGGTCATCGTCAGCAACGACGCCGCGAACAGCGCCGCGGCAAGGCTGGGTCGGGGAGTGCTGACGGTCGTGCCCGTCACTTCGAGCATTGCTCGTATCTACCCGTTCCAGGTGCTGCTACCGGCGGGCGCAGGCGGCTTGCCCCAGGACTCCAAGGCGCAGGCGGAGCAGGTCCGCTCACTCGATGCCGAGCGCATCGGCGAGCAGCTCGGTCGGCTGCCCGATCGGCTGATGACCTCGCTCGATGATGCACTGCGCCTGCACCTGGCGTTGTAGGTCGGCGACGTTGAACTGAGCCTCGGCTACGATCCGCGCATGATCGAGCAAGGTCAAGAGGCCCCCCACTTCGAGCTCCCCGACCAGGACGGGCGAACGGTGAAGCTCTCGGACTACCGCGGGCAGCCGGTCGTCGTCTACTTCTACCCCAAGGCCGACACCCCGGGCTGCACGACCCAGGCTTGCGGCGTGCGCGACCATCTCGCCGACTACTCCAAGGCCGGAGCGGTCGTTCTCGGGATCTCCCCCGATACGGTCGCGAAGGTCAAGAAATTCCACGACAAGCAGGCGCTGAACTTTGCCCTGCTCGCCGACGAGGGCCACGCCGTGGCCGACGCCTACGGCGTCTGGGTCGAAAAGTCGATGTACGGGAAAAAATATTGGGGGGTGGAACGGACGACGTTCGTCATCGACTCCGCCGGGAAGGTCTCCAAGGTGCTGCGCAAGGTCAAGCCGGCGGAGCACGACGCCCTTGTTCTGACCGTGCTTGAGGACACCAACCCACCGACCATCTAAGGCGTATTCCTGCGGACCCCGCAGTGTGATTAATGATATGACCGGGTCCGGGTGTCAGGGATTGATCGGTTATTTAGGGGGTCCATGCTCTCATCAAAGAGGTCCGGTGCCCTCGTTGAGAATCGTCAGGTACTCGTTGTACACGTAGAGCTTTCCTCTCTGTCGGCCGGTTGCCTCACGCAGGATCCCGGCTTTCTCGAGCCGTTGGATGGCAGCGTACACGGGGGGCCCGGTCAGGTCGAGACGCTCGGCGGCGCTGCTGGCTCCGATGACGACGGAGCGGGTCGCAAGATCATGAACACGGTGTGCGGTGGCGGCGCCACGTCCAAAGGTGTGGATTTTCTGGCGGTCGTTCTCGACCATCGCGACGACCCGCTGGGTGGTGAGTGTCGTGGACTCGGCGACCTCGATGACTCCTTCGAGGAAGAACCGCAGCCAGTCCTCCCAGGCGCCGTCGGTGCGGACGCGCTGTAGGTGCTCGTAGTAGCTGTCACGGTTGCGCTTGAAGTGTAGGCTCAAATAGAGGAGCGGCCGGCTGAGTACGCCCTCGGAGCACAGCAGCAGAGTGATGAGGAGCCGTCCGACTCTTCCGTTGCCGTCGAGGAACGGGTGGATCGTCTCGAACTGGGCGTGCGCGAGCGCGGACTTCACGAGCACGGGGGTTGGGTTTGGGTCGTCGTGGATGAACTTCTCGAGGGCGCCCATTGCCGCGGTGACCTCTTGCCATGGTGGCGGCACGAACCGTGCGGCGGAGGGGCGCGGGCCGCCGAGCCAGTTCTGGTCGCGGCGGAACTCCCCGGGGTTCTTGTCCGCTCCCCGTCCCGTCTGTAGCAGTCGCCGGTGGACTTCGCGTAGCAGTCGTGCGGAGAGCGGCGGCGCTCCGGGTTTCGTGATCTGGTCGAGGCCGTGGTCGAGGGCGGTGATGTAGTTCGCGGTTTCTTGAGCGTCTTCGCGTAGCGCGCCGGGTGCGGCATCGTGCTCAAATAGCAATAGGTCTGAAAGGGAGGACTGTGTGCCCTCGATCTGGGAGGAGAGGACGGCCTCCTTGCGGACGAACGTGTAGATGAACTGGTCGGGGTCGGGGAGCAGGAGCGTGATCCCGTCGAGGCGTCCGAGGGCCTGGTTGGTGCGGTCCAGCAGAGATTGCATTGCTGCGTCGATGCGCAGAGGTGGTTTGGGTGGGAGCGGGGCGGGGTGGAAGGCCCAGTACCCGTCGGGGCCGCTGTGGGCGAGCCGGTACTCGCCTGTCCGGGGGCTCGATGCGGGAGTCGGGGGATCCTTGCGTTCGCTTACCATCACCTAAGTTTACTAAACGATAAGGGCATATCGTTTACTTATCGTCCTGGAAAGGTAGCGATCGTTGATTAGCCGACACGGCCCTTCGCGTAGCCGCGAGCCGGTCGGCATGTAGCTTCTGGACATGGCGGCCCCGGAACCGGAGCAGGTCAGCGATCAGCTCGAACGCTGGCTGGGGAGCGACGGCGAGAAGACCTTGGGCAGTCTCATCGACCTCTTTGAGGAAAAGAGCTTTGCGATCGTCTTCGTGTTGCTGCTCGGCGTGCCGGCGCTGCCGCTGCCCACCGGTGGCGCGACGCACGTGTTCGAGATCATCGCGATGCTGCTCGCGCTCGAGTTGATAGCCGGTCGCAAGGAGATCTGGCTGCCGCGGCGCTGGCGCAAGCTGGAGCTGGCGGGCGACAGGCAGCAGCGCTTCGTCACGGCGTTGATGAAGACCATCCGCCGACTCGAGCGTCTGTCCCGACCCCGGCTGCGTTTGCTGTTCGATCATCGCTTGAGCAACATCGTCTTCGGGATGTTTGTGGTTGCCGGGTCCGTTGGAGCGTTCCTCGCTCCCCCCTTCACCGGACTCGACACGCTGCCGGCGCTCGGCGTCGTACTGCTGTCGCTCGGCGTACTGCTCGAAGACATCGTCGTCGTGGTGGCGGGACTCGTCATCGGGGTCGCGGGCGTCATGCTCGAGGTCGTTCTCGGCAGCGCCGCGATTCACGGCATCGGGAGGCTCCTTTAGGAAGGGCGGCCTTCCTGACACAAGCCGTCGAGCGCCCGACCTGCGGAGCGTCGGTTCGTCATCACCCGGCCTTGAACAGCGCGGCCTCGTCGGCGCCTCCGGTGGCATCGCCCGGGCTGTAGGAGTGCGCGCCGGCGCCGGCCAGGCGCCCGCCGTCGACGATCAGGTACTCCTCGCGGATCGGGCGCTCGTCGAACCAGCACTCCAGGATCTCGCGCACCCCCGCGGCGTAGCGGGCCTGCGCGGAGAGGCTCGTGCCCGAGGTGTGCGGCGTCATGCCGTGGTTGGGCATCGTCCGCCACGGATGGTCTTTGGGGGCGGGCTGGGGAAACCATACGTCCCCCGCATACCCGGCCAGCTGTCCACTCGCGCAGGCCTGAGCGACCGCCTCGCGATCGCAGATCTTCCCCCGCGCGGTGTTGATCAGGTACGCGCCGCGCTTGAACTTGCCGATCATCTCCGCGTCAAACAGGTTCTCCGTCTCCGGATGCAGCGGAGCGTTGATCGTCACCACGTCGCAGGCCGCCACCAGCGACTCGACGCTCTCATGGAACGTCACGCCCAGCTCCCGCTCCACCTCGGGCGCCAAACGGTGGCGGTCGGTGTAGTGCAGCCCGACGTCGAACGGCTTCAGCCGGCGCAGCACGGCCGATCCGATCCGTCCCGCGGCGACGGTGCCGACCTGCATACCCTCGAGGTCGTACTCGCGCGCGGCGCAGTCGGCGATGTTCCAGCCGCCGTCGATGACCCACTGGTAGGAAGGGATGTAGTTGCGCACGAGCCCGAGGATCATCATCACCACATGCTCGGCCACGCTGATGGAGTTGCAGTAGGTGACCTCGGCGACCGTGATCCCGCGCTCGATCGCCGCCTGCAGGTCGACGTGATCGGAGCCGATCCCGGCCGTCAGGGCGAGCTTCAGACGCGGCGCCCTGGCGATCCGCTCGGCCGTCAGGTAGGCGGGCCAGAACGGCTGGGAGATCACGATCTCGGCGTCGGGCAGGGCGCGCTCGAAGACCGAGTCCGGACCATCCTTGTCGGAGGTCACGATCAGCTCGTGACCGCGCTCCTGCAGAAACCGGCGCAATCCCAACTCGCCCGAGACGCTTCCAAGCAGCTCCCCGGGGGTGAAGTCGATCGCCTGCGGCGTCGGGGCGCTCTGCCCGTCGGGATAGCGCTCGATCGACGGGATGTCCTCACGCGCGTACTGCGGCGGATAGCCGCCTACCGGATCGTCATACAGCACACACACCACGTTGGCCATCGTCTCTCCGCCCTTCCTCGGTTGCTCTCGTATGCGCCCGGCGAGGCTGTCCTCGCCCGACGCAGGCGCACACATCATCGACGTTTGGCCGCTCTCTGTCCAATCGTCCGCCGGTGCTCGGCGTCCCGGCGCTCCCCGTAGGCTTGAGCTGTGCCGGTGATGACACTCGCATCGACCTCGATTGGCGACAGCCTCACCTCGTTCCTGAACGCCGCTGGGCAGTTCTTCTCCGATCTGACGGCGATCCATTGGGGCGCGCTCGTGCTGGGGCTGGTCTTCTTTGGTCTCAACCTGACGCTGCGCTCGCGCGCGTTCTTTCACAGCCTGCGCGCCGCCTACCCGGCCTCCCCGATCAAATGGCGGCGGATCTGGGGCTCCTACTTCGCCGCCGTGGGCTTCAACAACGTTGTGCCCGCGCGCGGGGGCGACCTCATCAAGCTGTTCCTCGCGCGCTCCTCGATTCCCGGGTCGAGCTATCCGACGGTCGCGGCGGCGTTCTTCGTGGAGTCGATCTTCGACGCCTGCGCCGGTGTGCTGGTGCTGATCTACGCGTTCACCCAGGGCGTGTTCCCCAAGCCCCCGGACTTCTCGAAACTCAGCTCGTTCGACATCTCCTACCTGGCCGAGCACTTCCGGTTCACGCTGTTCTTGATCACGGCGCTGGCGGTGATCGGGCTGTTCGCGTTCGCGCTGCTGTCCGTGCGGGTGCGCGCGTTCTGGGCGCGGGTGCGCCAGGGCGTGACGATCCTCTCCGACCGTCCCCGCTACCTGCGCGAGGTCGCGGCGTGGCAGGCGGCCGCCTGGCTGTGCCGCTTCGCGGCGTTCTGGTTCCTGCTCGATGCCTTCAGGGTGGGCGGCTCGGTGCAGAACGTGCTGCTGGTGTTCGCCGTCAACCAGGTCGCGGGCGCGGTTCCGTTCACGCCCGGGGGCGCCGGCGTGCAGCAGGCGCTGCTCGTGACGGTCTTCGCCGGCACGGCGCCGACGGCGGTCGTCGCGGCCTACTCCGTCGGTCAGCAGATCGCGATCGCCGCGTTCACGGCGACCGTCGGGCTCGGCGCGGTGGTGTTCATCTTCCGGTTTCGCTCGTTCGGGGAAGTGCTCAACGCCGGTCGCGCTTCGCGCGAGTCGGAGCTCCAGGACGAACGCGCTACTGCAGCCCCTCGCGCGCCTCGCGCACGAGTGTGACCGCCTCGGGGAAGACCCTGGCCATCACGGTCCTGATCTGCTCTGCCTGAGCCTCCGCGTTGCCCTGCAGGTTGACGCGCTCCACCGCGGCGACCGTCATGTCGACGGCGAGCTTGATCGCGTTGTCCGCCCACGCCAAGCGCTGGTTGCCCTGCATCTGCTCGGCGAACTCGGCGAGCCTGCGCTGCAGCTCCTCGGGATCGCCGAACAGGTCTCCTAGGCCACCGCCCTCCATGCGCTCATCATAGACCGGCCTCGCCGGATGAGCGGCGGTTGCGGCGCAGCCAACGTGGTCGAGGTGCGCTGGTGCACATGGCGCCAGATATTGTGCCCGGAGCCATGCCGAGCCCGACCGAGATCTCAGCACAGCTCGCGAGCGAGTCCGAGCGGCGCGAGCGGCTGGGCGTGCCCGCCTTCGCCGGCGGCTTCCTCTACTTCCTGAGCGCGATCATCGTCTCCGCGACGCTCAGCTCCGCGCCGACGGTGGGCCTCTTGCAAGGTCTACAGCCGGCGCTCAGAGGCGAAGCCGATCCGGCGGTCAGCCCGCGGGCGGTCGAGGTCAAATACATCAGCCATCACGCGTTCGCGCTGATCGCCGGCAGCACGCTCAAGTCGATCGCGCTGGTCGTGCTCACGCTGGTGCTGCTGCTGCTGCTCGACGCCACCCGCTTTCGCCGGCCGCAGACATGGGCCTATGCCCGCCCGCTCGTGCTCGTTGGGGGGATCGGCCTGGTGGTGGTCAACATCGTCCATCAGATCGTCGGCTCGATCCGGGCGCACAGCTTCGCGGTCGGCCATGACTTCTCAAGCCACGCCGTCGAACAGGCGCTGACCAAGGGCGCGGTCAACGTCGGCAGTCAGTACCTCGACCTGCTCGCGGCGCTGGCCCTGACGGCGGGCATGATCGTGGTGTCGATCAACGCCATCCGCGTCGGCCTGCTCACTCGCTGGATGGGCGTGATCGGGATCTTCTCGGGGATCCTCATCCTGCTGCCGATCGGCGGCGCGACACTTGAAATCGTGCCCGCCTTCTGGATGCTGGCGATGGGCATGCTCTACCTCGGGCGCTGGCCGAACGGCGATCCCCCCGCGTGGGCGGCCGGGGAGGCCCGTCCCTGGCCCTCACAGGCCGAGCGTCGCAGCGAACGCGAAGACGGGGCTCCGAGCGCGAAGGGCAAGGGCAAGCCGGCGCTCGCGTCCGGCGCGGATGTGGCGCCCCCGCCCGAGCTGCCGGCATCCGCGAAGAGCGGGTCTGCGCGTAAACGCGGGCGCAAGCGCCGCTAGACACGCGCTGTCAGGTCTCGGCCGCCTCGCGTGCCGATCGGGTTTCGGCCTCCTCGTGCGCCCGATCGGCTCCCCGCCTCCTCGCGCGCCGATCGGCCGCCGATCGCGTAGGACGTTAGGGCCCATGGCCGAGAGCGGAGCAGGCCAGAGCGCACGATTCCGCCCGATCCACGATTGGGCGCGGACGCTTGCGGGAACAATTATGCGAGAGCACGGATCTGCCACCGGCGTCCATGCGGCGATCGGGGGCACCGCTGCATTGCATCGTCGATGCCGGCCCGCACGCGGGGCGGTTGAAGGAGGACCTCATGGAGGCTGCAACTATCCACCGTCAAGACCCGACGCGTGGGGAGGGCGAGCGCGCGGGCATGGCCAACACCGCCATCGCCGGGTGGAAACCGGCCGATCCGGGACCGCTGGGTCTCGCGGCCTTCGCGATGACGACTTTCGTCCTGTCGATGTTCAACTCCAATCTCGTCGACGGCAAGGGCGTGCCGGTGGTGTTGGGGCTCGCGCTGGCCTACGGCGGCATCGTGCAGCTGCTCGCAGGCATGTGGGAGTTCCGCACCGGCAACACCTTCGGCGCGGTTGCGTTCTGCTCGTTCGGCGCCTTCTGGATCTCGTTCTGGGCTCTCAACGTGTTCTACGCCAAGCAGATCGGCGGCGACGCCGGCCACGCGATCGGGGTGTATCTGTGGGCGTGGGCGATCTTCACCGCCTACATGACCGTCGCCGCGCTGCGCGTCAGCGGGGCGGTGCTGCTCGTGTTCGTGCTGCTGACCGCGACGTTCGTGCTGCTCGCGATCGGGGCCGTGGGACCGCACGAAACGGTCACCCACTGGGGCGGGTACGTCGGTCTGGCCACCGCGGCTGCGGCTTGGTACGCGTCGTTCGCGGCCGTCGTCAACTCGACGTTCGGCCGCACGGTGCTGCCGGTGGTGCCGCTCGGTGGGCGATGAGGTGACGCGCGAGCGCCACGCATCGACTACCGGCGGATCGCTCCCCGGTGAGAAGATGTGCCGGTGGAGAGCCTACGACTTCGATCTCGAGGAGTGAGCAATGGCGACTGAATCGGACATCGGCGCGCCCGCGGCGGAGCCGGCGGTGGGCGAGACGCTCGACAACGAGCTGGCGGCGCTGCTGGAGGTCGAGCGCTTCGCGCCGCCGGCCGAGTTTCGCGAGCGAGCGCTGCTGAACGATCCGGCGGTGTACGAGCGGGCGGCGCGCGACCCGCAGGCATGGTGGGTCGAGCAGGCCCGGCAACTGCACTGGTTCAAGCCGTGGGAGACGGTGCTCGACGACTCCAACCCGCCGTTCTACAAGTGGTTCGTCGGCGGCGAGCTGAACGTCTCCTACAACTGCCTCGACCGTCACGTGCAGGCTGGGCTGGGCGAGCGCGTCGCCTTTCACTGGCGCGGCGAGGACGGCTCCGAGCGCGACATCACCTATGCCGCGCTGCTCGCCGAGGTGCAGCGCTTCGCCAACGCGCTGAAGGGCCTCGGGGTGGGCAAGGGCGACGTCGTCGGGATCTACCTGCCGATGATCCCGGAGGTGCTCGTGGCGATGCTTGCCTGCGCGCGCATCGGCGCTCCTCACAATGTCGTGTTCGGGGGCTTCTCCGCTGAGGCCGTGCGCGAGCGCATGGAGTTCTCGGAGGCGAAGGTGCTGATCACGGTCGACGGCGCCGCGCGCAAGGGCAAGACCGCGCCCGTAAAGGACAGGGTGGACGAGGCGATGGGCGATCTGCGCACGCTCGAGCGGATCGTCGTCGTGCGCAGCAAGGGCACGCCGTGCGCGATGCGCGAGGGTCGCGACGTCTACTACGACGAGATCCTCGCGGCCGCCGACCCCGACTGCCCGGCCGAGCCGCTGGACGCCGAGCATCCGCTGTACATCCTCTACACCTCCGGCTCGACGGCCAAGCCGAAGGGCATCCTGCACACCACCGGCGGCTATCTCACGGGCGTCTCGGCGACCCACCGCTACGTGTTCGATCTGAGGGCGGGCGGGGATCCCGATCCGGACGTCTACTGGTGCGCCGCCGACGTCGGCTGGGTGACGGGGCACTCCTACATCGTCTACGGCCCCCTCGCCAACGGTGCCACCTCGGTGATGTGGGAGGGAGCGCCCGACTACCCGCACAAGGGCATCTGGTGGGAGCTCGTCGAGCGCTACGGCGTGAGCATCCTCTACTGTGCGCCCACGGCGATCCGCGCCTGCATCAAGTGGGGCGCGCAATGGCCGGGCAAGCACGACCTGTCCTCGCTGCGCCTGCTGGGCTCGGTCGGTGAGCCGATCAACCCGAAGGCATGGCTGTGGTACCACAAAGTGATCGGGGGCGAACGCTGTCCGATCGTGGACACCTGGTGGCAGACCGAGACCGGCGCGATCATGATCACGCCGCTGCCGGGGATCACCGCCACCAAGCCCGGCTCGGCGACGCAGCCGTTTCCCGGCGTCGCCGCCGAGGTGCGCGACGAGTCGACCGGCGAGCCGATCGAGCAGGGCCAGGGACTGCTCGTGCTCACGCGCCCGTGGCCGTCGATGCTGCGCACGCTCTACAAGGAGGACGAGCGCTTCATCGAGACTTACTTCAAGCGCTTCGGCAAGGAGACCTACCTGGTGGGGGACGCCGCCCGCCGCGACTCCGACGGCTATCTGTGGGTGATCGGGCGCATCGACGACGTCGTCAACGTCTCCGGGCACCGGCTCTCGACCGCCGAGGTCGAGT
>Ga0210387_10003900_pt1 | contig 11459 bp, 13 predicted proteins | sample IncBWC7OmetaG_FD_160108 | JGI IMG/M metagenome (GOLD analysis project Ga0210387, IMG submission 160108) | Forest soil microbial communities from Barre Woods Harvard Forest LTER site, Petersham, Massachusetts, United States - Inc-BW-C-7-O ... | reverse complement strand
AGGAGCGTCCCTAAGGCTCATGCTGCAGGTAGACGAACTTGTATCGAAATACCCCACGGTCTTCAGCGAAGTACGTGGCGCTGGCCTTCTGGTTGGCCTGCAGTGCCTCCCTCCCGTCCGGGAAGTTCTCGCGATGCTGCACGACCACAAACTCCTGTGTGTTCCAGCAGGCAACAACGTACTCCGATTGTTGCCGCCGTTGACGGTCACGGATGCCGAAATCGACGAGGCAGTGCTGCGACTCGGCCGCGTCGCCGAACATCTCTCCGACGCAGTGGCTGCCTGACTATCGACTTTGTGTAAGCCGTCTGCGACCGCCGTTACACATGCCCGTTCATCGGCGGTGGTGTCCGTTCCCGGTTCGACACATCACCGTCGTTGTCGATTCCCATCACGCGACGGGTATATCTCGAGCTCAATCTAACCCGTTTTCCACAAGTCAGCGTGTTACCAACTTTTTCCTCTGAACAGAAATACAATCTAGCCAAAATCATCGCCAAGCAGACAGGAGCAAATGCAGATTTCGAGACCTTCTGCGATTGTCTTCTCGGCCTTTGCAAAGACATTCCCGGATTCGAAACAGCTACGCCCACGTGAAGCGCTCACGCGCGACATATGGATGATTTACAGAGACGCGATCAAGGCCGGGGGCCAGGTGAGCCGCGAGATATAAACCGGCCTAGGCTCGTTACCCGCATAGCAGAACCGCGCCGGGCTCGTCGCACAACGGTCTTTGGGCCACCCCACTGTGGACCTTCGTCACGCACGGCGACGGGACAACCAAGAACAGGGGTGATGGTGAACGACAAGCAGGTTTAGCGATCCGGGATCGGACAGCCACGTTCGAGATCAATTCCCGTTGCATCCAGCCGTCTCATAAAACCAATGCCGATTGCCACGTCGGTAGCGTCCGAATAGCACACTTGGAGCATACAAAATGTCGATGTATGGACATCTAATCCATTATGTCCAATACTATGCGCTCATACGACCGCATGCCTCCATCAATAATGAGTCCCCGGAAGAAGAAACTGCCCACCAGCGATGACGTACACTGGTTGGTCCCGCTGTCTCCCGACGGCGGCCCCCGCTATGTGCAGATCGTCAATCAGCTGGCGCAAGCCATCTCCAACGAAACGCTTCGCCCGGGCGACCGTCTACCACCGCAACGGCAGCTTGCCGAGGCACTCGGTGTCGATCTGACGACAGTCACTCGCGCTTACGACGAAGGCCGCAAGCGCCATCTCCTGGAGGCCCACGGACAGCGCGGGACGTATGTCAGGGGCCCGGAATCGGAGTTGACCCAATGGGTCGACCTGAGCCTGAATGTTCCGCCCGTTCCCTCGCAGGTCGACTTTTCCTCACTGCTTCACCAAGGCCTGTCGCTGGTTACGACACGCCACGATGTCAATCTGCTGATTACATACTACCTGGGCGGAGGCAGCCACGCGGACCGCCAGGCCGCCGCGCGGTGGCTCGCCCCAATGTTTGGGGCTGTCGATCCCGCGCGGATAGTCGTGTGCTCGGGAGCGCAGGCGGCCCTTGCCGCGATCATCCTTAGTCTGACCGAACCCGGTGACGCGGTACTGACCGAGCCGCTGGTCTATCCTGGATTGCGCGCCGCCGTTCACCAACTGGGGCGTCGGGTCGTCTCCGTGACCACAGATGACTCCGGCATGCGTCCCGATGCGCTGGAAGAGGCGTGCCGCAAGCACAACGCGCGACTTGTCTACCTCAACCCGACACTGCAAAATCCCGCAGCACGCACGATGCCAGCCGAGCGCCGTCAGGAGATTGCCGCAGTGGTGACCCGGGCCGGCGCGAAAATCATCGAGGACGATCCCTACTGGTTGTTTGCGCACAGCGCGCCTGCACCGATCAGCGCCATCGCGCCTGACCAGGTGTACTACGTCTCCACGCTGTCCAAATGCCTGTCGCCAGGCTTGCGCACCGCGTTCGTGGTACTGCCAGAGCCATCGCTCGAGACCGGTTTCTGTCCGCCATGCGTACATTCGCGCTAATGCCCATGCCGCTTGCCACGGCGCTCGTCACGCAGTGGATTCAGGACGGATCTGCGCAGACGCTGCTGGCCGCCGTTCAAGCTGAAGCCCGCGCGCGCCAGCAACTGGCGGCCCAGATTTTCTCCCACACGGGGCAGCCCGCAGCCGCAGAAGGTATTCACCTATGGCGCCGGTTGCCCGAATACTGGGGCGCTCGCGAGCTGGCTCAAGCCGCACGCGAAGAAAGCCTTGCGATAACGCCATCCGACGCCTTTTACGTCGGCACCGGTGAACCGCCTCGCGCGATCCGGATTTCGCTTGGCGGCGGACGGGACCGTCTCCAGCTTTCCACAGCCCTGCGCAACCTGTCAGCATTGCTGGCGAGCCCGCCTGCAGAACGTACCGAAGTGTTCATTTAAAGTCCTCCGGCAGCACGCTCCCGCCTTTTCAGCTCGTCCCCACTGCGTCGGCTTCCGGCGTTCTTCGATTGGCGCCGGTACGCCATTACCCGGCGCTGTCTGTTGAGTTCGCGCTGCGGCCGGGGAACGCCGATACGGCCGAGGCCGCGCCGTCTCGCCCAGCGGGCGCGCAAATCCTGCCGAGCCATCCTTTCGCTTCTACGCGTCCACCGCTCGCCTCGCCGTGGCGACGAAAGGTCGCGGCCTGAACCCCACCTCACGACAATCTCGCCCCCGTTGTTACCATACAATAACGTTTTGTATGCTGACATCAAACAATCCTGTATGCACACCACCTCCAGCATCCAGCCCGTCAGCACCAGCAGACGGCCGTTCATGGTGTTTCTGCTCGGCGCCGGGCTGTTCGTCGCCGTCGTCACGATGGCGTTGTTCTACGGCGTCTCGCGCCCACAAACCGCCGCCATCGAGACGCAGGAGCGACGTGCCGTCGAGCAATGCTGGCGCAGCAGTCGCCCTCTCTCACCGTCTTCAGCTTCCCGGCGTTTTCAGGAAGACGCCTGCCGCGAAATGCAAGCCCAGTTTCGCGACAAATTCGGGCACGTGCAATGAGTCAAGCCGGGTACCCGACGGAGTGAACCTGACATGTTTTTATCCAACGACGACGAACGTGGCCAGCCGGCGATCCCGCTGCTGCGCCGCCGCCCCGCCGTCCTGTTTCTCGGCGTGGCCGTGTGCATCCTGCTCGGTACCGGTGTTGCGCTGTGGCGATATTTCGGCGTGGGCGGCCTGACGAGCTATTCGAACCAGGCCGTGCTGTTTCTGGACTCGGACTTGCGCCTGCCTCCAGATCTGGCGGGCAACACCGGCCGCATTCGCGTGGTGCACTTCTGGGACCCGGACTGCACGACCTGCAACGAGGAAACCGACGCTCACCTGAACTACCTGATCACGATGTTCAGAGGCGCGAAGATCGACTTCTACAGTGTGCGCAAGCCCGGCACGCATGGCGAGCTGCCGCCCTTCCTTCGGGACAAGCTCAAGCCGCTGCCGGGAATCGAAGGAATGGACCGGATCCCGGCCAGCCCCGCCATTGCCATCTGGGCTGCAGACGGCAAGCTCGCCTACGCCGGACCGTACAGCCAGGGACTTGTCTGCAGTTCGGCCAACAGCTTCGTCGAGCCAATCCTGAACCGGCTGGTTGCGGGAGAGCACGTCGAACCCTTCGCCGCGGTTGCCGTTGGCTGCTACTGCCCATGGAGCCCGACCGCGGGCCAGCATCGCTAGCCATCCAGGCGCAACGGCAGCGCCAAAGCCCCCCCTTTCGCCTACCCCAGGAGTTCCGCCATGTTCGATCGCATGACGCGTCGTCCGTCCCATCACGTGCCGTCACCGCGGCGCCGCCAACTGCTGGGAGCGGCGCTGCTACTCTCATTGGCGGCATGCGGCAGAAATATCGAATCGAAGCTGCATGGCGTCGACCTGTCAAAGCTGAAGCTTCCCGGCACGTTCCACCTGCGCGACACCGACGGTAATCTGCGGACGCTGGCCGACTTCAGGGGCAATGTGGTGATGCTCCTCTTCGGCTACACGCATTGCCCGGACGTCTGCCCGACAACGCTCGCTCGAGCGGCGCAGATCAAACAGATGCTGGGGGAACAGGGAAACAGGCTGCGCGTCCTTTTCGTCTCCGTCGATCCCGAGCGGGACACACCGGAGATCCTGAAGGCCTACACCACGGCCTTCGATCCGACCTTCATCGGACTGTACGGTAATGCACAGCAGACAGCAGAAGCCGCCAGATCGTTTGGCGCCTTCTACCGAAAGGTGCCTTCCGGCAGCTCATACACGATGGAACATTCGGCGCTCGACTACGTGATCGATTCGAATGGAGTGGTTCGCTTCGCGCTTCAGTACGAGGAGAACGCGAAGGACTGCGCGGAAGATCTGACGCTGCTGCTTTAGCGCCAGGATCGGTCCCGTGATGGTTGGGCAACCGGATACCACAGACACAATCCGAAGGTGGAGGCACCCAACCGGGAGCCGTCACCACACATGTGGTCGTGGCAACGCGATCGCCTGCGAACCGGAAGGTCATGGTGAGTCGCTCGCCAACGTGGATCGGGCGAAGCGGCCGCGACGCCTTCTTCCCCGGCGCCGACCAACGGCGCGACAGCAAGCAACGCTGTCGCAAGACAGCGGTTTCTTCAATCCACAGACCTCGTGAAAAAGTCGGTGGTGGCAGTGCTGTCAACTCCTCACGCCCTGAGTCAACAGAGCGAGACGCAACGGTACCGGCCGCGGGTACGCATCCACCGACATCGCGACACTCAGTACCGTCACAACGGCGATCGACGCCAAGAAGACCTTGCGTGCCCACCTCGCCTCGTTCCCGGCGGTACGCCCTGCCAAGCCGAGTCGAAACCAGTACAACCCGGCGAGCAGCGCGGCCAGCATATAGACCTTGCCGGCATAACCGAGAACGCCGAGCATGAGCGTGACTGACGTAAAGGACGCGATGTAGAGCACCATTTGGCGCTTCGCGGCCGCGAAGCCGCGGACGACCGGAAGCACCGGGATCGAGGCCGCGCGATAGTCCTGGGCGCGGAAGATTGCAATCGCGTAGGAGTGTGGCATCTGCCAGAGACTGTACATCGCCAGCAACGTGAGGGCCGCGGAGTCAAACCTGCCGCTCGCCGCGCAGTATCCGACGATGGGCGGCATCGCGCCGGCAATGCTGCCAATCAGCGTCCCGTGGATCGAATTGCGCTTCATGTAAAGGCTGTACAGCCCGACGTATACAACGTAGCCGACAAGCACCAGCGCGACGGGCAGAAAGCACCCCGCGCCCCCGTAGAGCACGCCCACACCCGAAACTCCGAGAACGACGCCGTACAGTAGCGCGAGTGCCACCGATACCCGGCCCGTCACCATTGGACGGTTGCGCGTGCGGGCCATCAGGGCGTCGATATCGCGGTCGATGATGTTGTTGATCACGCACCCCGACGCCACGACCAGACTCACGCCGAGCGCGACGAGCCCGCCCCGGAACCAGTCGACGCTCCCGTGCGAAGCCAGCAAAAAGCTACCCGTGACGGCGATAAGATTGCCGATCACGATGCCGGGCTTCGTCAGTTGCAGGTAAGGTCGATACATGGTCCAGGGGGTCCCTCGCCGGATGCGTGTGGCCGATCAATTGATCATCATGTTGTAGTGCATGCTCCAGATGATCCAGACGGAGAGCGCCACGATGATGAAGAGGATCACGAGCGTGAACACGAAACTGATCAGGTTCCAGCCACCTTCCGAGGAGCGGTTCATATGCAGGAAATACACGAGGTGCACCACGACCTGCACGACCGCGAATATCAAGGCCACGAACAGCGTCGTCGCTCGCGGCAGCACCGGATGCATCACCAGCGCGAACGGAATCACCGTCAGGATGATCGACAGGATGAAGCCGGTGTTGTAACTCTTTGCACTGCCGTGGGCTTCCCCGGCGCGGGTAGTCGCATGGTTTGCCATGGTCAAAACGCTCCAATGAGATAGACGATGGTGAACACGCAGATCCAGACCAGATCCAGGAAGTGCCAGAAAAGGCTAAGGCACGACAGGCGCGTGACGTTCGTCGGAGTCAGCCCTTTGGTCGCGACCTGGTGCCAGACCACCGCCATCCAGACGAGACCGGAAGTCACATGCAGGCCATGGGTTGCGACGAGGGCAAAGAAGCCGGACAGAAACCCGCTTCGCTGCGGGCCGTAGCCGAGCGCGATCAGGTGATGGAACTCGTTGATTTCCATCCCAACGAAGACGGCGCCAAGGATGAAGGTCATGCTCAGCCACCGCAGCACGGCGCCCCGGTCCCGCCGGTGCACGGCGAGCATTGCATATCCGTAAGTGATGCTCGAAAAGAGCAGTGCGAACGTTTCCACCAGGACGTACGGCAGATCGAAGATGTCCTTCGGGCCGGGACCGCCGGCAAAGGCGCCGCTCAATACCGCATACGACGCGAACAGCGAGCCGAACAGGATGCAGTCGGACATCAGGTAGACCCATAGGCCCAGCACCTTGAGCGACCCCGTGTCGTGACCGTCATGCGCGGAGGCATGCCCGTCCACCCTCGAATGATTAAGCGTTTGCATATTCATGGTCCAGATCTTCTTGTGTGGCAAGCGCGTGGCGTGCGCTCTCGATGCGCGCGACTTCCTCAGCCGGAACGTAGTAATCGGTGTCGTCGTCGTACGAACGGACGATGAGCGTGACGATCGTTGAGACGAAGCTGACACCCGCGAGCCACCAGATATGCCAGATCAGGGCGAAGCACAGCAACAGGATGAACACACTCAGGATGAACGGCACGCCGGAGCTACGCGGCATGTGAATCGGCTCGTACTTCCTCGGCGGCGGTGGCAGGCCGCGCTTCTTCGCCTCGTGGAACGCATCGAGCTGATCCGCGCGGGGCACCACGGCGAAGTTGTAGAACGGCGGCGGCGACGACGTCGACCATTCAAGCGTGCGTCCATTCCACGGGTCACCCGTGAGATCGAGATTCTGCTTGCGATCGCGAATGCTCACGATGATCTGCGCGATAAGGAAGCCGATGCCCGCGAGAATGAAGACCGCGCCGACCAGTGCGACCTGCAGGTACGGCGTCCACGCCGGGTTGTCATAGTGATTCAGACGGCGGGTCATGCCCATGAAGCCGAGCATGTACAGCGGCATGAATGCCAGATAGAACCCGATGGTCCAGCACCAGAACGAATACTTGCCGAGACGCTCGTTGAGCTTGAAACCGAAGGCCTTCGGGAACCAGTAGTACAGCCCGGCGAAATACCCGAACAGTGCGCCGCCAATGATCACGTTATGGAAGTGGGCGACGAGGAACAGGCTGTTGTGCAGCAGGAAGTCCGCCCCCGGAATCGCGAGCAGCACACCCGTCATGCCGCCGATCGTGAACGTCACAAGGAACGCCAGCGTCCAGAGGATCGGCGGAGTGAACTCGACACGCCCGCGATACATCGTGAACAGCCAGGTGAAGATCTTCACGCCGGTCGGAATCGCGATGATCATCGTCATAATGCCGAAGAAGCTGTTGACGTCAGCGCCCGAGCCCATTGTGAAAAAGTGGTGCAGCCATACGATGAACGACAGGATGCCGATTGCCAGCGTCGCGCCCACCATCGACTTGTAGCCGAACAGCCGCTTGCGGGAGAACGTTGCAGTGACCTCAGAGAAAACGCCGAACGCCGGGAGAACGAGGATGTACACCTCCGGGTGTCCCCACGCCCAGACGAGATTCACATACATTGTCGGATTGCCGCCCAGCTCGTTCGTGTAGAAGTGAAAGCCCAGGTAGCGGTCCATTGCGAGTGCAGCCAGCGCAACGGTCAGAATCGGGAAGGCGGCAATAATGATCACGCAAGTGACAAACACCGTCCAAGTGAAGATCGGCATTTTCATCAGCGTCATGCCGGGCGCGCGCATCCGGAGAATGGTCACGAACACGTTCACGCCGGTCAGCAACGTTCCCAGCCCCGACGCCTGTAGCGACCATATGTAGTAGTCCACCCCCACTCCCGGACTGAACTTCAGATCCGACAACGGCGGATAGGCGACCCAGCCCGTCTGCGCAAATTCGCCGACGCCGAGCGACAGCATGACCAGCACGACACCCACGACGAACAGCCAGAAGCTAAACGCATTCAGGAAGGGGAACGCCATATCGCGCGCCCCGATCTGCAACGGCACCACAACGTTCATCAGACCGACGACGAACGGCATGGCGACGAAGAAGATCATGATCACACCGTGGGCGGTGAAGATCTGGTCATAGTGATGCGGCGGCAGGAACCCCGAGTGACCGGGCCCTGCGAGCGCAAGCTGCGTGCGCATCATGATGGCGTCGGAGAAGCCGCGAACCAGCATGACGATTGCCACGAAGATGTACATGATGCCGATGCGCTTGTGGTCGACGGTCGTGAGCCAGTCGTTCCATAGCACCGTCCATTTTCTGAAGTAGGTTATCGCGGCTAGAACCGCCACTGCGCCGACCACGATGGCCGCCAGCGTGATCGCGATGATAGGCACCTGCAATGGCACGGCCGCCCATGTCAATTTTCCGAACATGAATGTGTTACTCCTTTCTTTCCGAGGAAGGGCTGACGTCCAGTGCAGCATGTGCCGTTGCATCCGCTCCCGGACCGACGAACTGGTCGATCACAGCCTTGAAAAGACCTGGCTGGACCCGCGAGAATTGCACGACGCCTGTCCCCTGGCTGGGCTGTGCCACCTTCTGGAAGGTATTGAAATCAAGTGTGACCGGCGAGCTCCGGACCTGCGTTATCCAGCGCTTGAAGCCTTCCTCGCTGGTAGCTGTGGCAACGAACTTCATGTCGGAAAAGCCTGGGCCATTGAAATTGCCCGACATGCCACGGAACTGTCCGTCCTCGATGGCCATCAGGTGTAGCTGCGTCCGCATGCCCGCCATCGCATAGATTTGACCGCCCAGTTGGGGAATGAAGAATGTCCCCATGGTCGAGTTCGACGTCACGCTGAACGCTATCTGACGATGAGCGGGGAAAACCAGCTGGTTGATGGTGGCGATACCGAGGTCCGGATAGATGAAGATCCACTTCCAGTCAGTCGCGATGACCTCGACGTTGATGGGTTGGCCTGGCACGTCGAGCGGCCGGTACGGATCCAGCTCATGCGTCGACTTCCACACGATCGTCGCCAGCGCGACGATGATCAGTACCGGGACGCCCCATACGACCATCTCGATGCGGGTGGAATGCGCCCACTCGGGCATGTATGTCGCCTTGTGGTTCGACGCCCGGTATTGCCACGCAAAGACAAAGGTCAGCAAAATGGCCGGTATGACCACGATCAGCATCAGCCCGATGCACAGGATGATCAGGTCGCGCTCCTGAAGGCCGACACTTCCTTTTGTATCGAACAGCACCCAGCCGCAGCCGCCGAGGCTTGACAGTCCGGCTATCGCCGCAGCGAAACGAAATAATTTCCAGCAGATTTCTCTCATACAAAAACCTTGCTCTATGGTCGCTGTGAAAGCGGCAGGGAAACGGGAGAAGGAAGACGGCGCAATTCGGATACGAACTTCACTCGATGCGGCCCACGATGCACTTGCACGGCGCCTGCCTAACCCATACAAAAGTAACTATAAAAACATACAGCAATTAATTGTAACGTATCTTGTTTGCCAATCAATCTAACACGCATGGCTACCCCTTACCCTTTGTGTGCCTGGCTGTGCTACCTCGCGGCCGCGGTCTGCGAGTCAGAAATACGGGAGCGAGCAAGTCGATTAAGCCGCAGAGCCCGGCCTGGCGGGCCTTACCGGGCTATTGTCTACGTGGGACCCGGCATGGTTCGTGTGGAACCCGGTCCGCCAAATGACGTGCTGCGCGCAGGGAGACAGCGACGTTGTGCCGCAGTGAAGAGGCACCTGAATGGCGGGAAGTCGTGAATGACGAAGACGTCAATTGCGGCGCAACCGGGCCGACAAGGATTACCGGATTCGACTCGCTCGCCGCACTAGGGGAATGTATGCTCGCTGGCCTGACGAACACGACGGCTACCAAAACACAAATACACTACGTCAGCGTACAATTTTTCCATCAAACCATACATAATTAACTTGTTCTCGACAGCGCCAGAATCCGGTGCGACGTACAGCATGACCTGATGCTCTCCTCGGTAGACAGGGACCCGTCGAGCCCAGCAGAGAACACAGATCACTCAAACATGGCGGCTAACAGTATGAATAAGACAGTCACTCTGGAAGCAATAAGGTCTTCGAGAATCGTAGCCATCATCAGGGAAAACGAACCCGATATCGCATTGAACGCCGCGATGGCTTGTTTCGAAGAAGGAATTACCTGTATCGAAATCGCGCTGACTACGCCGCGTGCACTTCACGTCGTCGAACGTCTCGCGAAGGTCGCCAATCTCACTGTTGGAGCCGGGACCGTACTGGATGCCCCGACAGCGACATCGGCAATTCATGCGGGGGCCGCCTTCCTGCTGTCGCCTGCCGTCGTCCCAGACATGATTCGGACGTGCTCGATATATGGAGTCGTATCGGTGCCCGGCGCGTTCACCGCGACCGAAACGCTGATGGCCCTGGAAGCCGGCGCGGACATCGTGAAGATTTTTCCGGCGAAGACCGCTGGCCCCGATCACATCGCGAGCCTCGCCGCGCCGTTGCCACAGGCAGTGTTCATGCCGAGCGGCGGGGTTTCGCCCGACAACATCGACCGATGGTTCGTTCGCGGGGTCATCGCGGTCGGCGTCGGCGGGTATCTGACCGCCGACGCTGCAGCAGGTAACTATGCGGCAGTCAAGAGAAAGGCACGGCAACTCGTCGGGGCTGCGCAGAAGTTGGTAATCGGTTCTGCCCGATGACATGCGGCAACCGCGTCCGGCTACCACGCTGGTGCATTCGCGCGGCTGGCGGAGTCCCGGACCCCGAGACAGCGCGGTTGCACAACCCTGATCAGCGAGTCATTCGCGGGCGACGCCTGTCTGAGATTGCCGGTGAAAAGCGGATTTCCGCGTGAAATTTCGCTCCCCGTCGTGTCGGCAAGGCACAAGACGACATCACGATCTATCGCATTTGGCGCACTATGTTTGCAACACTCACTGACGAGCAGAAATGCACGCTTGCGGACCTCGTGACCGAGCACGCAGGCGTTCAGCGGGACTTCGCAAGGTTTTGCGATTACCTCCTCCTACTTTCTGGAGAGATCCCAGGCTTCGAGTCCCTCGAGCCCAGTCGTGCTCCACTGCGTGAAATATGGCGCACTCATTGCGTCCGATCGGCAACGCTATCACCGCGTTAGCCCCAAATACGAATTGCCCGATCGTACGCTGGATGGCGGTGGCAGTAACGGCTGGATCAGTGTCCACAATCCGTCATCGAGTATTGGTTTAGACATGTCCTCTTCGCCAATGAAACGACGAAGAGGTTAACAGACCGCGATTCGGGTGAGCAGCCCCTTCGCCTCATTTTGTTAGAGTTTCT
>Ga0210387_10003899_pt1 | contig 11462 bp, 10 predicted proteins | sample IncBWC7OmetaG_FD_160108 | JGI IMG/M metagenome (GOLD analysis project Ga0210387, IMG submission 160108) | Forest soil microbial communities from Barre Woods Harvard Forest LTER site, Petersham, Massachusetts, United States - Inc-BW-C-7-O ... | reverse complement strand
GTTGTTCGCGCCGCTGTTGGCAATATATCGGAAGCGCTACCCTGGTGTTGAGATTCGACTCGTTGAAAATGGTATCGACCGCTTGGAGGAAATTCTGGCCGCCGGTGATATTGATTTTGCTGCTTCCATCATCCCCGTCGCAGAAGGACTCGAATGGCAAAGCGTCAAGCTCGATCCCTTGATGGTGCTGGTTCCACGGGAATTCGCTGCAAGGAAGAAGTCTATCGATCTGACCGACTTAAAGCAGATGCCCTTCATCCTGTTCGAATCCGGCTTCGCGATAAGTCGTATAGTAGTTGACGCATGTAGACGAGCTGGCTTTGAGCCGACGGTCGCTACACGCAGCAGCCAGCTCGATCTCATCTTGGAGCTCGTCGCTGCCGGCATCGGGATCGCTTTTCTCCCCAAGATGGTCGCCGAGCAGTGGCGTCACCCCGGCTCGCGTAGCCTGCTAATTGTTAATCCGAAAGTCGAGATGCACATCGCGATGACTTGGCGCCGAGGAGCCTTGCTTTCTCATGCAGCAAAGGTCTGGCTCACGCTCGTGCGCGAAAAGTACAGCGGCGCCTGAAACCGAGCCAGCCAATCAATCCGAAGTTAAGAGAATACGCGGACTCAAACCTCGAATCCAACCGCCTCTATGATGAAATCCAAAAAAGCGCGGACTTTGGCCGGCGGAAGATTCTTGGAAGGGTGCAGCGCATACAGCGGGAATAATTCATCCGTCCAATCGGGAAAAAGATTCACCAGAACCCCGCTCGCCAACATCGATTCGGCTCCCAGCTCAAATATTTGAGCGACGCCGCATCCGGCGGCGCAAAGTCCAAGCTGGGTCGCAGCATCGTTCAACACCAAACGGCCGTTGACTGGGACCTTTATTATTTTTTTTCCGCGATGAAATTCCCATGGAAATGGATGACCGGTCGACGGATCGCGAAAAAGAATGCATTCGTGACGACCGTTTGCCAGCTCGATCGGCTGATTCGGGCGGCCGCACTCTTTTAAATAGGATGGAGAGGCACAGGTCAGGACCCGAGCCTGTAAAATCCGCCTTCCGATCAGCGTTGAGGGCTCCGGTTCACCAAAACGCACGGCGAAATCAAATCCTTCAGCCACAGGATCACCGAGCCGATCCCGCACCGCTATTTCCAGTGACAACCCGGGATGCGTCTTCAGAAAACGACCGAGATGAGGAGCCAGAATTAATCGAGCAAAAGTTGGGTCGACATTAACACGCAATCGGCCGCGAACCGTCGTCGCAGATTGTCCGGCATCGATAGCGGCAGCTTCCAGGCCCGCCAGTAACGGAGCGACTTCCTGATAAAATTGTTTTCCTTCGTTCGTTAACCTCACCGCTTTGGGTGTCCGGTCGAGCAACCGCACTCCCAGTTGTTGTTCGAGGCGTTGCATCGCACGACTCACTCCGGATTGGGTCAGTCCAAGCGCTTCCCCAGCCCGAACAAAATTGCCGGCTTCCACGATCGCCGCCAGCACGTTGAGACCATTTAGAAGACGGGTATCAAAACTCATATCAATGATAATGAGTCATCTTAAATATGATAAACATGCAATATTGAAATGATCAATCGAAACCTAGATTCAGACTCTATGAACAGAAGAAATCTTTATGCCATTACGGGAATCACCGGCAAGATCGGTGGTGTTCTGGCGCGCACTCTTCTTGCCGCCAATCAACCGGTTCGTGCAGTGGTGCGCGATGCTGATAAAGGAGCCGTCTGGGCGGCTCAGGGGTCTGAGGTAGCTCTGGCAGAAATGCATGACGAGTCCGCATTGACCGCAGCCTTCGAGGGAGCAGAAGCTGCTTTTGTGTTGCTGCCGCCGAATTTCGATCCGGCGCCCGGCTTCCCGGAAGCGCGCGCCTTTGCCACTGCGACACGAAATGCTCTGGTCTCCTCGAATATATCCAAAGTGGTCTACCTGTCGACGATCGGCGCCCAGGCAACCGAGGAAAACCTACTCACTCAACACACCATCTCTGAAGAAATATTTCGTACTCTGCCGATCCCGGTTACCTTTTTCAGGCCGGCTTGGTTCATGGAGAATTCAAGCTGGGATGTCGCTCCAGCTCGCAACAACGGGGTGATTCCGAGCTTTCTCCAACCGCTCGATAAACCGGTGCCGATGGTCGCGACGATCGATATAGGGCATATGGCGGCTCGGTTGCTTCGGGAAACGTGGACCGGACACCGAATCGTTGAGCTGGAAGGACCACACCGGGTGACGCCGCACGAGATCGCAACCACCTTCTCAAAGGTTCTTAACCGCCCGGTTCGAGCGGAAGTGGTGCCCCATGAAACCTGGAAAAGGTTGTTCGAATCTCAAGGCGTGAAAAATCCGGGACCACGGATTCGAATGCTGGACGGATTCAACGAAGGTTGGATCGATTTCGAAGGCGCTTCTATCAAGGGCTCGACTGAAATCGAGACCGTCTTAAGAGAACTCGTCGAACAGCAAAGCAACGAATGAATGGGAATTGTCAAAAAGGCACGCAAATGCCCTCCGAGATTCTGAATTCTGACTCCTGAATTCTCTATTCCTTCTAACATCATCATGAGCACGCAAAATATCACTTCAACCAACACCCATAAACTCAGCGGCAAGGTAGCCATCGTCACCGGCGCCTCCAAGGGTATTGGAGCTTCGATTGCCAAACATCTAGCCGCCGCAGGTGCGGCGGTCGTCGTCAATTATTCCTCCAGCAAAGAAGGCGCGGACAAGGTCGTAGCCGACATAGCGGCTGCCGGCGGCAGAGCGATTGCCGTGCAGGCGAACGTCGCCAATAAGCCGGAAATCGAGCGACTCTTTGCGGAATCAAAGGAGGCGTTTGGTCAACTCGACATCCTGGTGAACAATGCCGGAATCTATGAAATCGCGCCCCTCGGCCAGATCACTAACGAACATTTCCACCGTTTGTTTGATCTTAACGTGCTTGGCCTTATTCTTACCACCCAGGAAGCTCTCATTCATTTCGGACCAGAGGGTGGTAGTATTATCAACATCAGCTCGATTGTCAGCGCTTCATCGCCTGCCGGCCAATCAGTTTACAATGCAACCAAATCGGCCGTAGACGGGCTGACTCGGACCTTTGCGAAGGAGCTTGGCCAGCGAAAAATTCGCGTCAATTCAATCAATCCCGGCCCGATTGAAACCGAGGGCACACATTCCACGGGATTCACCGATCGCTTCCAAACGCTCATCCCGATTATTCCGCTCGGCAGAATTGGTCAACCGCAGGACATCGCACCGGGCGTGGTCTTCCTCGCCTCATCTGATTCGGAATGGATGACTGGTGAAACGCTCTACGTCACGGGCGGGCTCCATTAATTTCAGATCGTTTCCGTGATCGAAACGTCTGCCTTCACGAAATTCAATTGATTCCAGCGGCTTAATCCACCGTGCGCTTCGACTGCGAATTTCAACAGGTCATGGGGTTTGGGGAGCAACGGAACGTAATGCCGAGCTCGGCATTACGTTCCTAATCTCGAGTTCATCGTAATGCCGAGTAGAGGCGGCAAACGCGCGCATGGAGCGGGTTTCAGTAGTGGTAGACTCGGCATTATCAGAGCGAGGTCAGGAACCGAAGGAGCTCGTCATCGGCCTGGAATCGTTTTGTTTTTTGACCTGCGGACGCCGTTTTTCTGAGAGCCTTCTCCTTCATTGCCAGATCCGCTTCGACATAGCCGTGCGTTGTCTGGGTGCTCTCGTGGCCGAGCCACAAGGCTATGACCGTAATGTCAACTCCGGCCTGAAGTAGGTGCATGCCACTTGTGTGTCGAATGAGATGAGGAGTGACACGCTTTTTGGCAAGGCTTGGGCAAGTGGTCGCACCTCGCTCAACAGCCTGTTGAAGGATGTAGGCGACGCCATCTCGGCTCAAGGCCCCGCCACGAGCATTAGGGAAAGCTGTCGCTGCGCGATAGCGTGCTTCTGAGTTCAGTTCCTCAAACCATGCTCGCAGGGTGCGACTTGTCGAGGACCACAGAGGAACCGCTCGCTCCTTTCTTCCCTTGCCCTTGAACTGCACGAAGCTCTTGCTTCCAAACTGAACCTGAGATCTCTGAAGTCCCGTAATCTCCGACACACGGGCTCCGGTGTTGTAAAGGGTCAGCAACAACGCGTGATCGCGTCGTCCAGCCCATTGGCTCAGTTCATGTGCGTTGAGCAATGCGTTCATTTCCTTTCGCGTGAGGTAACCGACCAGCCGTTTATCGGTCCGTTTGACCGGAATGGCCAACACTCGTGTAGCAACGCCCACACTGGCTGGATCCCGGATTGCCACCATCCGAAAAAAGGAGTGGACCGCCGCCAGCCGTACGTTGCGCGATTGTGCCTGATTGTTTCTTTGACGCTCGAGGTGATCCAGAAAACTCAAGATCGCCGGGGCATCCATATCGAGTGTATGGAGCATCGATGGCTCTTTGTCTGTTGTCTGCCGCAAAAACTGCAACAGGAGCCGGAACGTGTCCCTGTAGCTTTCCACCGTTCGAACGCTCGCCCTCTTCTGCCCATAAAGGTAATCGATGAAGAATGCCTGGAGCAACGGGCCTACTGGCGTCTGACCGGCAGCCATAACGGGCTTCATTGTTGAACTCCTTGTGTGTACTGGCAAAAAGCCTCGGCGGCGGTGCTCAACAATTCAGGCGTTGCCGTCAAATACCAGTAGGTATGCGCAGGTTGAACGTGCCCCATGTAGACTGAGAGGTGGGGAACCAGATCCCTGACGTTAATTCCGGTGCGATGCCATTCGATCATCCTACTGACGGCGAAGACGTGGCGAAGGGAATGAATGCCAGGTCTGCCAGTGCCGGGACGCTTGCAAATCCCGGCACGGTGAGCAAGCCCAGAGAAAGTCTGGTGACACGTTTGATAGCTTAGGTGAGCACCCCACTCAGACACGAAGAAAGCATCCGACAAAGCATCGTAGCCCAAACGCTTCCTGTGGGCAGCGTACTCAGCTATCTTCTCGGCGCACGAGGGATGCAGAGGCACCAGACGCGACTTTCGGAATTTGGTTTGAACAACCAGTAGATGCGGATGGCTGCAACTGAGTCGGACCTCTCCCACTTTTAAGCGAAGGGCTTCCCCGACGCGTAATCCGGAACTGGCGAGCAGACCGATCAATGTCACGTAGGTGTGCGGTCGCAACGAATCGTAGGGACCGAGTCGCGAAGCTTCCTTCATTAATGCGGCGATCTCATCGGGTGAGTAGAGATACGGCAGAGGCCGCAGGATGGGTGCCAGCAACCCCGGACTAGGCACCTCGGTCTCAAACTCGAAGGCTTGGAGATGGGACAGGAAACCGCGCACCACTCTTAGCCGGTTGGTCTGTCCGGACGGTGAAAACCCATGTGCTGGCGCACAGACCCACTCGATTGCTGTCTGCGCTCGAATCGGACCAGAAGCTCTTTTGAGTTCCAGAAATTGAACAAAATTTTTGAGCAGTTTTTCTTCCGACCGACAAGCGTAGCCGAGAGCTTTTCGAACAGCGACGTAGCATTCCACGCGCAATTGGAGGTCGCCGGTACTCATTGGTTACCTCCAGGCCATGGCATTGCTACCTCAGACAACGAACCCAGATCGAGCTTGGCGTAGATCTCGGCGGTGGCAAGCGACTGATGCCCCAGCACATCGGCAACCTCTTTGAACGTACTGCCTCGAGCGACCATTTGCGTCGCCAGACTATGCCGCAGCACATGGGCGCCCGGTCTGTGTACCGAAACTCCGGCCCGCCGGAGCAATTTTTGGATGAGGGTGCAGATGCTGACCGAGCGACGGAGCGGGCGAAACGGCGCCTTCCATCGAAGGAACAGTTCGCGATGTAAACTGGCTGGGCGCGCCCTCTTGAGATATGCGACCAAAGCATCACCGACTTCCTGGCAAAGAGGTAGACTGCGTTCTCGGTGATTTTTTGCTGCCCGAATCAGCAGGCATCCACAGCCCCAGTCAATGTCATCGATTCGCAGACCTATTACTTCGCATGCTCGCAATCCCAAACGAGCCAACAAAAGAGCGATGGCTCGTTCTCGCAACCCATAGACCGAGTTTTGATCAGAGGCCGCAATAATGCGTTCGATCTCATCGGCTGAAACAGCTCTGGGCAACACCGAATGCCGCCAAGTCCGTACAGAAGGGACTGCGCCAGTGAGCGCTGCCGGGATGACTCCGGTGCTGGTCAAGAAGCGCAGAAATGCGCGCATCGCCGTGACCGGTTGCCCACAACTGATCGGTTGCAGTTTGGCAGCTTCGCGCCGAACGAAATCAACGACGGCGGCCGCGCTGAGCTTTTGCCATTCGATCTCAGCAGCACCAAAACACTCATCAAGGAACCGGCGAGCGTAGAGGAGATAATTACTACGACTTCGCGGAGCACAGCCTAAAGTGCGATCCAGATGAGAGTCGAATTCGGCCAGCCATTTTCCCGCGCTGGTTAACGGAGTCTCTACGGCTGGCGCTATCACCCCTTGAGACGTCAAAAATTCCAGCAACTCATGCAGACCCTGAGCGCTGTGCGGCAATCTGCCGTTAGGCGTGGAAGCAGAATACAACCGCCCCCCTCCTTCGATATAGCGATCCAGAGTCGCTCTAGTCAAATCACCAACAGTCAGCCTCCGGTCGGTGAGCCAGACTCCAAAGTGATCGGCGGCGCGTAAGTGACGCCGAATGCAGCCTCTTGAATAGCCTTCCTCATGGAGGGCAGCGGCAAATGCTGGAAGGTAGGGTCCGAAGACTCCTTCCTGCAAACGACTCAGCACCTTTGGCTGAGTAAAAAATTGCTTAATCATGGTCTTCTCTCTTGTTCGGTGTCTTGCCGAACTGGAGAAGCCATCTCAGGATAATGCCGAGTACACCAACTCCGGGATCGGGAATCGGCCGAGTCTCGTCACAAGCGGACCGCCTCTACTCGGCATTACGATGAACTCGAGATTAGGAACAGAAAACCGGCTTCAGCAGAAGACCGGTTCCGCCTGCACCCGCGTGAATAAGCACCTCGTCCCCTGTGTGGATCGGGTAGACCGAGTGCGAAAGGTAGTGAGCAGTCATGCCTTCCAGCAAGGCGGCGGCCGCCTGTTCGAAGGTGACACCAATCGGAATTGGTACCACCCGTTCGGCAGGCGCCACGGCATACTCCGCGTAGGTTCCGAGAACGCTGCACCATGCGACCCGGTCACCTTCCTGGAGATGAGAGACGCTTTTGTCGACCGCAACCACTGTTCCTGCAGCTTCCTGTCCGGGTGTGAAAGGAAGCTTATTGCCGTAACGCCCCTCCCGCACATAGAGGTCGATGAAGTTTACCCCAGTCACAGCAACACGAATCAACACCTGGCTTTTCCTGAGGTATGGGAGTGGGAATCAACCGCAAGTGCATAACCTCGAGACCACCGGTTTCCGTGAGTTCAATTGCCTTCATCGTGACCTCTTTCTTTGCGTGATCCCAACTGCTCTACTCACGGGCGTCCTAGGCTCCGCGCGCAATCCTTCGATGACATGCGAAGAGTCCCTTCCACGTAGCTGTCCGAAAGTGTCCCCAAGCCCGTCAGCAGGCGGTAATAGAGTCCTCCGTACAGCGCATCTAGGGTTACCTGCACGTCGACGTCTGCACGCAGCTCCCCAGAGCCGATAGCGGCCTAAACGAAGAGACTCAAAGATCTTCTCTCCCGAAACGAGCCGATAACATCAGCCAACTTTCGTTGAGCAATGGATCTGTTTCTATTTTCGGATCTTCCAAGCGTCACCTCACCATCTGATTTTCCGCCTCAACGTCAGCGAACCCAATCTGGTTGAGAGATTGATTCCGGCAGTTGGGACAATTTCAGAACGGCTCTGAGACATGGGGGTAAAGTTCAGGGGCATGAAATCTGAAGTAATCGATCGCGACCCCAAACAGACCTGTCGAGTCGTCCGCGCAGCGAACCAATTCACTGGTAAACAGGAACTTTTATATGCTCCAGGCATATCGGCGGAGACGGTCGGCGCCCGAGGAATTCACTTACAGATTTTGACGATCCCACCCCTTGTACGGGCGAAAGCGCACAAGCATGAATCACATGAAACGGCGATCTATGCTTTGAGTGGCGAATCAGGCTGCTGGTACGGCGAAAAGCTTGAAGAACATCTGACCGTTCGCGCCGGAGACTTTGTCTATATCCCTGCTGATGTGCCGCACTTGCCGTACAATCCCAGCGCGACCGAAAACTTTGTCGCGGTGATTGCTCGGACGGATCCCAATGAACAGGAAAGCGTCGTGTTGATGCCAGAACTAGATGACATCCATTCGTAATCGCGCATCGCTTGGCTGCATCCATCGCATCCGGATTCCGGTATGATCGAGTTCATCAGTGCTGTTCCGCTTCCTCGCCGGAGTCGGTTTGGGCGGCGCGATGCCAAGTTTCATCAGTCTCGCCGCGGAATATACGCCGCGGTCAAAGCGGCAGGCTGTCGTATAGGCGGCGTGTCCGTCGGTGTTGATGACCCGTGGCTCGGGGTGTCTCTGTCGGCCAAAGCCATGTCGATGAGGAGAACTTTGCCGACCAACTGCGGTCAGAGCTCAAGCCACTCGGTGAACCAGGCTGCTAAACCGTTGCGCCGGGATTGCAGTTGGTCGTAGTAGTCTGACCACTGGTTAATTTTCCCATTTTTTATCTGCACGACCGATATGCCCTGCACGCAAATTGACACCTTCAAACGGACGCCCAGAAAAGGATCAGTCTGTGTAGCCGTAAGCGTCCATTCACTAATGACGCGGTCTCCGCTGCTGAAGATGGTGTTGGCTTTTCTTTCGGAATCCGGGAAGAGTTCACGCGTTTTTGCCAAGAATTCGGTCAAGCGTCCCTTGTCCTTAAATTCGAGTCCGAGCGCATGGTCGGTGAATGTGAACTGGTCGTTAAACTGATTGGCGGTCGCAACGAAGTTCCCCTGTCTCCAGGCTGCTAAAGCGATTTGCAGAATCCGGTCAGGGGTGGTCGGTTCCGCCGAAACATCATCTGGAACGATACTGTGTGTGTTCATTGCAATCTACTCTTTCTTCTGCCGTCTGGCAGTTTCGTCTAACTGTGACGGTGTTGTTTATAACTTATGATCGGCTTTCAATATCTCTCCGGCGCGCTCGCCGATGATGACGCAGGGAGCCATGGTGTTGCCGGTCGTTACGCGCGGCATGATGGATGCATCGGCAATACGCAGATTGGCGATTCCATAGACTTTAAGATGGCCATCAACCACTGACATGGAATCACGTCCCATCTTGGCGGTACACGTCTGATGATGGTAGGTAACGACTGAATCCCGGATGAAGTTTTCCAGCGCCGCCCCTTTCAGGTTGCCCGGCATCACCTCGCGCTTGGTGAACGGCCGAAGCGCATCGGAGTTGCCTATCTCGCGACAGAGTTGCGCGCAGGCTATCGCGGCCTTCAGGTCGTCCGGGTGGGACAGGTGGTGGGGCTCGATCTGGAGAGGATCAAGGGGATTGGGCCCCGTTAGCCGAATCCTACCTCGACTCTTTGGCCGTACGAGGCCTCCAAACATCGCCCAAGAACCTGCTGGTGGATTGAACCTGGTCAACATCTCGGCACTGGTGAGCGGTAATTCAACCTGGCAGGTCTGAATGTCTGGGGTGTCGAGACTAGAATTGCTCTTCCAGAAGAAGGTTGCCTCGCCGCCGTTGTTGCGTGGTGCAAGCGGTTTTTGGTACTCCCAGATGCAGCCAATACCTGGGTGGTCCTGAAAGTTCTGTCCGACGCCGGGCAGATGCTGCACGACTGGGATTCCGAGTCGCTGCAATTCGACCTGGTCGCCAAGACCGGATTGCATTAATACCTTCGGGGTCTGAATCGCACCCAGCGAAAGGATCACCTCAATCCCCGCCTCAATCCGGTGCGTTTTGCCATCGTAGGCAATTTCCACGCCGGTGGCTCGCCTGCCATCAAAGGTCAGTCGGGTGACCAGTGCGCGAGTGAGGACCGTCAGATTCGGCCGGTCCATATACGGGAAAACGTAGGCACGGAAGACGGACCTGCGTTTTCCATCCCGGGCTAGCAGGTCAATAATAGACGCGCCGCCGCTACCTTCCATCATGCGACCGTTCTGATTTTCAAAGGTTGGAATCCCGACCGACCGTGCTCCCTCAAGCATGGCAGGAGCGATCGGGTTGGGGTTAGGCGCGGGCTCGACAAAAACCGGTCCGCCGGTCCCACGGTATTTAGGATCAGGCGCGCCATGCCAATCTTCGATGCGAAGGTAGGTATTCAGCACGGACTCGTAGTTCCACGCGGGATCGCCGGCTTCCGCCGCGAAGTAGTCCCAGTCGTTTTTGTGTCCGCGCGCCCAAGCCATCCAGTTGATGCTGGATCCGCCCCCCAGTACCTTGCCCATGCTCATAGGAATGGCGCGTCCGTTAAGGTGGGGATTCGCCTGGGCCCGGAAGCCCCAGTCCCGTTCGCTCCCAAGGTTTAGAACACATTGGCCCGCTTCTCTAACGCTCGGCACATCATCGGTGCCGCCGGCTTCCAGCAGCAGCACGGTGACGTTCGGATTTTCAGCCAAACGGCGCGCCACCACCGAACCGGAGGAGCCAGAACCACAGACGATGAAGTCGTAATGTGGCTTTAGTTCGGACGCCAGTTTCGTTTGATTCACGTGTACCCGCTGGGCGAGATCTGCTGCTTGGGTACTTGGTTCAGGGCTCGCTGGAATATTGGTATCGATCTTCATAAATGGGTGTAGCGATTCTCTTGAATGCACTTTGAATTGCTGGCGGAGTGTTGAGCAAACGGCTGACCAGCTAACTCGGGAGCGTGTCGAGTATTGCCTTCACTGTTTCGTTGCAATCACCTGAAGATTGCAAAATGATTCAAGGCCCTCCGGGCCAAACTCCACTCCAAGACCTGACTCCTTATACGCGCTGGCTGGAACCAAAGGATTCCGGATAGAGTGCTGGTTAATCCAGACCGTCCCGGCTTCTAGTTGATTGGCAACAGCGCGGAGTTGAACCGGATCGCTGCCCCAAACGGAAGCCCCCAGTCCATAGGAAGTGTTATTGGCGCGGCGAATAGCTTCGGCTAGATTCTTGTATTTGAAAATGGAGCGGATCGGCCCGAAGACTTCCTGGGTGACGAAGCTCGCGTCATCTGAAGGATTGTCGAGAAGCGTTACTGGGAAGAAAAGGCCTTCAGTGTTGCTTGGTACGTCTCCTCGGAAGAGGACCATGGCCCCGCTTCGCTTGATCTCATCCCAGACTGACTGCAGCCGCTTGTACTGCAACTGATTCTGGACGGGACCTAACCCGGTCTGCGGGTCAAATCCATCACCGACCTTGGTGGCGCTAGCGATAGCGACCAGTGCTTCTATCACCCTTGAATAGATATCCTCATGAACGTAGAGGCGCTTAAGGCTTATACAACCCTGTCCGCAAAGGAGAAACATGCTGTCGAAAAGAGCTTGCGCAA
>Ga0210387_10003898_pt1 | contig 11463 bp, 12 predicted proteins | sample IncBWC7OmetaG_FD_160108 | JGI IMG/M metagenome (GOLD analysis project Ga0210387, IMG submission 160108) | Forest soil microbial communities from Barre Woods Harvard Forest LTER site, Petersham, Massachusetts, United States - Inc-BW-C-7-O ... | reverse complement strand
CCCTACAGCCCTCCTTACAAAATCCAAATAGATCTCATGCGCCACCTTTACGCGTCCATCGAACAGAGTAAAGTAACCATCGTCGAAAGCCCTACTGGCACAGTAAGCCCTGCTCTGAACGCGTCAAATACTCAACCTACAACTGATTTGTGCAGGGAAAAACACTCAGTCTGCTCTGTGCAAGTCTAACCTGGCTCACAGATGAAAAAAACCGTGCACGAAAAGGAAAATTAGATGCTGTAACTTCGGAGAACGGTCAGTCGTTCATTTCTCTGCTGTGTCATGGATTTCAATGGCGGACAAGGTAGCCCCTGATTGGGTTATTGCGCAAACTCGGGAACGACACCTGCGCGAGTTTGAAGCTGATGAGAAGGAGTACGAAGAGCGTCTAGCGAATGCCAGAAAGAAAGAGGCCGCGATGAGAAAGAAGGCTATGGCGAGAGTGACTAAGAAAACGGTTTGGCTCCTGTCTGTGCGTCTTCCTTTGCAATATTGATCTCGCGTTCTGTTAGAAGCCGTCCTGCGAACTGAAGCATGAAGAGTCTGACGACGACGCTGTCTTCCTTCCTGAGTCAGATGCTTTCCCAATCGATGATGACAACATCTCTCCCGCAGTCCGTGCATTAATGGCGCGGTTCGTTTTCCACTCAATTTACCCTTTTGTTGGCCTAGCTAACACCCAACACAATACAGAGTTGAAAAAGGCCCGAAACAGAATTTCCTGGATCAGGAAACCGAACCTATCTGCACCAAAATATATTACGCTTCACGCACACATTCACAGCTCGCACAGATCCTGCCCGAGTTGCGGAGGCTAAGACTGTCCCCGCTTCCGTCATCATCCTCCACCTCATCACTAGCTCCCTTCCTGCCCTCATTACACCCGCCGAATAAGCGTTCCACCGACGAACGAGATGCCGACGAGGAAACTGCCGTGTCATACTCCAGGACAGTTTCTCTAGGCTCTCGAAAGCAGCTCTGTATCAATGACGACCTGCAATCGGCAATCGGAGATTTAGACGAAGGTTGTCGAGAGCTCCTGGGACGTGCGTTTCCCTTATTCCAACACCGTAAAATCTTCCACACTCTTCACCTTGATTCTGACAGAGAAAGGAAATAAACGATGTCAGTATCTCCCACCAATTGGGGACGACGTCCGGATGATCGAACTTCGAGACCAGATACTAGTGCGTCTCGTCGCGTAAATACTCACACACTGGTTTTACTTGCATCTTTTAATGCTAGGCTTTCCCGAAAGATATTGAAGACCTCGCCACAGCAGGGCGTATTATGCATACGTGCCCGTATTTTGGGTCCAGGCGGGCTATCCCACAGGCCGAGGTACAGGTATCTTCTACAACTCTTTGAATGGTCTGATAAGTTATTGTATTCAGTTGGTGACCCTGCCATATAACCTCCTACTACAGAAAAGCGCCCGCGAAGCCCTAGGGATCGATTTACGAGGCCAGGTCGTCATCATCGACGAGGCCCACAGTACGTTAAGCATTTTCATCTAGTTGCGCTTCCTCGTCAGGCGTTGACCCCCATGTCAACAGATCTAATTCCGACTCTCCTCTCCCTCTCCACTACGCGACTCCCCTTTCTCACGCTCTCCAAATCCCTGAACCAAGTCTGCGTCTACATCTCCAAATTCCGGACTCGGCTTTTAGCGGAGAATATCTTACATCTTAAGCGGTTGGTTGTATTTTTGGATGCTCTGAAAAAGTATGTTTCAGAGTGGAAGGAGTTGATTTTGCGAACTTCTCAGGAGGGGAAGGGGAAGGAAAGGACGGAGGTGCTGACGGTGGCAGAATTGCTGGATAGGTTGGGAAGGAAGGTTGGGGGTGTAAATCTGCTGGAGGTTGAGGGATATTTGAGGAGGAGTAAGGTGTTGCGCTGGTCGTTTTTCATGCAAACGAGACATTATTGCTTAAACGAACTGATTTATTTTACAGATAGCGAGGAAGATCGCCAGTTACTCAGACAAGGAGGCAGAGAAAAATGCAGGTTTGTTTCTGGGCCTCCATCCATCCTCCATCCCAGCTATTCCTCACAAGCTTTGGGGATAGATCCAGCAAATTCACGACATCCACAACGAGGAACGATTCCTCCATTACACCATGTCGAGGCCTTCATGCTTTCATTGACCGGAACAAACGACGGTATGCATTCCTCAATTCATCTTCGAACCTGATGCTTATCAAACATCACAGACGGACGCATCACATTATCTCTCACTGGCAGTCCTGGACAAGAAGAGGTTGAGCTCAAATATCAGCTCCTCAATCCTTCCCCTCATTTTGTTGAAGTCGTTGATACCGCACGAGCCGTCATCCTTGCTGGAGGCACTATGTCGCCCGTCCGTCCGTCCCTCTAATGTCCATCCTGCCTTTCCGGTAGTAATTGCAGACTGTTCTATTTAGATCTCAGACGTCGCCAACCAACTATTCTCCCACCTGCCACCTGACAGACTCTCGAACTTTTCCTGTGGCCACATCATCCCTTCATCTAATCTCCAAACCCTTGTCATTGGCAAAGGTCCTCGAGGGGGTGACCTTGAATTTAAAGCTGGACGACAGGGGGATAGTACAGTCGTGAGTTGGTTAAATTTTTATTATTGCTCACGATATAACTATGCTTGCAGCTCGCTGAACTCGGACAAATCTTGCTGAACTTTGCAAATGTCGTACCAGGAGGCATGATCGTTTTCTTTCCGTCCTATAATTTCTTGAATATGGCCAAGGCAGTGTGGCAACAAAGCGGGATGCTGGAAAAATTGCGGCCGAAGAAAAAGGCATGTTTTGTTCTCTCCATGGATTGTGGGTTCTCTCTTATGTTTTAATGCAGGTTTTCTTCGAACCCGAAGCCAACACAGATGTAGAAAAGGTCTTGCAGGAATATTCCACAGCTATAAGAACACCTGTATGTTCCCTATTCTTTCGGCCACCCATCTATCATTCAAATTATTATCATAGCCCTCAGCAGACAGTCACAAAAAAGGAGGAGCAATGTTATTCGCGGTCATCGGTGCAAAACTCTCCGAAGGACTGAATTTTGCTGATGATCTTGCACGCGCAGTGATCATCATCGGTCTCCCGTTCGCCAACCTTGGCTCGCCTGAACTTCGGGAGCGGATGAAATACGTGAAACGGTTAGAGGAGAAGGGGGTGTTTAAGAGATGTGCGGGCCAGAAAGATGCTGCTGCTGAGTTGTATGAGAACATGTGTATGAACGCCGTTAATCAAAGTATTGGTGCGTATCCGTTGTTTCTGGTCGATCGTCACATCAATTCGATTTCCACAGGACGAGCCATCCGACATCGCGGAGATTGGGCGTCTCTGATCCTATTGGACCGCAGGTATGCCTCGAATGCCATACGGAATAAGCTGCCGAAGTGGATAGGAAATGAGACGGTAGTCACGGAGTCGTTTGGGCAGGCTGTGAAGGACATGGGTTCATTTTACCGGACCAAGAGAACATAAACATTGACTCGAACGTGTGGAGGTTGAGATTCAGTGGCACGAGCACAGTGTTAGCAACTTGTGTTGCAACTCATTGGTTCGGGTATTCCTATAATGGTCTCTTCAAATCCAGTGTCTACAAGCAGAAACATGCTCCTCAGATAAAATCTGATGATGGCAGTTCACTTCACAAGGACATCGAGAGTTGGTCGTTGACAGTGAAATCGTAAATGTAAAAACCACTTTCAATAAGACAATAGAATTTCGGTGCCGATGTGATAGACGATTAATGCACGGTTGGGCCTGGAAGATATTTGAATGCCAATCCGGGTGAGGGACTGACTCGTTTTTGACCGAACCTTCGTGCGCGATGACTGGGTTCCCGGACCCTCAGAAAATACACGCACTCGAAACACTACCCGTACGAAAAAACCTGAAGCATCCGCAGCAGGCGCCGCACCGTCTACCTCCATGAGACCTTATAGCATTCCATCAAAATGGAGAACCAGGATCCATTGCCCACTAGGAAGTTCCTGGACACCGGGTGAGAACCAAATAGGATGATCTCGACTTGGCGGAGAGAACATTTCACGTCGCCACACCTGATCATGACGATATGACCGTCAGCAGCTCACAATTGATAGAGTGCCGTGTAGAACGATCTGAAGTGGTGCGACGCAGCGCCATATAGGTCTATAGCCGCAGACCATGCCAAGACCATACCGGCGCCGCTGTAATGACGATTAAAAGTTATGTAAATCTCACCAATTCCGAGTCGAGGTACAAGACGGACAGTTCACGTGCCATGGTATAAATGACATCGAAAGAGAGGGAATCCAGCTTAGCGCAGACTGCAATATCGAAGACGAGTGTGAAAGTGAAAAGACATACTGGTAAAGTACATTATTTACATTTAAATTGGTCACACCGGTCACAGACGTCTGCCGATGTTTGCCCCGCTTGAACTTTGACAGAAACAGCAGCTCTAATTCAGGTCTTCAGATACTTATCCGAGTCCATGGCTGTCAAACAACCTCAGGAGAAGCCAAATATCCCGCCAAGGTTTCTCGATAAACCAAGAAATGATGGACTGGAGAGCTCTCCAAAAGAGTTGGTCTGTAGAGTGTCGGCTTTTCGTTGACAAAATCCTCATCTTTTCCAGTATTTCTATAGATCCGTGCTATGCCTGGCGCTTTTGGTAGCTCTTGCCAGCGCCATATACTACCACCGTGGAGGCAATGTCAATAACTCGCGCGCGGACCTGGACTTTGAGATTGACAAGGGAGGCGCCCATATGTTCACTGTAGTCGACTTACCAGGGAAGGGGAAAGGTATAATTGCCGCTCGGGATATACAGGTCAGTTTAGACAAATGTTGATATTATACATGCACATTGAGGCTGTCTCTAGCAAGGAGAGCTTGTGATTCGCGAAAGACCTCTATTCGTGGTTCCTCACTCAAGTGCGTCCTGAACCACTACGCATATCGCTTTCAACTTTGAAATCACCTCTCGTGGTGCAGTATCAACCTCCCCAAGTGCACTCATTTCGCATGCCCTAAGCCAAGTCAGTTATACATACCGCGAAGCATTCTTCAATCTTTCGTATGTCCATTTCCCGAAAGGTCTCGAGCCGGATGACCACCCCGACGAGGTCGCCCTTGCAATATTTCAAACCAATGCGGTTGCGGCTGGAGATGGTGTGGGGATTTTCCCGCGTATGGCAAGGTTGAATCATGGTTGCTCGAGAGCTTTCAACGTTGTATATAGCTGGCGGGAGCGGGAGCAGGCGCTTGTTGTACATGCCTTGAAAAGCATTCAAAAGGGGCAGGTTGGTGGATTATTTTCGTTGCAGACATTCTGCTTTGATAGAATGGACAAACGTAGGAGTTGCTGACAACATACACGAATACAAAGCAACCGCGGGATCAGCGGAGGTGTATATCCCCTCATCATTCATTGAATATTTGTTCGAAATCTGATTCACGAGCACAGGGTGTTCCTTTCACAGAATTATGGCTTCCATTGCGCTTGCGACGTTTGCTCGCTCTCCGACACACAATCACTTGAGTCAGACAAACGGCTAACGAAAATATCAGAAAATTACCAGCAATTTGCAACATGGGGCAGCCGTCAGATCAACGGGATTGAGGCCATACGTGTAGTCAATCGAATATGGAACATCGAGGAAGAGGAAGGATACTGGAGTGAGCGAGGTCAACTCGCCGCTGATGCTGCGTGGGTGGCTGCATCCCACTCTGAGTAAGATTTGTTTTTATTTTGTCATCATATCCTGGGTTACATCGCTCTTTGTCAGCACATTGGCCGTACAGCAGTGGGCCCAGTTGGCTATCATGTGGTATTCGTTTGAACTTGGTAGTGATAGCGAGCAAGTTCAGGAGATGCAGGAGGTCGTTGTCCGACCGCAGGCACATCGGGCTTGGGGAACACGGGAGCGGTTGGAGGTGGGGGGGCGGGTTAATTGAGGTTAATTGGTAGAGGAGGTCAGTGTTAATGGGAAGCGATGCCCCGAATACTTGATTATTCTAGATGTGTATCAGGGTCGGGGAATAGTTACGGGAGCGGTGGGGCCGCGTTGATTAGGTGACGGTGTCAGCGTTAATGGAAAGCGGGGTTTTCAAGCGCAATTATTCTTCAGATCTGTATCAGGGTTTTTGAAACAACAACCGGGGATAGGCGTCAACATTGTCCGAGAGGCTCGGATACGCCAGACGCGATGTCGTCTGCTTGACCTTCAACCGACCTTGCAACTGTCCACTACAATAAAATAGAAGCAAAATCTCGGAGCCCTTGCAGAGTATATATAGGTCTTTCAGAATATAGAGTTGAGATTTGGGACGGAGAAAAAAATCAAGGTGGGTCAAGTGAGCTCGGTGTTGTCGTGCACCCGCATCAATGACATCAGGTGCCCAGGTACGCCGCCTAGGTATGTATCAAGGACAGACTCGGGTATAGATCATCTACTGTGGAAAGGATATGATTTTGTGGTCAAGACGACGTTGAGGGTCGACTCGATAAATGATCCATTGCCACAATTTGAAGAGCTGGTGCATTGGGACTGGGTTGTATAGCCTCGACTTGAAGTTTCTATGACAGTACACTGCGAGATATCGGCAGCATCACCAACGGACAGTCGTGGACAGAGATCAGCATGTGTAATCGAATGTAATCGAATGTAATCATTCAGACGCCGCAACCCAAACACAGATCGGACAAACGGGGTTGGTGTGGCATCTCTCCGTTCAAGTACTTCCATCATCTCCTGGCCCTCCTTTTTTTTCTCTCTATTCCACCCACGCCTTGTACCCTTGTATTGACCTCGAGACCAAGCTAGTAAAGCTTATAATACCGGTATATTGTTAAAAGCACATTATTCTCATGGCCCTCTCCAATCGTACCACCTTTTCCCCAGTTTTGCCGACCCCAGGAATGGCTTCCAGCTCCTCGTCTGACATCTTCATTCTCGCCCTGGGCGTAGTCCTTGCCGCCCTTTATCTCTTCCGTGACCAGGTGTTTGCTGCGTCCAAGCCGAAGCCCATTCCTCTTCCTGCTTCCAAAACCGCTAATGGTTCTGGCAATCCTCGAGATTTCATCGCCAAGATGAAAGCAGGTGTAAGTCCGTAACGAATCGCCTGACTATCGCCCAACTCACTTCATGAATAATACCATTAGAAAAAGCGCCTTGCCATCTTTTACGGCTCCCAAACGGGAACGGCAGAGGAATACGCCATCCGTCTTGCCAAAGAGGCTAAATCCAAATTTGGTCTTACTTCCCTCGTATGCGATCCCGAGGAATATGACTTTGAAAATCTCGACCAGCTCCCAAATGATTGTGCTGCGTTCTTTGTCATGGCTACTTACGGCGAGGGTGAACCAACAGACAACGCCGTTCAACTCATGCAGAACTTGCAGGATGAATCCTTTCAGTTCAGTAATGGTGAACGGAAGCTTGAAGGCCTCAAATATGTCATCTTTTGTCTTGGAAACAAAACTTACGAGCACTATAATCTAATTGGGAGGGCCGTTGATACAGAACTGACAAAGGTCGGTGCTGTCCGCATTGGCGAGAGGGGAGAAGGTGATGACGATAAAAGCATGGAAGAAGATTATCTAGAGTGGAAGGATGGCATGTGGGAGGCTTTTGCTACTGCTATGAATGTTGAGGAAGGTCAAGGCGGCGATAGCGCCGACTTTGCCGTTTCTGAACTGGAATCGCACCCGCCTGAGAAGGTATACCTTGGTAAGGCTTTTCCGCTAATGCTGTCTCATGGCATTGACATTGCACCTGTAGGCGAACTTTCTGCCCGCGCCCTCACCAAGACCAAGGGCATCCACGATGCTAAGAATCCTTATCCGGCGCCCATCGGTGCTTCCCGGGAACTCTTCCAGGTGGTCGGCGACCGCAATTGCGTTCACGTTGAACTCTCCACCGAGGGTTCCGGCATCACTTACCAACATGGCGACCATGTCGGCGTATGGCCCTCCAACCCAGACATCGAAGTCGACCGTTTGCTTTGTGCCCTCGGTCTCTACGACAAGAAGGACAACGTCATTGGAATCGAATCCCTCGATCCTGCTCTTGCCAAGGTCCCCTTCCCCGTCCCCACGACCTACGCCACGGTCCTCAGGCACTACATCGATATCAGTGCTGTTGCGGGTCGTCAGATCCTCGGCGCGTTGTCCAAGTTTGCTCCATCGCCCGAGGCCGAGGCGTATATGAAGGCCTTGAACACGCAAAAGGAACAATATCACGCCATTATCTCCAATGGCTGCCTCAAGATCGGAGAGATTCTCCAGCTCGCAGCAGGAAATGATATGACCGCCCAACCAACAACCGGCAATACAACCGCGTGGCACATTCCCTTCGACATCATTGTTTCCTCTATTCCCCGCCTCCAGCCACGGTACTACTCCATCTCGTCGAGCCCCAAACTCCATCCTACATCCATTCACGTTACCGCCGTGGTGCTCAAATATCAATCCATTCCCAGTGAGCGCGTGGGAGTGAAATGGGTCTATGGTGTCGGTTCTAATTTCCTGTTCAACCTCAAGTACGCTGCCAATGGAGATAATGCGGCCTTGATCAGCAGTGACTACCGTCAGCCTACATATGCGATTGAGGGTCCTAGGGGAGCTTACAGGCAGGAATCCATTTACAAGGCTCCCGTTCACGTTAGACGATCCACCTTCAGGCTCCCGACAAATCCCAAGAGTCCTGTTATCATGATCGGCCCCGGAACTGTATGTCTCTTATCTTTGTTGTCTTCCTCAACTTATTCTTTCTCCCAGGGTGTCGCTCCTTTCCGTGGTTTCGTGCAGGAGCGGGTTGCACTGGCCCGTCGCTCCATCGAAAAGAATGGCCCTGACGCACTCGCCGACTGGGGTCAGATCTCACTGTTCTACGGATGCCGCAAGTCCACCGAAGATTTCCTGTACAAGGACGAATGGCCACAATATGCTGAGGAACTGCGCGGCAAATTCTCGATTCACTGCGCATTCTCGCGCGAAGCCCCCTACAAGCCCGACGGGGGCAAGATCTACGTTCAGGATCTGCTATGGGATGACCGGGAACATGTTGCTGATGCTATTATCAATGGTAAAGGGTATTTCTATGTTTGTGGTGATGCGAAGAGCATGAGCAAGGCCGTAGAAGAGACGTTGGCGAAGATTCTTGGAGAGGCCAAGGGCGGGTCGGGCGCGGTCGAGGGGGCGGCGGAGGTCAAGTTGTTGAAAGAACGGTCGAGGCTTATGCTGGATGTCTGGAGTTGAACGACTACACAATTGGTAGAATTGCTACTTAAACGACATATTCATATGGTCTCCTCCATTCTTTTGTTAATCCATAGACTCATTGATGATTCCGTACTTTCCTGCATACTATATCTTGTCTATAGCAGAAGTTCACCAGCGAAATTGGAATATTATAATAGAATGTCTCTTTATGTCTGCTACGGTTTATTTAACAGATTCAACAGTCTCACTGCCTGATCCTCTCATCTGTTCGCTTCTTGGGCCTCGACTCGGATGCTCAGGACAACACTGTCAAGACAGCTGTTAATTCGTCGGTTTTCGGCCTCAACGCCAACCTGGAGTACGACACGGCCACCCCCTCCGAGTCCTGACGACTACGGTAAAACGACTTCCGTCCAGAGACCGGACGAAAATTTGAAAGCTTCGCCTGAAGACTCGCCTTCCTCGACAAACCCCTCAAATTCCCATAATCCTGTTTCACTCGATACTTATGATCCAATATTGCTCAAGCAACGAATTCGGGAGTGGTCCGACCAAGCTGCCATCACTGTCAGAACTCGCGCGGATGACTTTAGTGCAACCACCAAGACGACTTTTTCTCAGCTTGGGACACACTTGAACAGGGTTACAGGGTATGAAGAAATTGAAGCATTGAAGAGACAGGTGGTGGATCAAGGTATGTATGTCTATGTAGCGGTACAACCCGAAATTCCCCACTTGTATGTAACAACATGATTCACAGAGGCCCGAATAAATGCAACGCGCCAGGCTGCCCGACATGCAAAAGCAGCTTATGACCAAGCGGTTGTTCAGCGGTCTAATTCTCAGCGAGAAGTGAACGATCTATTACAGCGCAAATCGAGTTGGACGGACAGCGACGTGAGTCGCTTCACCACGCTCGTTCGGCAGGACCATTTGTACGAGCAGGAGGAGGCGCGTGCCAAAGCTGTTGCGGACGAGTCAGAGCAAGTAGTTGAGCGCGAGTTCACCGAGCTGATGCGGTCAATTCTTGCCCGATATCACGAGGAACAAATATGGTCAGATAAAATCCGCAGTGCCTCGACGTACGGCTCGTTGGCAGTACTAGGCCTCAATTTGCTGGTGTTCGTGATGGCGATTTTGGTGGTGGAACCATGGAAGCGGCGGAGGTTGACACAGACGTTTGAGAAGAAGGTAGAGGAACTGAGCCTGGAGAATGCCGCAGTGGTAGATAAGAGCATGAAGGATATCGGCCGGCAGTTGGAGGAGCTGTCTGGGGTGATGGGAGTCCTGTTGAGACAGGTGAACGTAAAACTAGACGGGAGACCAGATGTTAAACAAGGCACCGTGGAACCTGTTGTGGCAATGAAGGGAAGAGCAGAAGATACAAGGGATCGGGAATCAGGGATGGTTGTCGCGGTGAGCGGAGTGGTTGCAGGTGTAATAGGCTGGCTCGCGCGCGGTTGGCTGGGGAGTTGATATAAGTCGTTTTACGCTTCGAGTCGGAATTGTCAGAGCTTCTCCAATTTCCTCATATGAAGGTGTTTTTCCGCACTTTCCTATCAGGACTAAGTGTAAGAGCAGTATGAATGGGGTGAACTGCCTTGCATTTCGATACTGGCGTTTCCAAATATTTCATTTGTGCATGTGAGCTTGCCCCCGCATATGTTGCTGGAAGTGTTTGACCGCCTAAATCATGACATTCATACTGGCCTTGTTTTTTTCGTCCTTACCGTTTAACTGTAGCATGTAACCGACCCAAGAGAAAGATTGATCAGGAATTCAGACGCACTCTGACAATCAAATCAGTTTCATTCAGTACTGAATCATCGTGAACAATAGACAAACCTATTGTGTAGTAGCTTGCCCTTGTGATCAGTCATCCTACATTCCGCCATGCATCAACGTCCCACTTTGACCATCCCAACCGTCGGGCTCGGAGGGGCTTTCGACGAGGTGGAGTGCGAATGAGCATATGTCCATCTCCGTGATGGTGTGTGATCTTAGTATGGCATCATAAATATATGTTCAGCCTGGGAAATAAGGCAAATTTGGGGGTGAGTACTACCGGAAAGTGTGGTGTTCACATGAACTTGAGAAACAAACCTCCTCAACCCGTGCTCTCCGTGTGTTTCGTGCATTGAGCTCGAAAGGTTACCTGAAGTCACAGCGCGCTCACCGCGACATGTTTCGACCGCGAGGTTTCGAAACTGCAGGAAATCGAATTGAGTTTGAACTCCAAGCCTGAGTTTG
>Ga0210387_10003897_pt1 | contig 11463 bp, 9 predicted proteins | sample IncBWC7OmetaG_FD_160108 | JGI IMG/M metagenome (GOLD analysis project Ga0210387, IMG submission 160108) | Forest soil microbial communities from Barre Woods Harvard Forest LTER site, Petersham, Massachusetts, United States - Inc-BW-C-7-O ... | reverse complement strand
GCCGTCAGCGACCACTGCGGAGAGGAGCGACTCGATCGATCCCAGCAAAGCAATCGTGAAAGCCGGCCCCACCAATGAGATCACTTGTGCGAGCTGGATGGAGGGGAACGCGAAGGAGGGCAGGGTGCGGGGAATGCCCCCAAAAGCGGATCCGATCGTAGCGACACCTCGAAAATGGAAATACGACTGCAATATCGTAATGGCGATCATCGCGACGAGGGGCGCGGGAATTCGCTTGAGGTAGCGCGGACCGGCGATCAAAATCGCGAGCGCCAACAAGGCGAGCCCGGTAGTGGCCCAATTAATCGTTGGAAGCGCCTGCGCTAAAACGATGAGCTTTTCGTGGAAGTGCAGCCCCGATGGCGCTGGCGATAGACCAAAGAAATCCTTCCATTGGCCCACAAAAATGATGACGCCAATCCCTGCCGTGAAGCCTACGATGACGGGTCTTGGGATAAACTTGATCACGGCGCCGAGTCGTGCCGCACCAAAGGCTACCAAGATGATTCCGGCCATGAAGGTTGCGATCTGCAAACCCGCGATGCCGTGTTGCGCTGTAATAATCGCGAGTACCGCGATAAATGCGCCGGTCGGGCCCGCGATCTGCAATCGTGTACCGCCAAAGAGCGAAGTCAAGAGGCAGGCGATGATCGCTGTGTAGAGGCCCTGCTCCGGGCGAGCCCCGGAGGCGATCGCGAAGGCCATGGCCAGCGGTAAGGCTACGACACCCACCACAAGGCCTGCGAGGACGTTGTTGGCGATGTGCTTACGGGACCACAAGCCGGCCGCTTTCGCTTCAAGCAGGGCAATCATGGGATGTATTCAAACTGCAAAGGAGGACCCTTCGGTGAGCGGGATCGCCACATTAGCCCTTAAGACATGGTTTATCAATGTAAAAAGATGTATAGTCATGTTTAAAACATGATAACTGCGTCTCAACTTCGCGCCGCGCGATCCATACTGGGCATTGACCAGCCCACCCTTGCCCGACGCTCAACCCTGTCACTGCCGACCATACAAAGAATGGAAACAAGTGACGGCTTGATTAGGGGAAATGTGGATTCATTGGTGAAGGTGATCCAGGCCCTGGAAGAGATGGGCGTCGAGCTCATCGGCGAGGGTAGCGTCAGCTCGGGAGGAGGTCGCGGCGTACGCTTACGCGAGCCAGCAGCACGCACGACATTGCGAAAACAGAAACTCGGTACGGCTCAACCTGCGAAGCGTTGAACTCGCCTCCATCACGGCAGATGGATGCTGTCGAGAGTTGCTACGCGTTAACCACCTTGCTATCGGGTTCAGCGTCGATGGCCCAGTACCCGCTGTGGCCGTAATGCGTATGTAGGAGTTTCTCTTGGGCTCGGAGAAGTGTTCCTTTTGAATCATAGGCGGGAGCGTTCTTAACCGCTTGACGGCTCAGGGCAACGACGACTTTGGATTCCTCCCAAAAAATATGATCGATCCACTCCGGGGCGATCAATACTTCATGGCCGAGCCACCAGTTACTCGTATTGACGACCAAGTAGCGAATTGCCCAGGTTCCGTCTTCCACCAAAATGCCTTGGACATGCCCGATATCACCATCTGTGGCGTGGATGTAGTAGCGCATCACCTGATTTGCGCTACGCAAATGCAGGTCATTCTGGCGACGGGTCTCACTGGCGGTCTTTCGCAGCGACCGGGAAGGCTGGTTTAGCTCTTTACGGTTGGGGTCCCTTGACCCTGCTTGCAGAATATCGGGATAAAGTCCCGCTCCCCACAGACCACCACCGCCCCAATAGTTCGCGTAGCCGTAGTAACCCGAGTAGCCCATCTCCTGTTGTCTCGACACAGGCTTGTCCGTATCGATATCAGGACCATTTTTGACCTGATCTTGCCGGATCGTGGCCGGCAGCAGCTTCTCAGCCCAGTTGGGAGGCCCGATTGATACGGGCGAAATCAAAACCCGGAGGCTCGAGTGCCAACTGCCTGTTTCAACAACGAAGTACCGTATGACCCAAGCGTCATCATCGAAATAAAAATCCTTGACTTGGCCAATCGTACCGTCGGTTGCGCCGATGGCGAAACCCTCCATATCCTTCATGTCGCGCAACATAGAAAAGCGCTCCGATTCGTGAATGAGTGTGAGAGTGCGGCGCTGGGCGTCCAGCGTACCCAGAGCCGCGCACCGACTCGAGCGCGCCTCCCTAGGCGCCTAATTTGGCATTTTGTTGCCGTTAGCTTTGAACTGTTCGCCCAGTGGCGTCAACGTACCGCCTCCTTTAGGATTGGTGTGGCAGGCGGCACAGGCTTTACCAGTGTCTTTAGCAAACTGTGCAGTCGCGGCTGCCGGTTGCGATAGCAGCACGCCGGCCGCCCCCGCGATCACCATTGCGAGCAATGCGCCAGCTGCAACGGCGAACCACTGTTTTCCAAGGCTTTTCATTGGCAATTGTCCTCTAATCAGTCGAAGGTGCGAGTGTTACGTTTGAATTGCCCGCAAGGTTAACTCCCGCCAGCCGCTTCGTCTGTGCGGTAGGCGTGTTCGGATTCACGCTCGCGCGCGAGTGGGCCGCTCAAGACCACATCAAAGGAAGCGCTTGAGCAGCAGTGCAATACAGATAGTGCTACAACCGATCGCTTGAATCGCCAGGGTCCACTCGATGGCCCGTTTCAGCTGCGATCGCGCTTCTCGACGAGTTGAAATGCGCTGAGCGACAATCATTCCGGCGCCGGCAAGCGCCAGCGCGGGCAGCCCATACCATGCGGGCAACACGTGGTTCACGATGATTGCGATAGACGCAATGAGTGCTGTGATGGTGAGACCGCGATAGATCAGTCGAGCCCCACTCTCGCCCCATCGCACCACTAGGGTGCGCTTGTCTGCGGCTCGATCGGCCTCGACATCGGGGACTTCGTTAATAATCAGAATTCCGGCAACCCAGCAACTCACTGGCACACACAACAACAGTGTTCCCGCATCGACAAACCCGGTTTGCAACCAAGCTGCGCCGAGCACCGGCAATATGCCGAGCCCGATTGCCACCGCCAACTCGCCGATGCCGCGCGCCGATAATTGCGCGCCCGGTAGGGAGTACAGCAACCCCAAGCCCAAGCCTCCTAAGCCTAGCAACATCACTCCGGGGCCTCTGAGGAACGCAAGTGCCGCTCCCACCAGCAGGGCGGCCACGCATAGACCCAATGCCAACAGCGACATTTCCCGTCGCGACAGCAATCCAGTTTGAATGAAACGCGAGCCACCGGTGTATGGATAGATGCGATCGGTGTTTCCCGCATCCGCGCCGATGAGATCATCGCTCACGTCGTTATAAACATTGGTGGCCGCGTGGACGAAGAGCGTCGCGGCAAGCGCAAGACCAAATAGCAGAGCATCGAAGCGATGATAAGCCGCGCTGGCCCATAGGGTACCGATCAGCACAGGCAGAACGGACGCAATCAGGAACGGGGGTCGCGTGGCGAAGAATGCGCGTCTCGCGGCGCTTGCAAATCCCGGCGCCGCGAGTGTCGCAGAAGGTTGATCCAGCTGGATGTGAGCATGAGGCATGTGAATTATCCTCTGTTGTTCAGCGATGTCGTAGGAGAAGCGAGTATGCTAAAGCGATGATTGACAATGATGAGATCGCGATGGTGCTTGATTCGCCTTGGTGGAATCGCTTGTTCTCGACCATCGATTCGGCAGACGCTAGAGGCTTTGTGGAGTTTCTGTCTGCGGACGCGCGATTCCGATTCGGGAATGCCGCCGAAACAGTTGGAAGTGCCGCTATAGCTACCGCAGTGACAGGGTTTTTTGCAGCAATTCGCTCCAGTAAGCACTCGCTGCTCGAGAGCTGGGGTGCCGGTGCAACTGGCGGGTGCGAGGGAGAAGTGACTTACACCCGACATGATGGGTCGGTCGTGACGTTTCCCTTTGCCAATGTATTTCGCTTGCGCGTGGATAAAATCTGCTCGTACCGTATTTACATCGATATCTCGACGCTTTTTAGCCCGCCGGTCTAATCGCGTGATCATGGCGGCGGATGCACGTGCGAGTGATCGGCGCCAAATTCATAGCGCACCGTAAGACCAAACACATTTGCCGTGTCGCGGTAGGGTTGCACACCCAGGGCGAGTAGATTCGGAATCGTCGCGGGACCGACACCGTTCAAAGCCCAGTCGTTCGACCCAAAGTGTTCGCGAGTGTAGCGAAAATGGATTTGAGTTGCCGACGTCCAGTTGTAGCTGATCCCAAAACGCGTGGATTCGAGTTTGGTCGAATTCTGGGGAAAAAACTGCTGCGTGCCGCCTACCAATGTGTCGGTGTTGTCGTAGGAGGGCGCCATCAAATAGTCCAGCGTGAGAGTCCACCGCGCTTGCGGAATCCAGCGTCCGCCGACGCCTATATTCCAGAAGCGATCCGTATCGGCGCTAAGCCAAGGCGGGGTATCCGCTCCGGTCGATCCGCTTTGCAAATTGAACAGTCGCTCGTAGCCGGCGTCGATGTACGCACTTAAGGACTCACGAGGGGTCCAAGTAAGGTTGCCGGATGCACGCTGCTCGTGCGTGCTTTGCAGGCCCAGGGGCGAGGATCGATAGTCGTCTTTGGCGAGCGATTCCTCGATCGACCCCGTCAGCGTTGAGGTGACGGACCAGGTGGCGGAGAAGCTTGAGAACACACGATCGCGTGGAGCGTAGTTGAATTCGCGTATCAAAGGAGTTTCCTCCGGCGGCAAGGCCGCGGCGTCGAAGGAGGAAGCTTTGCGCAGCGCATTGCCGTATTTCACGGAAAAGCTCAAGGGCGCAATGGGCGTGATCGTTGCGTGCCCCCAACTTTGCGCGTTTTGAGTCCATGTCACCACTTGACCGGGTCCATAATGGATGTCATCGAGCTTGCCGCCCACACCTACGCGTAACCACCGCGCCAAGGTGTAATCGGCGCCGCCGTCCAAACGTACATGGTCTTCGCTGTAGCGGGGCGTAACAGCAGTCCCGCCGGGAAAAGTGTCGGTGACGATGTAGGCAATGGCAAGCGGATTGGTTTTATCGTCGCGTCCATCGTAGCTCGCATTGCCGCGAATGCTCAATTTGGTCGACGGATGAGAAGCCAATCCGAGCGAGTAGTGCGACAGATGCACATCACCATCGAGAGAGGCGGGCGCCAAAGGCGCGGTGCCCGGCAAAGTACTGACCGGCAAAAACCCGGCATTTTGCTTCAGCGTGCTGAGCGAAGCTGAGCCGGTGAGTGTCGAGGTCCACGGCAGCTGCAGATTGCCGGACATGTTTAGCTGTTGCAGCGTATTGCTCGGAGGAAGACTTAATTGCCCCTGTGTCGAACCCGGCACAATCGGCGAGTAGGGATTCGCGAAGAGGATCGAATCACTGTCATCTTCAAACCATGAGCCGGTATAACTCAAACGGAAGCTCGCCTTGCGGCCGGACCAGGCAATGCCGCCTTCGAAAGAGTTCGTCACGTAGTCAAAGGGTTGAGGAAATTGCACGGCCTCCGTCAGAAAACTCGCGCTGCTAAGGCCCATGCCGTCATGCTCCTGGCGCCGAAACTCACCAAACAGCGTCCAGTTTTGACTTGCGAAGTAGCGCGCGAGCAAAGCGACCGTGCGACGATCGGATTCAAGGTCAATCGGACGAAGTGCGCCGTTGAGTGCGCTCATTACGCCGGTGCTGCCAGCGGCCACCCAACCGTTCGGTAGCGTGAGATTGGTGCCGCTCACCTGATAAGGAGTCGCGCCCGTATCATAGAGTCGGTGCGGCTGACCGTCGTAGCTCACGCGAAGATCGTAGCGTCCCTCGCTCCCGCCTTCCACGTAGCCGTCTCGCGAGGCAAGCCCCAATCGCTCCAGATCGTAGTTGAAATAGGCACCGTCGTCGCCGCGCGCCTGGCCAGCGGCGGCGACGTCCGCGTAGGCGCCGCTATGATCGATGCCGGTATATCGGCCAAAGGTCGCATTGGCGCCGTTCGCATACAAAACACCGCCCTCGGTCTGTGTCTCATAGCCTTGAAGGAAAGGGCACTGCGTGCATTTCCACTGACTCGTGTCAACGCTGCTCTCATCGGCCGCGGCCGTTGCTGAGACAAACATCAGGGTGATGCTTATCAGAGAGCAATGGCGATAAAGCGCAGGCGGGAATTTCATGATTTGTCTAACGCATGAGCGCGCGGCCGGATGGATGGTTCGAGCCGTGAACTTGGGAATGGCAGCTGACACACCCGCCATTTAAGAGATATGCGCTCGGCGTGCCGCCCGGCAATCCTTGGGGCGTATTGACGATGGAAGGATGTCCTGCTCCCCCATGACAGGTCTGGCAGAGAAAAGGGGTGCGGATTTTCAATAGCGCGTTCTGCGCCGATCCGTGCGGATCGTGGCAATTCGTGCAGTTCTCCGCAACTGGTTGATGCTCCCACAAAAACGGACCGCGCATTTCCGTATGGCAGCTGGTGCAGGTTTCTGTGATTGTATTTCTAACAAGTTGCGCCGGCGCACTCGAGCCGTGCGGCGTATGACATGAGGTGCACGCCATTTTTCCTTCGAGCAGAGGATGATGCGAGGGTTTCGAGAGGTCGGTGCGCTGACTTTGGTGACAGGTGGTGCAAACTCCTATTTGAGCGACCGCGTCTTTCATCGGATCCTTGGGATTGTGAAGCGTGTGGCAACTCGCGCACGCGACATTGCTCGCCGCGTGCGCACTGGTCGCCCAGTCATGTGCCGCGTTGGACTGGTGGCACCCTAAGCACACGGAGTTCTGAGCCGGCGCCGGGATTGCTGCCTTGGCGCCGAAATCCAGCATGCCGGCCAGCGGACCTCCGCCTGCTTTAACGTGGGCGCCTCCCGGGCCGTGACATGCCTCGCACTGCAACTGACCATGACCGAAGGGACCGTGCGGGTCGTTCGGCCTGGCGTGCTTGGTTCGAAAAATTCCTGTGACCGCGGCATCGCTATGGCAGCTGAGGCAAGTATCGGCGCCCTGGGCACTGTAGCCGGAATCCGAGTGGGGAGGCCCGTCTGCCGAGGACGCGTGCATCGCCCCGCTTAGCAACAGCAACACCGCGCCGGCGAGACGCACACGCTGCGGGCGCATTTAGTTTGCCGTGGAAGGAATGTTATGCACGACCTTCACATCCGCGACGCCGCCGGCGCCATGACAAATGCTGCAGGTCTCCACGGCCGCCGGATTGGTGCTCAGGATCGTGCGGCCCTCTGCGTCCTTTGCAACCGCGGTCGAACCTCCGTTTTGCTGCATATGGGTTTGCGTCAATGCATCCACATGACATGCGGAGCACACCGACATGTTGGCGGAGGTCGAGATGGGCTGTCCAACCGTAGTCGGATTGGGAATTTGCTGGGAGAGTCCGGTGAAGAATGTGGTTGCTTGCACGGCGCTATCCAGGACCGGGTAGTAGCTGGTGCCGGTGTGGCATGCATCGCATCGATTGATTTGGCCCGGGTACACGACGTCTGTAAAGTTATTGACCGAGCCGCCGAAACCGTAAATCACAAACGGAAATCCTGCCGCGCCGCGAGCGCTGCCATCGTGAACGGCGTGGATCATGTGCTTGAAATCAATTGTCTCTTCCCACAGACCGTCGATTCCCGCCGCGGTGAGTGTCTGGCGCATGCCCACATCGGTGGAAGCGGGGTTGTGGCAAGCGACACACGCTTGGGGGCTGTTATTGCGATTGTCGCCGTGCGCCGTGAGCACGTTGTGGCAAACATCGCACTTGGCAATGTCTACAACCATGCGCCTGGGCGTCGCCGTAGCTCCCGCAGTGTTTGCGTAGCTCACCACCGTGGTCACGGGGATCGCGGTTGCACCGGGCCCGGTGGTGACGAGGCCGGGATGCCCTTCAATGACCACAGCGACATTGTTGATTACCGGGCAGGACGTGGCAGAGGCGGGAGGGCAGTTCGCAGCAGGCGCCAGCGGAAGCGCCGTGGGTGACGTCAATGTGAACGATCCGGCCGCATCCGGTCCCGTGATTGCCGACGAAGGCACCGCAGCAGCACATCCGGCGACCGCCAGCGGATTCAGAGAGATAGGCTGCCCCCAGGCCGCCGGAGTGACTCCGCCGCCCCAGTTAGTGTAGTCACTCGTTTCCCAGGCAATATCGATGGAGAGCCGTGCCGTGCCGCCATTGGCGCAGACCGGCTTGCCCGTGCCCGGATCGATTCCCGTAAAGGCCGCTGCACTCAAAATGTTGTAGGGCGCATTGCCATTGGTCGGATCGCGGACCGAAAAATTGATCACCGGAAACAGGTGATGCGCCGTATCGGTATTGAAGGTCACGCTGTTGACGATGTATTGAAACTTGGCTGCCGCGACCACTTCCGGAATAACGTGGGCTGCGACTACTTGTAGGTTGCCGTTATCGATGGTTGAGGTCGTGCCGTGACAGGTCGTGCACTGCGTATCATTCGCAACGATGGCCGGGCCGTGATTGGCGCCAGTGGAAAAATTCACATTGTCATGGCAGGCGCCGCAGGCTTCCATCGTGGGCACGGTTTGGAAATTGAGCGCCTCCGTCAGCAGGGGATGATTTTGGACGTGACATGTCGTGCAATTGCGCGTGTCCTGGGGGTACAGCACCGTATTAAAATTGGAGAGTGAATCGCCGTGTCCGACTATCCAATAGCCTTGTCCCAAGGTAGGGGTGGTATTCGGGGTCGTCGCGGTTTGAATGCTTGGGAGATTGATGCCGGTGTGAATCTTATGAATCATCACCTTCAGATCGAGTGTGTTGCCGCTGTTTGGATCGGTTGTGCCGGGGTTGTGGCACATCGCACAGTACTGCGTCTCGACCCGAGCGCCGCCATGTGCGCTCAGCGAGGTGTGACAGGTATCGCAGGTGGCCGTATCGACGATTTCGCGGCTGAAAATTCCGGTGATCGCACCGCTCGAGGGCTGAAATGTGTAGGCGGCGTTATTGGCTTGCGCGAGATTACGTATCTCGAAGCCGACGCGGTGCGTCAGCGTTGCGTTGTACACCACGTTTGGATCTGTGGTGATGTCCTTCTTAAAGGTGTATTGATAGGTACCATCTCCGTTATCGACCAACGCGCCCGTAGAAGCCGCTTCGACCGTGGCCTGTATCTCGGGGGTCGTGGCGCACGCGACGACGCCTCCAGGACACGCGGCTGGCGCAACCGTCCCGTATATATAAGAGTTCCATTGACTGGCTGAGCCGTTAAGGCCGGGGACCAATTGGGCAATCGCAAAACCGATGTCAGCGGCCGGGAGGCCTTGCAAGAAAGCACCATTCTGATCGTTGAGCTGAAACTTAACGACCGGTGGCCCATTAATGGCGACGCTCAAAATTGTACCGGTGATGCTGGTAGCCGATGTGATTTGAAGGGCGGATCCAGTCGTCGTGGGTCCTTGCGGACCGGTGGTGCCCGGAGATCCTGCCGGGCCCGATGAACCCGTCGTGCCTGAACATGCCGTGAGCCAAGTGCTGAGGAGCAGCATCACAAAGGCGCTTGACGGAAAACGGCCGCGATCCAATCGGCGCATCCGTTTCGCGCAATCCATAGAACACTCTCCCGAGAAGACCCCACACAGGCACATCGAACGAGCAGGCGGTCGCATCGCCCCTCCCAAAAAATACCGTGATGGTGCGGTAGGGTCTGTTCGGTAGCGCACTGAGAGGCCAGATGCGATCACTTAGCATCACGCGATGCCCACATCCGAACTTCCCGACAAACCTTCGCCGCCGCGCCGAGGTTTCCTTGCATGGCTGTGGCGACGACCGAAGCGCTGGTTTCTCCTTGGGCTGCCGGCAGGTGCGCTGCTGGCATTCATTGTGGGTGCGGCGGCGTGGGCGAGTTTTACCGGTGGCATGAAATACGCGGAAACCGATCAGTTTTGTACTTCGTGTCACGAGATGAGGCAGCCCTATCAGGAGTTGACGAGCAGTCCGCATTTTTCCAATGAGTTCGGAATCCAAGCGAGCTGCGGCAATTGCCACGTGCCACCGACGTTTTTCGCCGGATTATCGCGTCACATTCAAGCCTACGCAGAGGTGTGGGGGCATATGCGGGGCGAACTCAATACGCCCGCCAAATATGAAGCGCACCGGGCGCAGTTGGCGCAAAAGATCTGGACGGAACTCAAGGCCAATGACTCCGCGGAGTGTCGCAGCTGCCACACGCCGAGTCAGATGGCCTTTGCCAAGCAATCGGCGGATGCGGCCAGCGCCCACCAGTCACTGAAGCAAGACGGTACCACCTGCATCGATTGTCATCAGGGGGTTGCGCACCGGCTGCCTCAAGGTGGTTGAGTTATGACGAGAGGCTCATTCGAGCGCCCGCTGAAGTAGCGAATGAGAATCCTAATAATCTCGGATGCTCTAAAATTGAACACCCGGCGGGGCCAGAACAACTCGCGCTTATCGCAGACGGTTGAGACGCTGAAGCGGTTGATCTCGCCTTTCAGGTCATCGTCGACTTTCCCGATATCTCCGCGAGCGATGCCCTCGTCAAGCCGAGTCCGCAACGCGCGTGCTGCCGCGATCCCGGCTGCGACACCGCGCCCGCGCCGTTTGGACAATCGCCCGTGTTCCATCTTCAACTCATTCAACCGCTCTGCGGCATCGTATGTCGCATCGACAAGTTCGCGACGCGTCATGCAGTTCGTCTCATAGTTGAGAATGTGCTCCCAAGTGGGCTGAATCAGGAGCCGGCGGTGCTGTTCCAGTGTCTTGGCGAACAGTCGATAGCCGAATCGCTCCGGCTGCTCGAATCCCCGGCTACCAGGATCGATGAACGGGCCCATCGGAGAGATAAAGCAGGAGAGCCGCTTGTCGCCTAACCTGAAGAGCCGCCCGCAGTACTCGACCGTTGCCTTGACCGACTCCAAGGTTTGCGCAGGCAGCCCGATCATGAAAAAGATATCGATCCGCGAGCAGCGCAGAGCGACCGCCTCTTTGATGATATTTTCCATGTCTTGAGTTGTATAGCCAGCCTCCCCCTCTTGGGCATCACGAACGGCTTGTTCGTGGCTCTCGGGACTGAACTCCATGCTCCAGTTTCGAACGCTACGGTCAATCTCCCCTAAAAAGGATGGCGGCGGCAATGCAAAGAACTCAAACACAATGTTGTTCGGCAGATCCGCAACGCGCAAGCGCTCCAGGACCGCTGCCGCATGCTCGGCGCCCGCCATCAATAGGTCTCCCACCAGGAGAATCGGGGCATGGGTGAGGCGAGCGATGTCCTTCATGTTGGCCACCAAGCTGGCTGGACTTCGGTATACGGGCTTTTGTCGTTTGGTGAGGTGAAGACAGGTTGTCGCGGAACTGCCGCATGTGACGCACTCAAATGCGCAGCCTTTCACTGTAAAGACCGTGGTGATCGGATTGTTCCACCAGCCATTGAAGGGCAACGTGCTTTCCAAGTCCCGATAGCGCATGACCATCTCGACCATGAGATCCGGGCGCAGATCGACGTAGTCGAGGCTCATGGGTATGAATCCCAGCGGATT
>Ga0210387_10003896_pt1 | contig 11466 bp, 27 predicted proteins | sample IncBWC7OmetaG_FD_160108 | JGI IMG/M metagenome (GOLD analysis project Ga0210387, IMG submission 160108) | Forest soil microbial communities from Barre Woods Harvard Forest LTER site, Petersham, Massachusetts, United States - Inc-BW-C-7-O ... | reverse complement strand
TACTAGCGGACCCGTGGTTTGCAGCCGTTCAAATAGCGTTCGGTGAGAAGGATTTCTTTCAAGCGATACAAGGGAAATGGCTGATAGAAGTCCCCGACATGAGTGGCTTTTCGCGCCGCGAGCATACCCAAATTATCGCCACCATCAGCAATCAAAACGATGTCTATCGACAGAGCCATGGACGCAATACCGAGGACCATCAGCGCGTCACTATCTTCGCGGCAACCTCTGAAAATGACGAATACCTGCAGGAATCCCGCGGGCGCCGTCGTTATTGGCCATTGGTGTGCGGGGATATAAATTTAGATGCACTGCGCTCTCAGCGCGAACAAATATTCGCCGAAGCGGTCGTCAAATACCGCGCCGGGGCGACCTGGTACGAAATGCCAGAGGAAACAGACGCCGAGCAGGCGGCGCGGGCATCGCGGGATATTTGGACCGATAGAGTCCTTAACTACGCTGAATTGTACGGCGATAATAATCTCACTTCTGCCATGCTGCTTGAGAAGGCAATAGAAATGGACACAGACAGAATGGACGATGGAGCGAAGAAGAGAATTTATCGCATCATGATGGAAGCGGGCTATAAGCAGCTGCACGGACGCAAAGAGCGATATTGGAAGAAGACTTCAACCGAGACCGAAAAATGACATTCAACCGATGGCTGCGCCAGCAGCGTGACAGAGATGATCCTATTGGCGATTTATCGCGCGATTACATTGATGACTGTCGTCGCAATAAGATTGGCAAGCGCGATGTTAAGGATTTGCGCCGAGAAATCATGAGAATTGGCGGTTTTCCAGCACTTAGCGCACTGGCGAGCGCGCTCAATCAATACCGGCTCTCGCGTCACCTCAAGCCGAAGCAATAGCGCTCGCGGCCAGCGCGGCGCAAACCAATATCGCGAGTCCCACAGCGAAAGCTGCGGCATATCGATTGCGCGCCTCGTGATCGACGCGGCCGTTTACCGAGCGCCAATACCTAATCGATCGCGTGTCCAATCTCACGTTGTTCATGACTGCAGTTCCTCCAGCAGGCAAACGAAGCCAATTACTATAAGCGATGTGACCCCAAGCCAGTACCACACATCGGCGCTCACGTTAATTTCCCATCGAAGAATAACGCGTATGCCTGCCGCTGCACACGTATCCATTCCCTGATTAGCGGCCACAGATCCGCAGGCGCGGTGTCCCATGTGTGCTCTTGCACTTCGATGCCGTCTCTCATGACACAGCCGCGTCGAAGCGCCCGTTATAACGCAACGTGCCAATCTTTACGCCATCGCATTTCACTGGCCAGTTGCTACCGACCTCGGAGCAGCCAAAGCCAATACTGTAGCCATTGGGAGCTGTGTGCACTGCGTCCCACGCGGCATTGCCGAGCGCCTCAATGGATGACGCAGTTAGAGTTCCGACCTTCGGTATCTTAACGGTGAGGTGCATAAATATTCATCTCCGTATGTGTCCAATCTCTGATGCGCCATTGGGTGATTCATCTCTTCTGTGTCAAATGGTATGTTTATGTGGCTCACTTGTCAACACCGAACCATGCGATACGCGTCTCGGTTTGCCGTAGCCGACGATAGACACATAGACACTGATAGACGCCACTTTCCTAGAGGGGCTATAAAATATACGCGCGGTATATAGTAGTAGCGCTCTCATGCGCGCGTATTATCACGATATATATGTGTCTATGTGTCTATATTATATAATAATACTATATATATCAATAACTTATCTTATGTAAATGATAGACACTTGATAGACGCTTGATAGACACTGATAGACGCTCGTACGAATTCGATCAATTATTGAGTTTTTAGGGCCAAACCTATCTAAAAACCTGGTTCCACAGTGCAGGCCGACGAATAGCGGCGCGGATGCTGCAGTGCGGCTTGATTGCTGCGCTGCGCTAAGTGTATGATTTCATTGGTTAGATCTGTGGATAAGTCAGCGTTTTCTGTGGACAATCTGTGAATAGCCTCTAATCGAGAATGATTAACATCTACCGCAACGCAATAAGCTATTATTATCAATAACTTGCGTAATTGGTGCGGTGCAACTACGCATAATAACACTTGAGTTAAATCGAAATGACAAGCAACGATCAGTTACTGGTGGATCTCTACGCCATCAAAGCTCGAGCTGCGGCCGAGGGCCTGGAGCCATATGAGGTGCTAAGCCTGCAGATCATGGCGTCATACAGGCAATACGAGCGCGCTAACGCAGCGATTGCGCATGAGTTCATGCTAGCGGCAGGCTGACGCGGAGATCGCGCGGCGCCGCGGCCAATGCCGGCAGCGTCAGGGCCATGGTGCGCCGGCCGCTAGCCTAATAGGCAATTTCGACCGGGTGGGAGGGGGATTTTTGGAAATTTGGGACCCGATGTACCAGTGTCGCGCGCCGAAGCGATATCTTGGTAAAAAGTCCGATTCTGGGAATTTAATTTAAAAATGGGACCCCCTTTTGGGACTATTGACTAATTTTCAAACTTTGGTATAAATAGTGGAAATGGAACAAAACACCCATGTTGAGGAAGTGAAGCGAGTCAGGATGAACCTGATGCTCTCAGCGTCGACGCATCAAAAAATCAAGGCGTGGTGCGCGAGTCGCGGGGTGTCGATTCAATCTGAGTTGGAGAAATTGTTGGATAACGCGTTCGGCTCAGTCGAGACGCGCAAGGCGTCGTCGTGAGTGGCTTGGCGCCCGGCGATCTAGTCGAGGTGGTGAACACGCCGCCGCCGGCGTATTACGTCAGCCCGGTTGGTCGACGATACCTCGGCATGCAGGGTGTCATTGTGAGCACCGAGTACGACTCGCATATCATTTCCGGATTGAAGTTGCACGATGTGCGCTTCGCCGAGAAGACGACCGATGTGGCCACTTGTCTGCTGCGCAAGATAAGCGGTCAGCCTGAGGATTCGTGCGAGTGGTCACTAACCGACATTCCGACGCTGACGGATATCGTGGCGTGAACGGGCGTATACGGGCAGCGTGGACCGAACTTCGCCGCACAAAACTCATGCTACGCGCAAGCGCTGAATTTGAAGTGGAAGAAATTGGACCTTTGGCTGCCGATATCTACACGCGAAGATTCGGAGATAACAGAGAGGAATTTTTAGAAGCCATGGCCATGATGTGGGACGTGTATCACGAGAAAAAGGCACTCATGCAATGAACGACGCAGACTTCGAGATGCTGGCGCGCGATGGCGGCGGGGCGTTCGATGCGTGGCTGCGCAGTCAGGCGTTGGGGCATGCGATACGCTGGCGCGCCGCACGACCGCTCGACACCACGCTGCTGATAACCGACGCGAACAGATTTTATAATTACCTAAAAGGAGAGTCGAGTGAGAATCTACGTCGTCAAGACGAACGGTGAGCCGGTCAGATACGTGCGCGCGGCAAACCAAGCCGCCGCGATTAAGGCTGTGGTCAATGAGCGCTTCAGCGCTGTCGTTGCTACGACTGAGGATATCTACGCGGCGGCGAAGGCTGGGACGCTCGAGGTGCTCGATGCCGCACCTGCGGTGGATGATGGGCCCGTGGTGGTCTCTGAGACGCGCGAAGTCGAGCAGCTCGGCATGCAGCCGCGCCACAACTCCCGCATGCCGGTGGATGCGTGAAACCCGCGAAGCGCCAGGCGAGGGCCAAGGCCCGCGCGAAGACGATGCGCTTGCGCCGCCAAGGCGTCCCGTGCACGGCCTCGAAGTGGGGCTACATGTCGGACTGGAAAGGCGGCGGCCTAACGCCCGGTGAAGTGATGTCGGCCAGGAAGACGGCGCGCCGCGAGGCGGTGACGCTGTGAGCAGCTGCCCCCACATCCCCATGACCACCAGCGCAGGGCATTTTTTGTCCATGCAGCCGGCGCAGGGCGTCGAGCCGCGCTCTGCGGTGTGGTATCGGGGTACGGACTGGGACATCGTGGCTGCGGAGCGGGAGAAGTTTAAGCGGGCGTGCCAGAATGCGATGTCGATATTCGAAGATCGCGGCTCACTGGAAGATACGGAGACGCTGGTGTTGATTCTAGAACTCATTGAGGAAGCGCTGAAATGAACCAACACTGGCGGCCAACGCCGCGACTGCGATTCGTCGAACGTCCCGGCCCGGCTGAAGTCGGCACGGTGCGAGTCCTTCAGCAGTGGCACGGGCCCGAACTGCCTGCCTACATGCGCGATGATACAACCGGCGAATGGCGCGACGTGCCGCTCATCGAAGGCGAGCCATGAGCGCCGACCGCCTGCTAGCCGGTATTATCACTGCTGGAATGCTTTTCGGGGTTTGCGTCTGGGCGGTGTGCGCGTGACTCCCGCCGAGATCGAATCGCTTGCTATATCGAAAGCGTACGAATGCGAACTCGCCGCTAAGGATATATTGGCCGTGGAAATGAATATTTCATCCGAAAAAGCCCATAAACTAGTCAATTACCTCGTGCGCGCGGCAATGTATCGATGTTCGGCCGCGCTGGTGCCGAAATGAGCGCCTACTGGCTAAACTTCACCGACGGCACTTCCGGGTCCTGCGAGGGCAAGACGCTCGCCGCCGCGATTACGAAAGCCGAGGATCTCACTGGGCGCACGGCCTGTGGTGGCAAATCGCTCCCGTACTTCGCCGTGCCGGTTATTTTCCAGTCGGGCGATGAGCCGGCGTTTTGTCACAATCCGGTTAGGTGCGCGGGGCGGTCTTCGTGTCCGATGGACTATGCGTGTACGGAGTAGTAGCCGTGATAGCGAACGATGGAGGGGTGGATCATGACAAATGATTATTTTGGGTCCATGCGGCCACATATCGAAGGATACTGCGACAGCCTCGACGCAGCAATCTTCACTGGCGACCAATTCGATTCCAAGCCCGCTCGGGGGCGGTTGCGCTGGTACATGGCGCGATGGGAAAGGGAACTTGCAGCATTCGACAGAGCGGATGAGTCACAGTCTCCGATGGAGAAGTGAATGGAACATAGCGACACGAATTGCGGTCCCGGCATGGTCTACGACACACCAGATGAAAAGGAGATCGAGCGCCAGAAAGCCATCGTAGTGAAAATGCGCCAACTCAATTCCAAGGTGATTGCAGAGCGAGACGAATGGCGCGGGCTGTACGAGCATGGCCTAGAGGATCGTAATACACTGCTGGCCGAAAACGTTCGGCTTAAGAATTTTCTTGGGTTCGACCAGACATGGACTCTCTTCGATTTACTTAATAAACTCCGGCAGGCCACCAATCATTTGCTCGATGTCCATGGCTGCGACACGCATGGGCACGAAGAGTACCGCGAGGCTTCACGAATAGCAGAGAAGCGGCTCAAGGGGTTGGAAGGCTCTCCTGCCAGCGGAGGCGCTGAGTCATGAGTGACGGCTGGACTATCTGCACCCGTGGCAACGGCATGCATTCGTACCCTGCCACAATGCCTTCGTGCTCGTGGTGCGATTGGCACGAGGCTAGAGATAACGCCGTAAAGAGTCTTGAACGCATCAAGGTCGCATTCCAGGCGCTTCGCGACGGTAAGGAGCACGCAAGCTCGAAGCTCTATCGCACGCTCGCAGCCGAGTTTCCGACACCTCCTGATGCCGACTCTGCCACCCATGCCTAGCGACCGCACCGCAACGATAGCATTCACCGTGACGCCGCGCCTGAAGTCCGAGCTTCAAGTGGAAGCATGGGAGTCCGGCGAGAAGCTCGGCGAGTACATCCGCGGGCTGCTTGAGCGGCGCGGGAAGTGGGCTCGGAGCGTCGGCCGCGGCCCAGGAAACTATGATATCGCGATGCCACTGAGGGAAAAAGAATGAGCTACGATCAGGAATGCGGCATTCTCTGCCATGTTTGGCTGGCGGCTGGCATTGTCAGTAATAATGGATGGTGTATTTTGATGTCCGTGATATTTCTTATCGCGAGCAAGTTTCCGCCATTAACAATTAAACTATGGTCAAAGGCACGCGAGTCATGACCGACCGCGACGCCTCCGACCCGCACGACGACAAAGACGGCATCTGCGTCAACTGCCAACTAGCGCGCACGCTAGTCGAGTGGCGCGAAGGCGGCGGCGATGTCACGCACGTCGTTGAGGCTATTCGCGATGTCGTGCATAGCATCGTTTATGCGGCGCTGGATGAGGTATTCGAGGAGCCCGAAGATCCGACGCGGCCGCAGGCGCTCGACGGATGAGTCGCGATTGGCAGCCTATTGAATCAGCGCCCAAGGATGGAACTTGGGTGGAAATCAAGTGGGAAATGAACCGCGGTAAACTTGATGGCCCAGAAGTCCGATGTCAATGGGTGAAGAAGCATAATCGGTTCGACTGGTTTGCTGAGTGGCCGTTAGGCCACCTCGGTAGCTTTGCGCCTACGCACTGGAGGCATACTGACGGGAAGCCAACGTGGGATTTAGGGTTAAATGAAGAAGTAAAAAAAGATTTAGTTGAAATGCCACTAAATCACACGCGTGAATTGCATATTGGTGATCGAATATTCATCGTCATCGACAAGGATTATTTTTTAGAGATCGCGGAGATGGCAAAGGTGCCGTTTAAGCAAGCATGATCAGCAAGTGGGCGATGGGGCCATCTAGTTTGATAATTCATCGCTTGCGTCATGGAAGCATGAAGACAGTTTGCGGGATTATGACTAAAAAGTGGCATTGGTGGTACTGGGTTCCCGATGAAGACCCACCATTTAATCGGCATAGTTATGGACCTGCGTGCAGACGATGCATAGGTCGCCATGGCTGACGACCTCCCCAACCTCCCCGACGACAAACGCGAAGCCATCACCCTGTGGGTGAAATCGCGCCTTGAAGAGTCCGAGAAAGCCCACCAGGATCGAATCGAGTTGCTGAGGACGGCGGGGGAGCATCCCTCACCGATTTACCAAAGATTTGTGCGCTTGGCCGGCGAACTCGGGTTATCTAAGGCGCTCGCAGCGAAGCAATTGGGTATCACGGTCGGCGTGCTGACGAGCCACTACGCCGACGATTACGAATTAGGAGCCGCTGAGATTCTCTCCGCCATCGCGGCGAATATGAATCGCAAGGCGATATCGGATACGGATCCAAACGCCGCGAAGGTCGGCATGGCGATACTTGAGCGCCGCGCAGGGGATGAGTGGAAGCCGCCGAAGAAGCAGGTGGAGTTGGATGATGCGCGGAATAAAGCACCGGTTATCGATTCGAGTAAGCTGACATTTGCTGAGCGCCAGACGCTTAGAGCCATGATCGAACGGGTGCAGAACGGCGGCGACGGTGATCCTGAGGATGAGGCGGTGATTGAGTGAGCTACATTGATATCGTATTCGATGGGCCTCCTAGCCATGAACCCGGACGCTTCGTCGAGGTAGAAAACTCTGAAGGCGTGTCGATAAAGTTTGGTGAATGGGTGCGAAGACCCGACGGCTATTGGGTGTTGCGTCTGTCTGGATACGACCTGGACGGCAAGATAATAGCGAACGACGGAAACTCCAACCCTTGACCCGCCGCCGCATCCTAACCCAAGATCAAGTCTCGATCATCGACGCCTGGTACGCGATCAAAGGCCGCAACAAGCAGCCGCCCGCGAAGTGCATGGCGCATAAGATGGGCTGCTCACTGCGAACGCTTTGGAATGCGATTCATCGCAAAGACGGCTATTCTGGCGTGCCGCAGCCCGCTCGGCTATGCTCGGAGGCATGCTCCAAGACTTTGACTTAAGCGGGATCGATCCGAAACGCCAACTTTTGGATCTAGACGCGGCGGATTGTCAGGATAGTCTTTACGAGTTCTACAAAGCCGCATGGCCGTTTATAGATTCGGCGCCGTGGGTCGATTCGTGGGCCATTGATGCCGTAGCGGAACACTTGCAAGCGGTGGTCGACGGTGAAATTCGCAAACTTTTGATCAACATCAGCCCGCGCTGCTCGAAATCAGGACTCGTTTCCGTCGCGTTGCTTCCCTGGTGCTGGGCGCAGCCGCGCATCACTCCAGTAAGTGGTCCTGGTGTGCCATTTTTGTACTCTTCGTACGCAAATCAGCTTTCACTGCGCGATTCGGTGAAATGTAGGCGCTTGATCGAATCGAATTGGTATCAGGAGAGATGGGGAAATAGATTTGCGTTAGTTTCCGACCAGAATACGAAGTCGCGCTTCACAAATAGCAAAGGCGGCGAGAGATTAATCACCTCAGTCGATGGCGCAACGACAGGCGAAGGCGCGCAAATTCTAGTCGGCGATGATTTAAACGCCGCAAACGAGGCTTTTTCCGACGCATCGATCAAAGCAACGACCGATTGGTGGGATTCGGTCGCTTCAACACGCTTGAATGACCCAAAAACAGGCGCATTTATCGTCATTCAACAGCGCCTAGCCGAGAATGACATCAGCGGCCACATTTTGGAGAAAAATACCGGCGAGTGGTGCCACTTGATGATCCCGATGCGCTATGAGCCCGACCGATCATTCGTAACTCAGATCGGATGGAAGGATCCGCGCACAGTTGCTGGTGAGTTGATGTGGCCGGAGCGCTTTGGCGAAGAAGAAGTCGTCTCGCTCGAGCGCGCGCTGGGGCCCATGATCGCGAACGGGCAGTTGCAGCAGCGCCCGGAGCCAGCTGGCGGCGGCATCATCCCGCGGGATTACTGGAAACTGTGGGAGCGCGACACCTTCCCGCCCATGGACTACGTATTAGCCAGCCTCGACACGGCCTACACTGAGAAGGCCAGTAATGATTACTCGGCGCTCACCATTTGGGGAGTGTTTTCCGCTGATACGACCGCGCACGCTAATCGAGTCATCGACAGAGAGACCGGCCGACCGCTTGAAACCGGACGCACGTACAACGAGGGCGCGCCGAAAGTCATGCTCATGATGGGATGGCAGGATCGATTGGAGTTACACAAGCTCGTTGAGAAAGTTGCCAAGAGTTGCACGGATTTGAAAGTCGATTTGCTGCTGATCGAGGCGAAAGCCGCTGGGCACTCGGTCGCGCAAGAAATTCGCCGCCTATACGCAAATGAGAAATTCGGCGTGCAACTGTTCGATCCGAAGAGTCAGGACAAACTGTCGCGACTCTTTTCGATTCAGCATCTCTTCGCCGAAGGACTGGTCTTTGCGCCCGATCGAAAGTGGGCCGACATGGTGATAACTCAGGTAGCACAGTTTCCGTATGCGAAATTTGATGACCTTACTGATACCGTCTCCCAAGCTATGCGGCACTTGCGAGACAATGGATTGATATCGAGGGCTCCGGAGCGCGCCGCCGATCTGGCGGAACTACAACGCTACCGCGGTCGCGAAGAACCCCTGTATCCTGTCTAGCCATGCTAAACGGCCACAAATCGCCAATAATTACCGGTAATGCCTGCCGCGTACTCTGCAACGCCACGGTCGAACTGATATCAAAGGTGATGCGCCCCTACCTATTTCGAGTGACCGTGGTCGGGATTCCGCCTCATGCCACTACCCGAGTGTATGATATGTATGGTAAAAGCGACGACGAAGCCGCGATGAAAGCGATTCTCCAGTTCGAGAAGGACATGTTGCATCCGAAGTCGATACTAAAACTGCTATGAGCGGCTGCGGCTGCACAGGCCACTATCACAATGGTGGATGCTCCGATCAGAACGTAGTGTTTTGGTTGGATGAGAACGGTAAATTGCCGAAGCTTGGCATCCCAGTGAATCCGACAGAATTGGAAATTGAGGCGCAACAAAGAATAGTCAAAAAACGCTTAAAACTCCCAGATGAAGGCGTGCGCATTCTGACTGGCGCAGAGTGCCGCAGGTGAGCGCCGCTCCCGGCCTAGGCAACGCCAATCTCCGCTTAACAGGCGACGACGGCGCGCCGCTCCCGCCGGACATCACCGTTGAACTCGCCCCCGAATCCGCCGACGTGCCGGACTTCGACACGAAGGGCAATATCTTAAAAATCACGCACGGCGACGGGTCAGTATCGGTCAGCCTGGACGGTAAGCCGCTCTCAACAGCGGCCGCCAATGACGATAACAAGGGTTGGTTTCGCAATTTAGTCGATGAGATCGATTCCGGCACGCTCAGCGGCATAGCAGAGGACTTGCTGCGCGCCGTCGACGAAGATCTTCAGTCCCGGATCGAATGGGTCGACGACCGCGCCCTAGGCATCAAGCTTCTGGGCCTTAAAATCGAACTCCCCAACGTCCAAGGCGCATCCGATGGCGCGCCGGTCGAGGGGATGTCAAAGGTCAGGCACCCCCTCCTTTTAGAAGCGGTGCTACGTTTTCAGGCCAACGCACGCTCAGAACTACTCCCCACTGATGGGCCTGTCAAGATTCGAAACGACGATAACAATGCCGTGCTCGCCGAGGATGAACTCGCGAACGATTACGAGCGCGACATGAATCATTACTTGACCGCGCGCGCGACGGAGTATTACCCCGATACGGATCGGATGCTGTTGATGCTCGGCTTTGGCGGTACGACGTTCAAAAAGGTTTACTTTTGCCCGATCAAGAGTCGCCCGGTGTCTATTTCGGTCGATGCGGAAGACATCATCGTCAATCAATCGGCGATCAGCTTATCCAACGCCCGGCGCGTCACGCATCGCACGTACCTTCGAAAATCCGAAGTTCGGCGCATGCAGATCCTCGGCGTCTACAAGGATATTCCGCTATCGGATCCGCTGCCGCGCAAGGAAGATGCGCTGGAAGAGGAAAAAAAGTCCCAACAAGGATTGACGGTTAATAACTACCGGCAGGATGACCGGGATCGGGAAATCTACGAGATTTGCTGCGAATTGAACATTCCAGGGCTTGAGCATCAGCACAAGGGCAAGGATTCGGGGCTCGAGATTCCGTACGTCGTGACGATTGATGTCTCAACGCGCGAAGTGCTGGCGGTTAGCCGCAATTTCGATGAAGACGATCAGATACTGCCGACTGCGCGCACGCGCTACGTTAAGTACACCTTCGTCCCTGGTTTAGGCTTCTATGACATCGGCCTGCTGCACATTCTCGGCAACACCACCAATGCGGTGACGGCCGCCTGGCGCGAGATGCTCGATAACGGCATGTATGCGAATTTCCCAGGATTTTTAACCGCAAAGTCAGGCACGCGCCAGAATACGAATATTTTTCGAATTCCCCCAGGTGGGAGTGCTCAGATCGACACTGCGGGCATGCCGATCGGGCAATTTGCCATGCCGCTGCCGTACGAGACAGCTCACATGGCGCCTATGATGGCTTTGGTACAGGACATGGTGCAGACCGGGCAGCGCGTTGGCGGCACGTCGGAATTGCAAGTAGGCGAAGGCCGCGCCGAAGCCCCCGTGGGCACGACGCTGGCATTAATTGACCAGGCCGTGAAGATCATGAATTCCGTGCATAAGCGGCTGCACGCGGCGCAGGCTGAGGAATTCAAACTCATTGTGAAATGCTTCGTGGAGCATCCTGAAAGCTTCGCTGGCGCTGGTTGCAAGTCTAAGTGGGACACGGAGCGATTTTTGCAGGCTGCTAAGAACTGCGAACTCGTG
>Ga0210387_10003895_pt1 | contig 11466 bp, 10 predicted proteins | sample IncBWC7OmetaG_FD_160108 | JGI IMG/M metagenome (GOLD analysis project Ga0210387, IMG submission 160108) | Forest soil microbial communities from Barre Woods Harvard Forest LTER site, Petersham, Massachusetts, United States - Inc-BW-C-7-O ... | reverse complement strand
GAAGCGGCGAAGCATTGAAGGGAATCTCCGAGGGTGCTAACGCCCGGGCGTGCTTAATTCATTGCGAATCGCGCGATCCACTCGTTTTATCGAGCGCGCGTGGTTCAAGGAGTTATTCTCCAGTTCAGGGCCCGACCGGATGACGGCGCAGAAGGGCTGAGTTGCGCAGGACTCGTGGTTCATAGTTACCGCCTGTCCAGGCTGACGTAAGGAAGTCATAACAGCGACTGTAGGGGCAGGAGCGGGAGCAGCTACAGGCGCTGCTCCCGCCGTGTTGGTAGGGTACTAGGCAGGATAAGAGGCGGGACTCATAGCTTGGAACCAACCGCAGCTTGTTGGAACACCATTGTTTCGATGGCGGACTCCGCGATACTCGCAAATTCCGCAAATCGCGTTCATAAATCACCTCCTGGGAGCCGGCGCTGCTGGTCGGCATCTGCTATCGCATCTGACTAAGGCAAGTCTGGTTCCAGACGGAAAGGCGTGTGGCGAGTCTACGAAAGCATTGAAAGTATTGCTTGGCGCCGCCAAGGAGTTAGGCCAGCCGAGTCGATCTGCTAACTTTCGGGGTTGGGGATCTATCCGGATGGATAGGCGAAAGCCGACGTATCTGCACGTATCGATCCGCCCCAGACCCGCAGAGTCTACCTTACGCCGGATGAAACGGTGGTTAATGATGAAACGGTGGTTAATGGACGTAGCGGTGGCAGAAGCGTAGACTGCTGATCCAACCGACAGCGTAGCGGGTTTGTGGCATTTGCCGAATGAGTAGGAAATCGCTATCCGCACGAAGGCCCGGTGCAGGTGTGTGCTGTCATGAATACAACGTTTGTGAATTCCCGAATTGCGACTCGGGTATTCGGCGAATTTCACGGTGCACCCTGAGCTTGAACTGCAGCCGGGATCTCAGTTTTACCGCCGAACCTTCTATCATGGAAGCCGATGCTCCCAAGAAGATCGGTAAGTACGATGTTGTGGATCTCATCGGTAGAGGGGAAATGGGTGTGGTCTACAAGGCGGTGGACCGCGCTCTGGGCAGGCTCGTAGCGATCAAGATGGTGACCGGAGCGGCCGCGCAGGGCAATCTGCTGAAGCGTTTCTACCACGAAGCCCAGTTCACCGCCAACCTTCGCCACACCAACATTGTCATCGTTTATGATCTGGGCGACTTCGAGGGAACGCCATACGTTGTGATGGAGTATCTCGATGGGCAGAGTCTGAAGTCGATGCTGCCAGCAAAAACGATCACTATGCTGCAAAAGATCATCTGTGCCAGGCAGATCTGCAGCGATTTGGAATATGCCCACTCACGCCAGCCGAGCATTATCCATGGGATATCAAACCGGCCAACATCGTAGTCTTCGCAGACGGAAGGTGAAGATTGTCGATTTCGGCAACGCCCGGCTGGTGTATTCCTGTCACATCCGTGACAGCCAGCTCATCGGCAGCTTCCACTACATCTCCCCAGAACAGCCGTCCGATTTCGTCCTTGCTATTGCTGTGGAATTCTGGTGCCTTCATGTTCCCCTAAGCTTACTTCGTCGGCGGTCTTCGACAAGCGCTTCACGGGGCGGGAGAGAGTGCTGCACATTGCGCGCCCTATGCTCATCAAAGATGCCAAGTGCCTAGCCTGTCACGACACTCCTGACACTGCGCTGGTCGGGCCTCTTTTCTCTGAATCGCCAACCAGAGCGCACGCGTGCGGTTTGCCTACCGAAAAGTAGTCCGGGCCTGTTTACCGCCGAAACAGCGTGCTTCCGGGCTCGGAAACCGCTGGGCTACCCGTCCTTGCGGGCGGTCCGGTAGCCTTGCCACCCCTTCGCGATAGCGAGGAACTCTCCACCCTGCTTGTGCCCAGCACTAGGCGATCGGTTACGAGGGCGCTATCTGCTTGGATAGATCAACCAGTTTTTATCCCGAAATCTCTCGGGGCCTTGACTCCAGCGCTCAGTCTGTATGTGTCCGAGCAAATTGAGGATAAGCGAGATGCACGATCGATTGGGATGAACTCTCGTAGGCTGGCAGTGCCCGTGCTCTTGCCATGCTGCGGAAAACAAAACCAGCTTGCGGAGTTAAGACAATGTCCACCAGCACCGTTCTAGTAAAGAAACCCACTTCAGCCCCGAGTGTGCACAACCCCTGCAGCCCCGGGCTTTCAGCGCTCCTCATTGTAGCGGCGGACATTTTGGGACTCGGGCTGTTGTTGGGAACATTATGGGTCAATCCGTATGTCTCCCGATATGCTCAGCCCAATGGGTGGTTGCAGTATTGGCCACTCCTGCCGCTGTTTCTGATGCTTTATTGGTTCTTCGATCTATATCCAGGCGTCAGTGTCAGCCCAGTTGATGAGATCAGGCGCATATCGCTGGCAAATGCCGGCGCCTTCAGTTTTCTTTCGGTGGCACTCGTACTGAACCGAACGCCCCTGAGTTCACATTTATTTTGCCTGGCCGCTTTTGTCGGCGCATGCGTAGTGATACCTACGATTCGAAGCATGACCAGGCGAATCGGCGCGCGACGCGCCTGGTGGGGCTATCCGATCGTACTGTTTGGGGACGGAGACAAGTCGTTATCGGTGCTGCGCAAGCTAAAGGCTGATCCGTGCCTTGGCTTACGCCCCATCGCGGTCGTTGCCGATGGCAGTTCCCACGAGCAACTGGCAGAGGTTCCAGTCTGCCACTCCGGGGAGTTGGACAAGAGGGTGTTCCGTGGCGTAAAGCACGCCGTCGTGGTAGCTCCAGACTTTTCCCAGCCGCAATTCGTCAAAGTGCTCGAACGCGCAGGTGAAGCTTTCCCTCATCTGATCGTGATTCCAGATACCGATTTCCTGGGAAGCGTGGGGGCCTATACGCAAGATCGGATGGGGGTACGCGGGCTTCAAGTCCGAAACAATTTGCTCCACGCCGGTTCTCGAATAGCGAAGCGAGCGATCGACTTGGGTTTTTGTTTGACGTTGTTGCCGCTAGTGCTTCCCTTGATGGCGGTGATCGCGGTTCTGATCGCAGTGGAATCTGGGTTCCCCATCTTTTACTCCCACAAGAGATTAGGACTCGACGGCCAAACCTTTCATATCTGGAAGTTCCGAACCATGGTGCGGAACGCGGCCGAAGTTCTGGAGCGTTCGCTGGCAAGCAGCCCCGAACTGCAAAAAGAGTGGGCCGAAAACCAAAAACTTCGAAACGACCCGCGCATCACTCGAATTGGGAAGGCGCTCAGAAAGGCCAGCTTGGATGAGTTGCCCCAGCTCTGGAACATAGTCAAAGGCGAGATGAGTCTGGTTGGTCCGCGCCCCATCGTGCACCTTGAAATAGCCAAATACAAAGACGCCTACCCCCTGTATACCAAGACAATTCCGGGCCTGACTGGACTCTGGCAGGTGTCCGGACGCAATCACACGACCTATGCCGAACGGATCACCTACGACTCGTACTATGTCCGCAACTGGTCCTTCTGGATGGATATTTACTTGCTCGCCAGGACAGTGACTGTTGTGCTTAACGGCGATGGCGCTTATTAGGCAAAATGACAAACTTTCCGAGAAGAGGCTAATTATGCAAGCTCGTATTTTATTAGCGTTTTGGATTCTCAGCCTGGCGCCTCTTGGGGCGACCGCGCAGTCCGAGCCCAACCAGCCTGCGCCGCCAAGCGATTCTACGCAAGGTTCGCAGGTATGGGCGACCAACCTAGGCGATGAACCGGTGGGCGCGGGAGACCTTGTTTACATCACCGTTACCGGCTCTCCCGAATTCACGCGTAGCTATCGGGTCTCGAACGGCGGCGACATATCGATACCGCTCGCCTCTAAGCCCATATCTGTTATCGGACTGGCACCTGCCGCCATCGCGAATGCGGTTTCCGATGCCTTGATCCGCAACCGCATTCTGGTAGCGCCCATCGTGTCGGCGGCGGTGCTCGAGTACAAGAGTCGTCAGGTGACAGTGGCGGGAGCTGTAAACACTCCGGTCATCATCCAGGCGACTGGCAGTCTCAAGTTGCTGGATGCCATCGCGCGCGCTCACGGAGTTGCTCCCGACGCTGGAGCTGAGGTCATCGTCTCGAGTCTCGACAAGGCCACGGGGAATAGAAACTCAACTTCGATCCCCATCAAGGACTTGCTCTCCGGGGAGGACCAAAAACTGAATATTCCCCTGCACGGTGGTGAAGAAGTCCGCGTTCCTGAGGCTGCCAAACTGTTTGTTTCAGGCAATGTAAAATTGCCGGGCCTTTACCGAATCAACGACGTGGAAGGCTCTTCCGTACTTAAGGCGCTGGCTCTGTCGCAAGGCATTCTTCCCGATAGCACGAAACAAGCCTACGTGTATCGCATGGTGGCGGGAGCCGACCGGCGCCAGGAAATCGCCATCCCGCTGCAAGACATACTGCACAGGAAGGCTGCTGACGTTCCGCTACAGGCAAACGATATTCTGTATGTTCCCGCAAGCCGCGGGCCTCACTTAGCTTCCATTCTCAGGGGTATGACCGGCTTGGGCCAAGCGGCCCTGACACACCCATTCTGAAAGGAACCTTAACTGCAAAGGGGAAGTCATGATCTGCACGCAATCAAAAGATGAGTTGGTGGGTAAACAATCTATGAATGAACAGAAAGCTGGCTCCGAGGTTCCCGAGACGAACTTAGAAGGTTTCACTCAAATCATCCCTCCACTGAAGCGATTGACGTCCGTGTCCACGGCCGAGGCGCGGCGCAAACTGCGCATGGAAGCCAGGCTGGTGATTATTGCCGGCATCAACCGGGGCAGGATCGTCTGGCTGGACAAAGACGAGATCTCGATCGGCCGCGAAGACGAATGTGAGGTCTGTTTAAACGACGAAGCGGTCTCCCGCAAGCAATGCGCCGTGAAGGCCGATAACGGCTCGTTCCTGATTACGGATTTCAGTAGTCGAAACGGTAGTTTCGTGAATGGGCTTCGGATACGCGAGAAGGTTTTGCAACACGGAGACAAGATTCGTATTGGCGCCACCGAACTTGTGTTTCTAGAGAATGATGAACTGCCGACCTCGACGCCTATAGAGGACAACGTTCTAAAACTAACCGATGGTATCCCGCATCCAGGATCGAAGGAGTTCCTGCTGGAATCGAACATCGCAAACAAGATCGCTCCCAACCCTTCCCTGAAGCCAGTTCCCGTTCAGATTCCCATGCCGGTGACTCCTGCGTTGACGGACATGAGCCCTATCGACGGCAGCGCCTCTCTGTCGCAATTTATCAAGATCATACGCCGGCAGCGATGGAAACTGCTGGCGTTCGTTGCGGTTGCAATCCTGGCTGCCGTTGGCCTTCAGCTTATCGTGCCAAAGGTCTACGAAGCCACAGCACTGGTCAAAGTCGAGCGCCACACCGCGGGCGGCGTGGTAGGCCTGGAGGCGTCTCAGGTTTCGTCCGTCGACGATATGGACCAGGTGATCGCGACTGAAATCGAGTTGGCTCAATCGGATCCGGTCCTCCGACCAGTGGTTGAACGATACAAGCTGCTTCCGGTGAAATCGAAGAACTCTAGGAGCACCTCGCAGCAGAACGGCCCAGCGTCGCCAATCCAGTTGGATTCTCTTAAAGTGACCCGTTCACCCAGTTCTTATCTGATACGCATCTCTTATCGCGCCCACGACGCGAAATTGGCCGCCGATGTGGCCAATGCCGTGGCGCAGTCCTTGTCAGAACACGCCAACGATACAGGAAAAAGCTCCTATGAAAAGCTTTCCACACTCGTTGCCCAGGATATGTCGGAGTTGCGCTCGAAGATGCGAGCCTCTGCCCAGCAATTGGCCGAGTATGAAAAAGAACTGAACATGGTAGATCCGGAGCAGCGGGTCACGATCCTGAGCGCTCGCCTGGGTCAGTTGAATACGAATCTTACGGCGGCCCAGGACGAGCGGATCCGTCGCGAAGCCATCCTAGCCCAAGTTGACAGTTCCAACACCCTCGCCTCCGCTCAAGCGGCGCAGGCGGCGGCGCAAGATCCACTGCTGAGCGAAGCCGTTCAGCGGCTAAATGTGGCGCGCCAGCAGTTCACTTCGGTGCGTTCCTACTATGCCGAGGGCCATCCGGAATACGTGAAGGCACAGAAGCAAGTACAGGAAATGGAGGCCCAGGTCAATGAACTCAAAGCACGAGCCAAAGAGCGAGCGGCGGCGGATTATCAGCAGGCACTGGGACGTGAGAAGCGCCTGTCCACCGTTCTCCAACAGAGCAAGGCAGAATCGGACAGTCTGAAAGCCCGCACTTACCAGTATGAACAACTGAAGAGCGAAGCCGACAACGACAAGAAAATCTATGAGGATCTGGCGACGCGAACAAGGCTGGCCGGCATCAACCAGCAGTTCCAGAACGCCACAGTGCTGTTCGCCGCGCCGGCCCTGACACCGAGCGACGCCGTGTTTCCTAAACTGTTGATCAACCTACCCGTGGCGGCGATTCTGTCAGGAATTCTGGGTATTCTCATTGCGGTTTTTGCCAGTGTTTTGGACAATAGATTCGCCGATGCGGAAGAGGCGGCAAGTCAACTTCGCGTTGACGTGCTTGCCGAAATACCGCACGCCAAAGGTCTGCCAGGTATCTCCCGCGAAAAAGGCCTTGCAGAGGATTCGGCTTTTTCGGCTAAGCTGAATGCAGCTTATCGGGAAGCGATTCGGAATCTGCGTGCCGCGCTGAACGGCGTGAGCAGTTATCGGCCGATACGAAGCCTCGTGATCACGAGCGCGGTAGCAGGCGAAGGCAAGTCGACCACCGCGGCTCAGTTGGCGCTGGCCTATGCGAAGACTGGAAAGAACGTGCTGTTACTGGATGCCAACTTCAGCCGCCCAACCCTCGATCCTCGCTTGCTGGTGTGTTTAACTCCCAGGAAATTTAAGGTCGCCAGCACCCTTGGTTTTACCGAAGTTCTCAAGGGCAAGGCATCTTGCGCCGACGCAATCATCCAGCTGGAGCAGCCGGGGTTATCTCTGATGCCAGCCGGGCGGATGTCGCGAACCGCCGCCGATCTCATTAGTACGAGAGCGTCTGCGGTACTAACCAAACTTTGCCAGGATTTCGATTTGATCATAGTGGATGCGCCTCCGGTTCTTGCTGCCGCGGAAGCGCAAGAATTGGCCGCAGCAGCCGACGCTGTATTGCTTTTGACCAAGGCGGCCGAAACTGGCGCAAAACAGGTATCGGATGCCATTTCGGTTCTCTCTCGCGCACGCGCCAATGTAGTTGGTCTGGTATTGAACCAGGTCAAGTCTAATGCTGTCGCAGATGCTTACGCTTCGTACCACTTGGAATCGACCGACTCGTTAATATTGCCTCGCTTAAACGCCTGAGGACTCACATGAGCTATCTAAAGAAACTTTCTGGCTACGGCTCCGGCCCCGCGGTTCTGCTGCTCATATCGCTGGCGACCGGCGGTATCTTTAAGTTGTCGGCCTTTGCTCGAGAGGCGTTCATCGCGGCAAAGTTCGGGCTTTCTTCCGTTACAGACGCCTACTTTGGACTCCAGCAGTTTCCGCTCGCGCTCGCGAGCTTCATGTTTGGAGCTTTTTCGCTGGCTTTTACACCCGCCTACGAAAACGAACACCGGCGGCATTCTGGCACTGTCGAATGGCTGCCGGGCCTGCTGTTCTATAGCTGTGTATTGGGCGCGCTTTTGACGGCGCTCATGCTAGTCTGTGCACCTTACCTTTTACGACTGATTCACAGCGCCGATTCGAGAGAGGTTCGAAGCACGGTTGTCCTTCTCGGCGCTTGCTACCTTCCGATCATTTGGATCGGAATATGGAAAGGGATCTGTACCGCTCGTGGACGCAACTTATGGGCGACAAGCCTGCCCGGACTCCCTTATCTGATTATGACGGTCGTGCTGATTGGTAGTTACGCGATAGGGCAGCTCAGCAACCTCAGCTTGCCTGTGTCCATGACTGCAGGTTTTGCACTCGTCGGGTTGTACTCGCTTGTTCGCATTGGGAGATCGCAACGTTTGCTGCCAGGGAGCTCTGCCGCCATTGCGGTTTGGAAGGTTCCGGAGTGCCGACATTTCCTCCAGCAGCTCGCAGCGTCGGTTGTGGAGAATGTCGGCTTCATTGCGAATCAGTCCTTCTTGTTGTATTTCCTCGCCCGCCTTGGCACGGGCGTGATCTCCGCTAACAACTGTGCGATGCGAATCGGAATGCTGGGCTACAGCCTGCTTTCGATGCCGCTGACTACACTGGTACAGGGGCGTCTCTGTTCAGCGGAGGACAGAGAGAGGCCAACCGTGTTCCGCCGGTGGCTAATGGTACATGCTACGCTGCAGTTATTGTTCGCAGTCGCCGTTTGTGCGTTCCGATTTCCTTTGCTGCGCATGGTGTACATGCATGGAAAATTCGGCGGGACTGAATTGGCTGAGGTGGCCCACATCTTGCCCGCATGGATTGGCTATTGTGTGGTGATGTCCCTTAGTGAACTGTCGGCGAGCTACCTGTTCATACGCGCAATGGGCGTTCACTACATGCGAATTCGACTCTGCGCTTACGTTGCAGCGAATCTCCTTCGCCTCGCTCTCATTGGCACGGCCAGCGCCGCCAACCTGGTCTGGTGCTCGGTAATCATCGAAGCTTTCGTACTAGGGCTGAATTTGCGCACCTGCTTGACTGAATCTAAACCGAGGCTGGCAGTTTCGACCGCTATAGCGGCAGCCTCGGCGTCTTAATTGGACGACTGGCACGATGCGCGGCTATGAATGTTTTGACGGACCTCACCTAAAGGGCGAAGGAACAAGGAAGGGAGTCGAGGTTCAGGGCGTTGCCACTTCCCGGGCAACTTGTATCACCTAAAATAAGATCAATGACCTGCAGACCTATTCATCTTCTGACCAAAGAAGCTAAGGATTTAAGTAGCAAACGTGGGCCTTCAAATAGCGTTCCGATTTCGTAGGTCAAAAGAAACAACGATGCAGCAAACAAGCCGCAGTGCTTATTGCATTCTTCGTACAGCTGTTTGGACCGATGCCTAACGGTTGGAATCAGGGCAACGTACGCGACTAGGATACCCAGGACAAAGCCCGCCAGAATGTCGCTTGGCCAGTGATAACCCATATAAATTCTGGGGACGAACGTAACCAACACGGCATAGGCAAACACCAGCGCGCCGACACGCTTGCTTCGAAAAAATAAACCCATCGCCAGAGCGCTGAAGAGAGCGGCGTGATCGCTCGGAAAGGAACTCCAACGAATAAATTGGTCGGCATCTACATGGTATGGCCACTGAAAATGCAGAGCTGGATCGAAAAATGGCCGCTCACGGTATGGGAGCACATCTGCAAGCCCCCGTGCCACCAGCATCGCCGGGACCACCAGTATCAAAACCGCAAGGAGAGTGGCGCGCGCCTCGACCTCTTTTGGCCCTGTGTCTCGCTTGCCATGCTCAAACAAGAAATACCAGTACACCGTGACAACGGCGATGCCCTTAAGGAATACCGAGCCACTGACATGGTAGACGGCCAAGTCGAACCAAGGCCAACGCCCGACGAACTGATTGAGCCAATGCATCAGGGCGAAGTCGAGATGCATACTTTTTCCCTCGTGACCAAGATGTGGAACTTCACCGATTCCCGGCCGGCCGGCTTGGGAGAAACGGGCTCACCGCGACACGGAACTATACATCGGGCCTCACTCCCTCGCAAGGTGGCCATCCATGTTTCTGCGCGCATTCCGTTCAAAAATTCTCCGGGCGGCGGATTTGCTGAGACTGTGCGTTTTTTCCACGGTTTGCGTCGCCATTGCGCGAGTAATGGGCCTGCCGGTCTATCGGTCTATCCGATTCGATAGTCCGCCTCTTCGTTGGTAGCTTGGAGATCGCCGCGCGTTCGACAGAAACTCATTGCGACGCTTCGAAGCCCTATAACGATCGGCACAGCGCCAATTTCGAAACGCAGAGCGACAGAAAGTAGGCCGAATAATGCATTAAGCAAAGCGTTACACCGCGAGCTGCTTCCTCGTGACCTAGCCGTTGCTTCGCTGCCCGACCAGCCTTGGGCGGCTATCGGTCCGGAATAGGGCATGATCGGCATTTGGATTGCTCTAAGCGAATTCGTGCCGCGTGTTGGCGGCAGCAAGCCAATGGCGATGACGAAGATTTGGAACTTGCTCTGTATCTACTAAGCACTGCCTACAACGGGCACGGAGTACATGAATGACCACGCCACGTAAAGTGAGCATCTCTCTGATTTCCGAAGTGGCTGCCTTTTTCATACCTTTTCTCTTGGGCGTCTACTGGGCTCCGGTTGGGATCGAGTTTGAACTGAAAGCTACGCTCCTACGATGCGTAATCGCCGGTTTATCAACCCTACTCCTCATAGTCTGGCTGCGTGCGCCACTCACGCGAGCGGAAACGAGGTTTGCAGCCCTCTTTGGTCTGCTTGCGCTACTGCTCATAATTCCGTGTCTGACGGCGACTGACTCGGCACGAGCGTTTAAAGACCTACTGAAACTCGTCCTGCTTTTCGCGGTGGGTCTGGCGATGGCACGGGCACTGCGGCACGGTAGAACCGCCAGAGCGTTTGGATATGGCATGCTACTTGGCAGCACCGTGACCTGTGGATTGATCCTCTCCGCCTATATCCGGCACATGGGACTAACCCTTCCAACTTATCAGGGGCTTCGCATTCTCAAGGAGGTGCTTAGTAGGGGTGAAGGGTTTCCTCTGAATCCCATCTCTTTCGCGGCGATTTTCATGTATTTGATCGGTTTGTGCCTGGCGCCTGCGAGGGCGCTGACGTGGTGCCTGGGAGTTTTTGTGTTCGCCGTCTCGTCATTCCTGACCGGCTCCCGCGCGCCACTCGGCATCCTGTTGGTGAGCGCGCTGGTCGCGGCCGCGTTGCACTGGCTCCGGGCCCCATCGTTTCTGTTGCGAGTATCGGGGTGCGTAACCTTGCTCCTGCTGACCGGTACCATCTGGGCTGCTGTCGTCACGACTGATTCACGAACAATGGTAACCTTCTCCGAGGGACGAACCGTCCTTTGGTCCGTGGCGTGGTCCAAGTTTCTGGAAAAACCGCTCTTTGGTCACGGGTACGAATCCTGGGAAGACGACTTGCTCCCCCGTATTGCCGGAGGCGAATATTTTCACACTTCAGCTTCCCTCATCAGGGGTGGCGCGTACCACAACCAATACATCACCCTGCTGGCTGAGGAAGGCCTGGTAGGCTACGTGCCTGCGATGGCAATCGTGTGGATGCTGCTCAGGTGTTGCCGCTGGCTGGCATGGAGAACCTCCATTCCCGCAATCAACCGCTACATGATCCTGCTGGCGTGTCTCTTCATGTTGTTGCGTGCCGCCGTGGAAGTACCCGGGCTCTTCGGCTTCGCCAACGATCCCGCCGACTATCTTGCCTATTGCTTTGTGGCAGTTGTAGTGAGCCGGATGTCACTGCATGAAGATAGGCACCGACTCCCAGTCAGCAGGCTTACGGGAGAACCACAATTTTCCATGGCGGT
>Ga0210387_10003890_pt1 | contig 11470 bp, 15 predicted proteins | sample IncBWC7OmetaG_FD_160108 | JGI IMG/M metagenome (GOLD analysis project Ga0210387, IMG submission 160108) | Forest soil microbial communities from Barre Woods Harvard Forest LTER site, Petersham, Massachusetts, United States - Inc-BW-C-7-O ... | reverse complement strand
GGATCGCGATGAAGCCGAAGTCAGTGTATATGTTTATCGTAAAGTTCTGGGATTGAAACGAGGTCGTGTTCAGATGGCTGTCCACTTCCTGCGCTTCGACTTGACAGCTATAGGCTTCATTCAGAGGTTTCACTTATTTGAATAAGGTATATATGTTCTCACATTGGTGATTCGGATAACACTGAAATCGGCCTGTTGAGTGCAATGACTCGGACATGCTGAAAAAAAGATCGGGTAAATAAGGCTCTTACTCCCTGAAAATTTCCTCATTAGCAACTTATAGTTCGTGAAGTATGGTTAAATGGGCTAATCAAAGATTGATCAGTTGTGGGTACCATGAAAGGGATATGACGCGTGCATTATTACGGTCCAACAGTTGCTGTCCAAGGCTTCGTTCTTCTCAGTTTGTTTGGAGCACTTCGTCTTTGTTACTCTGCAGCGTCCACTTGAAACCGTTTGTGGCCTCTGGGCGGACAACATATCAGCATCATTGGGAAAAAGTCATAGAGAAACCGGCCTAATATAGTGATTGTTTGTCCAACTCTCCAATAAGAACTTGAACAGACTGGTTTTACGGTGACCTTCAAGGCCTACCGCTGATTTTTCCCCCGACAGAAATGGCTTTAGCGTTCAATAATTCCCCGGCAGTTGCCCGGAAAATCGGCCCACCTGATGGCCAGGGGGGAAAAGACCCTAAAAGAATTGATCCGGAGGGTTCATAGAGTCAACAAATCATTTGGGGTAGTAGGAGACTCGATATATAGTGTGTCCGACGAGGGGTCCACAAAAGAGTATTATGTAAAGTGGCCAAATAAAATGAGTGTAAAAGTCTATCTGCTCCCGCGATCTTCGAAATCTGAATTATCTATACTATAAATAACTTGCATGTATCTAAAGTGAATCACACATACTATTATTACTATACATCCCGCCAAAATGTCAACTGTGTGGCACCAGTGCTAAACTCATGGCTCGACCTCGCTGTCAGTGTCCTCGGGCTTCGGACCCCCAACGGTCAACCAGTGTAATTTCCTCAATCTCCTTCGTTCCTCCTGCGCCTTCATTTGATTGCGGGTTACCTTCTTTTTCTTCTTGGTCAGAACCTTTCCACCGCCCATATCTTCAGCACCGCTCCCGACTGGAGTACCATTCGTGGAGGCAGCCGGGGTTTGAAGTCTGGACCTCACTGGAGTGTTAGTACCACTGCCCCTGGGTGTCTTGGTATCCAAGAAAGCATCCTCGACAACGGCAGCCTTTCCCTGATGTGTCATGTGACCTTCGTCGACGTTCCAGATTTCGGGGCCTAAGGTAAAGGGTTAATACGTATACAGAAGTCATAACCAAATCACTAACAAAGGGCGGACACAAACTCGTTGTTGTGTGAAATGATCACCTGCCAACCAACATGATTATAACGTTGGGTCCGTGGGGTGATAAAATGCTTACAACAGCGCCGGCCCATTCTTTGATAGCTACAGCCAAGCCGCCTAGCGCTTCACGGTCTAAGAAATTACTCGGCTCGTCGAGGACACAGATCTAAGTTTCAGCGTCAGGGTACAATGTCAAGGGGAAATCATGAGCGGCTGCGTATACCTGGGGATTATTCCAAAGACATGCGGCGAGTACTAGCTTGATTTTCTGGCCTTTTGATTACTTAGATCTAGCACACATTGTCGTAGGAAACATTCTTACCTCCCGATAACCCCGATATTTCGTTGTACTGTGCGATATCTCCATCTAGGCCGATGTGCTCCAAGTGTTTGCGAACAAGGTGCGCCGATGTATCGCGTGAACCAGCGCCATCTCGCGACGACTCAAGGTCATCAAATTGTTGAACAAGTTTGGTGAAGCCTTTTGTCAGGAGGTCATCTCGCGCCACCCAAGTGTTGAACTTGTGGTCCAAACCACGCCACTTGACCTCATACCGGAACGATTTCTTCAGCTTCTGGCGACCCATGATCATCTAGCGAACACTCATAAGCAAGGGTTGTTGGAAGTTACGAAAGAAAACAAGAAACAGACCTCCAGTTTGCGTTTGGCGCCATTCTTGCCAATCCATTCTTTGTCCAAAACAGCCTTCTCCTCGGCCGTGAGAACGCGAGTGGCCTTCTCCAGAAGTTCGCCTAGGAATATCGGTCAACGCCCGATGGCTATTGTGACAGAAGACTTACGATCATGGCCATCTTGAAACCGCCATTGGATGTAACCGATCGGGGTCTTTTCCAAATGGTGCTCTAACGGGAAGTTAACGCGGATGCGTGTTTGCAGTGGAAGATGATTACCGATATGATGAGTAGCATGTTGAGAAACATAACCAACGCGAAGGGAAGGATGTTTGTAGACAGTGCCTTCCTGCGGTACTGTCTCACCCTTGAGGAAAGCGTGAAAAGCATGAGATCGGTACGCGTCGCGACACCCAAACAGCACATACCGTCAAGAGCTTGATGAGGGTAGACTTTCCAGCACCATTAGGACCTACGACGCCAACTCGACTGACAAAGCATCCGGTGAGTATTAGCTTAATGAAGAGAATTCAATAACACAGACTTACCTCGATAGCGAAAGCGCACAGCTAACGTTGAATAAACTAGGGGTGCTTCTGCCAGGATAGGTGAAAGTGCAATTACTTAATTTCAATATCGCACGTGTACTACTGCGAACACCCATGAGAGAACCCGGTGGCGGGAATGAGAACTTCACGGAAGTAGCGGCGAGTGTATAATACGATTTCGCTTCGGGATGCCCCGCCACAAATGTAGAGAGATTCCCGGGGTAGTACACAAGCTAAGCATAAACAGAATAATCGTTCAGAGAAGGCTAGTGAAGATAGAATTGAACCTACCTTTTTACCCTCGTAATGAATAATGTCTGATGTCACATTGTCTAAGAAACTGAACATTGATGGTCAGAAATATTATACACCAGGTAGAAAATGCGACTAACCCAGAGTCGTGACTGACAATTAGGCAGGTCACATTTTTATGAGCAATCAGGTATTTCTCGAGCCATTTGACAGAGCCGCGATCCAACTAGAAGGTCATGTTACGTTGTATGTCAAGAGGGAGATGAATGCTGTCACTGACGTGATTGGTTGGCTAGGACACAGAAACATGTCAACAACCGAGTGATGCATAAGCATGGAAAAGACGGGATCACCTCATCAAGAAGGAGAAGATCCGCATTGTACAGCATTGCTCTTGCAAGCTCAAGCTTCATTTTCCAACCTCCTGACAGTCCACCGACGATGTCGGCTTGGCGTGCATCATCAAACCCGACCTCTAGCAGTTGGTCTCGAATTTTTAACCGGGAAATACCAGCCAAAGCTTTGTCTATAATTCAGAAAGGTTAGATTCGTCAAGTTGACAGATAAGAGCCACTAATCGGCCACTACTCACCGGCGGCGATGAAGTCGAGCACAGATAAAGAGCCATCCTCGCCTTGCAAGGAATGTTCCACCATTACGCAACGAAGTTGGTCCTGCGAAGGAAAGTTCTCTACTTTCCCATCACGTAATTGGCGCATGAGGGTGGATTTTCCGGAGCCATTTGTGCCAAGGATCCCATAACGACGACCGCGGACGAGACGTAGAGTTGTGTGTGATAGGAGAAGGAGGGCACCATACGCCAGAGAGAAAAGGGTGTCACACAGAACTTCGCCTTCTTCCTTCGATCCATCCAGGACTTGAGCATCTTTGGACTAACAGAATATCAGTCTGATCAAAGTCAAATAATAGGAAGTATCTGTGATCTACCTGATCTATGGCCTGGAAGTGCAAACGAACTGTCTCCGCGAACGCCGTGGCCTCTTCAGCTTCTAACCATAGGCCTAAATATACACCAACACAACGATTCCAACTTCGGCCGTCTGTGAACCGACGTGCATGAACGAGATCTGCCACCAATGAAGCCTGGAATTCTAAAGAACGGGATAAAAGAGTCTGTCTAGGGGTATGAGAACCGTTCGGATGGGCGGAGGAGATGACGAGCATTTCATTGGGAAGGAGTGTGAGAAGCGTGGAAAGGGCTTCCGCAATTTGTCCCTCCACATCGCGTCGTATTGAAGGCGGGCCAGTCGAGGAGGCGCCTGATACCAGTAAAGTCTTAAGAGCCGCATCACCAAAGGCACGGACCTGAAAGTATAGGATTGGCATAAGAGAAGGGATAACGGGATAATAGTCACGCACCTCAGGGAAAGCTGCACCCTTGGCGATCTTTTGTACACCTTCTACAAGGGGACTCAAGTGAACGGCAGCAACATTAGGATCTCGGACAAGTTTAACGAGATTGTCAATGACCACGACCGTACGCCGCTGAACTTCCATACTTCGGTCATTGAGCGCACGTATAAGAAGGGGTACAAGAACAGCCAAGGCTGGTGCGGTTACCTCTGCGACAAAGGTTGTCGATGAGAGGGCTTTGATGCATGCAGGGACTGCATCCGGGGTCGACATGCATTTTACGAGCACTGGGATGTGGGGTAAGAGATCGGGATTGGCGAGGGTGGTACAGAGCGATGTAGCACATTTTATCGCTGCTGTGGAAACCTGAAGGGAGGAAGCACGGTAAGAATACTGACAATTTATCCAGAATTAATTTACCTCTTGTTTTGTGTCGTGCATAGCAGCCTCCACCTTTGGGAGGACATCACCTAACTCAGCTGCGACAGCATCTCGGGCTGAATTGACGAAAATTTTGAATGCATCGAGGACACCGATTTTAGTTCGCCATTTGCCATTATCGAGAATAGCCTCGAGACTCCGGAAAACGATCCCGGTGGATTCGGGAGGAAAGAGCTTCAGGATGGATTTCACAGCAGAGGCGGCTGCTGCACGAACGACGTCACCCTTATCCATGTATAGATCGAAAAGAACGGGGAGGGATGGCAGTACGAGGGGTGCAATGGCAGGACCGAGAACAGTAGCCAGAGACTGGAAAGCAATCGCAGCAGATTCTCGTTCGTAACCAGATTTTTTATTTGTCGCAAAGGCATGCAGAGTCTTCAAAACGTCATGATCGCTGTAGAATTCAGTTTTTTTCTATCAGGGCTAGTTTCGGGAACAAGTGGTGTGAATGCGAACTCGAGGGATTGAGGGCCAGTCTTGGAAACCTCACGAGCAAGTCTGTCAGCAGCACCTTTGGCATCTGCAGTTGATTGTAAGAATACGATGTAAGTGAAAAATTGTGCTACGGACCTGGGGCGGTGGGTGCTGCGCGAAGAGCCTCCATGAAGAGGGTAAATGGGGAGTCAGAAGTAGCGGGCATGGCAACGGGAGACATCTAGTAGGGCACAGGAGTGGCGGGGAGAGAAATCGAGGATTATACGATCAGAGATCGTGCAGGGTAGTTTGTTTAGAACTTGAATACAACCAAAGGGAGATTAACAGTATGACAATACAGTTCTAACTCTAGGAATGAAGAGCTCAAATGGGGTGAGTCCGGAGATCGTTTTGCTCTGCCAGGAAGGGACCTGTATCGCCAGAGAGGACACTGAAATTTTTTTAAAGACGAAAAGTTTCAACCGAGTCACATCACGTCACGTTCAAGTGAACGTCCTACTTGCCTTCAACCAGAATGAACAATAATCATTCGCTAGTGATTCATTAATCACACCTTACTCTCAATGGTCCAAGTCCAACGACTTGTGCATACGTCTTGGTATTCTTGTGCCATGTTGCGTTGTTCCGTATAGTCATAGTCACATCATGATGCAACCCACTGCTAGCTATAGGCTAGTACTGGCGTAGCTGTCAACACTGCATCTAAACAGAAAACAACCACATTGTCGCCATGGTTAAGCACTTCTCAGCGTGTTCCCTTCGATATCTACACACAGATAACGAACATCCCAGCCGTTGTGCTCTTCCCACCGTACTTTTTCTCCTACACACAGGCTCTCGACGATGGTCCTGGGTATTCATGTAAGTTAATTAACCAAGCCTCAGATTCTCCGAGTCGAGACGCTGCATCTCACTGTCGTTCCTTCCCGCAGTATCTAGCCAGACGAGGCATGAACATCGGGCCTCCTGTGATTGTGGGCATCATCGCAGGGGTTACTGTCCTCAACCTCGCCCTTGCTATAGCCTGGTGTACTTTGAAACGACGTCGATCCCAGGCGAAGCGCAGGCTGATTGCTACACCGTATGACAAATCGTCATCCACCATAACCTTGCCATCGACATCACTACCGAAGACCTCTCCTCCCCAAGTAACTCCGGGTCAATCTCAGACATACCTCCAGATGATGATGTCCATTCAAAGCCCGCATCAGCCGACCTTGTCATATCGACCTCGTCAATCATTCAGTTCCGCGTCATCTCGAACTGTACTCTCCAAGCCCCCAAAACCAGTTTTGCCAAAAATAAAGACGGGCAGTATGCACCTTCCCGCTGCAAAATCATCAAATGAAGCCCTTACAATACCTGCGTCGATCTTACAACGTGGGCCATCAGTACGCTCCCTCGATACAGAATCCGTTTATTCCGCCGCCTCTGCACCTCTTGATTTCCACGATCGCATGTTTCAACCCCGGCAATTAGAAACAATTCCTGGTTCTCCCGTCACCCCTTCGTCGTGGGGTAACCATTTGGCAGACCCTTTGCCATCCACAATGCCTGAGTCCGACTATGTGTGGCCGCGTCGGCGTCGTGCCTCTCTCATCAGAGAAGAGCTGGCTCCGGAGACATACATGAAAATTCGGTGGAAGAGCCAGCCCCAAGAGGAGGCTGGGCTGGAATCCTCGCCCGAACCTCCGACATCCAGTCGCCATCATTCTGACAAAAGAACTATATCCATGTTGTCGATTCCACGCGTCCCTCCTCTCCCAGAATGCCTACGACCGCTCCTTTCATCCCCTCCATCTGTGACAATAAGCCCACGCTCACACTATCGTTCATTTTCTGAACATCAATCAGGCTCGCTGGCACACTCCGATGATGTATCGTCCTCTTCAAGACGCCCCCTCGTTTCCCCATCAATTGCTACTTCATCTTCTTTTTCCTCACTGGATTATGTCCCTCCGTCTCCGACATGGCCGGAGCTACCTACTCGGTCCCCACTGCGTAGATCGCAGGCCGGTGATCAGCAACCGAGCTGACTTAGAACTCGTGATTTATTGACGGATTGTATGCTTAGTTTCATAATCCCATCTTGTACTCGATACTACTCGAACAATTTATTCCACTGAGGCGAAGAAGACCCGAAACAGTCCTAGCAGTCGTACAGTTTGAAACATTTGAGAGCCTTATGTACTTTCCATTCACTACTCGTCAGGGTAGTCCACTTTGTCGTACAAACGCAGAGTCTCATTCCAATCTCTCTTTCTTCGTCGCCTGATGGAGAAATACCTTGCTCCACTGTCCCACTTGCCCCTCACACGTCCTTTCTCCCTCCCTCCCGCTTCTACAAAGTACGATTCTGGATCTTCGGGAAGACCAAGGGTATGTGTTGCCAGATTCATAATGCGACTGTGTAGATCATGTCTCTTCACCGCCATATTTTTTAGTGTGGGTTTACCCACACGTAGAAGCCGAACAAGAGCTGTGAACGCACGGAAGGCCGATATAGCGTCTTCAAGCCAGCGCAAGGTAATCCACATGAGCGCAGGCACCAGAATAATCGTGACTGCGGCCCAGGGTAGTGTAAGAAGTACGGCGCTAAACCAAACACAGAGACCTGATATCAGCCCGTAAAGGAGCTTGTATTGCGCAATCTCATCCCATGTGTCGAACACTGGGCCTGCTTTTGTAAGGTTGTGGGCTGCATAGAAAGTTGTCGCGAACACAGGAAGCCACAGCACCAGTCCGGGCAGTGACAAGAAAAGAAGGAAGAAGGACCAGAGGAGCCGAACAAATATACGAGAGACAATGGTGCGTCGAGGAAGCGGCCGTCGGATGCGATCATCCTTAATACCCCAGCGGGCAAGCTGGTCTTGATATGCCTGTCTCTACGCGTGAATAGATGATATTAATAGATGAAATAATAACTCACCTTTAAATCCCGACGTAGTTGCTGCACACGCTCGGTGTCGAGCATTGCGTCGGTACCACCTTTCTCGCCTTCTTGTGGGTCGTCGTGCACATCATGGTTGTCTTCGGAGGCTTTAAAGGCATCGAGGAATGTTCGTACTACGCGGACATAATCGCCCAGACTCATACGTGTTCCCAGGGGTGCGTATATCCTAGCAGCAAGTTTTCCCGTGCGCACAAGGTCCCAAGATGGGGAGTCAATAGTCCCGATGCTGATTTGCCGGTGTATTTGATCGGTGAGTGAACGTATGTCCTGGTGATCAACGGGAGCCAAAAGGTCAGGATTGTCCTTGCATTTGGTGAGCGATAGTGAAGTAGCAGGAAAAAGGAAATTACCTTGGGTCGGAATTTCATAGGTGCGTTGAAGGTTACTAAAACGTCGGAGCGAAAGTGCTGGCGGTGCCTATGAAGAGTTTGTTTTAGTGCTGCATCCTGGATAAGGAGAAGTTTGAGCTACATATATGTGATAGAGCAGGTCAGCACTGAGATCTCAAAATCGGAATGACTCCGATTTCTGGTCAAGACATCAGAGACTAGCCGGGCCACTACCCAAATTTATTCAGATGACGGAATACATGAGATGTGGGAAGTCCTACCTCCAGTTTTCAGTGGGGCAATACTTGGATGATATCTACTGACTCCTTCCGGGAAAAGACATATAGCGTCACCCATCTCCAACGCCTTGAATGAATATACCTTGTGAATAAATGGAGGATCGGCACATAGCACAAATTCGCACACCTCCATAAGCTTTAGCATGACGTCGGTATTATCCACATTCCCGTCAACGAAATCTTTTCGCCGCTTGATGGGAACGGTACCGACAGACTCGACGATCCAGCTAGTGAACGTTTTGTGCCCGAACATGGTGGATTTAGCCGTTAGCCGTAACATGTTACGCCTCTAAAACGGGACAGGTTGATAAGGTGGTATGAAGGATGTGTGCGATATCCTGCCTTTGAAGGGATAGACGTAACAAGAAGTCTAGAGCATCCAGCACACGCATATTTGTCGGTGAGCGTAACGGTAAACGGATGTTTGGTTCTCACATCGCATCCGTCAATGAGTTACTGTGATTTGGGCACACAATACTACAGCCGAGCGCCATCAGAAACTGCAAGTCAGACGAAAAAAATGTGTATTGACCAAGGTTGACCGTTCTTCGGAATCAAATCAGCATTCTCTACAACGACGGTTCCGTAAAATATGTTGAGAACAAATTTGAATAAAAGCCTACATGAATATCCTGAGCATCAACGCAGAGTCTTGGTGTAAGTCTTTGGAAATCACATACCTCAAGAAAAAATATGACCACGGTGTTGGTGTTCCTTCTTCCATAGTCTTCAATCGATGGCGTCCACAAGGCGTCCGGATGTTCACGACTCGACGTCTTGATCGACATATCACGTGGCTCGAGAAAATTTATCAAATTTATGTGAATTTTACTCAAACTCCAAATCCCTTCAAGTTGCAGTCGGCCTTTCTTTCAGGATCAATTGCTCAGTGCTGCCTCTTGCTGGAAGAAAATATGGAGCAGACTCTCGCCAAAATTCGCCCCCATACATCCTCCTCCCTTGCTCACCAAAGAACTCCCGCAACTCTGCTGCTCGCTCTTGAATCTACCTTCAAGGAGCAGAAAACGGAACCATCATCAACGGCATACTTTGCCGCACTTCTGACAACACTCGATGGAACCTTGCAAAAAAGGGATCTAGGGCTGGATGATGGCGACATTTTGCCTGCAGAGCTCTATCTGTTGGCCCTGGTTGCGCCTTTCGTGTCGACTCCGGTCATTCGAACGAACCTTAACACCTTATTGTCTCTGACTGCTCCTCTGTTCCCTTTACTGAACCGGCATGCGCCAGCCTTGCGATCTCAGCTAACCTTATATCACGTCATTCTTCAATCTCCGGATCGTTCCCAGCTGGAGAAAGACGGTATACGCCAAACTTTCGCATCTATACTTCAATTATGTCTAGATCCACGACCCAAAGTACGGAAGAAAGCGGCAGATGTCGTGAAAGACGTCCTTTCAGCTCCGCCATCTCCTCTAGCGAGGCACCCTTACGCCAACAGGGTTGCGGAATGGGTAAAGTCTGCTCTTGCGGATGTGAATGCGGGCCCGTTCCCCCGGTCCAAGCTGTCTGGGGAATCTTCTGAGGCCCCAGCAACCGAAACAGCAATTCACATTCTTGCATTTTTGCAACCAGTCCTTCTAAATCTTCCACCTTCTGTGAGCGTGAATTCCATATGTTTGCAATTTCGCACCCTTAATATTTTCCCCAGTCACTTCCAGCGATAACGAACTTGCTTCTCATTCTACCTCGTTTAGGCAACCCGTATCTTTCGAAATCTGCGTACTCCATTCTCTCCAATCTCTTCTCCCTATCCGCTCAAGACGAACCCAGTATTGTCACAGAGCAAATGTCTGAAGTGCTTAAAATAATGCTGTCCTCGCCACCTCCAAAAACCGACACAATTCTTTCGTCAGTTTGGGTTCAAATGCTTGGTAACGCAATGCTTTCCTACAGTCTAACCGATTCCGTATCATGCACCGCAGAATTGGGCAAGGTTTGGAAGACGGTTTGGGCATTCCTTGAGTCGAGTGATTTACCGACCAGAAAAGCCGCAGCACAGTCACTCGATCTGATGTCACGGTGTTTTACTCCGGACGTCATCTCCTCTGCTATCAATGATGGAGAAGCAAAATCTACTTTGAGCAGAGTGATAACTCAAACTGCCAAAGCTTTGGACTCTCTGGCGTATGCTCGATCGATGCCCGAGCTCCTGTCCGTAATATCCTCTCTGATAACAAATCTCCGGTACAGGAAAGAATGTCAAGGGTCTCCCACCCCCGCGGAGTCTCTCCTTCTGCCGCTGATCAAGCAAGTAGGAGATTTGAGGATCCAGAAAGGGTTTGAATACAAGGAAGGAGCAGATGCCACCTTGGCCATTGCAATGCGTGTCCTAGGCCCCCAAGTATTGTTGCAAGTTCTTCCTCCAAACCTAGAACCCGCAGACAGGTATGCATAATCTTTGATGCTATTTTCTCTTGCTCACTGTAGCTTATTCAGGCAAGCCGGTCGTGAGCCTCGAGCATATCTTCTACCTCTGCTTTCTCAGCCTCACTCATCACCGTTGGGCCATTTTGTATCCTACTTCGTTCCCCTGAGTGAACGAATTTTCGATTTGCAACAGAAGGCAGAACGTGAAGGCAGACAATCCGAAGCAAAGGTATGGAGTGTGCTTGTGGCGCAAATATGGACGGGTCTTGCAGGATATTGCTGGGCAACTATCGATCTGCAGGAGGTGAATATCCTTTTTTCACGACCATATCTCATCATTTTCACATGATTTATGTCTCATTGCTGCAGTCACTCAACCCGGCGTTCTCACAACTGCTGTCTCAGCTGCTCTATAGTCAGCCCGAGCTTCGACCAGCTGTTT
>Ga0210387_10003889_pt1 | contig 11473 bp, 9 predicted proteins | sample IncBWC7OmetaG_FD_160108 | JGI IMG/M metagenome (GOLD analysis project Ga0210387, IMG submission 160108) | Forest soil microbial communities from Barre Woods Harvard Forest LTER site, Petersham, Massachusetts, United States - Inc-BW-C-7-O ... | reverse complement strand
CGCGGCTAGACACCGGGATAATATCGCGTTCGGAGTCAGTTTCAGCGATCCGGAGCGCATCACCTCGCCGAACCCGGGCAGTTCGACGCGCATAATTGCGCGAATCGCTTCCGGCGTTACGTCACGGGGTGCGGCGCCCGTTCCCCCGGTCGTCAAAATCAAACCGCAGCCTTGCGCCGAGAATGACCGGACGGTCTCCCGAATGCGGGCGGAATCGTCGGGAACAATCGCTTCGGCAAGAATTTGCCATCCATATCGCATAGCGGCTTCCTTCAATGCGGGTCCGCCAAGGTCGTCGTAGACACCCTGTGATGCTCGATCGGAAACCGTAATCACTCCGACTGTGATTCGATTCATTGGGATTCCTTGGACTTGGATACAAGTCGAAGACCGGAGATGGTCATCACTTTGTCAATCGCTTTGCACATATCGTAGATCGTGAGCGCAGCAACACTTGCACCAGTGAGGGCCTCCATTTCGACTCCCGTCTGCGCCGCAGTGGTCACTCGGCACACAATTCGGATTCCCTCCTTGCGGTTCTCGAACTCGACTTGCGCGTGATGTACGGGAAGCGGATGACAGAGTGGGATCAATTCTCCGGTTCGTTTAACCGCCTGGATTCCCGCGATGCGAGCCGTGGCCAGAACGTTCCCTTTGGCCACTTGATTCGAGTCGATTTTTGCGATTGTTTCCGGCCGAAGCGTAATCATGGCTTCCGCGGTGGCCACTCGTTTGGATATCGGTTTGCCCGACACGTCCACCATTCTGACGGACCCGTCCTCGGCGAGATGGGAAAGCTTGTCCGTCACCGGTTAACCCCCGATTGCGACCATCCGGCGACCGGGCTGGTAGTTGTAACGGAAATCATGTTGTTCGGGCTTACGTTGGACGACTTCACCGAAAAACTGGCGTAGCTGCGTATCGGTTGCGCCTTCCCGCAGCGGTGTCTTGATATCGAATTCGAGATGGCTGCCAAGACAGGGCCGCAGTTTTCCCTCACAGGTAAGCCGCAACTTGTTGCAACTCTCGCAAAAGTGCAGGTTGGTCATCGCTCCGATGAACCCGATTCGCTGCTGCGAATCTGCGAACCGGAAGTAGGAGGCAGGCCCGTTCGTCTTGAATTCCGGTTCCGGTATCAGCGGACCAAACTCCCATTCCAACCGGCGCCGCGCTTCCCCAATCGGCAGAAAATTCGCGTCGGTCAAGACATCGGTCGTGGTCACGGGCATCAACTCTATAAATCGGAGCAACAGGTTTTCCGTTCGAGCGAAGCGCACCAGGTCGGAAAGAGCATCTTCGTTGCGGCCGCGCATCAGCACCGCGTTGAGCTTGACTCTTTCGAATCCGGCTTCTTTTGCGGCAGCGATACCTTGGAGAGTCTGCGGAAGAAAATCGCGGCCCGTGATCGACTGGTACATCTCCCGGTCAAGCGTATCGAGCGACACATTTGCCGTGCGGACCCGGTATTTCACCAGGGCACGGGCCACGGTTTCACCGTTTTCACCCTTCTTGGCGAGCAGCGAGCCATTGGTTGATATTCCGATGTCGGTGATTTTCGTCAGTTCGCTGAGCTGACGAAAGAGCTGGAGAACATTTTGTCGCACGAGCGGTTCTCCTCCGGTGATCCGGATCTTGGTCACTCCGAGTTCGGAGGCGATCCGCACCAGTCTGGTGATTTCGTCGAAGTTCAGGATTTCCGCGCGCGGAAGCCATTCCTGCAGCTCCTGAGGCATGCAATACAGACATCGTTCATTGCACCTGTCGGTGACCGACACCCTCAGATAGTTGATTCGATGGCCAAACCGATCCTCCATTTTGCCAAGTTACGCGGCGGCGATATCGTGTGCAACCCGCCAAAAGCCGGGTTGTTCGGATATTCAACGAAGAAGCCGTGTGATTGATCAAAGTGGTATCAGGTCTAAAATACCGGAGTTTCGTGCAACTCTATCGATTGCCAACTACCGCCCGCGAGTACGGGCGGTGAGCAACCCGTGAGAGGCTTGAAAGGACTCCGAATCACTAACAGATATGGCTTATCGTTCATTCTCTCATTTTATCGAAGAACTCGAGCGGATGTCGGAACTCGTGCGCATTGCCGAACCGGTTGCCACTGAACTGGAGATAACGGAGATGGCAGACCGGCAGATGAAAGCACCCGGAGGCGGAAAGGCGCTTCTGTTCGAAAAGCCGACCATCGACGGGAAAATTTCGCCGTTTCCGGTCGCTATCAATACGATGGGTTCTGAACGCAGAATGGCGCGCGCGATTGGTTTGGAATCGATCGATGAAATCGCTCACCAGATGCAGCTCATCCTGAAAGCCAAACCACCGACATCCGTGCGGCAGGGTTGGTCTTTGCTCAAGCAAGGGATTGACCTCCTGCACGCCCGTCCGAAACGTGTGACCGATGGCCCATGCAAAGAGGTCGTTCATCGATTCGATGGCACCGGCAATTTTTCCCTGAAGGATCTGCCGATCTTACTCTGCTGGCCGAAGGACGGGGGTCGTTTTATCACGTTGCCGACCGTGTACACCAAAGATCCAGACACCGGGGAGCGGAACATAGGGATGTACCGGATGCAGCTTTATGATGGTCGGACAACCGGAATGCATTGGCAGATCCACAAAGTCGGGGCGCGGCACGGAAAACGTTATTACGAAAGAAATGAGCCGATGCCCGTGGCGGTCTGCCTGGGTGGGGACCCGGCTTACACTTTCGCAGCTACCGCCCCATTGCCGGATGGTCTGGATGAAGTGCTCTTTGCCGGGTTTGTCCGCAAAAAATCGGTCGAATTGGTAAAGTGCGAGACATGCGATCTGGAGATTCCCGCCGATGTCGATTTTGTCCTGGAAGGATATGTGCAACCGGGTGAACTGCGCGAGGAGGGACCGTTTGGTGATCACACCGGTTTCTATACTCCAGTTGACCCCTATCCGGTGTTTCATCTGACAGCCATCACCCGTCGGAAAGAGGCGATTTATCCTGCAACGATCGTCGGAATTCCGCCCATGGAAGATTTCTATATGGGTAGCGCGAGTGTCCGCATTTTTCTTCCGGTCTTTAAGATGAATTTCCCTGAGATCGTGGATATGGCGCTGCCGGCTGAAGGCGTATTCCATAACCTGGTCTTCGTCAGCATCCGCAAACAGTACCCGTATCAAGCCTACAAGATCATGCACGGTCTTTGGGGCATGGGACAAATGATGTTTACCAAGTACATCGTGGTCCTGGACGAAGACTGCGACGTGCATAATACCAGCGAGGTACTTTTCCGCCTTTGTGCGAACACTGATCCCCAGCGGGACACGACTTTTATCAAGAACCCGAGTGACAGTCTCGATCACGCGCCAACCGTTGCGAACGTCGGTTCACACATGGGTATCGATGCGACCAGGAAATTGCCGTCGGAAGGGTACGACCGCGGCTGGCCGGAGCTGGTGCGGATGGACGAGAAAGTGCGCGCAAAAATTGATGCGCTGGCGCTCAGGCTGGGACTAGGTTGAGGGTAACCATTCGAGTACCGTAACTGTTTCGATCTCCGCAGTCTGCGGGAACATGTCGAATGGCTGGACGGTGACTATATGAAATTTGTTTCGCAGCCCTGCCAGATCGCGGGCGAGGGTGGCTGGATTGCAGGAAACGTAGATTAACCGGTCGGAAGGATTGTTCACCAGCGCACTCGTAACCCGATTGTCAATGCCATCCGCCGAAGGATCGAGAATGACGGTGTGAGGCCGATCGTTCGCCAGGAGTGCTTGAATCGTTGTGGCGACGTCACCGCAGACGTAGGTCTCGTTCGAACCCGCGGCGTCGCGCGCGGCGTTGATCGCCGACTCGTTCCAATCGATGCCGATGACCGTCTTCAGTCGTCGAGCGAGGGCGTGCCCGAAAAAACCAGAGCCGCAATAGGCGTCGATCAGCACTTCGCCGATTACCTGGCCGGCGACAAATTCAAGGACCGCCCCGGCAACAAAATCGTTGGTTTGCGTGAACGTGCGAGGCACTCCCGCTCCGCGCAAGGTTCTGTGCTTCCCATCCGCAAGACCAGTCGCGCGAAGTTCTTTCAGCGCGTCATTCACAGGAGGAATCGCGATTGCACAACGTTCGACGTCAACGATTTCACGGCTGTTTTTGGCAAAAAATCCGACCTTGCGTTGGGTTGCATGAACGGTGATCCGGTTTCGGAATGCATAAGGGCTGGCGGAAGCCACGGTCGGCAGTACTTGCACATCGGTGATACGGCCGATTCTCTCCAGGAGCTGAATCACCTGGCGGCGTTTTAATTCCAGCTGATGATGGTACGCGATGTGCTGGTAGTCACAGCCTCCGCAACGCCCAAAATAAGGGCAGATCGGGCTAATGCGCTGGGGCGAGCGGACGATCACGTTCCTGAGTCGTGCCCTATCGAAGCTTTTCCTCTGTTCGACCACTTCGACCTCGACGCGTTCTCCATCGATTGTGAGAGGGACGAAAACGATTTTTCCGTCGACCCGGCCAACGCCAGCTCCGCCGAACGCGACATCATGAATGTCTAGTCCGATCGACGGACGTGATGCGGTGTGCGATTGGGCCCGTGTCACCGTTGCAGCTTATTCCGAAAAGTTCTTGGCCGAAACCGGGATAAACGGCTACCATGCCAGCCTCAACCCCAAATCGATATGAGTGATTTTACGCTCGGGCAGAAAAGCACGGAACACGCGGCGATTTCCGCATGGGTGGAAAAAAGTGCGGAACTGTGCAAGCCGGATCAGATATTTTGGTGCTCTGGCTCTGAAGCCGAAAAGAAATATCTGACGGACCTTGCCGTTCGGCAGGGGACGTTAAGTCCGTTGGACCAAAAGAAATGGCCGGGCTGCTATCTTCATCGGTCTAACCCGAACGACGTAGCGCGGGTCGAGCAATTCACTTTTATCTGTACACCTTCGGAAGAAGAAGCCGGTCCGACGAACAACTGGGCGCCACCGGCCGAAATGTACGACAAACTAAACCGATTGGCCGATGGCGCTATGAGAGGCAGGACGATGTACGTCGTTCCATACCTCATGGGCCCGCCCGGATCACCGCTTACGAAGGTCGGAGTCGAGCTGACCGATTCGGTCTACGTCGTGCTCAGCATGCGAGTGATGGCCCGTGTCGGGGTCGTTGCCTACGAGCACTTGGGTCAGAGAAATGATTTTAATCGAGGTCTCCACTGCATGCTCGATATCAATCCTGAAAGGCGATTCATCGCTCATTTTCCTCAGGACAATACGATCATTTCCGTCGGCTCCAACTATGGGGGAAACGTGCTCCTGGGAAAAAAATGTCTGGCTCTCAGGATCGGTTCTTACCTCGGACGCAGAGAAGGTTGGATGGCGGAGCATATGCTGATTCTGGGGGTCGAAGATCCAAACGGCGAAAAAACCTATATCGCGGCCGCCTTTCCGAGCGCTTGCGGGAAGACCAATTTCGCGATGCTGATTCCTCCGAAGCGTTTTGAGGGCTGGAAGGTCTGGACGGTCGGTGACGATATCGCCTGGATGAAGCCTGGCCCCGATGGAAGGCTCTTCGCCATCAACCCGGAAGCTGGCTATTTTGGAGTTGTTCCGGGGACGAACTTCAAGTCCAACCCGAATGCCATGCTTTCGATGCAAAAGGACACCATTTTCACCAACGTCGCGGTCACCGCCGGGGGTGATATCTGGTGGGAAGGGAAGGATGACGAACCCCCAGCCGGTTTGATCGATTGGCAGGGCCGGCCTTGGACAAAAGGCGAGAAGGCGGCTCACCCCAACAGCCGGTTTTGCGCGCCAATGGCTAATAATCCGGCCCTGGATCCGGAGACCGATAATCCAAATGGTGTTCCGATCAGCGGATTTATATTTGGGGGCCGTCGCGCAACGACGCTGCCACTTGTTTTCCAGGCGTTTGATTGGATACATGGCGTTTATGTTGGAGCGACGATGGGATCCGAAATGACCGCGGCAGCGGCCGGGACGGTTGGCCAGGTGCGCCGCGACCCGATGGCAATGCTTCCTTTCTGCGGGTACAGCATGGGCGACTATTTCGGCCACTGGCTTAAAATGCGAAGGGTCCTGCAAAAGCCCCCGAAGATATTCCATGTCAACTGGTTCAGAAAATCGGCCTCCGGGGAGTTTTTGTGGCCCGGGTTCGGTGAAAACATGCGAGTTCTGAAATGGATCGTCGATCGTTGTCGCGGGCGGGTCGGCGCGGATGAAACGCCGCTTGGCTGGATGCCGGATCCGTCGGACATCGATATTGAAGGACTCGACTACGACAAAGCGAAACTGGCGGAGACGCTTAAAATCGATGTCGAGGAGTGGAAAAGAGAAGTATTGGCGCAGGATGAACTATTCATCAAGCTCCACAGCGATCTGCCGATGGAGCTGCATTTCCAGCGCGAACTCTTGATCTCGCGGCTTTAAACCTTGCGCGGCCGCATCGACGAAGCAATGGCGCAAGTCAGGAGAGGCTGGCGGCAGAGCGCATGGGGGTTCGGATCTTACGTAGTTCGAGAAAGTCGGGAGTCTCGCGTGGCTTCTCCGGAGGCGGCCAAACTGGGGACGGTTCATCGACAACCGGCGCCGGAACTTCGACCCGCCACGACGCCGATACGCCTCGTCATGGCGGATGGCCCTTGAAAAATTCTGGCTTCGTGCGAAACGAGATGGTCAATTATGATCGAAACGACCCTTGTACTGCTTAAGCCGGATTGTCTTGCGGATCGCCATTGCGGCGAGGTGATTAGCCGATTTGAGGCATCCGGCTTAGAGATTGTCGGCTGCAAGATGATGCACCTCGCGGATGATGTGCTGGCCGAACACTATGCTCACGTCATGGACCGGCCTTTTTATCCCGGACTCAAATCCTTCATGCAATCCGGCCCGGTTATCGCGCTGGCTTTGTCAGGCGAAAACACCGTGGCGCTTGTTCGTGACTTGATGGGCCCCACCGATTCCCGCAAAGCGCCGAAGGGAACCATCCGAGGCGATTTCGGCAGAGATTCCATGGTCAATATGGTCCACGGATCTGACAGCCCGGAGAATGCTGCCCTGGAGTTGAAGCGTTTTTTTGCCGATAGCGAGCTCTTCGAATTCACCGTCAAGCGCTGAGCCGCTTGCCGTATCGAACCCGCGCTCGAGCGATAAGAGGTCGCTGGACAGAAGTTGTGTTAACCTAAATCTTCGGTTTTTAGGCTTATTCAGGATGACACTAGCTGCAATCGTTTTTGATTTCGACGGGTTGATTGTCGATACCGAGAATCCCGGCTTCATCAGCTGGCAGGAAATTTATCAGGAGTTTGGCGCGACACTCAGGATCGACGATTGGAGACATGCGACGGGTTACGTCGGAGGATTTGATCCAGCGATTCACCTGGAACAGATCCTTGGCCGCCGGCTCGATTGGTCGCAGCTGGTACCGAAACGAGAAGCCCGGAACTGGGAATTGACTCTCCAGGCCAAGACGCTGCCTGGGATCGAATCGCTTTTGCGCAGCGCCCGGGAGCGCCAGTTACGGATCGGTGTGGCCAGCAACTCCGAGAATGGCTGGGTCGAAGACGGGTTGCGGCGGCTTGGTCTTCGCGACTACGTCCACACTGTCGTCACGCGAGATATGGTCATGAATCCGAAACCTGCTCCGGACATCTACCTTAAGACCGTGCAGACTTTGCAGGTGGAACCCGGCAACGCCGTGGCCCTCGAAGATTCCGAACCTGGATGCCGGGCTGCCAAGCAGGCGGGATTGAGGGCAGTCGCTATTCCGAATCGATTCAGCGAGCGCCAAGACTTAACCATCGCCGATCTGGTCGTGAAAAGTGCCACGGATTTGAACCTGGATTTATTGGCGGCTTTGGTCGCCGGAGAGCCTCGGTAGATGACAATATAACAAACGGCGAAACGTCGAGTAGTCTCCCCTTGCCTCCAAATGGTCGTGCTTGTATCTAACCACTGCGAATCGCTGATGGCCTCATGAAATTACCTGAGCTTCGCGGAATTCTGCAGTATGTCACTCGTTTCAGGGACAAGATCTTTATCGTCGCTATCGATGGCGAGATTCTTGGCTCGGAGAACTTCGGGAATATTCTACTCGATATTGCTGTCCTTCGCTCTCTGAACATTAAAGTTGTTCTGGTCCACGGCGCCGGCCTCCAAATTGAACAGGCTGCCCACGAACAGGGGATCAGGCCCTCGAACACTGATGGCACCGGCGTGGTGGACGAAACAACTCTGCAGATCTCGATCAATGTTGCACTCCGGTTAACCAATGAGATCATGGAGGGTTTGACCCAGGTTGACCTCCGCGCGGCCTATGCCAACTGCATCATCGCGCATCCATTCGGTATCGTGCGGGGCGTCGATTTTCAATATTCCGGTAAAGTCGAACGCATCGATGTGAAGATCCTGGAGCTTTTTTTGAACGAGGAGATCGTTCCGGTGATCCCTCCGCTGGGATTTGACGGAGAAGGCAGGACTTTTCGGGTCAACTCCGATTTGGTGGCTCTTGAAGTTGCCGAAGCGTTGCACGCCGCGAAGTTGATTTATCTTTCGGCCTCCGATGGGCTAGTCCTGGACGGGCAAAAGATCGGCCATCTAGTTGCTCCGGAGTTGGAAGAAGTTCTCAAAAAGCAGAAGGATCGTCTTCCGAATGGTCTTCTTTCAAAACTCGAGCATGCGGCGCAGGCGTGTCGCTACGGAGTGCCTCGGGTCCACCTGCTTAATGGGAACGTCAACGAGGCGCTTCTGGCTGAGATCTTCAGCAATGGCGGGGTCGGGACGATGATTTACTCGAACGAGTACGAGCAGGTTCGACATCTTTATAAGAAAGATATACGGGAGGTGATGTCGCTCATCCAGCAATCCGTCCGAAGCGAAGAGTTGGTGCGCCGCACCCGTGCCGAGATTATTGCGGGTATTGATGACTATTGGGTTCTCGAGATTGATCGGCACATTGTCGGTTGCGTAGCCATCTATCCCTATCCGGAACATAAGATGGCCGAACTGGCCTGCCTTTACGTCAGTCGATCTAACGAAAACCAAGGATTGGGCCGCAAGCTGATGTCATTTGTGGAGAACCTCGCGCGAGAGCGCGGTTTTTCGAAATTGATCGCGTTGTCGACACAAGCTTTTGTGTACCTTCAACAGAAGGGCGGCTTTGTTGAAGTCGGGCCCGAGATTTTGCCGGCGGCCCGGCGCGCAAAATACGAGTCCAGCGGTCGAAATTCAAGGATTCTGCTCAAGAAACTGACGCCGATGTCGGTGCCTGTGCCTGTGGCGGCGTTGAGTCATTGATCGCGGATGCGATGCTCAACTCATCCATTCAACCGGCCCACCTCTGGCTCGATGCGATCGTGCTTCTACTCTATTTTTGCGGCATCGTGGGAATCGGTCTTTGGGCGGGAAGAAGAAATAGCACCCTGACCGAGTTCGCCCTCGGCGGACGATCAATTCCCTGGTGGGCGGTGCTGGCGTCGATTATCGCGGCCGAGACGAGCGCGGCCACCTTCCTGGGAACACCGGCGGAAGGATTCAAGACACGTAGTTTTATTTATGCTCAGTTAACGATCGGCACCATTTTGGCGCGTGTCCTCATCGCGTTCACTTTTATCCGTCCCTACTATCGCTACGGAGTCCAGAGTATCTACGAATTTCTCGAAATCCGCTTCGGTCCTTGGACCAAAAATTTGGCCAGCGGCATTTTTCTTTTCACGCGGGTCCTGGGAATCGGTGTCCGCCTGTATCTCGGCGGTGTCATCATCAAGGTAATCTGGCAGTATCTCTTTCCCGGCATCAGCGTCAATATTTGGATCTATTTCTGGGGAATTCTCTTTGTGACCCTGCTGACGACGCTCTACACCGCGATCGGCGGAATAAAGGCCGTCGTTTGGACTGATTTTATTCAAGCTAGTCTAATGCTGGGTTCTATGGTATTCGCAATCTGGTTGTTAGTCCATCATACCCCGGGAGGAATGGCCGCCGTTCAGCAACGGTTAGGTGGTTTGCCGGCCTTCTTTCAGACAGGGCTCGACTTTAGAAATGGGTTCTGGCCCGGGATGAAGGCGATGCTCGAGGAACCATACACTCTCTTCTCAGCGTTCATCGCATCGACCTTTCTAACGATGGCAACCCATGGTACGGACCAGGACAATGTTCAGCGAATGTTAACGGCAAAAGATTTCAGAAAATCAAGACTATCTCTAATTTTGAGTGGGTTGGCCGATTTGCCGATTGCCTTTGGATTTTTATTAGTCGGCATTTTGCTGTCGGTTTACTACGATGTATTGCCGGATCAACATTTACCGGCGGCGGACAACGAAGTTTTCGCCTATTATATTGTAACGCAAATGCCCGTCGGTGTTCGCGGCCTGATTATTGCCGGCGTCTTTGCAACCATGATGGGCTCGACTTCAGCGGCGCTCAACGCGTTAGCAACAAGTTTTACAAAAGATTTTTATTTGCCTTATTTCAGGCGTCAAGAATCCCGTCGATCGCCTGTTTATGCTGCTCGGGCCGCCACCGTGGTGTTTGGCGCCTTGATGGTCGTTGTCGCGACTCTGGCGGCCTACGCCGTGTTACAGGATTCGAAGCTCACGATCATACCGCTGGCGTTGCAAAGTTTCGGCTACGCGTACGGTTCGCTGCTGGCCGTATTTTTGCTCGGAATGCTGACCAAGCGAAGAGGCCGCGATGAGACCAATGTCCTAGCAATGTTGTTAGGTGTCGCCTCGGTATTGGTTTTTTGCAAAGTTAAGCTGCCGGCGTTCAACCTGCGAGAGCTAGCGTTGGCCGGCCGATTGCAGCCGCAAGATTGGGCGTTCGGGGGATGGCTGCCGCCATGGTGGCCCGTGATCGCGTTTCCGTGGTGGGTTTTTGTGGGATGCCTCGTCTGTTTCACAGTTAGTTGCCTTTTTCCGACACCCGCGGAGCGGCTGCAAAAGACGGCCAGACGCGGGACCGGCTCGGACGATCAAGCAGTATAGTTGCCCCGAAAGAAAGAGCTGGTTGCCGATGTCTCAAGCGGGAGATTGTTTTGATAGGGAAATAATTTAGCGGATGAGGCGGACTTTTTGCTTGCTGACAGGGAAGCTGGAACATAAGCTGACCTCCGCTCGCCGGGAAGCGTGTTGGGTGCATGTGAATAACTTGTGAATAAGATATGGTGAACAAGCGCGTCGATCGGTCAGGAAGTGTTTGTCGGCCAGGAGTGACAGAAGTGGTGGTTGATCGGTCTACTGTACCCCTAAGCAATCCGGGAAATATAAGTATCGAAAATAGAACGACTTAGGTCGCCGTTGCGAGAAGTGACCCCCGGGAACCAACAATACCTGATTGATCGTGTGGCTTTGCGTCTCGTTTTTGCGAGATGGGCAGGGGCCGAACAATCCACAAAAAGGTGGTGTGGATAAATCAGCTATGGAAGACAGTTACCGCAGGATCTGGGACGAGATAGCCTCCGGCATCCGCCCGCACGTCA
>Ga0210387_10003888_pt1 | contig 11474 bp, 9 predicted proteins | sample IncBWC7OmetaG_FD_160108 | JGI IMG/M metagenome (GOLD analysis project Ga0210387, IMG submission 160108) | Forest soil microbial communities from Barre Woods Harvard Forest LTER site, Petersham, Massachusetts, United States - Inc-BW-C-7-O ... | reverse complement strand
TGCCCCGCTGGGTCGCGCCGTCATCGGCGGCCTCATTTTTGCCACGGTCGCGACCCTGTTCTTCGTGCCCACCGTATTTTCAATCATTCACGGCCGGAGCTCGCTGAACCTGGTTCACGCCGCGGAGACCGACAATGCTTGACCGAAGAATCCGCCGCTACGCGTTGCTTCTGCTTGTTGTGGCCATTGCGCTCGGAGTATGGGGCGAAGTAAGCCGAGTGCTCGCGCGCGCCGCGCTGGGCAAGGAGACCGCCGAGTCCGCGATACCCACCGTCACCACCGTCACCGCAGAACGCAGTGCCCTGGGCGAGGAGCTGGTACTGCCCGGCGCGGTGCAGGCATTCATCGAGGCGCCGATCTATGCGCGCACCAGCGGATATCTAAGATCTTGGAATACCGATATCGGTACTGCCGTCACCAAGGGTCAGCTGTTGGCGGATATTGAAACGCCGGAAGTCGATCAACAATTGAGCCAAGCGCGCGCAGACCTGGCGACGGCGCGCGCGAATGAGGTTCTTTCCACGAGCACCAACGCACGCTGGCAAGCACTACTGGCGACGGAATCGGTCTCCAAACAGGACGCCGAAGAAAAGTCCGGCGACTCAGCCGCGAAGAAAGCGGCCGCCGATTCCGCCGCCGCGAACCTGGCGCGCCTGCACGAATTGGAATCCTTCAAACGCGTCGTGGCTCCGTTCACCGGCGTGATTACCGCCCGCAACACCGACATCGGCGCGTTGATCAACGCCGGGCAGAGTGCAGGTTCCGAGTTGTTTCGAATTGCCGATACGCACAAATTGCGCATATACGTGCGGGTGCCGGAGACCTTTGCTGCCGTCACCCGGCCTGGCCTGGAGGCGGAGTTGCGCTTTGCGGAACAACCCAACAGGACATTCGCCGCAAAAACGGTTCGAACATCCAATGCACTCGATCCCGTCTTGCGAACACTGCAAGTCGAGCTTGAATTGGACAACGCCAAGGGTGAAATCTTCCCCGGCGCCTACGCCGAAGTACATTTCAAACTTCCCATAAACACTGAGACCTTGCGCCTGCCAGCCAATACCGTCTTGTTCCGCGCCGCCGGCCTGCAAGTGGCGACATTGGACAGCGAGCAACGCGTGAAGCTCAAGAGCATTGTCCAAGGACGCGACTTCGGCAACACAATCGAAGTGTTGTCGGGACTCGAGCCAAACGATACGGTCGTGCTCAATCCGCCGGACTCGATTGCAGACGGAGTCCAGGTGCGTATCGCCACCCCCCCGGCTGCACAGGCCACGGCCCGCGGAAAAACTTGAATGGTAGGTCGGCTTTCCGCGGCAGTCTGGCTCATGGCCTTGGGCGCCTGCTCCTTCGCGCCGGCATATAAAACTCCCGATAGCGCCGCGGCGGCAGCCGCGTACCAGGAATCGGGCGACTGGAAACCGGCAGAACCTGCGGACGCACAAGTCCGCGGGCCCTGGTGGGAGATGTTCCAAGATCCCGTGCTCAACGGAATAGAAACACAGGTGGCGGACGCCAACCAGGACTTGAAAGCGGCGTATGCGCGCTTGCTGCAGGCGCGCGCCGCAACTCGTATCGCGCGCGCGGATTTATTCCCGACGCTCACCGTCGGATCGTCGGCGACGCGGTCGCGCACCTCGGTCAATTCCCCGAAATTTCCGCCGGGCGCTGCACCTGTGGCAAACAATTTCGATCTGGAAGCGGACCTTTCCTATGAAATCGACGTATGGGGGCGAGTTCGCAATGCCGTCGCATCGGCGCGGGCAAGCCAACAAGCCAGCTCGGCTGACCTTGCCACCTTGAATTTGGCGATTCGCGCCGAGTTGGCGACCGACTACTTCACGCTGCGATCGGAAGACACGCAGCAGCAACTGCTCGACAAAACGGTGTATGACTATGCGAAGGCGCTGCAGCTCACGCAAAACCTCTACGACGGCGGTGCTGCGGCACTGACGGATGTCGCACAGGCCCAGGCTCAGCTGCAAACAGCGCAAACGCAAGCCGCCGATATTCGGTTGCAGCGCGCGCAGACCGAACACGCCATCGCCGTTTTGCTGGGGCAGAACCCAACGGTGTTCCATATGGATGCAAATCCGTACATCGTTGCGGTTGCACCGCCGCCGCTCGACCCCGGCCTGCCCTCCGCATTGTTGGAGCGCCGTCCCGACGTTGCGGCTGCGGAGCGCAGGACGGCGGCCGCCAATGCGCAAATCGGCGTCGCGCGTGCCGCTTATTTCCCCGTCTTCAGCTTAAGTTTGGCCGCGGGCTTCGATAGTACACGCGCGTCGAATTGGCTCTCGGCGCCCAGTCGATTGTGGTCGTTGGGCCCTGCCGCCGGTGTGCTCACCGTATTCGATGCGGGTCGACATCAGGCGCAAACCGCGCAGGCGAAAGCCGTGTACGACGAGCAAGTCGCCGATTACCGCAACATCGTGCTCACCGCCTATCAGGAGGTGGAAGATAATCTGGCGGCCTTGAAACAGCTGCAGCAGGAGAACCTCAGCGAAACCGCCGCGGTTGGTTCGACCGCCACAGCCCTGCAACAGGCGCAATATCGGTACAAGGCGGGCCTCGTCACATACCTTGAGGTCTCGACCGCCGAGAATGCTTATTTGCAAGCCCAAATCGCGAATGTGACGATTCAGCTCAGGCGCATGAATGCGAGCGTGCTCTTGGTCAAGGCGCTCGGCGGCGGCTGGCAACGCTCGAATTTGGGAACCGCCGCGACGCGGTAGACGGCTCGATTTTTCCGAACTATTTTTTGCCCAAGTTCTCTGCGGCGAATTCCCAGTTCGCCAAGTTTTCGATCAACGCATTGACGTAATCAACGCGCCGATTTTGATAATCCAGATAGTAGGCATGCTCCCAGATGTCGATGGTCAGAAGGGGCCTGGCAGCGTCCGTCAACGGCGTAATGGCATCGGGTGTTTTGACGATTTTCAGTTTCTCGCCCTCTTGCACGAGCCAGGCCCAGCCGCTGCCGAACTGCGCCACGGCGGCATTTGACAGCTCCTTCTTGCATTGATCGACGCCGCCAAACGAGGTTTCCATCAGCCTCTTCAGCTCGGCGGGTGGTTCGCCGCCACCCTTCGGCTTCAAGCTTTTCCAGTAGAAGGCATGATTCCACGCCTGCGCCGCGTTGTTGAATATGGCGGTATGGTCCGACTGGCGCGCGGTTGCTTTGACGATGCTCTCCAAAGGCATGTCCGCGAATTCGGTCCCGACGATCAAATTGTTCAACGTGTCGACATAGGTCTTGTGATGCTTACCGTAGTGGAAGTTCAAAGTATTCGCGGAGATGACCGGAGCCAGTGCGCCTAGATCGAAAGGAAGCCTCGGCAGAGGTATGGGCTGAGATAAGGCTGCTGCGGTGTTCATTGACATTCCTGTGGCGTACACGGCGTCCGGGGGTAGTGCTGTAGCCTATTCAACACCGCATTTGCGGACTGCCAGCATCCGCCAGCAGCCCACGTAGGCCTACGCCGACGCCGACGCGTAGGCGCCCGCCGACGCGGGCGTTCTATTTTTTAGCGCACAGCCGCACATCGCCGCTGTGGCTGGAGATGCGTACGCGAGCGCTGCTGTCCCCGGTCTTGAACGCAAGGCGCGCGCCGGGTCCGTGGCGCGACTCGATCGGTTTCGGTCCGAAGCAATTGTCGATCTCGCCGCTGATGGTTTGGATATCGAAATCAGCCGCGGGAGCGCTCGCGAAGTCCAGCTTTACATCGCCGCTCACGGATTCGCCCTCGATTTGCGCATCCGCGGCGGCCGCGAGAGTCGCAGAAATGTCGCCGGACACCGTCTTGAACCTCGCACGAGATACGGTACCGAGAGTCAAATGCGCATCGCCGCTCACCGTGGTCGCTTCGATGTCTGTATTTCCATTTCCGCCGGTCAATACGATATTGCCGCTGATGGCTTTGACCTCGATCATCTTTGCGGAAGTTGCCGTTAGATGGATGTCGCCGCTTACCGCATTCGCGTGCACGTCGCCGCCACCGTCGCCGCTGATGTTGCCGCTCACGGTTCGCAGCTCCAAGGCGCCGTGCACCGCGGACACTTTCACGTCGGAGCTCACCAGCGAGGCGGTGATTGAACTGTTGGCCGGTACATGAATGACCAAATGCGCTTCGCCGTCCCGCATACCCCAGTGATGCCCTTGGGGCAATATGACGCGTATCGAAGTGCGGTTGCCATCGCCCGTTACCTCGACCCGCTCGACATCCTTGCCGATTGTTCCGCTCACCGCGACTTCGGATTTATCCCAGCCCTGGACATCGATTGAGCCGGCTACGTTGTCGATTTCCACAGCGCCCTGTGGATTGGCCGCCCGGTGCTCATCGACCGAAGTCGCGGCATGCGCGAGCCATGGAAATGCCAGGGCGGTCAGAACACAGACCAGCGCGGCCGGTTTGTTCGGGTGGGATAAGAGTTGAACGTGTGACATTTTCAAATCCTTGTCATGGTCGGTTGGGTTGCTTGAACGACGCGGTCGTACAGGTCAAATTCGTCTTGCCACGTGCTCTGCCAAAGCTGTTCGAGCACCCGGCTTTGTGGGTCAGCCGCCAGCGCCTTGCGGATGTCTTCGTGCGCCTTTTGGATGACCGCCAAACTGGATTCGATTTTTTCGCGGGTGGCCGGCTCAAGCAGTGCGAGCCGGTCACGGAAAGTCTTCTCTACCGAGTCGCGCGCCAGCAGATATTTTGGATCCTTCGGCTCGTCGAACGAGGCAGTTGCGGCGACGGTCTGGATGACACGCGGTACCGATGGGCCCTGCAGCACGGCCCATGTGAACAGGCTGGCGAGACCGGCGGCTGCCATGGCAATGGCGGCCGCCAAGGCCATAGGCGGGGCGTGTCGCGGCCTGCTGGAAAGACGCGCGGCAACGCGCGGCCACAAATTCCCGGGGGGCACAATCTCTTTCGGCAGATCCGCAATCAGCCGATCAAGGGAATCTGGTTGGCGATCATTCATGGCGTTCCTCCAATCCAAGCTTCGACGTCAGCAGTTGGCGGGCGCGGTGCAACTGCGCCTTGCAGGTACCCTCCGCGATCCCCAATAAGCCGGCCGCCTCTGCGTGGCTATAACCATAGATACCGACGAGCACCAGCACATGCCGGGCGCCTTCGGGCAATGCCGCGATGGCACGCTCGACATCGAGCGGCGGCGCGCCGCTGCCCGGGTCCGCCCGGTCGGGCAAGCCCAATGCGGGCTCTGCGACCTCGTACTCGAACCGCAAGCCTTTGCGGCGCGACAGCACACAATGCACCGCAATTCGGTGAAGCCATGTTGAGAACCGGCTGCGGCGCTCAAAGCGCCCCAGCGCGCGCCACGCCGCAACAAAGGACTCCTGCGTGCAATCCTCCGCCGTCTCGCGCTGGCCGGTGAGGCGCAGGCACAGCCCATAAACCCGCGGCGAGAACTGCCGATACAGGTGTTCAAACGCGGCCACATCGCCGGCAGCTGCCGCGGCAATCGTATCCGTCGGCTCGGTGCTTGAATCCATGGCGAAAACTCTGTGCAGAGTGTGAATCATTCCTGAGCTTAGAGGGAGGCCGAAGCCCGAAGGTTTAAACGTGAAAACCCGCAATTCGGCGATATTTCACAACTCGGCGACGTCGATCATATTGTCTTCCGAAATACGGTCGATCAACTTGTTGTAGGGGTCAATGCCCGCCCGCGTGGGTTGCCGATCAACCACGATGCTGAAGGTTTGGTGCTCTTGCGTGATCTTCTCCCTTTGCATGTAGAGCGGCTTTTCCTCATTCTTCTGGCCGTCGAAAACGCCTATATCCACGAAATCCGCCAAGGGCAACGGCGTCTCGACGCCGTTGCCGTCCGCCTGCACCTTGCGCGCCTCAACATTCAAGGTCACCAAGTACTTCCCGTCGGCGGTTTTCTTCGACGTCGCGGACACCGCCTTATTGTCATAGAGCACGATGCGGTCAAATCCGTCGTCAATGAGGTATTGCAGTTCGGGCGGGGTTTGCTCGCGCAGCGCGGCAACCAGCAAGCGTGTGTCCGGATAAGGTTGGTTTTCCGCCGCCGCGCCCGTCTCATGCTGGACCGCGTCGGTTTGATTGTGGGCATTTGCGTAACGGTACTGCATTAGAAAATTATGCAGCGCCAGGTTGACTTTATCCTCGCCGACATAGTCGGCGAGCGTATACATGATCTGGCCGCCCTTCTGATACCACACATAGTCTTCGCGTTGCACCAGCGCCAGAGGCCGCTCGCCGCGCACTTCCCCTGCGCGGCCGCGCAAATAGCCGTCCAAGTAATGGCGCAGAACGCGATGCATGTAATCCTTGCCGTACTTCTGCTGCATCACCATGTACGCGGAGTACTGCGCCAAGGTTTCCGACAGCATATTGGAGCCTTGAACCTGCCCGCCGATGAGCTGATGCGCCCACCACTGGTGACCCAGTTCATGGGCCGTGACGAATAGGGTCAGATCAACATCCGTGGGCTTGCGCACGCGGCTGATGAACCCGATGGATTCCGAAAATGGCACGGTATTGGGGAACGACTGCGCGAAACTGCGGTAGCGAGGAAATTCCAAGATCCGGTACTGGTTGAATTGGTACGGACTGAAATTCTTCTCAAAGTATTCAAGTCCCAGGCGCGACGCGGCAAGCATCTGGTCAACATTGAAGGTGTGCGCCGGATCGAAATAAATTTCGAGACTGATGGGACCGCTGACGCCTTTGTAAACTTCCTTTCGCACCGCATAGCGCGCGGACATGTATGCGAAGAAATCCAATATGTGGGTCTCGCCCATGCCGTACTCGTAGTAGCGCCGTCCATCCTTTTGCCAAGAACGTGCCAAGTATCCCGGGGCGATGGCAATTTGATCGTCGGATGTACTCACCACGGTGTGGTAGGTGATCCAGTCCGAATTGGTCGTGAATAAACTGATGCGGGAATGCCGTGGCTCGCCGCGTTCCGCCATCTCCTCGAGCGGCCCAAGGTGTTCCTCCCGGCGCCGGCGCGGATCGTCGATCTCCATGAAGGGGTTGTAGCCGATCACGGGAAAGAATTCCTGCCCGAAAAAAGTACCGCTATGGGCAAATTCGGCCAGCTCATTGCCGTCGCGAAATCCCTTCGATGTGTGTGCGACCGCGAACTTCAGGATCAGGACTTCGCCGGGCGCCAGCGGCTGATCGAGCGCATAAATCGAATAGGTATCCCGCGCCGAGCGGCTAACCACGCGGAAAGGCCGGTCAAATTGCACCTGCGACACCGTTTCGTGTTCATCGGTGAGGTGAATCTGGGCGATGGGCTGATCGCTCTTGTTCTGCAGGGTGTAGCGGCCGGTCCCTTTGAATGATCGGCCGCCCGGGTCGATGTCGATAGCGGTATCCACCGCCGTAAGTTTCGGTTGCGGCAAGCTCTCATACTGCTTGTATTGGCGTTCATAATCAGCCTGCCGATGCCGCCGATCCGCGGCGGTCACATATTCGTTGAGCACATGCGCATTGTAGAAGTACCAAGCGCCGGCGCCGCCCGCGAGCAGCACAAAGAAGGCCGCGGCCGCCGCGAGCGCCGGTAGGCGAGCTATCGCGAGGCGGCTGCGGGCGCGCAGCGCGTCTTCCGCCCCACGGCGCGCGTAGGCCATCGAGACCACGCCCAGCAGGGCAAAGATTGAAAACCAATAGACGATCGACCACAGGATGGCGGGTACAAAATGCCCGTAGCCATTCATATCCGAATACAGATAGGCCGGTACCGCGCCCGGATTCAACAGCGTGTTCTCCCAACCCCAACTGAACAGCACCGCCTGCAGAACAAACACGCCGATGACGATGCCGTGGCCGATGAACTTGTTCGATACCATGGTCTGCACGAACATGGCGAACATCGCAAAACCCATGATTTGCGGAAACGTGATGAAGAAGAACTCTTTGATGTACTGCCATACTTCGAAGTGATAGTAGCCGGCGATGCTCTGCATCAGCATGCCGATCAACATGGTGATGACCAACAGAACGCATTCCACAAATCCGATGGCCACCAGCTTCGATAGCCAATCTCCCGACTCTCCGATGGGCAATGCGTCGTGAATACCGTCGAAGTGGGTGTCTCTCTCGCGCCAGATCAGCTCTGCGGCATACAGCGCTGCGATGATGAAGAAGAACAGGGTCGCCGATCCTTCCACGGCCTGTGCCATCAGGTAAGTCACCGGCCACACATCGACGCCGCCCACTCGCCCGGCAAAATTGCCGTTGTTCACGGCGAACACGATGAGCAGCCCGACAATCGCCCAGAACGGCACTTCTCTGAGTATCAGGCGGATTCTTAAAGTCGTCAGCGCCAGAAACTGCCGAAACGAGGTACCCCAGCCGAAAAGTTGGTGCACCTTGGGCAATTGCACCGCAACGAAAGAGCGTTTGCGCTGCAGCGTCGCCTCTTCCTGCTGACGAACTTTGGCCGCGCGTTTTCCCTGAGAGCGCGCCGTCAGTGCCTCGACCGACATCGGAAACAAGGCCCACACCGCACCGAGCGCCGCCAGCCCGACACCCATCCAAAGCAAACGGTTGAATAAAAAAACCCCGGGGGAATACCCGGAAAAGTCCCACGGAAACAACTGTGTATTTTTCTCCACCACGCTCCAGTAGCGCGCGATGGCATTGTTCATCAGCAAGCCGACCGGATCGAGAACGCCTGACCAGAAATGCTCCAGCGAGCGCGTCGCGGAAAATACCGTGAGGCCCACGAGGTAGATCATGAACAGGGCCACGCCTTGCAGGTAGACTATAAATATTTTGCGCGTCAGGGCGGCGACCGCGAAAAACAGCGAGCCGGTGAAAAATATCTGGATGACGACAATGGAAGCGAAGGGCTCCAGGTACCATCGCCAGTGATTCGGGCCGATGCGCGAGTGATCCGCCCACGGCGCGAAGGTACCCAGGTAGGCACCTATGAGCAGGCCGCTGAATACGAGAACCGTGGTCACGAAGGAACCCGCCCAGCGGCCGCCGAGGTAGGCGAGCTTTGAGACCGGTTTGGTAAAGAGGATCTGATACGTGTCGCGCTGAAAATCACGCAAGATGGCTGTGCCGAAAATGGCGGCAATGACAATCATCCCGAACAAACCCGACACTTGATCGTTGAAGGTGATTGCAAACGGGCCGTTGAGCAGCACCTTGCCGTTGCTGTTGGCGACGGGCCCGAAGTTCTCCGAGGCGACGCACAGAAAGGAAAAAGTCACCCACAACAGGAAGTAGACATACGTCGAGACGCTCTTCGCTCGAAAGCGCAGCTCAAAAGTAAAAAACTCCCAGAACATCCTCATGTCGATCTCCCCGACAGCGCTAGTGCTGCGAGCGGCGCGATAAGTTCAAGAAGTACACGTCCTCGAGGCCCGATGCCGCCGCCTGAAACCCGGCGCCGGGCGATGCCGGAGAAAACACGCGAATCTCGTGCTGCCCGCCCACCAAGTGCGTACTGACGATGTGGAGCTCATTCTCCAAGACGCGCAGCTCATCATCGGTCGCGACCACCCGCGACCAAATCTGGCCGTCAAGCGCCGCGAGCGCTTCGTTGGGTGATCCTTCCAGCAGGACTTCTCCGGACGCAATAATGGCCATGCGCGAGCACAGCTCACGCACATCGTCGACTATGTGCGTCGACAGAATCACGGTGACCTCGCGGCCAATCGAGGACAGCAGGTTGAGAAACCGATTTCGTTCTGCCGGGTCGAGACCCGCGGTCGGTTCATCGACGATGATGAGCCGGGGGTTTGCCAGCAGCGCCTGCGCAATTCCGAAGCGTTGCTTCATGCCGCCCGAATACGTGGACAGCGCCTTCCTTCGCGCCTCCCACAAATTCGTTTGCTGCAGCAAGGCCTCGACCATCTCCTTGCGTTCGCCGCCGCTCACAACGCCTTTCAAAATGGCCAGGTGATTGAGCATGTCGACCGCCGACATCTTTGGATAAACACCGAACTCTTGCGGCAGGTAGCCGAGAATCTTCCGCACTTCGCTCTTTTGGGTGAGAACATTCAACCCGTCCAAATCGATGCTTCCGGAATCCGGATCCTGCAGTGTCGCGATGGTGCGCATGAGGGAGCTCTTGCCGGCGCCGTTCGGCCCGAGCAGGCCGAACATATTGTTGCCGACCGAGAGCGAAAGATTCTTCAGCGCGCACACGCCGTTGGGATAGGTCTTTGACAAGCCGCTGATGGTAAGCGCCATTGAAATACTCCCTCGGGTGAGTGCTGACTTGAGCGGAGCTCAGCCGTTGAATAATCCAGCAATGGTATTGACCGCCCGATCCGCTTCGGCGCGATCGGCAACGGCGGTATCGTCATTGAAACCGTAGTAGTCGTTATCGCCGACCACCTGAAACACCAAGCCGTCGCGGCGCGGCAAAAACGACACGCCTTTGTAGAAAAGCCCATAGCCGATATCCGGCTGCGGGATCGCCCGCGCCAATTGCCCGCGGACCGGCGTAATGCTTTGATCGCCGAACAGCGCGCGCGCGCCGTAACCGGTTGCGTTGATCAGGGTTTTTTCCCGCAGCCTGGCGAAATCGTCCGGGGTGTGAAATTCCGCGATTTCGATCCTTCCGCCATTTGCGCTGAAGTCGCCCATCAAGATCCGCGTGTATGCCGTCAGGTTGAACATCATGAGCGAGCTTCGCCGCAGGTAGCGCGCACCGAGGGAATGGCTGCCGGGAGCGAAGTCCGCGCTTTGCGTCATGAGATCGCCGATCAGTTCGCGCTGCAGTTCGGCGAACGGGGGACGGTCGCCCGGCGCGCGCCGCCGGCGGGTGGATTCCGGATCATCCGCCACGAAGTAGTTGTCGATGAACTCGACCGGCGTGCCCGGCAGCCCGAGGAAGTTTTGATATGTTTGAAAAGAAGTGCGGGCCATCTCTTCCCAAAGCTGCTTGAACGCGGGAGTCGCATTCTCCTGCAGGCAAATCCTGGAATCCGGGGTCCACAGCCCGCTGGCGAGCGAGGAGCGCACATAGGGCGGCAGCTCCTTTGCATAGATCGTGACCCGAGCTCCGGCCCGCTGCAGCAGCAGCGCCGAGGTCAGCCCCAGCGCGCCGCAACCGATGACCGCGATGTCTCTTTCCCCGGAGGCCATCGCTTTGCGCACGGCAATGCTGCTCGAGCCCCAAGACAGCGACCAACCGCTGCCGCCGTGACCGTAATTGTGAACGACGAGCTTTGAGCCGACCTTTTCGGTATCGAGGCGCGGACCCTGCGCCCGAAACGGACGGGTGCAAACGGTGATGCGGGTAATGCGGTCGGTGCTCGCTCGAACGGGTGCGAGCCTTAACGTCGCGGCATTTGGCGGACGTTTGGCACCCAGGGCGCTGACGCAGCCCTCGAGCCCCCCCAGCAATACCGCAGCCCCGGCTCCGGCCAATAACTTACGGCGTCCGACCGACCCTGGCATCCCCACTCCTCGCTCCTGCATAAAGTTCGATTGTAAACAGGATTACACCGCGCGTACTCAAAATTG
>Ga0210387_10003887_pt1 | contig 11474 bp, 16 predicted proteins | sample IncBWC7OmetaG_FD_160108 | JGI IMG/M metagenome (GOLD analysis project Ga0210387, IMG submission 160108) | Forest soil microbial communities from Barre Woods Harvard Forest LTER site, Petersham, Massachusetts, United States - Inc-BW-C-7-O ... | reverse complement strand
GAAAAGAAACTTCAGGTCTTCTAATAATCCATCCCAGGGTATCCAATTCCTCATCGATACTGGCTATATTCCGAGCAAGTCTCCTCAGGATGTTGCTAATTTCCTACTTTCTACCGACGGCCTCAGCAAGGGAATGATTGGCGAATATCTTGGGGAAGGGTAAGCAATGTGTCAAATCAATTCCCTCTAATGCTGAATTAAAAGCTAAAGTGATGAAGAAAACATTGCAATCATGCATGCTTTTGTTGACCGCGTGGACTTCAAAAATCTACCGTTCGTCGATGCACTGAGACTATTCTTGCAATCGTTTCGTCTTCCAGGGGAAGCACAGAAGATCGATCGCTACATGCTCAAATTTGCAGAGCGCTATATAGCAGGTAACGCACAAACACCATTTGCGAACGCTGGTGAGTAATGGCAATCCGTTTAATTTCATGTTGATTATTCCTTACGTAAATGTGTAGACACAGCATATGTTCTTGCATACTCCGTCATCATGCTCAACACAGATGCTCATAATCCCCAGGTGAAGAAGCGGATGACAAAACCCGATTTTATCAAAAACAATCGCGGTATCAATGATAATACAGATCTTCCGGAGGAGCTTCTATCCGAAATATTCGACGAGATAGTTACCAATGAGATCAGGATGAAGGACGAAGTCGAAGCTGGCCCGAATGTCGCTGTATCGGGACCCGGACTTGCCAATGCGCTTGCTAATGTTGGCAGAGATCTCCAAAAGGAAGCATATGCGATGCAGTCGAATGGCATGGCAAACAAGACAGAGGCAAGTGTTGGAGACATCGGACATCGGACAGATTGACGCTGACGGGAGCTTTTACAGGCCTTGTTCAGGACTATGATGAGGTCACAACGCAAGGGATCTAAGGGTGGCGACCAATTTTTCAGTGCATCACACTTTGTCCACGTGCGACCGATGTTCGAAGTAGCATGGATCCCTTTCCTAGCTGGCCTGTCCGGTCCTCTACAGGACACTGATGATCTCGAGGTTGTGGAACTGTGTTTGGACGGCTTCAAGAACGCCATCCGTATCGTTTGTTTCTTCGACTTGGAGCTCGAACGCAACGCGTTTGTCACAACCCTCGCAAAGTTCACGTTTCTGAACAACCTTGGGGAGATGAAGACGAAGAACATGGAAGCTATCAAGACGTTGCTGGATGTTGCTGTTAATGAAGGCAACAATCTCAAGGGCTCATGGCACGAAGTCTTGACATGCGTCAGTCAGCTTGAGCATATGCAACTCATTAGTAGTGGAGTCGAAGTCCCCGAATCCGGACGGAAAGGGTTTGATTATCTTATTCTTGATGTAGGGTTGAAATTTATGTGACCAATTCATTCGCAGTCGATCACGCAAACTGCCCAACGAGGAGTTGGCCAACGAAAGTCGATCCACCCATATCACGGTTGCAGCAGATATGGTGTTCTCCTTGAGCCATTTTTTATCCGGGGTATGTTCACAACATTTATCGGCCAAAAAATGGGCTAAATTATTCTTCAAGACTGCCATCGTCGATTTTGTCCAAGCATTGAGCGATGTGTCCTGGGAAGAGATTCAATCGTCCGGTCTCTCTCAACATCCGCGATTATTCAGCCTTCAGAAACTCGTCGAGATTTCCTATTACAACATGAGTCGGATTCGCCTTGAATGGTCAAATTTATGGGACATCCTTGGAGAGCATTTTAACCAAGTAGGCGACCATTTTCATAGTTTCTACTCAGCACCTCATGGATACGTCTTCCAGGTATGTTGTCATAATAACCCTCATGTCGGTTTTTTTGCTCTGGATTCTCTTCGTCAACTTGCTATGCGATTCTTGGAGAAGGAAGAATTACCGCATTTCAAGTTTCAAAAAGATTTCTTGAAACCATTCGAGTACACCATGATTCATAACCATAACCCTGAGGTTCGAGATATGGTGAGAATATTTCAACCTCGTCTGGGCTGATGGCATATTAATTCAAATCCGGTATAGGTGCTACAATGCCTTCAGCAGATGATCCAAGCTCGGGTGCAAAATATGCGATCCGGTTGGCGAACAATGTTTGGCGTGTTTTCTGCAGCCTCCAAGGTTTTAACAGGTCAGTGTGATTCCTCCATAACAAAAACAAAGATCTCATGGCGACGCAGAGCGCATCGCCAACTCTGCATTCGAAATTGTCACTCGACTCAACAAGGACCATTTCGCGACTATCGTTCGTCATGGTGCCTTTGCTGACCTGACAGTGTGCATTACGGAATTTTGCAAAGTTAGCAAGTACCAAAAGATTAGTTTATTGGCCATCGCCATGCTGCGTGGGGTCATCCCAGTTATGCTGGATTGCTCTGAATGTTCCTTTGCCGTTGATGCTGCTGTGCAAAACTCGCCCATGGACGATGCCATGATCAGATTCTGGTTCCCAGTGCTTTTTGGCTTCTATGACATTATCATGAATGGCGAAGATCTGGAAGTTCGGCGGCTGTAGGACCCATCCAAATATACTATTCAGGAAAAATCTCACATCCTATGCTACAGCGCGCTCGACTCCTTGTTTTCAACCCTCAAAACTTATGGTTCGACTTATCCTGTGGAATTCTGGGACACCGTCTGTCAAGAGCTTCTCTTCCCTATCTTCGCGGTTTTGAAATCGAGCCAAGACCTATCACGGTTCAGCACTCAGGAGGATATGAGCGTCTGGTTGTCAACAACCATGATCCAAGCACTTAGGGACCTCATTGATCTATATACATTCTACTTTGACATATTGGAGCGTTTCTTGGAAGGCCTATTAGACTTACTCTGTGTTTGCATATGTCAAGGTAAGGATCAACGAAGTCTCACTAGTTCATAACTAACTACTTCGTGCAGAAAATGACACCCTGGCGCGAATTGGTACATCCTGCTTGCAGCAGCTGCTGGAAAGTAATATAACGAAACTGAGTTCTGCTCGCTGGGAGCGTGTAGCCACTACGTTCGTAAAATTATTCAGGACTACAACACCCCATCAACTCTTTGATGAGAGTCTACGGGTGGAGATCGATGGTAATAGCGCAGAACTCTCGGAAACACCTGGTACGCCTAATCAAATCTGAATTGCCCCAACTGTACTCTCATTTTGTGTTCAGCAGAGTCAAATGGTCAAGCTATACTGCCAGCACCGCTTTCCCTGAATAGCGAACAGCCCCCAACCAATACGAAAACATCACTGAGTGACCGTCGTCGCATTTTCAAACAGATTATCGTCAAATGCGTGCTTCAGCTGCTCTTGATCGAGACGACCAACGACCTGCTGCGAAACGACGAGATTTATACCACCATACCCCCAGAACAACTCCTGAGGTTGATGGGGGTCCTTGACCACAGTTATCAGTTTGCACGAATGTTCAATGACGATAAAGAACTCCGTACTGGTTTGTGGAAAGTGGGTGAGTGATCGAAAGGACATGTTGTTTCTTGTTGTCCTGAGTTCAGTTCAGGATTCATGAAACACTTGCCAAATCTTCTGAAGCAGGAGTCAAGTAGTGCCGCGACATTAGTACACGTCCTATTGCGCATGTATTATGATTCCCGCCCAGAACATCAGACGGCTCGACCACAGATAGCCGAGCGACTATTGCCGTTCGTACTGCCTTATTCTGTCTTCTAATAACATCCTGATCATCTCACCTAGACTTGGGCTCGGCGTACTGCAAGATTATAATAAGCTGCGTATTGACACCCAAGGTAAAAACATCATTGCGTGGACTCCTGTGGTTGCCGAAATACTCGAGGGTTTCTGTCGATTCGACGACAAGGCAGTACGTATATTACGAATTGTCTTCCGCGTGCTAACTAATATTGTCATTGAAAGTTCGTGAGATACTTACCCGCAATCTATCCTTTAGCGACGGATCTGCTGGCTAGAGATATTGCACCAGAAATTCGCCAGGGACTAAAGGTTTATTTCGTACGGGTAGGGTATGCGCAGGGCATTATAGAGGCTTCGTCATGATACCCGTTGTGTTATATTTATTCGTTGTATGTATAGTCGTCCAGGGATAATGCAGCTAGTTCAACCCGGAAACATAGCAAATAGTTAAAAATTGAAGGAAGACACAAAATGGGTCAGCGTTGATATCCCATATATCCCCCTTGATAACCATTCCATCCCGTTGCTTGGGCCGCAAGAGCTGGAGAAACACTGTTAATGTTAGAGTAACTGGACGGGTGAAAAACGTACGATTTGGTCGCAGAGCATCGTATTTATCTGGTGAAATTTGAGATCATTATCTGGGAACTGAGGAACTTCGATGACTTACCAGAGGGCTGAGGATTTGTGCCATCGTTTTCAGACGCAAAGGTACCAGATTTCATCTGGGCAAATATGTTGGCAGGCGATGTGTTGTTGGAAACCGAGGGGGGTAGCGGAGGAACAGGTGGTAGTGATGACATGCCGTTATTGAACGGCGAGTGCCCAAAGCCAGGATTGAATCCCGTGGGATCTGGAAGCATGTATGTCAGCAACGTCGATTGCCATGTAGCCGAGGTACGTACTGCTCTGCACTTGTCCAAAGCCGTTGTTCTGGAACGAGTTGCCCTGGTTGTAACCACCGAAAGGTGCACCTGTTGGTTGCGACATTATCGGTTGAAGACCAGGGAAACCAGTAGGCTGCGGGGCGACGAATGAGGGTGTTGGCTGACCCTGAAAAGGAGATGCTGTGATCCCTGGGCGGGTTGGGATAAAGTTATTGAAATTGGTCTGGGTGGGAACCAAAGGCTGCAGCAAACTCTGGTTTCCGGGAACAGGAGCGAATGGACCTCGAGGGCCATTGTAAGGCTGCGGCGAAGATTGCGGAAGCAGCCCAGTTTGCTGATTCTGAAGATGATGACCCATAGGAGATGGCGAAGAACCCATACCAAGTCCAACTTGATAGCTTGCAAGAGGAGTTGGAACGATGGAAGGCGGAACGGAAATCGAAGGTGGAGGTGGAGAGGTGGCAGGATTCTTCCGCAGCTCGCTTAGACGCGAAAGCTGATTGAATATGTCAGCTTCGGTAGTGTTCGCGAGACCCGTTGAAGAGGGCTGCGCTGGTTGCGCGGTGGTAGTCGGAGTTGGTTGGGGCGCTGGTGCAGAAGGAGGCGCAGAAGGCACACGAGGTACCGAAATTGGTGGTGTTGGAGCAAGCGGTCTTGTGGAGCTCGGGCGATTTGTCCATGCATCATCCTCGAAACCACTTGAAGCAGCAAGAGCTGAGCCGGACCTTGGAGGAGGCTGCACAGGTGTCGAAGATGGTCGCGCACTGCCAGGACTGAGGAGCTGCGGAGAAGTAGTTCGCTGGATATGATCTGAGACAGTAGCGATAGCTTTGAGGTCGACGGTTGTTGGCGGAAGACTTTTGCTGGGCTGTGGGCGTCCTCGCCGTTTGGTCGGATTGTTCTTCAGTGCTCCCCCGGGACCAGCGAATAGATTAGGAGGACCTCTGGAAGAGCTGCCAATTTCTTCAGCCTGCAACTGCATTGCCAATTCCCCATCACGACGCAACTGCTCCTGACTGTTGGTACCATTTCCCCTGTCTTTCCGCTTTTCGATGGCTTTAGTAACACGAATGATATCTCCTTCTCGAAGGCCTAACGAGCGCATAGTGGCCTCAGTGATATCCGGCAAAATGAACTCATCGATTTTGTCTCTTTCAAAGGATGAGGCGTAGCGTGTGCAGTCATCGAGGTCACAACCAGCGGATAGGAAGAAAGCGAACCAATCGATTTTTGGGCCTTTATTGGGTGGGGGAGCAGATCGCGGAGAAACCACACCTGGGCGCTGGAGAGCGAGTGGCACGTCGTCGTCGGAAACATTGCGCGATGATCGTGACCTTTTACTTGTCATCTTCTCTACATAGCGCATGTCTTCAACAGACATCTTCTCAGAGGGGACTTCCACGATGACCCCATTGACTTTGTGTAATCGAAGCTTGCCGTTATTGAACCCCAGGAAAGCAGCTTCGACGCGGAACTGACCGCTGCGATCGTGCCAGACGCGCGTTCTTTCTGGGGGTGGACCTACACAGATGAATGGCTCAAGCATCAGTAAGCGCTTAGAATCTGATCACAGCAATGAGGTATCAGTATGGTGACTCACGGTTATTGTCAGCGGACGTTCGACCCGAACTGGATGACGCGCTGTTCTCGACTACTTTTTTGGCATCAGAAGACCGAGAACTGGCATGACTATCATAGAAGATAGCAGTTAGAGGGCACGAATGTATGGGTGACTAGACAAAAGCATACGTTGCTGGAGCACCAGGCGGATCTGCACGAGCGGCCGCCGCATCCTTCCGTTTCTTTCGTTCAGCCTCGGCGGCAGCGGCAGCGGCTTTGGTGCGTTGTTGGGCTTCCAATTTCGTGCGTTCTTTATCAGCACGCTCCTTCTCCCGTTGTTCTTGTTCTATGCGTTCAGCATTTGCCCGTTCTTCAGCCTCTTGAGCGGCTGTACCATCATCCTCCTCTTCCTCAGGTTCTGGTGTCTTCAGAGGTGGTGTTGCATTTGAGCCAGTGGACAACATCTGCCAAATAGAATGGTGATGAAGTCTGACGGAATGAAAATGATGAACCGCCTACTGACTTCGAGATAAGAAGCAGGGACAACACCCTCAGCGCCTTTGTCATTCCGACACTTCCACCATTCATCGCCGTCTCTCTCTAGTACTACAAGGCGCTCACCCGCCGTGACAGACAGTTCGTCGTCTCCGTCAGCATCAAAATCGTACAAGGCAGTGGCGGCATCTCCCTCTCCTTCGTCGTGAGCGTCTTCAGCACTGCCGTTGATTGGGAAATGTTCTGGCTCCTCCTCCTCTCCATCATCGGAAGGCTCTCGTGGTGGTATGATAACAGGAGACGATGACGAGAAATGCACTGAAGCTTTCTTCCCCTCCTTGTGGTGCATATCAAGCATGGGAGGTACTCGCCTTTGCGGGATAGCAGAGTCGCCCTGCTGGGAAGGGCTCGAGGGGGTTGTCGCAGAGAGTTCCTTGGAGGATTCCAACTTGGCTGCGATGGCCTCTGCATTGTCCTTGGAACCAGCATTGAAGTGCAGGTTGATGGGAGTAGAACCACCAACATCAATGTGAACGTGCTTGGACTTTTCGATATTGATATTTTCAATGTTGATGGTCTTCCATTTCTGTACTGGCGTCTTTTGTTTGCAGGTAGAGTGAAGGGGTAGGTAAAGAGTTAGCTCACATGTAAGCATCAGGACCGGAAGACAGGTACCTTGTCAGATTCACTAGCAAAGAATACAGCACCATTGCCCACCCCGAGAGTCCCCTTCTTCTTCTTTCCTTTCTTGTCGACTTCTGATACAGACCAGGTCTTGATGTCATCGGCTTTCACTTTCGTAGAAGCAACTCGGTCAGCAGGGTCCACATAAGTGCTTACAGGAGGAGGAGGCTGCAAATTGGGTCAATATGTTAAGCAGCAGACGGATGAGTTGAGAAGCGTACCGAAGGCGGAACGATGATTTGCGGGGTTGATGTAGGCTTGGCTTCCTCAGCCTCGCTGGTTGCCTGTCGGATGTTTAAGCTAGCCAATAATAATGAGAAAGTTATGAGAAAAACCTCGACATAGTTTCCCGGAACGAAGCCAGCCTTTCCTCCCTCCTTCTGACTTTGAACGAGCAACCAGTCCTCTTCTGTGTCAAAGACGAACAGCAGTTCGTCTTCCTTGACTGAAAGCTCTCCCGGTGCACTCGCTTCATAATCATACATGGCCTTCACAACTGAGGTATGGTCGGCCTGCATCAATGTGGTCAGATGGGAAACGTATGCCGGGAACATGCACCAACAGGTTCGACGTAGGCAGCGGGGACAAGACCAACAGGGCTATCTTCCTCCTGCGATTCGCCCTTAATCTTGACCTTCCACCAGCTATTGCAACCGGGATAAGCATGTAAGAGCACAGAAATGGGGATGCCAGACTGACTCCTCATCCACTCTCTCCTTGAGAAAGAGGATCTGGTTCTCCTTGATGGCTATCTCATCCTCCGACTGTGGTTCGTAGTCATACGATGCTTTCAGGACGGCTAGATAATCCTCTGATTCGGGGGCCATGGGCGTAGCAAATTTGGAGATGATTCAATCACAGGCAGTGTCTCAAGCAAGCGTAGTTGCGTGTACGAGGTAGGGTTCAACTTAATTTAATGACCGAAAACTGACATGCTCAGGCTTGTCAAATGATACTCAAATCACCGGGCTTAACCAAGCTCAATCTTGCTGAGCAGGACTGCTGCTTGAGTATGGGACTCTGAATCACTGGGACACGATTTGCGTTTGACTGAATGAAACAGTTTGAACTTGAAGTAGTTTCGGAACCGTGTAGACACTGGCGGTACCGGCACGCCACCTGCTGAGCCCCGCTGAACTGTTTTTATAGACTTTCTTTCGCGTCTCCAGCAGTACATCGCTTCTTCTGATTTCACTCTTAATATGAGCAGACTCAACGCCGGTGCCTATGAATTTGTCCCAGGCAAGGGTTTCGTGGTTTCTCAGCGGGAGCCAGCCCCTCCTGCACCTTTAGAACGTCCTGAACAGACTGAAGCACCCCGACCCCCCCCTACTATCTCTCTGAATATCGGAGGTCCGAAACCTTCCCCTTCACAACCCCCCTCCGTTTCCACATCGCAGACAGACGCCCCCACACCAAAACCCAGTGTTGCGACCGCATCTTTCAAACTAGGAGCGTCGAAGTCCGATTCTCCGGCACCCTCAGCACCCTCATCCAAGACTTTTACCACCGAAAAAGCAAAGACAACCACCACTGCCATCGTTCAAGAGGTGCTGGCTGTTGCCGATCAAGCTGTTGTTGAAGATCTGTATGGCGATGGTGCGTCTTGTGGTATTGGAGTCTCTGCCGAGCTCATGCATTTTTCTCTCTGCAGTCAAGGAGCATCTTAACATCGTGTTCATAGGTCATGTCGATGCTGGTAAAAGCACAATGGGTGGGAACCTCCTTTTCCTCACAGGTATGGTAGACAAGCGAACGATGGAGAAATACGAGCGCGAGGCGAAAGAAGCAGGTCGGGAGTCCTGGTATCTAAGCTGGGCACTTGACTCGACACCGCAAGAACGGTCGAAAGGAAAAACCGTCGAAGTCGGGCGTGCCTACTTCGAGACTTCTATGCGCCGATACACTATCCTCGATGCTCCAGGACACAAGACGTTTGTACCATCTATGATTTCGGGTGCTGCCCAGGCAGATGTTGCAATCCTCGTCATTTCAGCCCGAAAGGGCGAGTTCGAGACTGGGTTTGAAAGAGGGGGCCAGACGCGGGAGCATATAATGTTGGTCAAAACAGTTGGTGTGTCTAAGGTTGTTATTATCATCAACAAAATGGACGATCCGACGGTCAACTGGGATCAAGTCCGGTACGATGAGATCAAAGACAAGTTGACTCCCTTCGTCCGGGCCGCTGGCTTCAACCCCAAAACCGATGTCACATTTATTCCCGCGTCTGCTTACACTGGTCTCAATCTCAAGGATCGAGTACCCAAGTCTATATGCCCGTGGTGGAGGTCAGTACTGGCCATGTATTGTAAATGTCGATTTAGTGATTTACCTGGCTCCTCAGCGGTGCCTCCTTCCTCGAACATATGGACCACATGCCTATGGTTGACCGCAAGATCAATGCACCCCTCATGATGCCCATCTCAGAGAAATACAAAGATATGGGTACCATTGTCGTAGGCAAAGTCGAGTCTGGCCACTTACGAAAGGGCGAATCGCTCGTTCTTATGCCGAATAAAGATATTGTCGAGGTTGCCGCTATCTACAACGAAATGGAAGACGAGGTGACCTCGGCTCTTTGCGGTGACAACGTACGCATCCGTCTGCGAGGCGTCGAGGACGAGGACATTAGCCCAGGTTTTGTGCTCACCAGCCCTCAGACGCCCATCCACGCTGTGCGTCAGTTTGAAGCCCAACTTGCTATCCTGGAGCACAAGAGTATCATATGCGCAGGATATTCGGCAGTGATGCATATCCATACCCTCGCAGAGGAGGTGACATTGCCCGTGCGTAAGAATCTGCTCGTTCCCGTGATCTTTCTCATCCTGTACACAGGCTCTGCTTCATTACTTTGACAAGGCCACGGGTCGCAAGTCGAAGAAGCCGCCGCAATACGCCAAAAAGGGTGATTTGAATCCCGTGTTCGCCGCCCATTCCATCTGAAGTTTTTGCTCGTGCGCAGGACAGAAAATCGTCGCCCTGATAGAAGCTACTGCGCCAGTATGTGTGGAACGGTTCGCGGATTACCCCCAACTTGGTCGCTTTACCCTCCGAGATGAAGGTGTGTGCATATTGTGTCATATTCCTTAACCTTCAGTCAACCCTCTCGTGCGCTGCTTCAGGCAGGACAATAGCCATTGGCAAGGTATGTTTGAGTTTTGTGATCAACACCAGGCCCCTCATCCGGTTTCCGTGCAGATCACCAAACTCATTGAAGGACACAGCGAAGAACTCGGAGACGGTATCGGCAATTTGTCTGTCGGAGGGACCGCTGCTTAGGTGACTATGGTCATACCTTTGCATACAAGTCGAATACAATTCTGTATCTCTACTCTAGCATTCTCCACTATTCGAATTTGTCGGTCACAATCCACCTCCACATGATATCCCGGAACGGAACGTTTTATCAGGCAAGAGTATAGTTTCGGCCTACGAGGTCTCAAAAATCAAGGTACCAGTCGCTGCAACCCTTGCATCAGACAGTATTGCCACTGGTGGCATGAGGTTATTTTGAGATCTGTAAATCCGATGCCAAATCAATGTTGGCATGTCAAAATTTAGCAACCCTGCGAAAATTTAAAACATCTTTCTCTCCCTGCGGGAATTCTAGAATATAAATGATTTTTTTATGTCATTTTTTATGTGTTGAGTTAGCCATATAAAGTGCTCAAAACTCTGAATGACCAGCGCAAGGAAAAGGAAGGTTTGAACTAGCCTACAATGTGTGTAGAATGTTTTATTCCACTCATCCATAAGTATACGACAAGAATATATATTAGTACCCAAAGCAAATAGTGTAGGCACTTGTCGTAAATAAGTCTCAGGATGTAGAGGTACAAAGGCGGCTTTTAAGGTGCCCAGCAGAGTACTAAGGAGTACTTGAAGACAACTTGAGGAATTGGAGAAGGAGGATTGGAGTTTGTCATAACACTCAAGCTCATTATCGGAAGGCCTACCTCCCCTTGACCTCTCCCCACCCCGCCAAACTCACAAGGTCCATTGTCTTCATCATCCCTCTGTCTCAAGGGGGTGTCGGGACGAAAAGAGATATACTCAGGATATACTTGTACTTTTTTTCTAGATGGCTCGATATTTGTGTTTGTGGGACCTTATCGATCTATTACATTTTTCATATTACAGCAGTTTCCAAATATGTTGGCACTAGAAAAAAAATTTGAACAAACAACGAAATTTCAAAGTGAATATTCTATACCTCGCTGT